>ERZ724524.719-NODE-719-length-21866-cov-4.784512_pt1 | contig 21866 bp, 13 predicted proteins | sample MGYA00376057_ERZ724524 | MGnify/ENA primary metagenome ERZ724524 (study PRJEB28724, sample SAMN07190888) | wastewater metagenome | isolation source: influent of sewage treatment plant in Hong Hong | place: USA: Christiansburg, Virginia | collected 2016-03-01 ...
CTGGGGGGGTTTGTCCCACCCACCAGACCCCCCCAAAAAACACTGAACTAATCGTTCACTCTATCGTGTGTTTTCCGTATGAATAGCGGGCGGCTGTGGTGCCTTGCTGCTAGGATTGCCGCGCTTCGAAAATTGCAGCAAGCATAGAAGATTCTTAGGAGTTTCCCGATGCAGTTCCCTACTCAGCTAGCAAAGCAGACCTCTCGCGTAGCGGTGGCCATGGCTCAGGCGGCGTGGCCCCTTGTCAAGCTCCTGAACGAGAAGTTCGAGCGGCCCTCACCTCATCCGAGCTGGGCCCCTGGGCCTTTGCTCAAGTCGCGTGAACGGACTTTTCCGAAACTCGGCTGGCCTCGGGAAACCGACTCCCTTTGTCCCAAATGCGTAAAGGAAGTTCGCGAAGATATCCTGTCAGGTCGCCGCAAGCTGACCGATCTGGTCGACGGTCGCCCTGGTGAAGTCAAGGCGCACATCATCGAGCGAGATGGCCAAATCCTGATGGAAAAGACCTGCGACAAGCACGGTGTCTGTTCCGATGTGATGTCGATTGATCCGCAGTTCATGGAGCGGATCGAGCACCTGTTTCCCGGTCGCGATTTCCCGACGGTCGAAACGTCGCTCCGTTCGCATGGTACCTCGACGATGAAGTACGGACGCGGCGCGGTCATGACGATTGACCTGACCAACCGCTGCAACATGATGTGCGACCCGTGCTTCATGGATGCGAACCAAGTCGGCTTCGTGCATGAGCTGTCCTGGGATGAGATCAAGCGCATCCTCGATGACACCATCAACGTCAAACCTCGTCGTCAGATGAGCATCCAGTTTTCCGGCGGTGAGCCGACGCTGTCGCCCTACTTCCTGGATGCGATTCGCTATGCCCGTGAGGTCGGTTACTTTGCGGTGCAGTGCGCGACGAACGGCCTGCGTTTTGCGCAGGAGCCCGGCTTTGCCAAGAAGGCCAAAGAGGCGGGTCTGCGCATGGCCTACCTCCAGTTCGACGGCACCAGCAACGAGTCGAACGCGCACCGCAAGATCTCGAACTTGTTCGACGTCAAGCTCCGCGCCATCGAGGAACTGCACGGCGCTGGCATTGACGTGATCCTGGTGGTGACACTGGTAAACGGTGTCAACAACGACCAGGTCGGCAAGATCATCGAGTTTGCGATCGAGAACAGCGACAAGATCACCGTCGTGTCGTTCCAGCCGGTAAGCTTCACCGGGCGCGACGAGGACATCGATGATGAGACGCGAGCCAAGCAGCGCTACACGTTGTCGCATCTCGTGCATGACATGAAGAACCAGACCGGCGTCACCGAGCCGATGCGTGACTGGTTCCCTCTGTCGGCGATGGGACCGTTTTCCAACCTGACCGATCTGCTCATCGAGCAAAACTCGAAGTTTGGTGCGGTCAACTGCGGCTGCCATCCGAACTGCGGCGTCGGGACGATCCTCTTTGTGAACAAGAAGACGAAGAAGATGGTGCCGCTGCTCGAGTTCCTCGACGTCGAGCAGTTCGCCAAGGACGTGACGGTCATCACCGATGGCAACATGCCCAAGGCGGTGACGATGGCGCAGACGGCGCTGGCGCTGATCCGCAACTTCCGTCCCGAGCGGGCTCCCGAAGGCTACGATCTGCTGACGCTGTTCAAGCAGTTTCTGTCGCAGACTGGTGCGCGCGGCAAGAAGGTCGGTCAGTTCGAGTCCGATGCCCACGAGTTCGAGTGGCGCGTCCTGTTCGTCGCTGGCATGTGGTTCCAGGACTTGTTTAACTACGACTTCCGCCGCACCGAGATGTGCATCATTCCCTACGGTACCCAGATGGGCGAGATCAGCTTCTGCGCCTACAACACCGGCGTCGGCTGGCGCAACATCGTCGAGCAGATGATGGCCAATGCGACTGTGGCGGAGTGGTATAAGCAACACGGTCGACACGATGTGTTCGCGAAAAACCGTCCGCTCGACATCCCGGTGTTTGACAATCCGCTGACCTCGCGACTGCCGGGCGTGCCGGACTACGTGAAGAACTTGAACGAAGACGGCAAGCTGCGGCTGCGCGTGCTAGGGTAGCTCAGCAGCTCAAGTGAGCGACGAGCGACGCTGGCCAGCACAAATGGTGAAAGACGATGAGTGCTCCGAAGGGTGAAGGCAAAAAGGTTCTGCTGCGCAACAGCCGCGCTCGGCACGACTACTTCATCGAGGACACCATCGAGGCGGGCCTCGTCCTCGTCGGTTCTGAAGTCAAGTCGCTGCGCGATGGCAAGGCGAGCCTTGGCGAAGCCTATGCGAAGGTCGAGGCGGGCGAAGCGTTTCTGTTCGATATGCAGGTCAGCGAATGGGCGTTCGCGAACCGCTTCAACCACGCGCCGCGCAGACCGCGCAAGCTGCTACTTCACAAAGCCGAGATCAAGAAGCTCGATGAAGCCACCAGCCTCAAGGGTTACACCCTGCTGGCGCTGGAGGTCTACCTGCTTCACGGCAAGATCAAAGTCCTGATTGGGCTCGGCAAGGGCAAAAAGCAGTTCGACAAGCGCGAAGACCAAAAAGAAAAAGACGCCAAGCTCGATATGAAGCGAGCGATGGGTCGCTAACTCGGCCTAGCGGGACATTTTGGCGACGATTCGGAAGAACGACATGATGTCGTTTTCGTTGTCGGAGATGAGTATCTCGATGCCGTCTTGCTTGGTGTGACGGCTGATTTGAATCGTGCCGGCAGCGGTCTTGGTGAGCACTCCTTGGCGACGGTAGCCTCGGTTCATGCGTGGCCGTAGCTCGGCCATCATCGTTTCGAAGCCCGGATCGCTGCGTCCGGGTGCGTTGCGCAAATCGGCAAGCATGAACCGGGTGCTGCGCCCATGGCGATCGAGTGCCTCGATGACCTTTTCGTATTGGATGCGTGCGTCGGCGAGGCTCACAAATGGTGCCGTGGTGCGAACCATGCGAACGAGCGAGATCGGCGGCAGCTCTTCCGCCGTGATGATGAAGTAGGGACTTCTTAGGAGTTCTTTTGTAGCTGGGGCTGGAATAGCCCCATCTTACCAAAGCGGGATAAAGTGTGGGCTAGACTACTTCCAGCCTGTGGCTTCCCAGTCGGGGCCACACTTGCCGGACATACAAACCTGGCCGTTGCCGCAATCGGTGTCGCCCGTGCAGCTACGGCCTGGCGAGAACTTGCAGGCACCGCCGTCGCACTTTTCACCGAACGGGCAGCTCGAGGAGCTGGTGCAGCTCGTACCCGACACGCAGTAGCCGCCTAGGCACTTCTGGGCCGAGCAGTCGAGGTCCGAGGTGCAGGTGTTGTGAATGCGGGAGCAGCAGCCACGAGCCGATGAGCCATAGGCCTTGCAGCGAGAGGTCGAGCAGGTGTTGCTGTAGCCGGACGCGCAGGTCGGATAGCCGGTGCTGGAGCACATTCCGGTGCAGTAGCTGCTGCGACCGGTTTTGTTGATGCTCTTTGCGTAGTAGCCGAAGCCGCACTCGATATCCGCCTCGGCATAGACCGACGAAGTCCCCGCGTTGAGGCAGTGACCGTTTACGCACGCATAGCCGACGCTGTAGTTGGTGCAGCTAAAGTTGGTGGTGCAGTCACGGCTACCGGGGATGAGCTTGCAGGTGCCGGATCCCGAGTCGCAGGTGTAGTCGTTGCCGCAGTCGCTCCAGTTGTTGCAGTAGGCGCCAATCAGGTCCACACAGCGTGCCTTGCGGCAGCCAGCCCCGACGGGGCATGCCGAGTTCGCGAAGCCATGGCTTTCTGATGGGCAGGTGACGATTGCGCACTTGTTACTCTGGCAGAACTGGCCGATCGGGCAGTCGGTGGTCGCGACGCAGGCACCGCCCGGTGGGGTCTTGGTGCAGACGCCGCTCGTGCATGCTTCATCGGTGTTGCACTCGCTGGTCTTCGTGCAGCGGGACGCGACGGTACACTTGTTCGACACGCAGATCTTGCCCGAGCCAAACGGACAGTCGTAGTCGCGGCAGCACTCGGAGCAGCCGGGCACGCCGCTGCACTCGCGATAGGGGCTGGTGCAGGAGATGTCGCACATCCCGCTATAGCAACTGGCTGTGCCATTTGGGTCCGTCGGGCAGGCATCGCAGCGCTTGCCGCAAGTATTCACGTCGTCCGAGCGAACGCACTTGCCCGCGCAGTCGTGCGAGCTAGAGTCGCAGGTACACTTGTGCGTCGAGATGTCGCACGCTTCGTTGGTTCCACAGTCGGGGTTGGCACCGCAGCCGGGCTTGCAAGCGCCCGAGTTGAGGTCGCAGAAGTAGCCCTTGCCGCAGCCGCCTTCTTTGCGGCAGTCGCCGACTTGGTCCTTACAGGAACCAGCGATGCACTGCTGACGATCGCCACACTTGTTGTCGCATCGACCACAGTTGTCGAGCGAGGTGGCGACGTCGACGCAGCTTGCGCCGCAGCGGAACTGGCCGTTTAGACAGCCGGAGCTATCGCCATCCCACATCGACATTCCCATGTCTTCGAGTACGGGCGGCGTTGGGTCGCTACAGCTAGCGATGAGCGCACAGAGTGTGCCGAGGAGCAGAAGGTTCTTGAGCTTCATGACAGTTCTCTTTGTTCAGGTCTTTTGGATGGGGTCGATTACTTCACAGCCGGACAACCGACGAGGAGTGCTGTTTGGCAGGGCAGCGGACTCATCGTCGAGCAGTAGTAGCTGGGGTTGTAGAAGATGCTGTACGAACCGGCGAAGACCTCGCCTTGGTAGGTGGCGTCACCGGTGTCCTTGAACGACGGCATCGAGCGCGAGCTGCCGCTCTTTTCGACGAAGGTCAGGTTGCCTCGGTTCGTGCTGTCGGGCACGGGCTGGCCATTTCGGGTCAGCTTGCCGGACACGTTCACGGTCTTGGCATCGAAGTCGAGTGCGCCGCTGACCGTCAGTTGGAGATCGGTGCGCAGCGTCGCGGACTGACAGGGCAACACCGTGCTCGTCGAGCAGTAGTAGCTCGGCTGATAGGTCACGTCATAGCTGCCCGCGAAGACCTCGCCTTGGTAGGTGGCCTCGCCGTTGTCCTTGAAGGACGGCATGGTGACGGCACCGCCATCCTTGAATCCAAACGTCAGCGAGCCACGGTTCGTTCCGTCTGGCACGGTCTGGCTGTTCTTGGTGAACTTGCCCGAAATTTGCACCGTCTTGGCATCGACATCGAGCGAGCCCGAGGTGTTGAGGGTCACGGCCTTGCGGACACGCAGACGCTGGCAGGGTAGGGGTCCAGCCGTCGAGCAGTAATACGATGGGATGTAGACCAAGTCGTAACTACCGGCGAACAGCTCGCCTTGGTAGGTGGCCTCGCCGTTGTCCTTAAACGACTGCATGGAGATGGAGTTGCCGTCAGCCTGCTCGAAAGCAATCGAGCCACGGTTTACGCCGTTTGGAACCACCGCGCCGTTCTTCGTGAGCTTGCCCGAGACGCTGACCGTCTTCAGGTCGAAGTCGAGCGCGCCCGAGGTGGTCACAGCCAGGCCGGAGCGCAGTCGCAGGTTGCCGCAGGGCAGCACGCCGCCGACCGAGCAGTAGTAGCTCTTCGAGTAGATGACGTCGTAGGTGCCGACGAACAGCTCGCCTTGGTAGGTGGCCTCGCCGTTGTCCTTGAACGATGGCATCGAGCGGGTGGTGCCTTGCTTGAGCTCGAACATCAAGCTGCCTCGGTTCGATCCGTCGGGCACGGTCGCGCCGTTCTTGGTGACGCGACCCGATAGCTGCACGGTCTTGACGTCGAAGTCGAGCGCGCCGCTCGTAGTGAGTGGAACACCTTGGCGGATGACGATCGACTGGCAGGGCAGGGCGGACTTGTCGCTGCAGTAGCTGCTGTTTTGGTAACGAACGTCGTACGTGCCCGCGAAGATTTCACCCTGGTAGGTGGTCTCGCCGGTGTCCTTGAACGACGGCATGGTGCGGGACGAGCCTTGCTTGTTTTCGAAGACCAGGTAGCCGCGGTTCGTGCCATCGGGTACGGTGGTGCTGTTCTTCGTGAGCTTGCCCGACACCTGTACGGTCTTGACGTCGAAGTCGAGAGAGCCCGAGACGGTGAGAGCGACGCCCTCGCGGATCAGGATGCGCTGGCAGGGCAGGGCGTTGCCGTTCTGGCAGTAGCTCGAAGGCTGGTAGTACACGTCGTAGGTGCCAGAAAACACGCTGCCTTGGTAGGTCGCATCGCCGGTGTCTTTGAAGGACGGCATCGAGCGGGCGCTGCCGTTCTTGAACTCAAACACCAGGTTGCCTCGGTTGGCCCCATCGGGAACCGCTGCTCCGTTCTTGGTGAGCCGACCGGAGACCTGAACCACTTTGGCATCGAGGTCATAGCTGCCACTCGTCGCAAACGGAATGCGGTCCATGCACTCGGGCTGATTGCCGCCGACGCACTTGCTTTCGACGCAGGTCGCACCGTTAGTGCACTTGACGCCACACTTGCCGCAGTTGAGTGCGTCCGATGCCAACTCGACGCAGGCGCGACCACAGGCGACCTGGCTGCCGGCACAGCTATCGCTGCATTTGCCCGAGCTACACACCAACGGATCGGCGCAGGCCGTTCCGCAGCCGCCGCAGTTGTTCGGGTCGGTTTTATCGCTGATGCACTCGCCGTTACACTCCGCTAGACCGCTCGCACACTTGCTCGCAGGCTCGGCACAGCCGACGAGGCTGGACATTACGAACAGGAACGCACCCGTCACGCCGGGTACGAAGCTGGCACTTCTCCGTTTCATGAAAAGACCTCAAGAATTGTAGGTGGATTGGCGGGGAGTGTGTACCAAGGTGGTATGGTCACACAACCCCCTTGGAAAAGCGGTCTCCACTTTGGGGGCTAGGCGGACGGGCTTTTGGCGCGGCGTTGCTCTACAAGGACTGCCGATACAAACAGCAGTGCCGCCGCAACGATGGTCACGGCACAGAAGCCGAAGAACAGCGTGCCCCAGCCGTACGATTCACTGACCCGGGCAACAATCAGCGGGCTGAAGATGGCTCCGACCGAGCCCATGCCGTTGATGATTCCCGCAACCCGACCGGTGGCCGCACGACCCCCCAGGTCTTGCGACATCGTTCCCGATAGCAGCGAGTCTGGACCAAATAGCAAAAAGCCGACGCAGGCCAGGAGCACGGCGTTGACCACAAGGCCCTTGTCACCGACAAGCTGATAGGTGATGAGAGCGCCGCCCAGGAGCAGCAGCGCCGGGACCGTGATTTTCAATCGGCTGTGACGAAAGTAGCGATCGGATAACCAGCCGACTGTGACTGAGCCGACGATGCCGCCGACCTCGAACGGCAGCGATAGATAGCCGGCCTGAGCCTCGCTGTAGTGAAGGTGCTGCTTGAGGTAGAACGGCAGCCAAAACAGCAAGCTATAGCGAATCAGCTTGAGTCCGAAGTAGGCCAGGCCCAGTGTCCACAGCACCTGCATTCGCAGCAGATCGAGCAGGGTTGGGCCCCGGTCAGGCTGGCCGCCATCGAGCTTGATGGGTTCGGGCTCCATGGGGGGAAAGCCGCGCTGCTCGGGCCGCTCGACCAGGAACAGGGCCACCAGCAGACCGACCGCGACGACCCACAGCGCCGGACCAAAGAAGGCCATTCGCCAGCCAAAGTGGGTCAGCAAAAAAGTCGCGGCCGCAGTCGCCACCAGGCCGCCCGCTTGGTAGTTTGTGGTCCACAGGCCCATGACACGGCCTCGGCTGGCCGACGAAAAAAACGGCTGCATCGCTTTGACGTTGCCAGACCAGCCGGTCGACTGAAGGAAGCCGTTGACCGCGAACGCCAGGGCAAATGGCACAATCGCGGAGCTGGCCCCGAACACAAACGCCGAAGCCGCCGAGCCGAGCATGCCAATCGTGAGTAACTTCCGGGCCCCGATCCGATCGCCGACTGCACCGCTGACGAACTGGCCAACCGCATACGAGGCCAGGTAGAGGGTTTCGATCGAGCCGAGCGCGGTGGTCGAAATGTGCAGCGTTTCGTGCAGCCGACTTTTGACCACCGACAGGTTTTTGCGTGTGAAGTAGTACGAGGCGTAGCACAGCCAGGTCAGCGCGAAGACCCGCAACTGGAGACGCAGCAGCGCCCGGTCATCGACTGGGACAGGCGGATTTGTGGAAGCTGGGATGGAGCGAGCGGTTCGCAAGGAGAAGCGACCATAGCGAAGCGTGCCCCCGACGCAAGCGGAATCTCAGCGGAATGTTCGGTGGGGCAATAATGGGTCCGTCTGTCGGCGTACTATTCGGCGAGGTTCGGGAAGGCGCTGCGACCAGCATACCGAGCGGCAGTGCCGAGCTGCTCGTGGATGCGCAGCAACTGGTTGTACTTGGCGATGCGATCGCTGCGCGAAGCCGAGCCGGTCTTGATCTGACCCGCCGATAGCGCGACGGCGAGGTCGGCGATGAAGGTGTCCTCGGTTTCGCCGGAGCGGTGCGAGATGATCGCCGTGTAGCCCCGGTTCTTCGCCATGTGGACAGCATCGATCGTCTCGGACAAGGTGCCGATTTGGTTTACTTTGATGAGGATCGAGTTGGCGATGCCTTCGTTGATGCCGCGACGGAGCCGGATCGGGTTGGTCACAAATAGATCATCGCCAACCAGTTGGATCTTGCGACCGAGCGCCTCGGTGAGCTGCTTCCAACCGCTCCAGTCGTCTTCGGCCATGCCGTCTTCGATCGAGCAGATCGGGTAGCGCGCCGCGAGATCAACGTACCAAGCCACCAGTTCACTGGAACCAAGCTGTTTTCCATCGACCTGATAAGAAGCCTGTTCCGTCGAGTAGAACTCGCTGGCGGCGACGTCCATCGCGATGCCGACATCGACACCGGGTTTGTAACCAGCCTTGCCGATCGCGGTCATCAGTGCCTCGAGCGCGGCTTCGTTTCGAGGAAGGCTGGGAGCAAAGCCACCCTCGTCACCCACGGAGGTCGCCATGCCCATGCCCTTGAGCACCTTTTTCAGGTTGTGGAAGATCTCGGCACCGGCGCGAAGTGCTTCGGGGAACGAGGGGGCACCATACGGCACGACCATAAACTCCTGGACATCCAGGCCGCTGTCCGCGTGAGCACCGCCATTGATGAGGTTGAGCAGTGGCACGGGAAGCAGTCGTGCCGAAACGCCACCCAGGTAGGAATACAGGGGCAACTCGTGGGCATGAGCTGCTGCTCGGGCAGCCGCCATGGACACCGCCAGCAGTGCATTGGCACCGAGTCGGCCTTTGTTGGAGGTTCCATCGAGTTGGAGCAGCGCGACATCGAGTGCGCCCTGGTTGCGGGCATCGAAACCGATGATCGCTGGTTCGATGATCTCCACGATGTTCTGGATGGCGCGCAGGACGCCTTTGCCCAGATATCGGCTCTGGTCGCCATCGCGTAGCTCGATCGCTTCATGGGTTCCGGTCGATGCGCCCGAAGGAACTGCGGCACGGCCTTCGGCACCGCCAGACAGCGCGACTTCCACTTCCACGGTCGGGTTGCCACGCGAATCGAGGATTTCGCGGGCCACAAGCTGGGTAATCTCGGTCATTGATGGCTCCTTGGTAGCCTAGGTGCTCAGTCTCAGCGACGGCAGCATGGCATCTTACGGCGCGCTGATCAATGCGCTTTGGATGCACGACTTCGATTTGTGGCGCTGGAGTGCTTCCAACCGGCGGTCCCAAGCTCCGATCCATGCATGGACCGAACGGAGTCAGCGATTTGTTACCCACAGATTTGAAAGGCAGATTTCGTTTTAAATTGCCTGTAAACTGATGCGCGATGAACCACATCGTCCGTGGGCGCTTGCTCATCAACGTCACCCTTGCGGCACTGCTGCTCGGTCTCTTGTTTGTTGTGTCACGCGAGGCTCAGGCAGCGGCGTGGCCCATTTCAGCGGTGGTGGTCATCGTGATCGCGGTCAACGTCGTGCTCCAGGTGCGGACCGGGGCGCAGGTCGCTGAGCTGCGTGCAGCCATGAATCGACTCGTCGGTGGTGAGGTCGAGGAGCCGGTGCCGCTTGGTGCGGACGAGCCGCTCGGTGCTGTGGCCGAGTTGATGGAACGACTGCGCAAGCTGCTCTTCCAGCGTCACCAAGACCTGTCCCGGCAACTCGGCGTGCAGTCCAAGACGAGTGGCGATTTGAACAACGTGCTTTCGGATCTGCGCAACACCATTGGCCAGCAAATGCATGCACTCGAGGAGACCAGCGCCTCGCTGCATGAGATGACGACCTCGGCCAAACAGATCGCACAGTCGGTCGAGACGTTGGCGCGTGGTGCCGAAGAGTCCAGCTCATCGATCCTCGAGATGGCGGCCAGCAATGATGAGGTCGCCGAAAACATGGTCAACTTGGCCGGCGCGGTGCAGGAATCGGCGACGTCGATCGAAGAGATGACGTACTCGATTCGCGAGGTCGCCAAGAACGTCGAGGCTCTTTCGGCAACGGCGGAAGAGACGAGCTCATCGATGAATGAGATGGACATCTCGATTCGTCAGGTCGAAAACAACGCCAACGAAACCGCTCGACTGTCGGAAGAGGTCAGTCGTGCCGCCGGTCTCGGTGCCCAAGCGATCACGTCGACCATCGACGGAATGAACAAGATCAAGGGCTACTCTGAAGGCACGGTCCGCGTCATCGCTCGTCTTGGTGACAAGATCGGCGAAATCGACAAGATCCTGCGCATCATCGATGACGTGGCCGAGCAGACCAACCTGCTGGCACTCAACGCCGCCATCATCGCCGCTCAGGCTGGTGAGCATGGTAAAGGGTTTGCGGTCGTTGCTGATGAGATCAAAGACCTCGCCGAGCGCTCGTCCGCTAGTACCAAAGACATCGGCGAGCTGATCAAGAGCGTGCAAGCCGAGTCGCGCAACGCCATCGACGCCGTCGAGCGCGGTGCCAAAGCGGTCGACGACGGTGTCAAGGTCAGCCATCAAGCCGAAGAAGCGCTGCGCAAGATCCTGGAAGCAGCCGAGCGAGCGACGCAAATGGTTCGCGATATCGCTCGCGCCACCGTCGAACAGGCCCGTGGTAGCAAGCAGGTGACCGACGCGATCGGCTCGATTGCCGAGACGGTGCAGCAGATCGCGACCGCCACCAGCGAGCAAGCCCGTGGTTCTGAGCAGATCTTGAAGGCTGCCGAGCGGATGAAGAACATCACCAAGCACGTCGAACGCTCGTCTCAAGAACAGACGCGAGGCAGCAAGCAGATTACCCGCTCGATCGAATCGATCAGCGAGATGGTGTCCCACCTTCACACTGCGCAGCGCGAACAGACCAAAGGCGGCGATCAAATCCTGCAAGCCATCGAGGCGCTCCGTGAGTTGGCCCGCAACCAAGAGTCCCGCTTGGGCGAGTTCCATCGCTCGATTGAGGTCATCTCTCGCACTGCTGAAGCGCTGAGCAACCTGGCCCAGACGCGCCATCGCATGGCCACGCAGCTCGACGGCGACTCAGACGATTTGTAGGCCTTCGTCGGCTCCCGCAGGAACCGGCCAACTCCTTCTTTCTTTAGCAATCCCCTCGCCGCTGGTGCCTCTCTTGCATTCCCTGCGCCGACATTGAGCAGAAAGTGGCACAATAGGGCCTCACGATGAGTTCGTCGTCCCATACACACACCTCGTCCGGCCAGCCCTCGTCCGCTGGGCGGAGCCTGCCACCTGTGCGTGGCCATAACGGTGTCGATGAGGGTACGAGCGAGCTGTCGCGTTACGTCGGGGTGCTGTGGGAGCGGCGCTGGGCGGTGTTACTGATGCTGCTGCTGTGGCCGATGCTGGCCAGCCTGTGGACGCAGTCACAGCCGCGCATCTACGAGACGCGGGCCAGTATCTTGATCGAAGCGAACGTGCCGCAGGTGCTGGGCAGCGCGGTGCAAGACGTGGTCGATCCGACGCCAGCGAACTACTACATGATGCAGGACTTCTTGCAGACCAGTCGCAAGGTTCTGACGTCGGACACGTTGGCACGACGGGTGGCAGCGCGGCTGCGGCTGATGAGTGAGCCGGGCTTCTATCTGGGGGGCAAGCTGCCACAGAGTCTCGATGAGGCCGGGGAAGCGCTGCTGAACTATTACACCGCCGACGTGGTGGCTGAGACACGGGTGCTCCTGCTGACGGCTCGGCACACCGATCCGAGCTGGGCCAAGAAGATCGCCGATGCCGTTGCCGACGAGTTCGTGGCGGATGCAGCACAAGCCAGAGAAGTTGTCAATCAAAAAACGAGCGAACAGCTTGCCGACGAGCTCGATCGTCTGCGCAAGGGCTTGCATGACGCCGAGGTCGCACTCTTTGATTTCAAGTCGCGACAAGATTTGCTGACGGTGAGCGTCGAGGATCGCACCAATCAAGTATCGCGCCAGATCGACAAGTACACCGATGCGCTCACCGAGGTGAAGCTGCGCAAGATGCAACGGCAGAGCCAACTGACCGAGCTGCGCAAGCTCAAAGAACTCGACGCGCTGCATGTGCCGGTGCTTGGAATCGACATGCCGCAGCTACTCGGGGATCTACGGCGTGCGTACACCGAGGAACAGCGACGACTGGCGGAGCTGAAGTCGCGCTATCAAGACACCCATCCGCAGGTTCAGCAGCAGGCCTCGAAGGTCGAGCAGATCCTGCGCGAGCTGTCTCGAGAGGTGGAGGTGGCGCTGTCGGCTTCGCAGATTCGCTACAGCGAGGCGGTTTCCGACGAGCAGAAGGTGCAAAACGAGCTGGCCCTGATGAAACAAGAAGGGATGCGGCTGTCTCGTCTGGAAATCGAATACAACAAGCTCAAACGCGACGCCGATAGTCTGCAAAAGCAATACAACTTGATCCTGAACCGCAGCAAAGAGAGCGGCATGGTCGGACGGCTGCGGCTGTCCAACATCAAAGTGCTCGATTATGCGCGAACGCCGAAGGTGCCGGTCAGCCCTCGGGTGCGGGTGGTGTTGGCACTGTCGGTGGTCCTGGCGCTGCTCTCGGGCGTGCTGCTGGCATTTTTGCTCGATGCACTCGATCGGACGGTGAAGGCACCGCAAGACATCGAAACGAACCTGGGGCAAGCGCTGCTTGGGGTGGTCCCGAGCTTTGCGTCGGACAGCAAGGGTCGCTATCCGCCCGATCTGTATGTGGCCTACCATCCACGCTCGACGGTTGCGGAGGCCTGCCGAGCGATTCGCACCAATTTGATGTTTGCCGGGGCGGATAAGCCGCTGCGAACGCTGCTCTTGACCTCGTCACTTCCCCGAGAAGGAAAGACGCTGTGCTGCGTGAGCCTGGGGACGGTGCTGGCCAAGTCGGGAGCGAAGACGTTGATCATCGATTGCGACCTGCGGCGGCCTCGGATTGCGCGGGCGTTTGGGATCAGTGCGACCATCGGGTTGACCAATGTGCTCGTCGGAGAGGTGTCGCTCGATGATGCAATTCGCTCATCAGAGGTCGAAAATCTGTCGGTGTTGCCAGCGGGCCCGACGCCACCGAATCCAGCCGAACTGCTCAACGGTCAGCACTTTCGCAAGCTATTGGCAGAGGTGGGGAGCCGCTTCGATCGGGTACTGATCGACTCACCGCCAGCGGTTCCAGTGACCGATCCGGCGATCTTGGCGACGCTGGTCGACGGAGTGGTGCTGATTGTGCGCCATGGGAAGACGCCACGGGAGGCGGCCACGCGGGCGGTTCAGCACATGCTTGACGTCGGTGGGCACATCGTCGGAGTGGTCCTCAACGACATCGATGTCAGCGGCAAAGGCTATCGATCGTATTACGGCCACTACAGCGAGTACAAAGCCGACGAACCAACTGCGCAAGCAGAGTAGTCCGATGGCTCAGGCTGCTATCATGGCCTGACCGCAGTTTGCGGCAAACCTGCGAGATGAGGAGCCGTTTGTGAGCGCAAAGAAAAAGGCTGCAACCAAGGCAGCGACGTCGATAGGAACCCCGGCGGCAGCTTCAGCGGTGGGAAGTTTGTTTGGGGGCGCGGGCAACCGCGACGAGTATTTGGCGTTGGTGGCTGAGCTGCTTGAACACGATCGTCGCTACTACGTCGACAACAACCCAAGCGTTGCCGATTACGAGTATGACCAGTCGAAAAAGAAGCTCGAAGCGATCGAAGCGGCGCATCCCGACTGGGTCGTTGCGCATTCACCGACGCGACGGGTGGGACACACGCCTCTTTCCGGATTTGCCAAGGTGGAGCGGGCGGTGGCGATGCTGTCGCTCGATAACACCTATTCTGCGGATGATCTGAGCGACTTTCATGGCCGCGTGGTGCGCGGGTTGGCCGCCGCCGGGGATCGTCGAACTCCCGAGCTAGTGATTGAGCCCAAGATTGACGGCATCGGCATTGAGCTGACCTATAAGTCCGGCGTGTTTGTGCTCGGGGCAACGCGGGGTGATGGACTGATCGGCGAAGACGTGACGCAAAACCTGCGCACGGTAAAAAACCTGCCGATGCTGCTCAAAGAGAAAGTGGATCTGCTGGTGCGCGGCGAGGTTTACATGCCCCGCGACGGCTTCGACAAACTCAATGTGGAGCGACTGGCAGCGGGGGAAGAGCCGTTTAAAAACCCGCGCAATGCCACCGGTGGAACGCTCAAACAGCTCGACTCGCGCATCGTCTCGAAGCGTCCGTTGCGGGTACTGGTTTATGAAGTTGTGGGCGAGGTACCGGGTATCACGACCCACACCGGGCTGCTCGACCATCTGCGACGACTCGGGCTGCCGGTCTATCCAGACACCAAGTCGGTCGGTAGCCTGGAGGCGCTGCTCAAAGAAGTAACGATCTGGCAGGACAAGCGCATGAGCCTGCCGTTTGACGTCGACGGACTCGTGCTCAAGGTGAATGACCTCGGCCAGCGCGAAGGACTTGGATTTACGGCCCGTGCGCCTCGTTGGGCAATTGCCTATAAGTTTCCCGCGCAGCAGGCGACCACCAAACTCCTCGATATAGAGCTGGGCGTCGGTCGGACCGGAGTGGTGACGCCGGTAGCTGTGCTCCAGCCCATTGAATTGGCGGGAACCACGGTGTCACGGGCGTCGATGCACAACTGGGATCAGATCGCTCGGCTCGGAGTGATGGTTGGCGACTTCGTGCTCGTTGAAAAAGCGGGTGAGATCATTCCGCAGATCATCGCCGTGGTCAAAGAGCGTCGAGCCGGTCGTGAGTCGGAGCTGAAGCCGATTCCGCCCCCAACCCACTGTCCCGAGTGTGGCGATCTGCTCATCAAACGTCCCGGTGAAGTCGCGCTGCGCTGTCCGAACACCAAGCCGTGCCCTCGTCAGCTCCGCGAGGCGATTACCTTCTTTTGCAACCGCGACGCGATGAACATTTCGGGGCTCGGCGACAAGCTGGTCGAGTCATTGGTGACGGCGCGGCTTATTAAAGACTTGGCTGATCTGTTCTCGCTGACCCGTGCGCAGCTTTTGAGCTTGCCTCGGCTCGGTGAAAAGAGCGCCGACAACATCCTTGCGGCGATTGCCACCGGGCGCAGCGAGGCGACGCTGTCACGGTTTCTGACTGCACTTGGCATTCACGGCATCGGTTGGGTGTGGGCACAGAAGATCGCTGAGCAATACAACTCGCTGGAGCAACTGCTGAAGACCACGCCCGATGCCGTCCATCGCAACCTAGTCGGGATCCACGGGTTCGGAGACGAGCGAGCGGGGGCGGTTCGCGACTATCTCAAAGACCCCCAAGCGCAGACCTTACTTCAGAAGTTCATCGCGCTCGGGCTGTCGCCGGTCGAGCCGGTATCGTCAACGGGGCCGCTCCTCGGCAAGACGTTCTGCATCACCGGCACGCTGTCCAAACCGCGAGGCGACTTCCAAAAGCGCATCGAGGCAGCCGGCGGTAAGTTCACGTCCTCAGTGACCAAAAAGACCAGCTACCTGATCATTGGCACCGATCCCGGCGAAGACAAGCGCACCGCTGCCACCAAAAATGGCGTACCGATTCTTGATGAGGCAGCCATCGAGAAGCTGCTGCGCGGTGAGACGCTGTAGCCGATTCGGTACGATCCCGCTTGACCCCATCTCATAAGCTGCGCAAGACAGGCATTGCGATGTCGCACTTTCGCGCAGCGCAGACCGTGCTCATAATGGACGGAAACAATCGCAACCCTGCATGGAGAGATGACCATGTCGACCTTGTCTTTCTCGGAAAAACTGTTCGGTACGACGGTGCTCGATGGAGATCGCGCACTGCTCGCAAAAAAGACCTACGCGCTACTTCTTATTAGTGTCGTGATGGCTGTGTTTGGCGGCTACACCTGCGCCACCTCGACCGCGATGGTTCAGTTCTTCATCCGTCCGGTGGGCTGGATCTTGGCGCTGGTGCTGCTCAACGTGGTTCCGATGGTAGCGCTGTGGGCATCGCGTCAGAACCCGAGCCTGGGGATCGTGGCGCTAGCCGCCGATGGCTTCATCTCTGGTATTGCGCTGGGACCGCTGCTGGCGATTGCCAACTACCTGGCTCCCAACTCGATTCCGGGGGCGCTGGCTGTGACTGGCGGCGTTTTTGTGGCTGTGACGGGCTACGTGATGTTCTCGAAAGAGAAATTTTCGGCACCCGCCGGCCTGCTCACCGGCATGTTCTTCGCGCTGGTGATTGCGATGATCGTGAACTCGTTCATCCAGATGTCGGGGCTCGGGCTGATCATCACGATTGGCATCGGAATCTTTGGCGTCGTCAGCTTGGTCTACGCGACGAGCGATGTGCTCAACAACCCTGAGTACGACAATCCCGTACAAGGGGCGCTGATGCTGTTTGCGGCGCTGTTCAATATCTTCGTGACCGCGCTGCGTCTGCTGCTCCGCTTCTCGTCCCGCGATTAAGCTCGCCTCTGCTCCTCTCGCTGCGCACGCTGCGCGATTGACCGCTCCGAGGCCCGTACGCTACCGTGTAACGTAATGGGCTCCTATCGTCTGCGCATCGCAACACTCTCCTTCGGATTCCTCAGCCTGCTGGCTTGCAAAGGAAACCCTGGACCGGGCATTAAGCTTCAGCTCGCGGAGTCTGCAAGTCAGCACGCTTGCATCAAGACCGACAAAAGCGGCTTCCCGTTGTCCGCCGTACTGCGCGATGGCTCGGTTCGACTGTCGGTGCTCGAGAAACAGGGCACAAGTTGGCAGTTTAAGTGCGACATCACTGCCAAGCTGCCCGACGAGCATCCCAGCCTGGACCTCGGCACCGTGGATCGGAACCAGTACGCCTTTTTCGCCGAGCTATTCGATGTCGCTGGAAAGCGTGTGTACACCGGCGCGCTGCAAGGCAAGTCGAGCGTATCCTCCGATGGTGGAGCTGGCGTGCTGCCCATGTTTGGTGTCGAGAGCTGGAACTGTCCGGCCTCTGGCATGGTCGGCGCGCGCGGTTTTCACTCGGCGACCATGCTACCGGGCGGTGAGGTGCTGATCTACGGCGGTGTCGAGACGGGTTTCGTGTCGGGGAACGCCGAAGCCATGAGCGTGACCGACACGGTGGAGATCTACGATCCTGCGAAGGCAACCTTTCAGGCGGTCACCGTCGCAGGTAACAAACCACTGGCCAGGGCCTTTCACCAGTCGGTGGTCTTGAGCTCGACGGACACCACGGTCAAGCTGATGGTGTTCGGAGGCATTACTGCCGGGCGTGGTCGCCAAGTCTTGACGACGCCGATCACCAACGCACCGATTCGGTTGGCTCCGTGTGGGGAAGCCGTTCCCGCCGGCCCCGAGGTACTGACGGTTAAGTTCGATGGCAGCAAATGGACCGTGACGAGTGATGCTGTAGGACAGACGGATACCTCGGCGTTTGGGGGCACGACCGCGCTTCCACAAGGTGGTTTGGTCAGCATTGGTGGGGCGAAGTTCACGGGCCTGCCGCCATGTACGGTTGGCGGTGGGGATCTGCTGAATCCGGGAGGTGGAGTTGCGGTGCAGAAAGCCCTGGCTTGGTCGGGAATGGCTGGCGAGGTCTTCGGCTCCGCGAATTTGATGACCGGGTTTCTGGGTCCATCGCTGACGCCGATTTCCAATCATGCGGCGCTGGCACTCGGTGGCTCATGGCCGGCCACACCCGCGATGGCACCGCCGATGACGGCTCTGCTGCTGTCGGGGTTACCGGATGCTCCGATGACGATGAGTGCAATGGGTCTGAGCGTGGGCGGCGTCCCGACCGCCTTTCATACTGCAACTCGGATCGGCGCAACGCTTGCTGATAGTCCGACGTTCCCGGTCGATGTGCTGCTGACTGGCGGGTTTCAGATGACAAACTCCGTGACACCACAGCCAGGCCAGCCGCCCGCCGCGGCTTCAGCGGTACGGGTCTATTCGGTGACAGATCTGACCAGTGCGCCGACGGTGAGAACGGTGACTCCGTATCTGCCCGCCGCGTGTGGTTCGGCCCAGCCGCACTACCGCGCAGCTGCCTTCGAGGCGGCCTCCGCGACCCCTTCCGGTCAGCGCGTGGTGATTACTGGTGGGAGTGCAACCCAGGTGTCTGGCTGCAACGACTGCGAGACATCGGCGGACAGTAGTTTGCTGTGCACCCTGTCGCAGGCTTCTCTGTATGACGCTGGTAAGAATGCCTTCCGCCAGCTTCCATCGATGGCCATGCCTCGTTTTGGTCATCAGCAGACGCTGCTGCCGGACGGCGGAATCCTCGTCACCGGGGGGCTGACGCGGAAAGCGGGCAAAACCACTGAGGCGACCAGTGAGTCTGAGATCTACAATCCGCGTGCTTCGACTACAGATGCGCCTGACCTTGACGATCCGGTGACACTATCCTTCCCGGCTGGTGAGCAGGAAGGGCGCGTTGGTATAGACGCGCAAAAACCCTGTAGCCGCCTATAGTTCTACCGTCCTCGCCTCCTCATAAACACCGAGCTTGCTTTCCCGTGCGGCCTTTTGATAGGCTGCGCGCCGGTATGTGCATCGCCGATCAAGTGGCCCACGCCCGCCGTGATGATTCCTGTAGAGGCGTTCCGATATGACCAACCAGCCGACATCTGACAAACGCTTTGTCTTCCCCCCGTGGACGAACCGGTTGCCTCCGCTTTCGGTGGCCGCTGTTTTGTTCGGGCTCGTTGGCGCCATTTTTGGCGTCTGGTACTACTTCTCCCCACGGCATACGGACGTGGGGTACGAGCCGATTCAGCCCATTCCGTACTCACACAAGCTCCATGCGGGCGATTTAGGACTCGACTGTCGATATTGCCACGTCAATGTCGAACGCACTGAGTTCGCCACGGTCCCTCCGACGCAGGTTTGTATGAACTGCCATACGAACGTCAGGAAGGACTCGCCGAAACTTCAGCCGCTGCGGGAGTCCTGGGCGTACGGGAAGCCGATTCCGTGGGTCCGTGTTCACAAGACCCCTGACTACGCATTCTTCCCTCACAGCCGTCACGTCACCAGCGGCGTTGGTTGCGTCGAGTGTCACGGTCGCGTGGATCAGATGGTCACGGTGCGTCAGGTCGAACCGCTGTCGATGGGCTGGTGTCTCGAGTGCCATCGCGATCCCTCGCCACGTCTGCGTCCCCTCGACCAGATCACGAACATGGGCTGGGAGCCACCGGGCGACAAACCGCTCGACATTCGTCGTCGCGAGTTCGGGGAGAAGCTAGCCCAGGAACTCAAGATTGCGCCACCTACCGATTGCTCTAGGTGTCACCGATGAAGCCAACACTTCCCAAGTGGCCTGTCGTTTCGCCAGGCGAAAAGACCTACTGGCGCAGCACGGACCACGCACAGAACAGTCCGCTGTACCGCGAGTCTCTCGAGCGAGAGCTTCCGTCTGAAGTTCCGCCCGAGGTTCAAAATCCGCTGACCCGTCGCTCGTTCATGGGTCTTCTCGGGGCTTCGATGGCGCTGGCCGGTCTGGCTGGTTGCCGTCGTCCCGAAGAGAAAATCCTTCCCTACACGCGGGCACCCGAAGATCTCGCGATCGGCCTTCCTACATATTATGCCACCGCGATGCCACTTGGATCTGCGGTGTACGGTCTGCTCGTCGAGAGTCACGAAGGTCGTCCGACGAAGATCGAAGGCAACCCGAATCACCCGATGAGTCTCGGGGCTTCGAACACGTTTGCTCAGGCCTCGATCCTGGAGCTGTACGATCCAGATCGTTCGTCTGGACCACTGCTCGCTGGCAAGGCTCAGAAAGAAGTGCCCGCCGCTGCGCCTTCTGAAGGTCATGGCGAGCACGGTGGCGGTCACGGTGGTGGCGCGGCTCCGAAGCCGGTCCTGTTTGGGCTGGATGCCATCACGGAATACTTCAAAACCCGCCGTGGCAAGTGGGCTGCGGATAAGGGTCGCGGAGTTCATATCCTTTCGGGCGCGCTGACTTCTCCGACGCTGCTTCGGCTTCGGGACCAGCTTCTCAAGGATTGGACCGAGGCCAAGTGGTCGACCTGGGAGCCAATCTGCGAAGACTCGATTCGCCTAGGCAGTCGCCAGGCTTTCGGAGAGGATCTCTCGACACTAAACGAGGTCCACAAGGCCGATGTGATCGTATCGATCGGGTCGGACTTTGTGGCTCATTCGCCCGATGGTGTCCGCAATGCTCGCCATTTTGCGGCCCGTCGCAAGGTCGATCGTCCGACGGACGAGATGAACCGGCTGTACGTGGTCGAGTCGGCGTGGACGGTGACGGGTACCAATGCCGATCACCGTCTGCGGCTCAAGCCAAGCCTGGTTGCGCACTTCGCCCTGTCCCTCGCCGGTGAGCTTGCGAAGCGGGGACTCGCGCTGCCTGCCGAGGTGGTTTCGCAGCTTCCGAAGAGTGTTCCGGCTGGCATCGACCCGAAGTTTGTGGCTGCCGCCGCTGGAGATCTGCTCAAGGCTCAGGGCAAGGCGCTCCTGGTTGTTGGCAAGGCGCTACCGTCCGGTGTTCACGCGCTCGTCCATGCGATCCACGCGGCGCTCGGAGCCATTGGTGAAACGGTCAACTACGCGAAGACCGGAGATGCCGGTCGTCCGCTCGACCGCGACAGCATCAAGGCTCTCTCGGCTTCGCTCGATGCTGGCCAGGTCGAGACGCTGATTGTTCTCGGTGGCAATCCGGTGTTTGACGCACCGGTGGACCTCGGGCTCGCTGAAAAGTTCAAAAAGACCCAGGTGGTTCACCTCGGGTTGTACCGCAATGAGACGGCGCTGGTTTCGGCGCTGCACATCCCGCGTGCACACTTCCTGGAGGCGTGGGGAGACCTGCGGGCGGCAGATGGTACGGCGAGCATCGTGCAACCGCTCATCGCGCCGCTGTACAAGGGCTGGTCGGATATTGAGCTCGTTAACTACCTATTAACCGGCAATATGGTCCGTGGCTATGAGCTGGTCAGGGATACGTGGCGTGGAGTGGCTGCGGCCAAACTTCAGCCGCCACCGCCGCCTCCTCCGGTTGAGCCGACCCCCGTGGTGGCTCCCGTTGGCAAGGGTGCGGTGAAGCCGGGCAAGCCTGGACTTGCGGCCAAACCGGGTCCAGCGGCGGTGGTTGGTAAAGTCGTCGGTGCGGTGGCCCCGGCGATTGGGCTGACGGTTGGCAAGCCTGGTGTTCCGGCTGCGGCTCCTTTGGTTGCTCCGGCTCCTGGTACGGCGCTGGCTCCTGGTGCTGCTCCAGTCGATGCGGCTACTCCACCCCCGGCGGTTCCACAAGAGAGCTTGGCGGTCTTCTTTGATCGCGCCTTCAGAAAGGCTCTCCACGACGGTGTCATCGAGGGTACGACGTTCGACAAAGTTCGTCCGCAGCTCAAGGCCGCCGAGATCGGTCAAGCGGTGGCCCAGGTCGCCGCGATCCAGCCGAAGGCTTGGGAGGTCGAGTTCCTGGTCTCGAACTCGGTCTACGACGGTCGCTTCGCCAACCTTAGCTGGCTGCAAGAGCTACCCGATCCGGTCAGCAAGCTCGTGTGGGACAACGCACTCATCGTCTCGGTCGATACCGCGAAGGAGATGGGTCTAGAGAAGA
>ERZ724524.722-NODE-722-length-21812-cov-6.385991_pt1 | contig 21812 bp, 10 predicted proteins | sample MGYA00376057_ERZ724524 | MGnify/ENA primary metagenome ERZ724524 (study PRJEB28724, sample SAMN07190888) | wastewater metagenome | isolation source: influent of sewage treatment plant in Hong Hong | place: USA: Christiansburg, Virginia | collected 2016-03-01 ...
CGAAACCGGAACGACCCGCCGGGTAGGCGGGCAGCGAGGGTCTGGGCCGTCGGCGGTGCGCGGACGGTCAGGGTCGGGTTCGGGTGGGTCCGGCGTCTAGCCGGGCAGGGTGACGGTGAGCGAGCGGGTCAGAAGCGGGTGGATGCCAGTCAGGGGCACTAGTTAATGCGTCGTAAGCCTCAGCAGGGCGGCGCATCGCGCCCGCGGTGGGAACGTTCGACCATGTTGCGGCGGGCCTGCCGCAGGATGCCTGCGCCCGAGCCATCCTCTGCCCGGCACAGGGCGACGCAGGCCGTGGTCAATTGGTCGAGTTGGAACTTGGGGTTGGGGTGCCGGTTAGCAGGTGAACGTTGCAGGTCCAAGAGCAACTGGTACTGGTGCCGCCACATCGATTCGCGGCGGCGCGGTGTCTCGGGTGGGCGGAGAACAAGCTCGGTCCCGAGAAACCGGAAGATGCGCCAGGGGGCATCCTGATGCGTGAAGATCAGCGAGACGCTGGCGCTGATGAGATCGGGAAAGCGGAAGGTCGGCGAGACGTTGCCTTCGCTGCGCAGCAGGCCGTAGAGCCAGTCGTGCTCCTCGAGCCACAGGCGTGTCTCGATGACATCCTGTGCGCCACGATCCTCAATGCGCGGTGCAGTGCTCTGCTGGCGAGTGGTCGGTGTGGCGGTGAACATGGCAGTGACCTCGATTCCGTGGCGTCGTATTGCTCATATGAGCGCATGACCGAAGGATAGGCAGTCGAGGCTGTGTTGTCCCCCGGGAATGGGTACCTAATGCGGGGGATTTCGCCACCAGCGAATAGGCCGATAGGCCGATGAAGATCCATTCCCCTGGTATGACAAAGGTGTCCCAACCCTCCCTCTGCAGAGAGGAGCTTCGCGACGACGAATCCGACGGCGGGACCTCTGCCCTTGGAATGGACGCCAGTCTCGTCACGTCGCAGCGCGATCCGGTCACGCTGTTAGCGGCCGTAGCGAACTTGAGTGACAGCTTACGGCACCTTCCCGGAGCGCTTCTGCGATGGATACGGGCCGCTCCGTGGCCACTGGCCCAATGTTGGTTCGTGCGCTTTTGTGACTGAGAGCCAGAGGGGCATTCAGTACAAGGCGCGACTTCTGAGGCAGATTGGTGACGGAGAATAGGAATATCCGTCAGTCACTTACTACAACGCACAATTTGATGCTGTGCCGCCACAACTGTTGGCAGTGGATCGCCGACGAGGCTCGAGTCATGCTCCAATCCACGCTCAAATATGTATGGCTATATCATTGCATTTCAACAAAACGTGCTATCCTGCGCAACACCCCGCGATTAATTGAGATTCCATGGTCCGCTCGCATCTCGTCGAACTAATGCTCCGCCACCAGCTGAAAACGGCTGAGTTGGCGCGATTGGCCCATGTCAATCGGAGCACAGTCGCCGCGTTGACACGTGATCGGGCGACCAGAGTCGATCTCGCCGCGCTTGAGCGAATCTGTACAGTCCTCGGGTGCGGGCTGGGGGATTTGCTGGAAATCGTTCCGGATGAACCTCAGCGAAATGACGACAAGCCTGTTGCTGGAGCGACCTAAATGCCCATGAGCCTCAGCCGTTGGCAGGCCGTTTCCCAGTCTCAGTTCGCGTGGGAGCGCGAGGCCCTGGACTGGCTTCGAAATCACCTTCCCGATCGCGAGCCCTGGCACGCGTGGACCAACTTCGAATTCATCGATGAGGAAGGGAAGGTTAACGAGGTCGACGCGCTGATCCTCACGCCGGCGGGTCTCTTTCTCATCGAGATTAAGAGCCGGCCCGGCGTAGTCACCGGCGATGCCCACACCTGGCTGTGGATTACCGATGGTCGAGAACGTGCCTACGACAACCCGCTCATCCTCGCCAACCGCAAGTCGAAGCGGCTCGCCAGCCTGTTGCGGCGGCAGTCTTCGGTGTTCAAAGCGAAGGTGCGCTTGCCCTTCGTGGAGCCGCTGATTTTCCTGTCGGCCACCAGCCTCAATTGCAAGCTCAGTGGGACGGCCCGTTCAAGTACCTACCTGCGAGGTCAACCGGACAGCGAATCCGACACCGGCATCATCGGGGCACTACACAACGGCACCGGCAGCGCCCGCGAGATTCAGCAGACCCACGTTGACCACCAGCACGCCCGTGTACTCGCCCGCGCGATGGCGGAGGCCGGAATCCGGCCTTCAAACAAGCATCGCAAGGTGGGCGACTACCAGCTCGGCGCGCTGTTGTCCGAGGGCGCGTCCTATCAGGACTGGGAAGGCACGCACACCGCGATGGATGCGGTGCGCCGGCGCGTTCGCATCTACACCGTCGCCGCTGCCGCCACTGCCGATGCGCGCAAGTCGCTGGTCCGTCAGGCGCAGCGTGAGTTCCAGATCCTCGAAGGCATCGACCACCCAGGCATCGTCAAGGTCAAGGACTACCAGGACACCGAACTCGGCCCGGCCCTCATTTTCGATCACGACCCCAAAGCAATCCGGCTCGACTTCCTGCTGCGCGAGATGGGCCAACTGCTCAACGTCGACCAGCGCCTACAGATTGTGCGAGACCTGGCCGAGACCCTCAAGTACGCCCACCAGAAGCGCCTGTACCACCGCGCGCTGTGCCCACAAAGCGTACTGGTTCAGGACGTTGCCGGCGCCACGCCGCGGCCGCGCATCATGAACTGGCAGACGGGCACGCGGGAAGGCACGCAGAACAGCGACACCGTCGATCCGGCGCGTCGGACGGTGGGCGGCACCATGCACGTCGAGGAGTATGTCGAGGACCCTGGCCTGGTCTACCTGGCCCCGGAAACCTCGCAATCCGAGGCACAGCACGGTCCGAGTCTGGACGTCTTCAGCTTGGGTGCCATCACCTATCACGTCTTCTCTGGCCGGCCGCCGGCAAGCTCCGTCCTCGATCTCGCCGAAAAGCTGCGCATCGGGCAAGGCCTGCGACTGTCGGATGTATTGGATGGTTGCGGCAAGCAGCTTCAGGACCTCATTCAGTACAGCACCAATCCCGACGTGATGGGCCGGTATGGCACCATCGACGAGTTCCTGCAAGACCTCGACAATGTCGTTGACGAACTGACAACCCCGGAACCCGAGGCCACAGTCGATCCGGCCGAGGCCAAACCCGAAGAGCGTATCGAAGGCGGCTTCACGGTCATCCGCAAGATGGGTCGGGGCTCGTCCGCGGACGTGCTGCTGGTCCGCGAGGACGGAAGCAACGACGAGATGGTCCTGAAGGTCGCGCTCGACGCCAGCCTCAACGATCGACTGGCCGGCGAGGGTGAAGCGCTGTCGAAACTCGGTCATCCGAACATCGTCAGGTGGCAGCGCACGCTCACCGTCAATGGCCGCACCGCGCTGCTCATACACAAGGCTGGCGAAAAGACGCTGGCTGACCGTATCCGCGAAGAAGCCCGCCTGTCGCTCGATCTGTTGCAACGTTTCGGGGAAGAACTGATCCAGGCGGTCGACTACCTCGATCAGCAGGGCGTGGCACACCGTGACATCAAGCCCGATAACATCGGCATGTCGCAGGCCGGCACCCGGGGCAAGCTGCAACTGGTGCTGTTCGATTTCTCGCTCACCCGCACGTCGGCCGAGAATATCTCCGCCGGCACGCATCCCTATCTAGACCCCTTCCTTTCGCTGCGCAAACCCGCGCGCTGGGATCTTCAAGCCGAGCGCTTTGCGCTCGCCGTCACACTGCACGAAATGGTCACGGGCGTACCGCCGCGCTGGGGCGATGGGAAGACCCAGGCCTCGATGCTCGATTGTGAAGCCACGCTGGCGGCAGAGCGTTTCGACCCATTGCTGCGCGATGGTTTCACCGCTTTCTTCGCCAAAGCGCTGAACCGCAATCCGCTCAAACGCTTCGACAACGCTGAAGAGATGTTGCGCGACTGGCGCCGGATTTTCGAGGCCGGCGCGTCGGCCAGCCAACAGTCGGCCGACCCGTTCGAAGCCGTCGCCCGCTTGGCCACCGCCAGCACCAACATGGCCGAGCTTGGCTACAGCGTCGAAGCGCAGAACGTGCTTGAAGCCATGGCCATCCACAACGCGCGGGAATTGCTGGCAGTCGACCGCGTCCGCTTCCGCTACCTGCGCGGCGTCGGTGACCGCATCCGCAAGGAAATCCGCCTCAAGGCTAAAGCCCTGGCCGCCATCCGGCCGGACCTCGTCCAAGGCCGCCCGACGTTGCACGAGGCCGACGACGATTCAGCATCGGCCGGCGCCATCAGCGTCAACGAATTGGCGGCACAGCTACTTCCACGCCGGCCGGCCGGCGACGACCGTGCCGAAGAAACCGCACTGGCTATTTACCTCGGTCTGGAGGAAGTCCAAGGCTCGACCTTATGGACGCCGCTGGGCGTTGCAGCAAACGCGCTTTCGATCGACCGCAACGACGCCTCTGCCGCGTTGCTTAAAGCCCGCGAACGCTGGCTGAAGACCCCGCAACTCACCGAGCTGCGCAACCACTTCGAAAGCCTGCTCTCCACCCAGGGCGGCGTGATGACGGTGCCCGAGCTGGCATCGGCGCTGCTCGCTATGCGCGGCTGCGCCTCGCAGGACGACGCCGAGCGTTTGCGCTTGGCCACCGCCGTGGTCCGCGCCTGCTGCGAGGCCGAAGCTCACCTTGAGCGCCTGCGTTTTCAGGAGTTCGAGCATCGCCCCTTGCCGCTGATCGCTGTTTCCGCCGAGTTGGCCGAATACGCCCGTCGGCTCGGCACTTCGGCGGACGCCTGCGCCCAAGCCGAACCCTTGCTCACGCCGCAGCGAGCCCTTGAGACGCTGGAGTCGGTGCCCGCACCGGAGGCCAACCCGGCGCTCTCTGCACAACGCCTGCTACGTCTTGCGACCGCCTCGTCGCAACGCGCGGCACTGTCCAGCCGGCAAGAAATCTATCCGCGCGGCATGGCGGCTTCGCTGGCCTTGCGTCAGTCGCTCGGCGCACTGATGGGCGTACGTTTCCTCAAGTTGAAGGACGTGCAGGACCGGGTCGCCGGACGCTACCCCGAGGCGCAGCCGCTGCCGAAACGACCGCTGCTCGATACGTTGCTGAGCGACGTTGGCGCGCTACTGGTCTGGCGTGACGATGCGCCGGCCGGCCCGGGCTATGTGCCTTCGACGCAAGCGCTTGGGCCGTCAGCCGGCAGCACCACCCAATACTCCCGCGCCGCTACGGCCATGGAGCGTGGCTTGCCGGTGCCGGACATCGGCACCGACGACACCTCCGCTCCAGCCATCGAGGCACAAAAGCTGGAAGATCGCCTGGCCTATGCCCACAAGGCCGGCGGCTTTCTCGTGCTGACCGTCGAGCCCCGTCTTGCGCACCATGTCGAAGCTGAGTTGCTGCGCCGCTTCGGCCGCCAGCGGGTGAGCTTCGATACGCTCATGCTCAAGGCCTTGCGCCAGCAGGCCGAGGCGATGAAGGTCAACTGGAATGTCGTGCTCATGGCCGACGGTGCCGCACCGACCAGCACCGACTGGAGCCGTCTGATGCGCCTGGTGCACAAGGCGCTGCCGCAAGTGAAGCAGGCGCTGCTCGATACCACCGCCCCGGTGCTGCTGGTCAATTCGGGCCTGATCGCCCGCTATGGCCTGATGCCGCTCATCGATGACCTGCGCGACGAAGTCGGCCGGCCAGGCAACCTCGGCAGCCTGTGGATGCTGCTGCCGATGGCGGCCACCGGTCTGCCCACCGTCGATGATGTACCCGTACCGGTCATCACTTCCACCCAGTGGGCGAATGTTCCCGTCGCCTGGGCCAAGAACCTGCACCGCGCAGCCTCCGCGGTTTGAACGCAGAAATTGCGCACGAATTGAAGCCCTCTGATGATTGATGCGAAAGTCCTACTAGCTGATCTGACCCGCCTACTCAAGCGGCTTGAAGACGACCTGCGCGAACGCGCGCTCAGCCCAGCGAGCGAGGTGCCGGAACTTCGCTCCCAGCTTCAGGCCGAGTGGAAGGCGGCGCGTGACGCCGAGCGCACGGCAGAGACCTTCGAATCGTGGGTCGAGCAGGTCATTACCCAGGCCGGTGTGCACTGGCTGCTGAGCTGCGTGTTCCTGCGGTTCATCGAAGACAACGAACTGGTGGACCGGCCGTGGATCAGCGGCACGCCTCAGTCAGGGCGGCTGGCATTGGCGCGTGACCGGCATGATGCTTACTTTCGAGAGCATCCGCATCAGAACGATCGCGACTATCTCATCGGGTGTTTCCAGGAGGCCGGTACCTTGCCGGGCCTTCACACCTTCTTCGACGAAGCGCACAACCCGGTTTTTCGCCTGGGCGTCAGCGGTGATGCTGCGATGGCAGTGGTGCAGTTTTGGCAGGAGGTCGCCGCCGATTCCGGGGTGCTGATTCGTGACTTCACCGACCCAACGTGGAACACACGCTTCCTCGGCGACCTCTACCAGGACCTGAGCGAGTCCACCCGCAAACGCTACGCGTTGCTTCAGACGCCGGAGTTCGTAGAGGAATTCATTCTCGACCGGACGCTGACCCCAGCTATTCGGGAGTTCGGCTATCGCGAAGTGCGGATGATTGACCCCACCTGCGGTTCGGGGCACTTCCTGCTGGGCGGCTTCCAACGCTTGGTCGAGGAATGGTCAAGCAACGAGCCGGGCCGCAATCGTCGGGACATCGCGCAGAGGGCGCTGAACGCAGTGGCCGGTATTGACTTGAACCCATTCGCGGTGGCCATTGCGCGCTTCCGGCTGCTTTTGGCCGCGTTGAAGGCCAGCGACGTGCACCGAATTGCCGCGGCCCCAGATTTCACTATCCATGTGGCCATCGGCGATAGCCTATTGCATGGCATGCGCTTTGGTCTCACCGCTACGGACGACATGTTTCAAAGCGCCGAACATTTTTCGGATACAGGCCTTGCTCACGCCTACGCCACGGAAGATTTGTTCGACGTACAGCGCATTCTTGGCATGCAGTACCACGCGGTAGTGGGTAATCCACCTTACATAGTGGTGAAAGATGCAGCGCTTAATGCGGCTTACCGGAAACACTTCGCAAGTTGCCACATGAAGTATTCGCTCGGCGCCCCGTTCACAGAGCGATTTTTCGAGCTTGCCCTCACTGGACGGGGCGCACAACCCGCTGGTTTCATTGGAATGATCACATCCAACTCGTTCATGAAGCGCGAGTTTGGGTCGAAGCTTATCGAGAAAGTGCTACCGCGGCTTGACCTTACGCACGTTGTGGACACATCTGGCGCTTACATCCCGGGCCATGGAACCCCCACTGTGATCCTCTTCGGTCGGCACCGCGCGCCCGTGAGCGATGTCGTACGCACCGTCATGGGCATCAAGGGGGAACCGACTACGCCTGAGGATCCGGCCCATGGCTTTGTGTGGTCGGCCATCGTCGATCAGATCGAACATGTGGGGTCGGAAAGCGAGTTTGTCAGCGTCGCTGACGGGCTGCGAGAAACATTTGGGCGCCATCCTTGGAGCATCGGTGGTGGCGGTGCGAGCGACCTCCTCGACACTATCAATGAGGTCGCAACTGGAAAGCTTGCCGCCTTAGTTTCTGCTGTGGGCCGAACAACTCACACTGGCGAAGACGGGGCATTCTTCGTACCGCGCCGTTGGGCAGACAGGACTGGAATTCGCGGCTATACAGTGCCATTGGTCGAAGGCGAATACGTTCGCGATTTCTCTATTGACTATGACATCGAAACTATCTTCCCCTACGACATTCGGTCTGCATCGGTACTTCCCGAACTCCCAGAACAACTCTGGTGCCATTTATGGGCCTACAGACGCCTATTGAAGGAACGCAAGGATTTCGGAAACTACATCGAAGATCGAGGACTAAAGTGGTACGAGCATTCAATGTTCTTTCCGGAGCGCTTTCGGAACCCAGTCGGCATCGCCTCCGCGTTCGTTGCTACCCACAATCACTTCGCGATCGAACGAGGTGGAATGGTCTTCAAGCAGTCGGCGAACGTCATCAAATTGCAGTCTGGTGCGACGGACGATGATCATCTTGGTTTGCTCGGGTTGCTCAACTCGTCGGTCGCCTGTTTTTGGTTCCAACAGGTCTGCCACAACAAGGGCGGGCCGGGTGGCGGTAGCAGCAAGGACGAAAAGTGGCATGACTTCTACGAGTTCAGCTCAACGGCTTTGAAGGAGTTCCCCCTCACCGGATCGCGCCCACTCGCCCTTGCATGCAAACTTGATCGCCTCAATGCCGAGTTGGCCGCAACGCTTCCTCCCGCACTTCTTGCAGGAACCGCCGATGGGAGTCGCCACGTGCCAACACGTGAAGATTTCGACGCTGCTTGTGCGCAGGCACAGAGCTTACGTCGACAGATGATCGCTTGGCAGGAAGAATTGGACTGGTACTGCTACGGGTTATACGGTGTGCTTCCCGCCAGCGGGACAATTGACGCCATTACCTACGCATCGCCACCAGAAGTAGCCCTTGGCGAGCGCGCTTTTGAAATCGCCATTGCGAGACGGGTTGCACAAGGTGGGTTCGAAACGCGGTGGTTTGAGTGGCTCGGCATCACTCCGATGGTTGAAATCCCGAACCACTGGCCGCAGGAGTACCGACGAGTAGTGGAGCGCCGTATCGAACTGATCGAAAGCGACCGCAACATTGGCTTGGTCGAAAGCATGAACTGTAAGCGTCGATGGGAAGGACTTTCATGGGCCGACCACGAGCGCAACGCCCTCCGCGACTGGCTGCTTGATCGGCTCGAATCCCCACGATTTTGGCGCGCCGATGGAGACCATCCGCCGCAGCTCACTACGACCAACCGTTTGACCGACGCAGCCCACACGGACGCCGAATTCATGAGTATTGGCTCACTGTACGTTGGCCATGTCGATTTCGACGTCGGACAACTAGTTGCTGAATTGGTGGCCGCCGAATCCGTGCCATTTTTGCCCGTGCTGCGGTACGCCGACACGGGACTGCGCAAACGTGTCCAGTGGGAAGAGACTTGGGCTCTGCAGCGCAGCGAAGACGCGGGCGAACACGTTGGCAAGATACCTGTACCGCCCAAGTACCAAAGCAAGGACTTCCTGAAGTCCGACTTCTGGCGCCTGCGTGGCGGCCTGGACGTTCCCAAGGAGCGTTGGATCAGCTACCCCGGCTGCGAGCGCGGTGCCGACGGCAGCCTCGTCATCGCCTGGGCCGGCTGGGACCACCTGCAGCAAGCTACGGCCTTAGCGACGTACTTCATCGATATGAAAGAACGGGAAGGCTGGAGCCGCGAGCGCTTGCAGCCCTTGCTCGCCGGACTGCTTGAACTGATCCCATGGCTCAAGCAGTGGCACAACGACATGAACCCCGATTTCGGCGCGCGCATGGGCGACTACTACGAGAGCTTCCTGACCGACGAAGCGCGCGCGTTGCAATTCACGCTCGATGACTTACGCGCCTGGAAGCCGGCGGTTACTGCGGCTAAGCGCGGTCGCAAGAAATCAGCATGAACGAAACGATGCATCAGGCCGGACGCCGGAAACAGGGAAAACAACAACCATGACACTTATTCGAGAACTGATTGCGATCCCGGAGCAGGTGCATCAGGGCGACTTCGTCCTGAAGCTGGCCGATGGCGTGGCGCATGCCGAAGCGACGTTGCGCGACTACGTTGTGACGCCGCAGCTCAACGCCTGCTTCAATGACGCGCTGACCTTCATCAAGCAGTCGGTTCAGGGCGGCACCAGCAAGGCAGCCTATCTGCATGGCAGCTTCGGCTCCGGCAAGAGCCACTTCATGGCCGTGCTCAACCTGCTGCTCGACAACAACGTGTCGGCACGCTCGATGCCCGAGCTGGCCAACGTCGTCGCCCAGCACAACGGCTGGACGCAGGACCGCAAGTTCCTGCTCGTGCCGTATCACATGATCGGCGCGCGCAGCATGGAGTCGGCGATCCTGGGCGGCTACGCCGAGTTCGTGCGCAAGCGGCATCCGGATGCGCCGATCCCTGGCTTCTATCTGTCGGAGCGCCTGTTCGAAGATGCGGTGCGCATGCGCGATCGGCTTGGCGATGAGGCCTTCTTCCGCGACCTGAACGAGGGTTCGGACGCCGGCGGTGGGGACGACAGCGGGTGGGGCGACCTGAGCGGCGGCTGGGACGCCGCGAGCTTTGAAGCCGCGATGCTGGAGCCGCCGAGCGGCGACGACCGCGTTCGCCTGGTCGGCGACCTGATCAGCCGCTATTTCACGGCGATTGCCGACGTGGCCGAAAGCCGCGGCGAAGCCTTCGTGCCGCTCGACGATGGCCTAAGCATCATGAGCCGCCACGCCAAGGCGCTCGGCTACGACGCAGTGATCCTGTTCCTCGACGAGTTGATCCTGTGGTTGGCCAGCCGGGCGGCCGATGTCAGCTTCGTCAGCAGTGAGGGCACCAAGCTCGTCAAACTGGTCGAGGCCGGCAACGCCGATCGGCCGATTCCCTTGGTCAGCTTTGTCGCGCGGCAGCGCGATCTGCGCGAACTGGTCGGAGAGAACCTCGCCGGCTCGCTGCAGTTGCAGTTCAGCGATGTGCTGCGCCACTGGGAGGCGCGTTTCCATCGCATCACGCTAGAAGACCGTAACCTGCCGGCAATTGCCGAGAAGCGGGTGCTCCGGCCTTTGTCCGAAGCGGCTCGGCAGACCCTGGGCAATGCCTTCGATGAATTCCAGAAGGTCAGGCCCGAGGTCTGGAACACGCTGCTGACCGAGACCGCGGACAAGGAAATGTTCCGCAAGGTTTATCCGTTCAGCCCGGCGCTGGTGCAGACCTTGATTGCCGTGTCGGCAGCGCTGCAGCGCGAGCGCACAGCCTTGAAGCTGATGCTGCAACTGCTGGTCGATCGACGCGATGACCTGGAACTGGGGCAGATCATCCCGGTCGGCGACCTGTTCGACGTGATCGCCGACGGCGACGAGCCGTTCTCCGAGGCGATGCGTATCCACTTCGACAACGCCAAGCGGCTCTACAGACAGAAGCTGTTGCCGCATCTGGAGCGGCAGCATGGTGTGACTTGGGAGAACATTCGCATCGGCGATGCCGACCCGGCCAAGGCCCGAGCGCTGCGCAACGATGCGCGGCTGATCAAGACCCTGCTGCTGAGCGCGCTGGTGCCCGAAGTCGATTCGTTGAAGGCCTTGACGGCCCAACGCCTGGCCGCACTGAACCACGGCACGATCCGCTCGCCCATCCCCGGTCGCGAAACCCAGGACGTGCTGCGCAAGTGCAAGGAGTGGGCGGCCGACATCGGCGAGATCAAGGTCACCGACGACACCAACTCCCTGATCTCGATCCAGGTCACCGGCGTCGACATCGAGCCCATCGTGCGCGGACCGGCCGCCTCCAGCGACAACCCGGGCAACCGGCGCCGCCGCGTGCGCGAGATGCTGTTCGAGCAACTCGGTGTGACCGACACCAACGACCTGTTCGCCACCTACGCGGTGCTATGGCGCGGGACGAAGCGCGAGGTCGAGGTGCTGTTCGAGAACGTCCGCGAGATGTCGGACGAAAAGCTGCGCGGGCGCCCGGGTACCTGGACGGTGGTTATCGACTTCCCGTTCGACGACCCCAAGTTCACACCCGCCGACGACCTGGCCCGTTTGGCCGACTATCGCGGCGACGATACGCAGACCCTGGTGTGGATGCCGTCGTTCTTCAGCGCCAAGGCGCAGCATGACCTGGGTCGCCTGGTGGTGCTGGACTACATCCTGACCGGGGAGCGCTTCAACGAACTGGCCGCCCACCTGTCGCTGGTGGATCGCGGGCCGGCTCAGGCGCTGCTGCGCAACCAGCGTGACCAGTTGCAGCAGCGGGTTCGGCAGTATCTGGAGGTGGCTTACGGCATTGCCGGCGATTCGCGCGACGCCGTGGTGAACCCCATGGCGCCCGAAGACCAGTTCCGCTCGCTGGACCAGACGCTGACGCCTCTGCCACCCGTGGGGGCGAACCTGAAATCGGCTTTCGAGGCCTTGCTCGACCAACTCTTCAGGCACCAATACCCGGCACATCCGGTCTTCGACGCCGAGGTGAAGCCTGCCGCGGTGAAGAAAGTCTGGCCGGAACTGGAGCGGGCCATCGGCACCGCCGATGGGCGCGCGCCGGTTGGGGATCGCGTTATACGGCAACTGATTCGTTCGATTGCCGACCCCGTGCAGCTAGGCAAGACGGGCGAGACCCATTTTGTGCTGGGCGACCATTGGCGCTCGCACTTCCTCCGCGAGCAAGCCAAAGAGGGCGCCGCCTTCACGGTCGCCAATCTACGCAAGTGGATGGATCAACCGTTGGCGATGGGGCTGCCGACCGAAGCGCAGAACTTGATCATCCTCACCTTCGCCGGACAAACCAATCGCAGCTTCGTGCGCGGCAATGTCCCCTCCACGCCGAGCATCGACCAGATGCCGGAAGATCTGGAACTGCGCGAGCAGACGCTGCCCGAGCCAGGCGACTGGGACGCTGCCTGCAAGCGTGCCGCCGCGCTTTTCGGGTTGACGATTCCGACATCGCGCAACGCTGGCAACGTCGCCAAGCTACTTGAAGAAGTTCAGGCCAAGGCGCGTGAGGCACGGGAGCCGATAGGCAGCCTGGTCAAGACGCTGAACGAGAAGTCCGCGTTGTTCCCGGCCCCCGGCGACAACCACCGCCTGCAAACGGCGCGCTCCACGCTGGCCTTGCTGGCCGGCCTGTTGAGTGCTGATGGCGCGGCTGTCGTCACGACGCTTGCAGGCGCAACGATCGAAACATCCGAGGTCGCCATGCGCCAGACCCTGGCCAAGGCACGAGAACTGGATGAAGCGGTTCGTACCGGTGCGTGGGACATCTTCGAGGCGATGAAGGCGCTGACCGACGAGCGGCGATCCGCAGCGCACGCAATCGTGGCCAAGGTGAGCGAGACACTGGCCGCCGACGAGCATGCGATCGGGCTGAAGGCTGCGCTCGATGACCAGCGCATCAAGGCAGTGCGATTGCTGACCGTGGCGCCGCCACCACCCGCTGTTCCTCCTACCGCTGGCCCGACTACGCCGCCACTGCCGCCGACGGCACCGACGCCGGTTCCGCCCGGCCGGCCTGCGCCCAAGCCGCCGGTGATCGTGCAGGAGTCCGCTGCGGCTGATCTCGAAAGCACGCAGGCGCTGGCGCTGCTCGATGACCTGCACGCCAAACTCGACAACGACACGGACCTGCGCCTGTCGATCTCGTGGCGGCTTGAAAAGCCGGGGAGCAGCAAGTGACTGTTGCCACCGGGCCTTTGTCCTTGCCGCAGATCGAGGCGCAGGCGCTCGCGGTGCTGGACCGCGCCAGCGACGCAAAGGTTATCGCCATTCAGGCCAGGACCCAAGCGGCATGGCCGGACGCCATCAACCTGTCAGGCCGGCAGTTCCGGCTGCGCTGGTGCGAAAGCCCGTTGATGGCACGCGAAGCGCTGTCAGCGCTGGAAGATGTGCCTGACGGGCAGTCCGGGCAAGGGCTCATCCTGCTGACGCCGCTGTCCGCACGCGACTTGGGTGGTGACGTCGTGGCGCGGCTGGCACGGGCTCAGGTTTTTCAGCCTGACGCCTGGGGCATGGTCCAGCAACTCTTCAAGGCGCGCGAGATCGATGCGCGACTCAGTCGCTTTCGCTGGATGGCCCAACTGCTGGTTGAGCGAGCCAGCATGGGCGCCTATGCGCCTGTGCCCAACGGCTTCCTGGACATGGACACGGCGTGGCGCAACATCCTCGGCCGCTACCTGAGCCTGGACGCATCGAAGCCGGATGCGGCGATGCTGTTGAACTGGTCTCTGGGCGCCGATTCGGCCGGGCATTTCGACGATCTTCCCGACCAAGCGAAGCCGCAGATCGCGACCTGGCTTGGCGACTCCGCAGGAGCGGTAGGCACACTCGTCATGCGGTGCGTAATGGACGGCAACACGCAGGATGTCGTCCCACTCGGATTGGTGTGCGGCGTGGTGTTGTCGGCTCAGGGCGAAGGCGTGCACGACCTGGCCGCTGCTGCGATACGCCTCGAACGCTTCATGGGCGACAAGCGAATTGGCATCGCCGAGGGACGTCTTTGGGCTAACGACGCTGCGAATTGTCTGAAGTCCTTGACCCCAGCCCTGCGTCACGAGGTGATCGAACGCGCCGAGTTGCTGCTGCGAGAGCTCCATGTCGACGCCTACGCCCACTTGAGCGATGTACTTCCGCTCGGTCTGGAGCAGCGGCTTGGCCTGCTCGCGGATGCACTCAAGGCCTTCATCGCCGAGCCATCGACGGCGCAGCTTCAGGTCATCGAACGGGCGGCGGATTCGGTGGCGCGCCATGCTCATGCCGACCCGGCAAGCACGCGCATGCTGCGGGTGAAGATGGCCGTCCGCCTGTGTCGATGGATGATGGCCGACCGGCCGGAGAGCAAGGTTCGGAGCGGGCGTCAGGCAACCGGGTTCGCTGATCTCGCGCAGCTGTATGCCCGCGAAGGCGCCTTCGTCGATTGGGCACGTTTCAAGCTGCTCGGCGGCGACGACTTGCCGGGTCTTTCTTCGGCCTTCGTCGCCCTGCGCGATGCGGCACGCAAGAAGGCTGAGGCGTTCAATCAATCCTTCGCCCAAGCCTTGCAGGTCTGGAACCGCGAGCCTCGGGCGGAAGCCGCATGCATGCCGGTTGAGGCGATCGTCGAACGCTTGCTCGCCCCGCTGGCGCAGCAGACCCCGGTGCTGTTGCTGGTGGCGGACGGCCTGAGCTACAGCATCTTCCGTGAGCTTTGCGAGGACCTGGAAGCCCTGGGCTGGGACGAGCAGGTCGCAGGACCAACGCCGACACTTGCGCTCGGTATCGCGGCGCTGCCGACTATCACCGAAGTGAGCCGCACCAGCCTACTCTCGGGCCGCCTGGTGATCGGCGCAGCGGCGCAGGAGAAGACCGCGTTCGCTACGCATCCGGCCTTGGTGGCAGCGTCGCGCGCCGGAACTACACCGGTGGTATTCCACAAGGGTGATCTCTCAGACGCCGAAGGCCTCTCATCGACCGTTCGCGATGCCATTGCCTCCACTCAGCAGCAAGTGGTGGCCGTGGTCTACAACGCTGTCGACGACCATCTCAGCGGCTCAAACCAGATCCAGGTGCGCTGGACGGTCGACGATCTGCGGCTGCTCGGACCCTTGCTCAGCGAGGCGCGTCGGGCGCGGCGTGTGGTGATCGTCACCGCCGACCATGGACATGTGATCGACGACGGCACGGTGCAGCGTGGCCAGGGGGAGGGCGATCGCTGGCGGTTGCCGCCGGGCACACCGGACGCGAGCGAGCTGGTCTTTGAGGGCGGCCGAGTGAAAACCGCTTCAGGCAATGCGGTAGTTTGCGCGTGGTCGGAGGGCGTGCGACACGGGGCCAAGAAAAACGGTTATCACGGCGGCGTATCTGCGCAGGAGATCGTCGTACCGCTGAGCGTGTTTACGCCGCGCAACATGGTACTGAAGGGCTGGCAGGTCGCGGCAGCGCCGCAGCCGGATTGGTGGGCGCCGCTGGAGGTTGCCTCGCCGGTAGGCGCCGCTGAAACGCCGATGCTCCCCAAGAAACCGGCGAAAGCGAAACCGCTGCCAGCGCCTACACCGCAGACCGATCTGTTCGGCGGAACGCTGCCCGTCGCGGCGCCCGTGCCCGGAGTGCACTGGATCGACGCCCTTCAGGCGTCGCCTGCCTACACGGCGCAAAAGGCACTGGCGGCGCGCGTGGCGCCTGTCGATGCCGACGTGCGCTCCCTGTTGGAGGCGCTGGCGGCTCGTGGCGGGAAACTTTCAAAAGCGGCGCTCGCGCAGCGTCTGGGCATGCCTGCGATGCGCATCAGCGGTTTCGTGAACGCCGCGAAGCGCGTACTCAACGTCGATCAAGCCGCGGTTTTGGTACTGGACGAGACGGCGGGAACGGTGGAACTGAACAGGGAATTGTTGGCACGGCAGTTCCGGGTGACGGTGCGATGAGGCGGCGCGGCTAGAAATGCCAGTAGTTTCTACGCAGATCTTTCGGGCTATGGGGCTATGCTAAACGATTGTCTTTTTAATTTGGTGCGACCGCCCTTGTTGTTACAAGTTAACGGTGAGAGGTGGAACATGAAGAAACAGCGAGCGGATTGGCCTGCGTTGACGAGACAAAAACAAAACTCCCTGAGGAACTCATATGGAACATGAGTATTCAGTGCTCGGGGGTCTAAACCGTGCGGCCATCGGCCGCTACCTCAGCATCGCAGCCTCGCTCATTGCCGCGGGGCTGGGTGCGGGAGTGGTCTTATTGATCGATCTGGCGAAGACCTTGGGATGGGCTGGCCACGTTCCCGCGCTAGTGCTTTGGCCACTGACTGCAGGCCTGATCTACAGCGTCTTGTATTGGTGGTTTGAATCACGAGTTTGGAAGCAGCCCAAACTCGCTGGGTTGCTGAAGGTTCCGGACCTTGCAGGAATTTGGCATTGCGATGGTCAGACGATCAATCCCGACAAGACGCTCGGACAGAAGTGGGATGGCGAGGTTACGATCATTCAAAGCTGGGATAAGTTGCGGATCAGGCTGAAGACGTTGCAGTCAGGCTCCAATAGCATCGCAGCAGCCCTGGTGCATGACCAAGCAGACGGCTTTCGACTCCTCTACAACTACAAGAACGATCCGAATATCGACGAGCCTGATTTAGTTGCACACCGCGGATCAGCAGAGCTGCTCTTCTCGGCTGATCTCCGGACGGCCAAGGGTGAATATTTCAACGGACACGGCCGGTACACATTTGGAACGATGAAACTAACTCGTAGAGGCAAAGATGGCGCGTGATATCGACAGGAGGCTTCAATCGCTCACTGCGCGCCGAATGGGAACGGACCGAATTGGTGAGTTGAGTCTCGATTCCGCCCAACAGGTGCTCGCGAAAAGCTTGATCGCAGAGGCATACACAAAACGTGCTCCCACTCAACGCTACACTCGATACGCGCTTGGTTCAATGCAGGCGGTCGATCCGGGCTACACCCGCATCAGCATCGAAGAAGCCGAGAGGGTCGGTGCTCAGCTCAAATCTGGGTTGGACAAGAAGTCGATCAATGTGGAGTTTCGTCTCCAGGGGTCTGTTGCCTGTGATGTGCACATCCGCGGCGTCAGTGATGTCGACTTTCTGGTCATTGAGGGGCGGTTCTACAGATACGACACTGCAGGCGACAGAGCGCTTCGAAGTGGTTACACGAGCCCAGTCTCCTACGACACGCTGCAAGCGCTCCTTCAGCTTCGGAGCGAAGCGGAGACCATACTCATAGAGGCCTTTCCTAAGGCCACGGTGAAAATCTCCGGGCCAAAAGCCATTAACCTAACTGGGGGTTCATTACGACGCCCCGTTGATGTGGTCCCGGCGAATTGGTTTGACACCAGTGACTATCAGAACTCTGGCAGTGAGTCAGACAGGGGGGTCGAAATTCTCAACAAAGCAGTGCCGGAGCGCATCCTTAATATGCCATTTCGGCACATACAACGTATCAACCAACGTGACACGATGAGCCTAGGTGGTCTCAAGAAGGCTATTCGTCTCTGCAAGAACGTAAAGGCCGATGCTCTCGACGAAGGTACAAAGATCAATCTTTCCAGCTTTGACATCGCATCTGCCCTTTGGCATTCGGACTGCGGTGCGCTAACTGTCGGTGTTGCTAACGAACTGGCGATTCTTGCGGAGGCGACAAGGTTCTTGGACTACCTTGCGCGCAGGAAGAACTACGCAAGGACGCTTTCGGTGCCGGATGGATCACGCAAGATTTTCGACTCAGAAGAAAAATTGGAGGGCCTCGTCTTACTGTCCTTGGAGATGGATGATCTTGCAGAAAAGGTCAGCCGAGAACAGAAGAAACTGATTGAGAGCATCCCCTTGTTGCAGGAACAAGTGATTGATTTCTTGCGCAAGGCTTACATACCCGGCTGAAAGTCTGTTCGATTCATGGGGCGGATTCATGTCACGGATCAAGATAATCTCCATGCCGAAGCAGTTATCGGAAATACAGCCCGCGTTTACATTGTTTCCGTCGGCGGGTTTCCGCCGTTTGACTCGGCCGGTTCGGAGTGAAATTCGCAATGAGTACTAACAAATGATCAGTCCGCAGCGCAGAGCCGAGGTCATCGAGGCATTGAGGCGCGGTACGGTCCCCAAGGCTGGCCTAGACGCCTTGGCCGTGGGTTACGGCCGGCTTCAGGGAACGCTCGACGAAGAGTTGGACGCGGTGGCGTCCGGGCGCGGTGCCTTCAAGGCCATCCGCGGCGAATACGGTTCGGGCAAGACCTTCTTCGGTCGTTGGCTGCAAGAACGGGCACGGGCCCGTGGGTTAGCAACCAGCGAGGTGCAGATCTCCGAAACCGAGACACCTCTGCATCGATTGGAAACAGTGTACCGTCGGCTGGTCGAGCGGATCGCTACAGCGGACAGCGGCGAAGGCGCGTTTCGGGGCATTGTTGATGGCTGGTTCTACGCGCTGGAGCGTGACGTCCTGGAAGACACCAGCCTCGACCCGACGGATGAAGCGACCTTGCTCGCCAAGACCGAGGCGCTGATGGAGGCGAGGCTGGCCAGCGTGACCAAAGTGGCCCCGGCCTTCTCTGCCACGCTTCGCGCCTACCGCCGCGCGCTTCAGACGAACGACAACGCCACGGCCGATGGGTTGATGGCCTGGCTCAGTGGCCAGCCCAATGTGGCAGCTTCGATCCGGCGCTCCGCTGGCGTGAAGGGAGACATCGATCACTTCGGCGCGACCAACTTCCTGTCCGGGCTACTGACCATGCTGCGCGACTCGGGGTACGGCGGTCTGTTGCTGGTGCTGGATGAAGTCGAGACATTACAACGCATGCGTGCGGACACCCGCGAGCGGGGCTTGAATGCGCTGCGCCAGTGGATCGACGAGATCGACGCCGGCCGCTTTCCGGGCCTGTACCTCTTGATCACCGGCACCCAGGCTTTCTATGAAGGCGCGCAGGGCGTTCAGCGCCTCGCACCATTGGCGCAACGACTGCATGTCGATTTCGGTACTGACTCTCGCTTCGACAACCCAAGGGCGGTGCAAGTGCGTCTGCCGGCCTTCGGCCACGACTCGTTGCTCGAAGTCGGACGCAAGGTGCGGGAGATCTATGCCGACGGTGCCGTTGCCGGTGAGCGGGTCCGCGCTTTAGTCGACGATGCTTATGTCGAGTCTCTGGCCAAGGCTGTGACCGGGAACCTGGGCGGCAAGGTCGGTGTGTCACCCAGGTTGTTCCTGAAAAAGTTGGTGGCCGACGTCATGGATCGAGTCGATCAGTTCGAGGACTTCGATCCCCGCAAGCACTATGCGCTGACGATCTCGGAGAGTGAGATGACAGCGCAGGAACGCGCTTCGGTCGGCGTGGGATCGGTCGATGACATCGAGCTGTAAGCGGATAGGACACGTGGGTGGTCCTCGATGAGCGTGGAGGCCTTTGAGCGCCTGCATGGGGCGTTGCAGTACCACATCGTCAACTCGATGGGCTGGAGCGGTCTGCGCTCGACGCAGGCCGAGGCGGTAGTGCCGGTCCTCGAAGGAAAACATTGCCTGATTCTTGCACCGACGGCTGGCGGCAAGACGGAGGCGGCAATAATTCCCGTCTTGTCGCGTATGGCGACCGAAGAGTGGCCGGGGCCGAGCGTTCTTTACGTTTGTCCGATCAAGGCACTGTTGAACAACCTAGAGTCGCGGCTCTCGCGCTATGCCGGCTTCGTTGGCAGGACGGTACAGGTGTGGCACGGTGATGTCGGGCAAGGGGCCAAGGCCCGGGCTAAGCGCTCGGCGCCAGACATCCTGCTGACCACGCCTGAGTCCCTCGAAGGGATGCTCATTTCGACGAAGGTAGATCGAGCGTCATGGTTCGGCAACGTTCGCGTCGTCATCGTTGACGAATTGCATGCCTTTGCGGGTGATGATCGCGGATGGCACCTGCGCGCTGTGATCAAGCGGATCGAGGCCTACGCAAGGCAGCCCATTCAGCGGGTCGGGCTGTCTGCGACGGTGGGTAACCCGATCGAACTGCTGGATTGGTTTGCGGGGTCAGGGGAGCGCCAGATCGTCGGCTCTTCGTCGGTCAGCGCGGACGCCGATGTGACCATCGATCATGTTGGGTCGATGGCGAATGCCGCGACGGTGATCTCACGGCTGCATCGCGGTTCCAAGCGCCTGGTTTTCTGCGATAGCCGCTCGAAGGTGGAGGAGTTGGGGGTGTCGCTGCGCAGCTTGAACACCCGGACGTTCGTGTCGCATTCGTCGTTGAGCGCGTCCGAGCGAAAGCTTGCAGAGACGGCATTCGCCGAAGAGCAGGACTGCGTGATCGTCGCCACCAGCACGCTGGAGTTGGGGATCGACGTCGGCGATCTCGACTACGTGATCCAGATCGACTCTCCCAGCACAGTCTCTTCGTTCCTGCAGCGCATGGGGCGTACCGGCAGGCGCACCGGCAGTCGACGCAACTGTCTGTTCCTGACTACCAGCGACGAGGCGTTTCTGCTCGCCTGCGCGATCACCATGCTGTGGCGCCAAAAGTATGTCGAACGCATCACGCCGCCACCGCTGCCTTGGCACATGGTGGCACAGCAGATGATGGCGCTCGTGCTGGAGTACCCCGGCCTACCGGCGCGGGAGGTCGTGGGCGTGGCGCGAACGCAGTTCCCCGAGCTCGATAGGGAAACGGTAGCGACCGTGTTTGATTTCATGGTGGCAAAGGGCATCCTGTTCGTCAGCAGCGGCCTCGCCTCGATGGGACTGCAAGGTGAGAAGCTGTTCGGGCGCGGCCATTTCCTTGACCTGCTGTCGGCGTTCGCGAGCCCGATGGTGCTGGCGGCGCGACACGGTACCACCGAGTTGGGTTACGTCGACCCGATGGCTGTTCAGCAGCAGAAGGATGGTCCAACCGTCCTCCTGCTCGGCGGTCGAAGCTGGAAGGTGATTTCAGTCGATTGGTCCAAGCGCACGGTGTGGTTGGAGCCAACCGACGAGAAGGGTAAATCGCGCTGGCTCGGTACGTCGCGCTGGTTGGGTTTCGAGGTCTGCCAGGCCATGCGCCGGGTGTTGTTGCAGGAAGGCGGTTCGGAACTGGGACTGTCCAAGCGGGGCACGCAGCAACTCGACGAAGTTCGCGATCTGATCAGCGCGCCCGAGCACCGGGGATCGCTGCTGCTCGAACGTCTGCCATCGGGGCGGCATCGCTGGTGGACCTTTGCCGGCGGGGCGGTCAACAGTGCCTTGGTGCTCAAACTCGGCGAGATCGGAAGCACGCGGGTGGATGATCTGTGGGTGGAGACAGGCCCTGGCGTCCCGGTACCAGAACTGATTCAGCGTCAGATCGGGCCGTCGGCCCAAACAGCGTTTGGCGCGAGCCTGGCGGAGCGTACTGAGTTGAAGTTCGCTGCTTGTCTTCCCGTTGACCTGGTGGCTGCGGTGGTTGTGGGCCGGTCGCTTGATGAAGTTAACCTGCGGCGACTCGTGGCAGGAGAGCTTGGCGCCGTCGCCAGATTGAAGTGATTCGGCATCGCGGAGTAATGTCTCAGCCTCATCCGCGCCGATGAAAACACCCCACTGCCAGTCCCGCCAGCACCCCGACCACCAGCGGCACACACGGCAGCAGCAGCGGATGCAACGACACCGGCAGCACGAAGCCGATGACTGTCGCGCAGAGGATCACGATCACCAGGCAGGCGTATAGCGCGAACATTTCCGGATCGTGCTGCAGGAACTCCTTGGCTTTGATGAGTCGTGCGAAGCCGCCGTCGACGACTGCAGCCAAGACGAATGCCGCCAGCCAGGGTAGCCATTCGAGCAGGGTGGAGAGTCGATAGCTGGCGAGCAGGAGCAGCGCGT
>ERZ724524.727-NODE-727-length-21746-cov-4.368817_pt1 | contig 21746 bp, 17 predicted proteins | sample MGYA00376057_ERZ724524 | MGnify/ENA primary metagenome ERZ724524 (study PRJEB28724, sample SAMN07190888) | wastewater metagenome | isolation source: influent of sewage treatment plant in Hong Hong | place: USA: Christiansburg, Virginia | collected 2016-03-01 ...
ATAGCCGACTCCAGTTCGGGGCGGCCAGTACAAAGGACAAGGATGCTGATCAGTGGTAATTCACTCCCGGCAATCGCCAGGCCATTAGCAATGCGCAGGCTCGACGAGTCCGGGCAAAGGCGGGGCAAGCCCAGACCCAACTCATGGCTCTCGATCAAACGAAAAGCTTCAGCCGCCTGTACGGCGCGCGGTAAGGTATAGGTTCGGTAGCAATTGAGTGCCACCATGCGTTCATCGTAGCGCTGTTCGGCCAACTGGGAGGCAAAGCAGCGCATGGCAGCCAATTTCGCTTCGGCAACCACCGTGATGTCAATCAGGGTATTGGGCTCAAGCGGACTGCTGACCTCGTAGAAGGCCAACCGGGCTGAACTGGCTTGGCGCTGCAGTGCTTCGAAGCAGGCCAGTGCGACGACCTGATGATCTGGATGTAACTCGCCGGGGTGAGGGGCAAAAACCAGATCCGCATTGCCCATTTCAGCCAACATACGCCTGACCAACGCTTCGCCATAGCGAATTCCGCGATCCGGCAAAGCCCAGTTCTCTGGCTCGGGATAACCGAGAACAAGGGCAGCGGCAGCCGATTCGCTTTGCCGCAAAGAAATGAGTCCGGGACCATTTTCAACGCCACCCAAAGCACCATCGGTAATCACCACTACCCGAACACTGGCCCCCGCCGCTACCAGCAGTGCGAGTGTTCCGCCGCAGCCAAAGACCTCGTCGTCCGCATGCGGAGCAAACACCAGCACCTCTCGGGCTACCGGCAATGCAGAAGGAGAATAGGGAATTCTGGTTTGTTCGGGTGCGGTGTCCGTCATGCTTGCAATAATCCTCAACTTACAGGGCGCGCAATCCTGTACAGCACAGGGCCATTAAGGCGCCGAGCATCACTGATTCGGATGTAAAAATCCCGCCCGCGAAAATTTTTCGCGCAAATGCCCGGAATTTCAGCTATTGATCCGCTCCCTAATCTTCCCATCGAGGGAACAAAAGAAAAGGATGGGCTGAATTCGATCAACCACGCGGCATGCAATGCTTCGGGCAGGACGATGTGTATATCTCTGTCGGCCAGTTCGACAACGGGCCAGTCACGGGGAACATCAGTAGCCGAGCCAAAGCGCTCGAAAAACCAGTCGACAACCTGCCAGAATCGCCCGGAAAAATGTTTGGTCGCATAAGCCGGCCAGCCGTTACCAATCAGTGCATCCTTGTTTGGTCCATGTTCGTAGTGGTGAACACAGCCTGCGCCCGGTTCGAGGTAAAGCATGAAACCAGCTGAACGCAAACGTTGCATTAAGTCGGAGTCCTCCCAGTACATGAAAAACGCCGGGTCAAACAAGCCGCCGGCAGCCACCGCCGCCGCGCGGCGCACCAGAACGTGCCCGCCAGATAGTGCGTCTACACGAAACGGGCGTAAAGCCACCCATTGTCGTATCGAGCGGTATCTGAACCATTGCGAACGCAGGCGAAGCAAAATGAGAAAGCGTGCCGAGAGGCGATCCAGAATCAGGCCACTTGCAGAGGGGAAGGTGGTGGGCGGCAACTGGAAAAGGTGTGCATCATCCCAAAAAACACGTGGTCCGACTGCGCCAATATTATTCGAGGTGGCAGCCAAGGCCAGCATTCGTTGCAAGGCATCCGGCAACAACCGGGCATCCGGATTCAACAACAACACAAAGTCGCTTGCCGTATTCGCAAACACAAGATTGCAGGCACCAGCAAACCCGATATTTTCCTGGCTGACCGTCAATCGGACCGATTTCGGTAGATGGCAACGCAAATACTCAGCCTCATCAGCAGAAACCGAGTTATCCACCACATGAATTTCATCACATGCCGGGTCACTGACCAAAGACCCGACTGCCTCGACAATCAGCCAGGAGGAATGAAAATTGACCAAAATTGCGACGCAACTCATTGGTACGGTCTGGCCAAAATCAGAAACGAGTAAGTGGCAAGCGCTTCGCGGTCCACCACCAAGCGGCCCCCGATCTCGGGCAAGTTAAACCACTCGGGAATCTCCGACCGCGTTGCTTCAATGGTTACAATCTCATAACCTGCCTCGGCCATCAATTGCTCGACGCCCACTTTGGTAAAAAAACGCAAGTGCGTAATGCAATGGATACCGGCGGGGGCATAGTCCCAACGCCCCTCCAATAAATCAGCCACCACCGACCAGTGCCCGACATTCGGAATCGATGCGATGACACACCCATCCGTTCGCAGCAGTTGACGGGCTCTAACCAACCACTGAGCCGGCCACTCCGTATGCTCCAGAACATCCAGAAAAGTGATGCAATCAAACTTTTTGTCAAATTCTGACCGCATGAAATCGCCAGGCCAAACCCGGTCCACACGTGAAGAAGCAGCGAGACAGGCAGTCTCTGAGAACTCAGCCAAGTGGGTTTCGCACGCTCTGGCGGCCTTCAAAGCCTCGAGAAACCCCCCCTCACCACCTCCTACATCCAGCACACAGCTTGCTGCAACAGGAACCAGCGAGATCACCTCCTCCCGACGCCCTTGATGATAGGAAGAAAAATCATGCGCATAAGCGCCCGGCACACACACGACGCTTGCACGCCAGTCCCCACGCCGCAATTGGCCGGCAGAAAGCATAAGCACGGAGGGAGGGAAGGGATTCTCTCCATAAGGGAAGACCATGCACTTAGCAAGGCTGGCCGCATAACGCTCAATACCTCGAACAGTAAAGTAATCCGGCCCGAGCGCCGGGCAGGGGTGGCGAGAATCAAATGCCAACGCAGCGCCAGCCCCAGCATCAAGCGCTGCAGCCAAGGCGGCCAATGTTCCAGGCGCCGGCATCAAGGCGGCATGGGCCAACAGCAACACATGATCGCCATCCATCAACCCGGCAGCGTCCACCTGCACTACGGCAAATTTTTCCAGTGCGGCCCAGTCATCCACGTTAGCAAATACCCGAGTTGCACTGGCCGGCAGGGAACTCAACAAACGAGATGAGGCATATTGCAACTCGGTTGAATCGGCGAAGACATCTTTGATGCCAATAATGATCAAACGCATCGTAAGGCAAGCATCAAACATGGAGGACAAAGCCAACGCAACACATCACCTCGAAGCAAATGAACATGCTCATCCAGGCACCTCGGCCAATTCCATATTACAAATACTTGGCCAACCTTCCCATTGCGCCGGATTCTCGGCAACCATGGTTTCAAGAGAAGCAAAGTAGCCCTTCAGAACACTCTCCTCACTATTTGTATCAAGTGCAGTACCTTTAATAATAAACCTGGCCCCCCCGTCCCATTCTAGCCACGTTACAAATACAGGAATCTTGCGACTCACCGCAAATGCAATCGCACCCACCGGCGCCAATAGCTTGCGGCCTAATACGTTCAATGACATCACGCTTTCATTGGCAAACGGGTGTCCAAAATCATGCACTGAAATTAATGCCGAATCACGTCGAACCATGTCACGAAGCCCTTGGCCAACCGCATTCCCGGAGCCGGGGTGCACCAGAACATATCGCCCCCCGGACAATTGTGTTTCGGAATCGCCATACATAACATCTTTGTACCAGGCAAGAGGCTTGGCCAGAGGACTCAAATCAGGGTCCATTGCAAGAACATTTACACGGCGATTCAAAAGGCGACCAAGGAATGCACAGAGCAGCACATTGAAATGATGATGGTAAGTTAATATCAATACCCCACCAGCCAAATTTGGCAGACCAGCCAGATTGGGCGCGAATTTGACACCAGGCAGCATTTTTTCAAAGTCACGAAAATAGAATGCAGCCCCTTCCATAACCCCGACAAAGCTTAGATGCTCTTTAAAAACTTTATCAGATAAATGAGGAAGCTTCTCCAATGCGGCCCCCCAATCCTCATTGCCAGGTCGGGGCAGAATGTCAAGCCGCGACAACCAAGCACATAGAGGCAAAGAGAGCGCCGGAGGTAGTATCCGCGAAAGCCCTTGGCACAAACGTAAATAACGAGTGAATCGGGCAATAAATTTTGGGTGCATGCTATTAACGACAAAGGTACGAATATTTAAAAAGCAAGCCCAAGCACTCCCATATAAAAACAATCAAAGCGGTTTACGGAAACGGAAAAAATGGTAACCCATCAATCCCTCATCAGCCAGTCGGGCATAATTTCGCAATACGACAGACCAATATTTTCCATTTAATTCACGGTTATCTTTGTTGAATTTCAATATATATTCATACAATTGTCGATAAACCAATTGGCCTATATCCTCAACCGACTCCACAATAAATCCGGCCTTTTCGGCCAAATCAATATAGCGCAGCCGACTCTCAAAATGATTACCACGACGAAAAGTAACCCTTTCAACATTTTCACAAGTGATATCAGCCAAAACCGCCTGCCCCCCCGCTTTTAAAACTCGGAAATTTTCCGCAAAAAAGCGTTCTTTATCGTCGTAGTGAAAGGATGATTCGATACAAAGGGTAAAGTCGAAAGAATCCGCATCGGAAGACAGGGCCATTGAGTCATCCAGATTGAAATTCAAACGCGAAAGCAGTCCCGCGCTATTGGTATTTTCTTTTGCAACCTTCAATTGATCGGGGGAGATATCAATCGCCACCATCCGGGTAGCCGGCATTTTTTTTAGCAAGCCTATGCTTATCCCGCCAATACCACATCCAATTTCGAGACCCTGACCGACAAAGCCCTGATGATCAAGTGTACCGACAATCTTATCCAGAAAATTTATTTGCGCAGTATATAAATCCGGGCATTCGTTCGCCCAATATCCGAAATTGAGCATACCCGAGTCTTCCCCCGCCAAGGATGCACTAAGGTGACCCCAATAACCACGAATATGCCGATAAAAATCGTCGATTTCGTTAGAAGCCAAGAGATCTGAGTTGGTCATTGGTGCTCCAATATAGTTCAAAAGTAAGTTATTGCTATTGCGCAGGTGGAACTGGCCAGTATCAAGAAATATCCAGCAGCCTGAGCCACGACGTCCCCGATCTTTGAAACATCCCGGCCTTATCGATAATCCGTGTCACCGCCGGTCAACCACCAATTATGATCGAAGTGATCGACAATAGCTGACGAACTGAATGGATTTGCCATAATTCGGAACTCGGTAGACTGGCAATTGGCTGCAAAAGGGGCAAAGCGCTTTGCAAAGCGCGAAGTCAGGAACCATTTGAATACTTTTCCACCCATGTCGTGTAGCCACGACTGCAAACAGTGCAACACTTCCGGCATGGCCGATAACGGTCCAATGATATCCAACAGCTCGTAATCTGCGTCGCTTCCGCGCAGAACTGCCAGACCAATAGGCTGACGCAGCCATTGGCTTCGAACGAGCAAACAGTAATATTTATGTTCAGGATGCTGGATATAGCGACGCAAGACATAAGCCGCATCACGCACGCCCACTGGAAAATCAGCCAAATCACGAATCATCGCCAACCACAGCCGGTCGATAATTCGAGCAGTATTTTTATCGATCGCGACAACCCGCTCTGGAGTTCGACAAAGAAGGCCACCCCGGGATGCCGAAAAAGACAACTCAAGCCACTCATCGATAGCGCGAAACACGCCAACCTTTTCCCCCAGGCGCATAGCGCGATTGCTGGGAAACCCGAAAGCGAGCGCTTCCGGGTTGTTTGGCGTCCGTAACTCTTTTAGCACCTCTCGCATCAAAACTGCGAAAGGAGAGTCCCTGCGACTCAAGCCACTTTGCTTGGGAGCGGCCATCAAATCAACTAACTGAGCTACGCGAAATTGCTTGCCATTTAACGCTGTATCGCGATAGCAAATACCACAATGTAAAGCCAGACGTTGATCATCCTCAACACAACCCCAAGATTCGCCAAATCCATTGCCATACTTCCACTCAAGAAACTCGATACTGATGTCGTGCCCGAAAACCTTACGGAAAAGTGGTTGGATCTCGCATAAACGAGCTGGATCAAGGCGATAAATCTGCATGTTACGCTTGCGTTTGCATCGGCACAGTCGTCACGGCCCCGCCATCCCATGAATGCGGCAGGAAAACCAGTCCCTGCTCGACACCGTGATGCTCGACCTCAAACTCCAAACAATACAGCGCTTGATCATACAAATGCAGCGTTCGTTCGCAGGTCAGGTAGATTGAAAGACGATACTGACCACGCATCAATGGAATTTTCGGGAAGCATAAACGTGCCGAGCCACACCCATGCTCGTCAAGCGCCACCGCTTGCGCATCAAAATAAGTACTACCCATCGACACCGCCGCCCCAGTCAGCGTTTCAATACCGAATGCAACCGCAGGCACAGGCAATTTTGGGTCGCTTTGAAAATCCACATTGACAACCAGATCGGAAAGCCCGGCTTGCACCAACAGCCTCTTCCCCGTAATGCCGTCGACCATCGCAACAACACTCTGCAACCTGGCATGCCCCTCCATCAAAGGACGAGTTCCCTCACTTTTCACCTCGGAAGCGGGTGCCGTCGAGACCGATAAACTTGAATCCTGGTTTTGCCCATAAGCTTTCACCACACGAGAAGGCTTATCCAGCAACATCATTTTGCCGCGCTCTAGCCACAACGCCTGGTCACAAATAGCTTCAATCTGATACATCGAGTGAGAACAAAACAAAATCGTTGTTCCCCGCTCTCTAAGTGCCATTATCCTGTCAAAAGACTTGCGAGCGAAAGAACCATCACCAACCGACAACGCCTCGTCAATCACCAGGATATCGGGATCTACCGCCGTTGCGATCGAAAATGCCAAGCGCACGTACATTCCACTTGAGTACGTTTTAACCGGTTGCTCAATAAAATCCCTGATCCCGGAAAAATCGACGATTTCATCATAGCGGGCATCAATTTCGTCTCGCGACAAACCAATCACCGCCGCATTGAGGAAGATATTCTCCCGTCCGGAAAATTCGGGATTAAATCCCGCCCCCAATTCAAGCAGCGCCGCAATCCGCCCATTGACAGTCAAACTACCTGCGGTAGGAGCCAAGGTACCGCAAACAACCTGCAACAACGTCGACTTACCCGCACCGTTGTTGCCAATTAACCCAAGCACTTGGCCTCGCGGCAAGGAGAAACTAACACCCTCGAGCGCGGTAAACAAACGACCATACTGCTTGCTCCCCCCCATGAAACGTTGCTTCAGACGATCAATTGGGCGGTCGTACATTGAGTAAACTTTGCTCAACCCCTCCGCACAGATCGCCAACTCATCAAAGGACATCTGAAAACTCGCGTCGAGTCGCCTGGAAAAATGCCGAGCCAAGCAATGCTCCCAAAAGGGAAACCCCCAAGGAAAGCGCCCAGTGACTCCAGTCAGGCATCTCGCCAACAAAAACAACGAGACGTACATTTTCGATAACCGGAGCCAACGGGTTGAGAAACATCCATGACTGGATGCTTGGAGAAAGTGACTTTGTTGAATAAAAAATTGGCGAAAGGAACATTAACAAATTGATAGCAAGGCTTATAACCTGCGCAATATCGCGAACAAAAACCCCAAGCGCAGCAAAAAACCAACCGATACCCAATAACAACGGCAAAAGCGGCAGCAACACCAGTGGTAGCAACAGCACCGTCCATGGCAAACCATGATTCACAAGCAACGCACCAACCAACAACACACTCAAACTCAGCATCAAGTGAAACAACCCGGAACCCAAGGCAACAAAAGGGAGGATTTCCAAGGGGAAAACCACTTTTTTCACAAGATTTGGCTGAGACAAAATAAGATTTGGCGCCTGTGCAGTTACTTCGGCGAACAAATTAAAAACCATTAGTCCGGCAAATAACTGCAGGGCAAAAGTGACACCACTGCCATCCTCCGCACCCGGCCAGCGCGCACGGAAGACACCGACAAACACAAAGGTATAGACTCCAAGCATCAAAATAGGAGTCACAAAGGCCCAGCCCATACCCAACAAAGATCCCCGATAACGACCAAGAATGTCGCGGCGGACAAATTGCAGGAGAATCGGCGCAAAACGAAAAGGAGAAAGAAAAGGGCTAAATATTTGTCGCATCAAAGAGAAAACCACGAAAATGTGGGCGCAACGAAAGAAGCCGAGGCAAAAAAAATCATTATATCATGGGCGTTCAAGCTTTTGGCGGATCGATTCGCCCTTCGCCGACATCATTCAGGAAATCAGGGCGAAGAATACGCAGCTGAGCACCCTCACGATGGATAGCCTGATGCAGAGTAAGCACCTGAAAAGCACGGGTTACCGTTTCACGGCTGGCATTGATCATGATAGCCAACTCCTGATGAGTCGGCACTGGGTCAAGCAAATGCCGATCATTTTGCGCGGCCCGAGACAGTTGCATGATTTGAACACAAAGACGCTGAAAGGGATTAGGCAGGCCAAGAAGTGTTCGCTGCGCCGACACTGAGCGAACACGGGCCGACAATCGAGTCATCACCCCCTGCGCCAGCAAGGGGTTACCAAAAATCAAGCGGCGCGCAGATTCAGAATCGAGAAAGATCGCCGTTGACTTTGCAGCCGCAATGACATGCTCTGCCGCCATTAAACCATCTACCACAGACAATTCGCCAAAATAATCGCCGGGCTCCACAAAATACAAACCCACACCTCGCCCATCGACCGTAAAATCAACACCTTGCAGACGTCCAGAAATCAAAAAACCCAACTCGAAGCGCGACTGCTCTTTTGAAACAACCACCTCGCGCCGCGCAAACGCCCGTTCGCTCATCAACATGGATATTCGCATTAACTCCTCTTGCTGCAAAGGTCGCAGCAAAGGCAAGTTAAGCAGAGACTGAAAAGGTACTGGCATGGAAACAAGTTTAGACCGAAAACGCGCAAAACCGTTGTGACGTCATACACAAACCACAGCAAACGCGAAAAAGCTTCGTCACACCTGCAAAAATCAAAATCACCCCAAACAAGTGTAAAAACAGTCGCTATCGAATATTTCTTTGCTCCACAGCCTTGTCTCTCAAAGAAGGGCCCGCGGCGGCAGGCCAGCCGAAAATCAGCACGAGCTCACCACAACCAGAAGACCACCAACACCCCTAACACCACCCAGCAATCTACCGTCCAATTGTGATCATGCGCACATAACTCGACAGCAAAATCCAATATACTGTGCAATGAATAAAGCTGCCGGGATCGGGTAGGAAGAAAATTACTGCCTCCCTGTGCTTGTCGCATAAAACCGTGATCCATTGCGTGAAATGAGGCCGATATGAACCAGTGCCAATCTATGAAAGCCACTCCAATTCAACGCTTCGCAACCATGCTTGCCCTCATGTTCGGTTGCGCGAACGGTGCCATTGCCCTAAGCACACCCGAAGACGTAGTCGGAGAAGTAACCACGTTGATTGGTGTCAGCTCAGTTAAATCCGAATCAGGGCAGGAACAAGCCCTGCAGCGTGGCGCACTGATACGTGCTGGTGACCACATTCAAACCGCTGCTGGCGGCCATGTTCATATCCGCTTCATTGATGGAGGCTTGGTCAGCGTGCGGCCAATGAGTCGCCTACACATTGAATCCTATCGCAACGCAGGCAATTGGGGGCCAGCCTCCATCAAGTTTACGCTTGAAAGCGGCGTCATGCGCTCAGTCACAGGCCAATGGGGAGAGGCAGCCAAAGATAGATTCCGTCTCAACACCCCGGTAGCGGCAATTGGCGTCAAAGGCACCGACTTTATCGTCAAAGCCAGCAATGACAGCACCTATGCCACGGTTATTTCCGGGGCAATTGTCATGGCCTCTCTTGAAGGGGATTGCGCAAAATCGCTTGGCCCATGCTCTGGCAACAAGTCAGCCACGCTGAGTGCCGACATGCAAGGAAAGATGCTTGAAATCATCCAGCAATCAGGAACGGCGCCGCGCCTAGTGCCTGCCGTTGATTTGCAAGCCAAGGCCGAACGACCCGCCGCAACAACAGATAACCGTCTCGCCGAAAAAACCCCCTCCACTCTCAGTGGTGTCGAAGCCGTCAGTGCCAACGAAAAAAAATCAAATACTCTGTTTAATAGGGATATCTCGGAAACTATCGTCGCCAGCGAAAACAAGCTTCCCCCCCCCACAAAAGAAGAGGCTGTCACTTCAGTCAAGAGCAAACCAATGGTTTGGCTGCACAACGCACTTGGCTGGAACGTACCGGAAAATTCCATTAGTCAACGTTTCGACACCGCGACGGCAGATGGCCGCCAAGCGGTTGCCGGCAATTTCTTTATTACCCTGTATCGCGACGACTCAACTCCATTCATGCCGATTGGTACCCAAGCCAACTTCAAGCTGACTGAAGCATCTGCATCCTACGCGCAATCAAATGGAGCTCCTGCGCAAGCGGTACAAATATCAAACGCCTCCCTGAAAGTTGATTTCACTAAATCAACTTTCAATACAAACATGAACCTGGCAAGCCCAGCCCTTGGGCAGGAAACATTTGCCGCCAACGGCACCGTCAGCAGCGCAGGCCTTTTAAGCAGCAACCTACAGAATCAAACCCTCTACGGCGCGATAAGCAAGGATGGCACACAAGCCGGCTATGGCTTTGACAAAACCACGGCAGGTGGAAAGGTGAGCGGAATCACTTTGTGGGGCCGTTAATTGCGCCTCGCCTCGTATCTTGACTCGTCCAAAAAAATCACCATCTGGGCGGCACTTTCTGCATTCGTACTGTGGTTTACGTTTTCCAGCATTCTTTCCGGCGCCATTCAATCGGCCGAAGAATTTTCGGGTGACTGGGTCTGGCGCCTGATATCCAGCACCTCACCCGAGCGACGCCTCGTTCTAATTGATATCGACGAAGGCAGTTTGCGCCAACTCGGCCCCTGGCCTTGGTCACGAGTTCGGCTGGCAGATCTCTCTGACAAGCTAGCCGAACAAGGTACCGCACTACAGGTTTTCGACATCGTATTTCCCGAGGCGACAGTCAATGACGGAATGTTTTTAGCCAGCCTGGAAAAAAACAACGCTGTTCTTTCCCAAGTATTCGCACTACAGACAAACACGGCTGCGCATAGCGGAACACCTTCCGCACCATTACCATGGCTTGCGTGCCCAGCTATTTTTCCTATTGCAGAAAACTTCATAGCCAACACCGCAGCCTTCAGCACAATGCCATCCGGCCACATTACCCCGCTCGTAGATCGCGACGGCGCTGTTCGACAACAACCTGCAATCGTCTGCCATGACGGCAAACCATACCCTGCCCTGTTTTTATCAGCTGCCATGAAGGGAACCACAACCCCACAGATCAGCCTCGTCGCCAGCGAAGGACTTTTCTCCTCGCCGTGGGAACTAACCGGCCTGCCACTATATAAATCCGGCATCCCGCTCGACCAAAAAGGAAACATACGCATCCCCTGGACTTTGCGGCAAGAAGCTTTCGTCGCCCTATCCGCTCAGGACGTGCTTGCCGGACGAGTTCCACAAGGACTCCTGAACAACGCCTGGGTACTCATCGGCAGCACAGCCCTCGGCCTCAATGATCGCATAGCAACACCCTTCAGCGGCATTGAAGCCGGCATGCTTGTTCACGCCCAACTACTCCGCGGCTTGCTGGACGAAAACATACCCTCCACCCCGCAGTTGGCTTGGCTCTACGCCATCCTAACCACCCTCATCGGATCAGCCGTTCTGGCAACGCTGGCACAACTGCGACGAAAACCAGTATTTATTCTCATAAGCGCAGCGTTCGCCCTCACGGCAACCCTCTATTTGGCAAAGGCACTCCTCCTTAGCGAAGCAAAAGTCTGGGTTGAATGGATATCTCCCTCGCTCTACATACTATGCTTTGCCCTGACCCTCAGCCTGCTCGAACATGCCCGCAGCCGCATGGAACGCGATCGAATTTTTGCGCACCTCTCCAGCTATTTGCCGGGCCCGGTCGCCGCGGCCCTGGCCGCGCGCGACCCCTCCGACGCCATAGAAGCCGACCGCAAAAACATCTCGGTACTTTTTGCCGACATCAGGAATTTTTCCGCCTACTGCGAAGCACGCCCACCCGAAGAGACCACAGCAGTACTACACGCCTTTTTCTCAATGGCCACCCAAGTAGTTGAAAAGCACGGTGGAATGGTAGAAAGCTTTCAGGGAGATGCAGTACTGGCCGTCTGGGGCGCCAGCGGCAAAAATAAAATCTTGACACCAACCGAACAATCCGCAGGCTACGAAGTCGGCGCCGATGCCGAACTAGCCCTCTCCGCCGCACTCGAAATGCTAAAAGAAAGCCGCCAGATACTCAGCCCTCAGCTCCCCGACGATCTCCAGCCACTGGAATTGGGTCTCGGCCTGGAAACCGGTGCTGCCACTGTCGGGTCATTTGGCCTTGCCAGACGTCGCACCCACCTGGCCATGGGGCGCACTATCACCACAGCCGCCCGGCTTGAGCAAATGACAGCAGAACTAGCCCATCCTATCCTTGTTGGTGAAGGCATGGCTGCCTGCATTAGCGATCACCGCCTGGAGTCACAAGGCGTCTTTCTACTTGAGGGCATAAAAACGCCCTGTCACATATACGCCTACCCACTCAAAAACTGTGTCTAAACGGTCCCGTGCAGGGACCATCATCCGGAACGCGAAAAATAGCGTCCAAATGCTTGGGCCCCTAAAAACTGCAGCCCTACTACTTATATGCACCCTCGTCCGGTTTGCTCGTGCCGACGATGGAGTGAACCACTGCCAATTCGCCACCCAACCCGACACAGCGATACTCGAATCCATTTCCCTGGCACTTGAACAAGAACCACATTGCAAGAAAAACCAAGCCTTTCTGTTCGGCCTTGGTCAAAAATTCAATCAGACCCGCCAATACAGCGAAGCAGTAGACCGCCTTGAGGCTGCAATTCTGCTCGACCCCAATCACTGGGAAGCCCACCTTGAATTTGCCATAGCACTCGAAGGGATGGGCGACACCACCTCGGTCGACGGCATCTTGCGCAACCTGCTCGCAATAGAAGAAATCCCCACGCCCCTAAAGCGCCAAATCAAGGCTCAACTTGAAAAACGTCAAATCAGTATTGGTCAGGTTACTGCCAAACGAACCGTAATCGGCATGATCGCCGGTTACGACGACAATCTGATGGGCGCCACCCATGTCAGCAGTTTTGATCTGACGCTACCCGCTGGTCGCATACCGGTCAGGCTGGGAGACGACGACAGACCCAAAGGAGGGAACTTCGTACGCCTAAACTTTGAACACGAAGGTTTTGTACCCGAAACAGGCAGCGACAAAACCTGGAGTTACACCATAAATGCCAACTACCGTTTTAGTCCCGACTACACCCCAGCCAATTTTGGGCTATTTCAACTCATCGTGGAGCGCGGAGCAAGCAAACGCGAAGGCATATACACCAGCGGTGGAGCGCTGCTGATGCAATCAGCAGCAGGCGCTTCGCTACGCCACTACAAACTGGGCACAGGTTACGATCTACCAAAGACGGGGGTCAGTTGTCGCCTGCGCCTCGGCAGCAAGTTCGAACGTCGCGCATACCCAAGCACAGATGCACTCAACGGTTACTACGTGGGCGGCATGTCATTCATCGCCTGCCCGGCGCTAGGAATTCAAGCACAAATACGTTTTGGTCGGGACGAACCGGAATATGACAAACGCCCAGGTGGCAGCCAAAATCAGTATGTCATGCGTATTAGCAAAAATACCACATGGGGACAAAATAACCTTGTCAGTGAAATGGAATATTATCGCCAAGAAGACCAGCACGGATACAGCCCGCTGCTTGAAAACAATTTAAAGAGAAACATCAACAAGACACTCTATCGTCTTGAATATAGAACACAGATAGCTGACCTTGGCCCCTACATCGGGATCGAGTATGTCGACCAGAACGCCAACCTCCCGCTATTTCGGGTAAGCAACCAAGTTATCTATGCTGGCGTCCGTGCAGTGTGGTGAAAAGAATACAACAAAGCCTGAAAAAGGTAGTAAATGTGTGATTGCCATCACTTGTCAAAATACGCACAGACGCGTAAATTCCGCCCTAAGCCTATGTGAGATGTCTAAATTCGCATGGCTATCCGATTTTCTAACCGAAAGGAAGCACCAATGGAACTGATTCTGCCTACTCAAAAGCTGGTTCTCAAAGCCTTCTCTGCACTCGCAGACAAAGCTCCGGGTACCGCCAAGTATCTTGATCACGTTAACTTCATCAACATGAGCACCGTTTACAACCCGAACACCGGCCTCAAGACACTTGATGGCTACGTGGTTTACATCGATGCACTGAACACCATGTTCTCCAGCGTCAGCACCGACGACCTGTCTACCAACATGCTGGCCAACCTTGGCCTGTCAAGCATCTTCACCCAGGCAGAAGGTGTTGCTTACATCTCCTCCAGCGCCAATCGCGTCAAGGCCGTTCTCGACCTCGCCGAAGCACTGTCCAACTATGCTGGTCCTAACGCAGCCGTTCTGGCCGCCAAAGCAGCTTACAACAACACGCTGGATCTGGCTTACAACTACTCGACCACTGCTGGCAACACAGCAATGCTGGCCCTGAATGACAGCGTCCTCACCACCTTCTCGCTGACCACCGCCGTTGACACCATGACCGGCACCGAAGGCATGGACAACTTCGTTGCCCGCACCCTGAACAACGTCAACACCCTGAATGATGCTGACACCCTCACCGGTGGCGCTGGTACCGACACCCTGTATGCTGACCTGACCAGCAATGGTGTTGCCATTACGCCGAAGCTGAACAGCATCGAAACCGTCATCATTCGTGCACAAACCACCAGTGGTGATCCAGCCACCGACAACAACATGCTGGCTGGTACCGTTCAGATCGATGCTCAGCGTTCGCTGGCCGTTGATGTACTCGACCACGTTACTGCCGAAGTCGGCGTAACCCGTTGGGAATCCAACAACAGCCGCTCTGACGTCGTCATCGAAGATGTCCGCATCGGCAATTCCAACAAGACCAGCGATGTCACCATCGCCATGGTTGAAACCGATCCGGGCAATGTTGACTTCGCTGTTTACTTCGACCAGCAGTCACTGCGCAATCAAGCAACCGGTAGCACCACACTGACCATCAACCTGATGGACACCGGTGCCGCAGGCGTTCCTGCTACCGCAGCAACCCCGCTGTTGAACAACCCGTACGACCAGTTCAAGTTCGCCATCAACGGCGTAATGACCCCGATCCAACTCGACAAGGTTGCAGTTGCTGCTGCTGACACCTACGAAGCACTGCTGGCTGTTTTCCAAACTGCCCTGGCTGGCTCTGGCGTTTCCGTTTCTCTCGGTGCAAACTTCACCGTCATCGACCCGATCTCCACCAAGGCTGTTACCGGCAAGTCAATCGTCATCACCGGCGACGGCAGTGCAGTCATTACCGCACCGCCTGGCTCTGGCTGGTTCAACACCACTGGCGCATCGGTTCCGGCAACCTCCAACATCTACACCACCTACGCAACCGGCGCAACCAGCGTTACCGAACTGGTAACCTCCAAGGTTGTTCTGGATGATGTGGGCCGTAGCAACCTGGGCGGCGACCTCGTCATTGGCGGCATGTCTACCGGTGATACGTCCAACTACGCAATCTACCGTGGCGTTGAGCGTTTCGAGATCACCGTTAACGACAACAGCAAACTGCAAACCGTCAACTCCACCAACAATGCACTGCGCGAAGTTACCATCGCCAGCGGCGCAACCAGCAGGACCGTTGGCGATGCCTACACCACCACCGTTACCAACGAAGGTGACCTGGTTGTCAATGGCGATGCAAGCCTGAATCTGGCTCTCGCTAACACCACTACCCAAGTTCGCGGCCAGTCTTATGCTGTTCCGAACGGTGGCGTACAAAGTGGTGGCAACAACCAGCAGGCGGGTGTTGAAAACAACTCACCGGTTGGTATTCACCATGGTGCTGGCGCTGCTGGCTTCACCGATGTTCGCCTGATCGACGCTTCCCAGTTCAAGGGCAAGCTGGGCTTCACCGCTGCCATCACCCAGGACACTATCGCCAAGTACGTCAACCTGATCGACGCTGCACCGGCTTTGCCGGCTGCTGATATTGCCAACAACGGCAACGTCAACTTCGGTGTCCGTGGCGCCAACTTCATCTACACCGGCGGCAATGACGACGACACCATGACCGTGACGATTGACGGCGCTGCTGCTTCCAGCAATAGCACCGTTATCTCTGGCCAGTCTGACTTCACCTTTGCCTTCAACGGCGGTGCAGGCAACGACGCTATCACTGCTCAAGTCATCAATGGTGCTCTGTCTGGTGGCGCACAAGCCTGGTACAACAACCAGAAACTGAATGCCAACATCGCTATCGGCGCTGGTGATGGTGACGACGTTGTTCGCACCCCGGGTGCTGGCGACATCATCATCGACGCAGGTACGGGCAATGACACCGTCTATACCGACAACACTGGCGCTCAAAACCAAACCTCTTCTGCAGTAGGTACTGCCGGTTCCATGGCACTTGCCTATAGCAACGCTGCTGCTGCCGAACTTGCTACTGGTATTGCTGCTGCTACCGCTGCCAATGCAACCGATGCAACCGGCACGGCTGCTGCTGCTGCTGGCTTTGGTGCAGGTGCTGCTGCTGTTGTTGCCGCACTGAACACGCTGGATGCTCTGACCGCAAACGCAAGTGCTGCCGACTTGACTGCTGCTGCAGTAGTACCAGCATTGCCGACGCACGCTGCGGTGCTCCTTGCAACCCAAGCAGCCTATGCAGCCGGTGCGATCACCGCCGCACAAAAGGTCGCAATTGACGTTGCTTACAATGCTTACACCACGACACCGACAATCACTGCACCAGTTACATTGAATGCATTGTCAACCTTTACCGGTGGTGTGACAAATGGCGCGGCCACTGTTGCCAGCGAAGTTGCGACAGGTGATGCGCTTGTCAAGACCATTCTGGATACGGCAAACACTGCACTTGCAGCGGCTCTTGGCGCTGATGCCAAGAAAGTAACGCAAGACTTGTTGTTGGACCCAACTCAACTTGCTGTTGAAACTGCCACCCTGGCAATGACCGCAGTTGATGACCGTTCAACCGGTGCTAACGAAGCTGGCACGACGACCATTTTGAATGGTCTTACCGCTGTGCAGACGGCTCTTTCTTTGAATGCAACCGATGCAACCGTTGTTGCCGCCCTGAATGCTGCAACTGCCAGCGGCGCAATTTCAGCTGCTCAAGCAACCGCTATCTTTGGTGCTGCAGTTGCTACGGCAGGCACCATGGACGCAACCGAAGTCACCAACTCTGGTTTGATCCTTTCACCGTTGATCAACAACGCAACGAATGCAAACACTGCTGCGCAAACAGCCTTGACCAACGCCATCAAAGCTGACAAGGCTGTTCAAGATGCGAATGCAGCAAATGCTGCTCTTGGCTTCGCTGCAGTCGGTATCGATAACTACGGTGCATTCGGTACTGCAGCAGCTGCAACTGCTGCTGCAGCTGCTGCTAAAACAGCTGCAGACAATCTGGCAACAGCAACAGCCAAAGAAGCAGGCCTGCTTGCTCTCAAATCGGCAATCACCACTACCACGACTGAAGTTCAGGCACTCAATTTGCTGAACAACGCTCAATTCGCCAACTTTATTACTGCTGGTGAAAATGTTGCATTGACTGGTTTTGTCGGTGCGGCAGCTGTCGCTACGCCAGTAACAGCACTGCAAAAGCTGACCTTTGATACCGGCGCAACCGGCTTCACCGCAGCTGGCAGTATGGATGCATTGATCGCTGCTGCTCATGCAAATGTCGAGGCACTGACCGTTGTTTCTGCTACGGCCGATGCCAACAAGGCAGCTACTGCAACTGCAGCTACGATTGCTGCTGCTGCTTCCACCTCTGGCGGCACGAGCCTTGCGATTACGCCAAATACCGCTGTCTTTGTCTTCGATACGTCGAACCAGGCCACAACCTACGACAAAGCAACGATGGATGACCGTAACCTGGCTGATCTGAAGTCGGATGTTAATAACACCAACAACTTCTACAACAGCACGCTGAAAGTTATCTACAAAGGTATCGAGTCTTCAGTAACTGTTGCTGGTACGGGCTTCAAGACCACCGACCTCGAAATCAACCAGTCCATCAAGCTAGCTATCAACAGCGATCCAGTTTTGAGCAAGCTGTTGCTGGCTACCGATGGCCCGGCCAACACCTTGGTTGTTACCTCGCTGATCGACGGCGTACAGAAAACGGCTGACCTGGCGATTACCGTCACGATGCCAACGGCTGTAAATGCTGCTGATCTGCCTGGTGCTGTTACTGCCTACGGTCTGGCTGCTGGTTCTACCGAAGCTCAGGTGCTGGCTGTTATCAATGCTGCCAAGGTGACATTCGACACCAAGGGCGACTACAAGACCCAGTTCGCTGAGTCTGGTCAATTCAATGGCAATGCTGAACTGGTTGGCGCCAACAGCACCTCCTCCAGCGACAACACTGTCACCTTGGGTACCGGTAACGACGTGCTTGTTTTCGGCACCACCGTTGGTACAGATCTGATGACCAGCTCGAACGAGAAGGCTATCTACTCTGGTTCCTTCGGCAACGACACCATCGTTCATTTCGATGCTGCTGGCTTGGGTATCGACATGCTGGACTTCACCGCATTGAAGGGTAGCGGCGCAGTTGCTCTGAACAGCCTGTCTCTGGACAAGTCAATTGTGATTGGTGCTCCGGCAGCAGTTGCACTGACCGCTGCTCAGATCGCTGCATTGTTCACCGACTCTGCAACCGCCATCAACCACGTTTATGTGGCTGTTGATACCACCAACATCGGTTCTGTGTGGCAAGTTGCTGACGCTGCCGGTACCGCTGCTGGTAACGTTGTTGCAACCCTGGTTGGTTCGATTGACCTGGCCGATACGCCTTGGGCCAACCTGACCGCCGCCAACTTTGTTGCCTAATATTGCTGCATGATTCCCTGCCCGCAAGGGCAGGGAATCATCACCCCAAAATACCGGGGTAAGCAATTCAAACCCCGCTTCTCAAAAGGATGCGGGGTTTTTTCTTAAGGAATGTTTTATGTCTAATATCAATATCGACGGTACCGAATACGATCTCGACTTACTTTCTGCCGTCGCCAAAAACCAGCTGATCAGCATTCAGTTTGTCGATGCCGAGATCAATCGCCTGAACGCAATGATCGCTGTTTGCCAGACCGCCAAGCTCAACTACGGTAATGCACTCAAGCAGGAACTGGCTAACTACGGGACCGTTCCAGAGAGCATCAAACAGTAAATCACCGGCACCGCATCTTGTTGCGGTCTACGCCGTATTTGCCTAATTTCCTGCGACCGGTGGTGGCAGGAAAGCCGCTGTAAATCAGTTAAAAAGAGCAGAGTATTTTTCTGGTTTCGTTTGATTAATAATTAAATGGGCCGACATGTTTGTTACTTCCCGTCTGTTTCTTAGAGGAAAAACCCCAGCGGAATTTGTGTAGAATAAAGTTTCTGTACAAGGAGCATGGATCATGAGCGCAATCACTTTCGATACACTGAAGTTCGTCAAGCAGCTTGAAGCATCGGGTATTCCGCCTGCTCAGGCTGAGGCGTTCGTCAATGCACAGCGCGATATCCTTTCTGAAGCACTCGATACTTCGTTAGCAACGCGTGCCGACATGCTGGCTGTTAAAACTGACATCGAGCGCATGGACGCCAAGTTCGATGCCAAATTCGATAAGTTGCAGTGGATGCTCGGTATTGTGATCGCTTTGGCGGTCGCCAACTTTACCAAACAGTTTTTCTGAAAATCAGTAAGTACTTAGGCACACATCACGAATAGGGGCAGATCCGTTCGTAACACGCTAGGCTGAGCTATGGAATCCGTCACTCGTGTCCTACCCCGGAAAGACTTTTCACTGGAGCGTTGGTTTAACACCGGCGCCCACCGCATGTTTGATGCACGACCCTATTTGAACCAGGGGGTGTTTACGCCGTTACAGGATGTCGCGCTATTCAAGCAGGCTTTTGTTGCACTCGACACCGTATGTTGGCCCGGCGATCTGGATATTGCACCGGAAACGCTTTACGACCGATCCATTCCCTTCCCTGACTAAATGTATTTGGGGCCCATTCGAGTCAATGGCCTCTTCACTTCAATGCCCTAACGTAGACCATAGAGCCGCTCAATGCCCAACTATCAACCCATCACCCAAACCCACTACGCCCATAAACGCTGGCTGCGTACCTCAAGTTACGCCTTCGCGATGAAGGACGCCATTCTGCCGCTGAGTCTGACCGAATTGTCCCGGGCGATGATGACCTTGCCGATCGCCTTGATCCAGCAAAATGATAGTTATTTGCCGGCTGCAGTGACCAGTCTGCAGCCGAATCGCAATTTCTGTGTGACTGCTGACGGGCGCTGGATACACGGCTATGTTCCCGCCGCTTGCCGCAGCCATCCGTTCCGCTTCCTGAAAACCCCGGAAGGGCAACAGGTGCTGTGCATTGATGAGGACTCAGGCCTGGTGCAGGAAGGGGCTGAAGGCGAAGCATTTTTTGATGAAGAGGGCAAGGCAACGCCTGCCGTTCAGGAAATCCTTTCATTCCTCCAACAGGCAGAACACGGCAAGCTGGCTAGCACGGCAGCCTGTGCCGTTCTGGCGCAACATCACTTGATTGTTCCCTGGCCAATTACTTTAAAGACAGAGACCGGCGAGAAGCAAATTAGCGGCTTGTACAGGATCGACGAGCCTGCCCTTAACCAACTCTCTGCTGAGGCCCTGCTCGAAGTGCGAAACGCTGGTGGCCTGCTGATTGCCTATTGCCAGTTACTGTCAATGCAGCATTTGCCAATTCTCGGGCAGTTGGCGGATGCCCATGCCAAGGCTGAGCAAGCAGCGGCCGAAGCGAGCAAACTTATTGCCCAAAATGGCGAACTGAATATTGATTTTTTAAACAAGAACGACACGTTGAGTTTTGGTGGTTTCTGATGATGCGTTTCGCTATTAGCACTATTCGCTATTCCTTGTAACTAACCTTTACGTTAAATACTGCATACGATGACTACTATTAATCCAGAAGTCCTGATCAACACGAGTTACGGTCCAATATTCCTTGAGCTTTATCCTGCCAATGCACCGGAAACTGTCAGCAACTTTTTAAGTTATGTGGATGAGAATTTTTACGATTGGACTATTTTTCATCGGGTTATTAATAATTTCATGATCCAGGGTGGTGGACTAAACCAATCGCTGGCGAGTAAACCTACCCATAGTCCAATAACTCTCGAATCAAAAACGGGTTTGAGCAATCTGGCGGGTACCATTGCAATGGCCCGTACTGCAACTGCCGATTCGGCTACGTCACAGTTTTATATCAACACAGTTGATAACCCTTTTCTTGATTACAAAAGCCCAAGCAGCCCTGGCTATGCGGTATTTGGCAAGGTGCTTGAGGGCATGGATGTGGTTGATGCCATAGGCTCCACGCACGTTAGCAGTGTCACGGTGAATGGCGTCGCTTATCAGAACTTTCCTTACCCATACGTGATTTCAATTTATGGTGTGGATCGTTACGTGGCATCTGCTACGCAGTTGCCTACCACGCATACTTTAAAGGCCAATGAATATGGGGTCGCCATTGCCAGTTTTTCCGGCAGCCGGCTGGATTACGGCATTAAAGTTAACGCAAATAACACGCTGACCGTAACAAAACTGGATGGGCAGCATACGAGTGAAACGTTTGGCGATGCGCTGCGTGTCGAGTTTGCCGATAGCAAATTTGCCTACGATCTTGACGGAAATGCCGGAAAAACTGCCTTGCTGATCAATGCGGCCTTTGGCGCA
>ERZ724524.728-NODE-728-length-21744-cov-6.313846_pt1 | contig 21744 bp, 20 predicted proteins | sample MGYA00376057_ERZ724524 | MGnify/ENA primary metagenome ERZ724524 (study PRJEB28724, sample SAMN07190888) | wastewater metagenome | isolation source: influent of sewage treatment plant in Hong Hong | place: USA: Christiansburg, Virginia | collected 2016-03-01 ...
GCAAACGCATTCGAGGAACGACTATACGCAGTCAGATAACCGAAACCCGCAGTCGCACCATACTTCGCATCAGCAGACAAAAGGGCACCATACCAGCCTACAGCAGACCACGTACTACCACCTGTGGGAGTCCAATAGTAATCGCAATAGCCTTTATTACTTGAACCTCCTACTTTTTCGGCAAAGGAATAACCTTTAGTGGAATGAGCCATAGAAAGCACATAGCCCTCAGTTCGTGGAAGCTCCGTAATGGCTTCATATCCGATAGGTACGGTAGTAGCACTATCTGAATGAGAGGTGAATTTTGTCGGGTCTTCGCATACATAGGCAATAGATACATCCGCTTTATGCCAAATTAGTACATCATCAGCAAGCATCCACAAGTATTCATAAGGAGTTTCCAAGCCACGGTAAGAGGTTACTTGTACCACCTTATCGCCACCAGTCCATCCCTTGATGGTGTAGGACACCTTACCCGTGTTGTTTCCCAGCGTTGCAGTAACACCGCAAGGCACAAAGGGTTTGTAACTTCCCCATGTATTCCACTCCGTACCATTAACAACCGGACCACTCCCTAAGCCTCCTTGATGGAATCCGTCAGCAGTCAGCGTTTCGGTGTAAGCATCTTGGCAGTGCAATGAGGCATATTCCACACGTTGCAACCAAGCAATTTCATTGTACACCCTGTACGCCCCGTGGTGTGTTCCGTTCTTGCAAAGAGGACGAACACCAGCCTTTGAAATGGAAGTACGAGGCATACCCAACATGGAGTTGTAAGTACCATCCTTAGCGGCATCACCAGCACCCGAACCACCTCTGAATTGTGCGGCATTCGCTTTGAGTATAACAAATCCGTCTGAATCCCTTGCAATTTCATCGCCATTCCAAGTGAGCCAACATCCCGAAACGGCTACAGAGTTGGTAATATCCACCGTTGCATACCACGGGCTTACCGTCTTTCGTTCCATCTTGATAAAGCCGGGCAACGGATATTCGGAATAGGCACGAATCCATTTCGTCCCCTCTATTTCCAACTTGAAGTAATATTCCGGCTTTTCAAGCATTACATTACCGTCCGTGCTGTCAATCACAGCCGTTGCACCCGAATCCTTTTTACGGCTGTCATTTTGGTTAAGGTAATACTTAACCGAGCCGTCAGGGTTTTCCACAAAGCGTTTCAGCTTCGCTTGAATGGGTAATGTACGGTGCAAATCCAAATTACCCACACGCTTTAGTTTGTAGTCCTGTGAGTTGAAATCACCTTGCACCCCATACCATTGGTCGTAAGGATATTGCGGTTTCGTGTTTCCGCTTCCCAATAATAATCCCATAGCTATAAGTTATTTAATAGTTTCACCAGCACCCCAATACACATCATATACCGAAAGGTCGATACCGTTTGGGGATATTACGGTTATCGCTCCGGGCGTCCAATCCCCGATAGGTACGGGGAACATACCAAATTCCTTATCACAAATGAGCTTGCATTTAAGCAGCGTACTTGTTTCCATCGTAACCTCTTTAGGTCGTACAAAGACGGTAAACGGAACACCACCCAAAGCAAAACCATTGGAAAGGTCTGTAACCTTACCTTTGGAAAGAATCCGTAGGCTGTACATCGTTGTTTCCATAATTCACTGAGTAAATCAAGTTTATTTAACTGCAAATATAATCATAAATGTGTTTGTTGAACACATTTATGATTATAATTAAAGTATATCATCAGATAATGAGGTATAACGTGCTTCAAGTTCATTGATTTTATCTCTTAGCAACTGCCTTTCATTATGCAATGCCTTTATCTCATACGGCATTGCATACCCCATTAGGGCGGCTTCGTAGCATTTGATTATCTTATAATCGCTACTTGCCAACACCTCCTTTGAGCGTTCAATCTCATGTGCCACCTTTTGAAAGTCGGGGACTTCTATGTATCTGAATGAAATCCTGTCCCCGGCATCGTATGGCACAATGCGCACAACATAGCCCTCCTTATCTGTGTTTTGTTTACTTTCATCTATTGCATCCACTGGCTTATATATGGTTGGCAGTTCAGCCACCTGTTCAATAACCGATACCATGCGTGTTGTTATTTCCCCCGTTTTCTCATTTCTGATTTTTTGAGGAATAGGGGCTATTTCTATACATTGTAGATAGTCGCCATCCATATATCCGTATAATACTCTTTCTTCCATATTTTTAGTATTTCCATCTACTTACTAACCATGCTTGTTTTTTAACTCCATCTACATATCCTACGGTATATACAAACATACCACCTTGACCCTCTCCAAAATCGTAGTAGTCATTTACCGAAGTATCATCATAGATTAGGTAGCCGCTTCTTGGTCTGAATCTCATATAGCCTCTCCACCACTGCTTTACAAATATAACCTGTCCTTCTTTAGGAGAAGCCGGAAGATACACTACTGATGCGGCAGACGTGTACCCTATTACCACGGTATCTTCTCTATTCAAATACCATGTGTTATTCGACGTTCCTGTAATACACTTTCGACCAAAAATCAAGCCTCCGGCAAATAAATCATAGAAGAAACCGCCAAAGGCTGGTGCAGTCCCCGAATTAGAAGCCCGACCATAAACACCTGCCACGATTGTATCTACCGCATTTATAGCCCATGTTCTTGCCGGAACATTTGCAAAACCAAGCCCAACAATAGCCCCACGGTGCGTATATCCGCTACTTGCTGGCATACCGTCCGTACCTGCCATATTTGAGAATATTCCCGTTGGTGACATATAGGAAACCGCATTAGAATAGTTAGGAGCATTTTTAGCCCTTGTTTCAAAAATTCCACGGTTGGCATCTATTGTCATTTTTGCGCCAAAATCAACGAGCGCATAATCACCACCACCACTTGAAGATTCAATATAAATACGAGCCATTGAAGCATCCAGCTCTACCCTGTTACCATTACCCATAGTGGAAACAATCTTACCGCCCTTAATAAACCAATCTCCAATGTTTGCCCCCTCAGCCAATAACAAGTTTGTGGCAATAGTTTCAAATTGCGCTCCAAACGTATTCCATTTGCTTGTTGTCGTGGGAGTGACATTTGAGAATGTTCCTGCATCAATACGGACTATATAGTATTGATTGTTGTATTTTACAGCATCCAACCGTTTGCTATTTCCGTAATAAGTCTTGGATGAATCATAAATACCCCTATAAACAAGTACGGGGCTATCGCCTTTCTCCCCCTTATCACCCGGCTTTCCATCTTCACCTTTATCACCTTTCGACCCCGTTACACATATTGCAGCCGTAGTGTCGCTCGTTCCATTCGTATAAGTGATAACCGAGCGTGTCCATATATACCATTTGTCTTTCCAAGTTGGGCGTGTTGTACTCCATGAGCCATTAAGTAATGAGGTTGCCGAACTGGATAGGTAGTATTGTTCAATAATAGAACTTACGCCAACACCGCTATCACCCGTAGAGCCTTTGCCGCCTGTAATACAAACCGCCTTAGTGTAGGTAGTCGTGTTGTCTGAATAAGATACTTTCGTTCTACTCCATATATACCTCCCATTTATCCATGTCGGGGCGGTTGTCTGCCACCCCGTAGTAGGCGCAACTGAATTTGACGTGCTTTGTGCATATTCCACATCTGCCAATGTCACACTAACACCAGGCTTTCCATCTTCACCATCATAAGGATTTACACGAATAGGGGTACTCCATTTCTGTATCATCAGGTCTGCTTTGCCATTCATTACGGAAGCAATGTCATTCACAGGTAAAGCCCCCATCAACAAACGTATATCATCGAAATACACGGCAGAGCCGAATACATCATCATCGTAAATAGCAAAGCCTACAGCCATGATATTAACGCTACCACTATGTAATTGCTCTCCGTTTTTGAATACCGTAACGGTACGGTCATTAAAACGGAATGCAAGGTGAAACCACGTATTAGGCGTGATTGCAATACTCTTTTCCACATAGTGCCTACCGTTATATCCGTTCAACATCCACTTGACTTGATTTTGGTCTGACTTCATCCAAAAACAGAGTGTAAAACTTTCCCCAAAGGGTAAATCATAAGGAATACGGCTCTCCATTCCACCACTCAGATTGAGGGCATATCTCGTTCCGTCTTTTACTACCGTCCCACCGCCCAGCACACCATTATAACCGTTACCCGAAATATCGGCAATGCTTGAAGTGTCGTTAGCTTCAATGGGCAAATGAAATTTGGTACGGTCTGCAAGCCCGGACTTCTTAGCCATTGTACACCAAATATATTCCAACGCTCCTACTTTCGGCATTTCCGTACTCCACCCGGTAGGGTTGGAAGAATTAACATCCAAATCGGGCGGTACTAAAGTCGAGCCATTTTTAGCGTAACGATACTCGTAATATTCACCAGCTCCGGCATCCGTTCCACCTGTACCCGATTCGCCTTTAATCAAAGCCCAAGTGTAATCCATCGGATTATCACTGTCTTTCTGCACGTAGTCGGTGTATTGCCCTATGTAGTCGCCCGGCTCTTCACCATTGTTTGCAGTGAACGACATTCCCCCGTTGTCCGAATACTTGATATGGAAGTATGGAGTACGCCCATCTTCACCGGGTAAACCGGGCGTTCCGTCTTGTCCTTTCGTGTCGCTCCACTTGTAGGCACTTGGTTTGTCGCTATCGGTGGGTATCATATCCACATACAAACCCAACCATCTTCCGGGTGTTTCACCGTTTCCGGCTGTGAACGTTTTGCCGCCATCATCGGAATACTTCTTATGAAGATAGCTACTCTTTCCATCTTCCCCCTTAATAGCTCCAACATCTTTCCAGTTCGTGCCATCCCAAATATAGAGGTTGCCCCCGATTAGATAAGCATCGCCCTCTGAATTTCCAACGGTAGGCAGTTGTGAAACATTGTCCTTAGAACCTTTGATATTGATTGAAGTACCATCAGCACCACGCACACGAAAAGGAATACCCCACGCACCCTCCGTATCAGTCTTGGCGTTCTTTATACTCATCCAAACCACGTTTTCGGACGAAGTTCTGTGCCAACCTCCCGTAGAGCCATCCCCCGTAGGGGTGGCAGGCTTGGTTTCACTGTCATTATAGGTATAGAATACGGATAAACCGCTTTCTCCCTTATCCCCGGTAGAACCTTTCGCCACAACCGACCAATATACGGAATTGGTAGGCAAGTTGCCCATGCTTGGCGTGGGGTTGGTGTATCGGTAGGTACACGTTTCACCATTCACCGTGTAAGCCACCTCATCCCCGGCATAGTACACGTACTTCGGGTTATATGTGCCACGGAACACCCCGATATGTGAGGTGTCCCCACTATCAGAAAGCAAACGGACGTTGTGCAACGTTAATTGGCGTTTTGCCGTTACGTTCCAATCAATAGAACTTGAAGAATCACCGATACGGAACTTGTTGCCGTCCAAATCCAAATAGCACTCCTTATCGCTTGTTATAATCTTACCCGTAGTGATAGTGTTCCCATTAATACGGGTAAATCCGTAGGTGGTGGTAAAGTCCCTGAAATCATCATCCGAATGCACTGACCCCAATATACCCACTTGGAAATAATAGTTATTCGGGTCTTCGGTTGGTTCAACCTTTAGTTGTTCCTGTGTCACATACCAAATGCCATCCGTGCTTTTCTTGGAACACTTGGCAAACACATAGTACCCCTTTGGGCTTGATAGAGTGAATGAGCCAGCCGCCATGTTCCAATGCTTGATTATCTCATCATCAATAGTCAAGTGAGCCAATACCCCGGCAGAAGCATCAAAACGATTGGATATTCCGTTTACGTTGGCTTGCAGTATCACATCTATCAAAACAAATTGTTGGCTCTTAGACCCCACCGTAAGCATATTGGTGTCAATGGAATTGGGCTTGATGTTTTCGGGGTCAAAATAACCGTCCGTATCATACACCATTGTACGCAGTTCCTCTGTTGTACGCCATCCCCTCCGTGCCTTAGTCAAGTCCCGAAGCCGATTGTTTTCTATGATTGTTTCGTGCCGTCCAACATCCACAACCGTTTGAGTGATTGGGGAAATGGCTGTAATGTCCGAAAGGGTCAGTGTATAGTCATGCTCCACAAGCAGGTTCTTTGTCACCTTTTGGATGCGGATATTCTTTTCAATACCGAAACGCTCATCTTTCACGGGTACATAGTTACCCACATGAAAGACGGTTGTTTCGCTATCGCTTGGCAAAGCGTTCAAAAAATAGGAGCGTTCAAAGGTAAGCTGATATTGCGCCCGTGCCTGTGTGCGTGGCTTGAACTCGTTATATCCGGCATACCATAAATCTTCCTCTGCATCATCTTCATAAGATTTAGGCAGGTGAATATCCGTAATCTTATACGTGTCACCCTCCGTTATTCGGTAAGCCTCGCTTTCAGTGGTAGGAATAGTTAGCCCCCTGTTGTCCGTAAATGGAATGAGCGTAAACCTTTTTGTTGCATGGTCGTATCCTCCCTTTTTCGCCAATTCAAATTGTTGTCCGGCTAATTTACCCGAAATGAAAGTAATCTTTGCCGATACCTCGTTAATCAGATACTTTGTACCTTTATCGTCTTTCTCGTTCAGGTCAAAGTCCATTGTATCATCAATGAAGCTGTTTATATCATCAGCCACCAAAGCAGTAACCGTACCCGTCCGTTTCGGGAAAATATTATCATACGTCACAGCATCCTCATCACTACCCAGTGCATCCCTCAAATCGCCATCCTCCAAATAACGCTTGTTATCATCGGATATGCCTATATATTCGCTCTGAGGCGGTACTATTGTACCGTCCCATAGTTTGTGTTCCTTTTTGTTCAAACGCACTGGAAACGGAAGCTGTAGGCGTTCTGAATAGTCCCTGTAATCACTCCGAATGTTGGTCGTGCCACCCTCCACCCAAAGTCTTGTGATAATGGTCTTATCATCTACCTTTTGCTCTTTGAGCTTGTACAAGCCGTTGCCTTTGCCCCACTCAAAGAAAGCGTTGCCACCCGGGGGCACAACTTTTGCACCGAACTTTCCTATGTGGATGGTACGCACCCCGTCCTTTTGGGTAATGAGAAACTCCAAATCAAATTCACGGTCACTGCAAAGCATTTGCAAAACCTGTAGGCAATTGTTACGGGCAAAGGAAATGGTACGTGGTTCTGTGTCCGGGCAATTAGCTTCATCGAAAGCCCATAAGCCCGGATAGTCACGGCTCACGTTGTAGATAAGCACCTTTACAAAGTCCCGGATATTATAAGTGAGGTCAAACGTGCTTTTGCTGGATTTCCCGTTTGCATCGGTGTTTCGGTACAGGCTTTTCATCAGCTCGTACATCACTCCGTAGAAAGTGGCATCATGCACATAATGGTTGTCCGAAAGCATTTCACGGTTCACCTTAGTACGGATGGTGTATTCTTCACCCTCCACTATGATTTTATCTCCCTTGCCTAAATTAAGCAACTCAGAGGAAACAATGGAAAGCTGTACGTTATCATCCCCCATTAAGGAACTGTTTTGAGCGGCTGATTTCAGCGTACAAAACGGCTCTTTGGAAAACAAGCGTACCTTTTCACCGTTGCGCCTGATTATTTCAAGAGTTCCCATATCACAATAGCATTGGTTTCAAATTTTTCAATGTCTTCAATCACGCCCGAAACGATTATCTCGTATTCACCGGGTGTAACGTAAGTGTGTTCTATCGTTTGTTCGCTGCCGGACACATCGTAAGTGTGCGTGCCGTCACCCCAATAGATATTAAGCAGCTTGGACGAAGTGACGGTAATCGTAGCCTTGCCGTTTGCAGTTCCACCTATATATCTAAGCACCTTTTTCACAGGTTCATCTTCCACCAGCTTTAAACGGAATGTACCCACCATCAAATCGTTGCTATATTGTCCCCAGCTCTTTTCCGGGTCTGCCTCATCCAGCAATTCCACTTCATATACCAAAGGCTTTGCCTTTCCGTCATAGTCCACACGCAAACGGTGGTTCCCCTCCGCATCGAATTGGGAAAAGAAAAGGTTTACCCATTCCACATAGGCGGCACGTCCCGAAGCCTCAATAAAGCAATCCAGTGTAATGTTGCGTTCCTTGTAGCGTGGTCGCTTCTTATCCCTTACAATACCGTGGTAATTGTCCCAGTTCACTTGCAAGGCTTCTTTGCGCTCCAACCGTCCAACCAATCCGGCACTTTTGGAAACGAATACCCCAAACTCCTTGAAGTTCTTTCCGTCTATGAAATATTCCACATCCGTATCTTTCTGCAACTCGAATATTTCACGGGGTTCTTTCGCCACGTCAAACAGTTTCACTTCGTCCAGCAAGGCTTTCGTCCCAAAAAGTGATTGGTCGTTGATGGAAAGCCCCGTTGGTGTCTTTGGTAATATTTCACTGAATATCCGGGTCGTGTTCTCATAGACGGTAAACATATTGCCGGACTTAACGAAAGCAAAGAAAATCCAGCCATCGGGCATTACATCAAGCCATTGCTCTTTATAATTGTCTATACCGGGCATATTCAGCACCCAGCCTAACTTTTGAGAAACAGGCAGCACCCAAAAACAAAGTGTAAAATTACCGCTAAAGGGTATGGAACGAGCTGTTTCGCATTCGCCCGTACCATTCAAAGCAAGTGATTTACCCACTTTAGATTTCTTAGAAAAATCCGCACCATCCGATAAGGTGGCATCGTTGCGGTACTGTGAAAAGTCGTAAGCTATACTACCGTCCGGGTCATCGAAAGGCAGGTGTAAAATCATGTTCTTATCCATATCAGTAAGTATTTTTATTCATTTGTCTAACTTCTATCCCCACTCCCTCTATATCCGCTTTGGCATTGCCATACAGATTCACAAGCACCTTTGCATCCGTTCCGGCTACCGCCACATACAGATACGAGTTATCGAAAGCGTCTATGGTAACAATCGCATTGTCCGACACGTTTACGGCACTATGGGAATCATGCCGTGCATATACCCGTGAAACAGAATAGCCGTCATACTCCAACATAGCTTTGCAGTCACCATTCAGCACCACATCGGGTAAATTCACCTTATCCGTAACCTCATCATCCACAAACACCCCGTAAACCTCGCATTTGCCTTTGAAGTGTTCCCGTATAAAGTCAAGCGTGGGGTAATTCTCCGATATACAGAAATCTATGCCCTTAATGTAAAGCTGTATCAGTTGCTCATAGTCAAGCCCCGTTCTTAGCTTCATTTGCCACATCCGGCAAAGCCCCTTTGCCTTGCCATCCTCTTTAAGTTGTTGTACCAGTTCCATAACTATGCTATTCCTTGTGATAAAAGTGAACTATCTTTATTTTCAATGCGCTTCAAAGTAGTTTTAATCTCCGTCAGCTCTGATGCACTCAACTTCGTGTTGGCGGCTATTTCGGCTTGGTAAACAAGTGCCTGCCTCATAATAGAGGTTTGGTCGCTTTGGTTTATGACAAAGGCATTCAACCGCCCGGCTATCACACCGCCCGTTTCCTCACTCATGGAAGTAACCGCACCCGTAAGGGGGTCTTGCTGTACGGTTTCTTCCTCCACATCCTTAATCCAATCACCAATACCCTCCAATGCGGAATTGAACAAATCCCCGGCAGCGTTCACCATCCTTTCAAATTCTCGCTTCTCTACATCGGTCAGTTTCCCGTCTTTCATGGATTCTCCCAAATAGAGAACGGCATCATTGATTCCCTTTGCCAAAAACTCACGTTTCAACGCTTCCACAACCGCTTTTTTAAGGACTTCTTTTGTCTTTTCGCCCAATGCTTCCGCTGCATCCTCACCTTTGCAATAAGCATCTACCAACGCATCGGCAAATTCATCAATGGCGGTTTTTACATCCGTTCCGGCAAGCGTTTCCATCATTGACCTATCCAAATCCTCTATCTGTTGGGTAATGGATTCTATTTGCTCGTTCCACTGTTGGATTTTTCCGTTATCGGTTTTCTTCTTATCCTTTTCAGCTTGAATTTGCTTTCTCAAATCCTCTTGTTGCTGTTTGAGGTTCTTTTTCTGAGCCTCATAGATAGAAAACATATCTCCGTTTTCTTCCGCATTCTTCAACTGTTTGTTGAGTTCCTTAATCTCCTTGTTGAGTTGAGCGTAACGGGCAAAATCCCAATTCTTCTTTGCTACGTTGGCTTCTTGTTCCAAAGCCCGTATTTGGTCGTTAATCAGTTGGATATTCTTTTCGTAGGCTTCACGTTGGCTATCATTGAACACCCAATAAGTATTATTGTAGGCTCGTTCCAAACGGCTGTAGGATTGTTCCAGCGCATCTATTTCCTTTTGCAGATTTTGAATTTTCTTCTCATACTTGGAATCATGCAATTTGGCAAATATGCCCACTACAGAAGTAACGGCACTTACCATACCCGTAACGCCTCCCAATATGTCACCGCTCATCATTTTACCTACAGAGGCGGCGGCATTTCCCAACTGCCCGAACAACTCCATTGCAGTACCTAAGCCGTTTGCCAAATCATCCTGTCCCAAATCAGAAAACATGGATGCAATGGCATTGCCGCACGTGGTAGCCGTATCGGTAATCGTTTCAATGGACTTGGTTACGCCTTTGGCGGCTTTCTTCATGTCAGCCTCTGCCTTTTTCACATCCTCATCCGTACCCTTTCCGGCAGCAACATTCGCTTTGGCTTCTGCCAGCTTCTTTTTGGCTTCAATGTAATCATCATAGAACGTGCCTAAAGCCTTAAAGGGATTCTTTGAAATAAGCGTTTCCTTTGCTTGATTCAAACTATCAATCAAAGCACGGTAATCTACGGGATTCAGTTTCAAATCCGCATCTTTTAGCTTTGTTTCAATATCAGCCACCAACTTATCTATTTCAGCTACAGAAAGGCTATCCAAATCGCCAAATAACTTCTTCCAACTATCCGATTGCTTTAACATATTGGCGGTAAGGGTGCTTAACGCTTCTGCCTCCGACTTGTTTACTTGGTTAATCCGTTCTTGGTCGCCCGTCTTTTGAGCGGCAGCACGCAGCAAGGCGTATTCCTTTTGGATGTCATTTCTTTGTTCCTCAAAGGTTCTGTAAGAGGAAAGTATCTTTTGCTGTACTTCTTCCTGTAACTTTTCATCTTCTTCTGAAACAAACAAAGTGGCTTCCGCTTTTTCGTCAGCACCCACAAGCCCGGAACTTCCATTAGCCAGCTTCTCTTTTGCATCGGCTATGGCTTCCAACTTCTCGGCAAGTGTTTGGGCTTGCTGAATGGTCTTAGATACAGATTCCTTGAAAGAATCCATAGCGGACTTTGCCCCCGTGATTTCATTGTATTGCATATTAAGGGAAATAAGTTGGTTACTTTCTCCCTCTGTGAGTGTTCCGGCTTGTTGTTTATCCTTTAGAGCCTTGATTTCATTTTCCACATACTCCTTGTATGATTTACCGCCTTTTAAAAGCGTGGCAAATTGGGTATTGGCTACATCTTCGCCCATGTTACGCACCCAACGGAAATACAAGGCATATTGCTGTTTCTTGTACTCTATTTCACCGTCAAAGAGTTTGTTTTGGGCTTTGTCATATTTCTTGTTTTCAAGTGTTCGCCTTTCATCGAAGCCGTCCTTTTCAGACTTAGATAAGCCACCTTTTCCGGCATCCTTACGAGCTTTAGCCAAAGCCTTTTCCTCTTTGTCTATATTATCCAATGCCTCCTTGTGTTGGAGCGAAAGGGTGCGCTTGCGTTTTTCGTAGCCCTCTTCCAAGACTGCAATACGGTCAGCCTCCAATTTGCGGTCAGCTTCAAGTTGCCTTTCACGTAGTTGCTTGGCGGCACTATCCGCTTTATCCCCCGTGGTATGCTTGGGTAAACGGGCTTCCAACTTCTTTATTTGCGTATCATAACTCTTATAGTCAGAACTACCGATAATGGCAGCTTCACGCAATTCTTTAAGCTGCTTGATACGGTCTGATATTCCCTTTTCCGTGTTAAGGTTTGTAGTCTTGGTGTTTACAGCACCATTCAATTTATCCAACAAGTCTTTCAGCTCTTTCAGTTGGGTATTATCGGCTTCCACCTTTACCTTTTTGGCATTGAGGGTATCAATACTTTTCTGAGTTTCACCTATTTTCTTATCCAGCTCGTTAAACGACATAGCCACATAGTCGGTACTCTCTGTTACAGAAGTCGTATCTTTTTTACCATAGAATTTTTCAAGTTGCCTATCTACCTTGCCTATGGTTTCATCTGCCTTTTTTGCTGATTGTGCGACACTTTCAAGATAAGTTTTTATATTTTCCTTGAAAGCATCCATTTCTTTACCTGTAGCCCCGGTGGACTTTTGTACGGCAAAAACAATGCTATCCAATGAGTTGTTGAACGCATCGGTATAGGCTTGACCTGTTAGCCCTTTCAATTGGTTTGCGGATTCTACCGCCATAGATTCTACCGCATCCCATACAGCCCCCGAAGCTCCACGAATAGAACTTGAAGCCACATCAACAACCTTATTCATCATAACGGTTACACCCTCCGGGGTGGTTTCCATAACTTCTTGAATTTCTTTGTAGGTTGCATCTTCGGCATTCTCTTTCAGCTTATCAAGTGCATCCGTTTGGCTTTGTACCAGTTCTTGCATAGCTTGTTCGGTATATTTAGCCTTGATTTTTTCGGCTGTAGTTTGCTGAATGGCTGTAGTCAATTCCTCATATTTAAGACGCTGTAAATCAAGTGTAGCGTTTTCATCAAGCAATGTCTTATTATATTGTTTACATACGGCATTGATTTTTTCAATCGTATTTTTATGTGTTTGAGTTCCTTTCTCCGTATTTTGCAATACGGCAAAAAGTAAATTCAAATCGTCAATCTCTTTTTTCGTGGTATCTTGAAATTCACCCGTTGCCGTGGTCGCTTCTTTTTGTTTGCCCGTAAAAAGAGTAATTACACTGACTAATGCACCTATCAATCCCATTACCCAGCCGATAGGATTGCTCATCATGGAAGCCCAAAGAGCTTTCACCGCTACCGTTGCTTTTGTCGTGATTGCAGTCAGTACGGAAGTTACAGCCCCTTGTGTTGTCTTTGCCGTAGTATCTGCCACGGAAGCGGCTGTGGATTGCTTGGTGGCTGTAGCTTCAAGTAGTTTTTTCTTTGCGTAAAAATCGGATTGGGTGGCTAAAGCCGTCTTTCGTGCGATAGCTGCGTTATCCTCCGCTGCCTCCATCTTCTTAGTGGCAATGGCTATCTTTTCAGCGTTCCCAGTCTGTTGTGCCCTGTACACTTCCAAATAGGCACGTTCTACAGCCGCCTTTGCCGCCAGTGCATCAGCCCGTGCCGATTCCATCTTTACGGCTGCTGCCTTGACATCGGTACGCATGGCATTTAAGGTAGCCGCACTGTTTTGTGTCTTAACGGCAACCTCATTTTCCAAAGCGGCACGATACACGGCACTTTTAGCCGACAAGTCTAACTTGCTTAGAGCTTGCTTTTGTTCAACGGTAAGAACACTCAGAGCCACCGCCTCATAATTGGCAGAAGAAGCCGTTAGATTCAAATTGGAAAGGTATTCTGCTTGTTGGATGGTAAGCATTTGTTGAATGGTGGCAATGCGTAACTGCTTTACCATGTTGGCGTGTTCCTCTACCGTCAGTTGCGCTTGCAATGCTGCGACATGGCTGTTTTGGGCTGCAACCATCGCTTTTGTCTGAGCTACCATCTGCCCAGTAGCAACGGCTTCCAACTTCATTAAGGAAATCTTAGCCTGCCTTGCCGTGTTATCCAAAAGAGCAACGCCCGTATATCCCTTTGTGGCTAATGTATTCAGTACAATAGCGGCTTTCACGCTTCCATAGCCTATAGCAACGGCTTTCAAAATACGCAAAATATCATCCAAATGCTCTGCCATATAGGTAGCACTTTCAATAGCTCCGGCAAAAACATCTTGGTTATCCGCACCCAACTTGTTTAACGATTGTTCCCACGCATCACCCATGTTGGAAATCATACCCGTTAGGGACTTGCTTTGTTCTTGCATGAGGTTGTAGTAAGTCCCGGCTTTACCCGTCATGTTTTGGAAAGCCTTTTCTACTTCCGCAAAGCCAACCTTACCCTCCGTTACAAGGCTGGAAACTTCATCTTTGGTTACGCCAAGCACTTTAGCCAGTTCCTCATAGATGGGAATACCACGCCCGGCAAACTGCCTAATATCCACGGTAAATGCCCTGCCTTGTGTCCGTAGCGTTCCATAGAGGTAGGCAATATCCTGTAGTGGCGCACCCACGCCCGAAGCCACGTTACCAAGCATTACCAGCTCATCCACCACATTATCCACGGTTGAGCCGTAAGCAAGCATCTGTTTGGCACTACTCGCAATGCCCGAAAGGTCAAACGGAGTTTTGGCGGCTGTATCAATAAGCCTATCCATCAAGCCCTTTGCTTGCGTACCACTTTTGAGCATGGTTGTAAAGGCAATTTCCAACTGTTGAAACTGCCCACGTGTTTGCACGATACTTTGAAGCAAAGTCCCCATACCCTGCCCAACGAGGTAGGAAACAATGTATTTCGCCCCATTTTGCGCAAAGCTCTGAATGGAGTTATCCATCACAGACGATTCCGATACGGCTGTGGATGAAACCTGTTTGATACTCCTTTCCATCGCTTGTGCCGACACGTTGAAATCATTTATATCAAGGGTGGCTTTGAACGCCAACGCTCCGTTTATATTATCCATTACATTATTCCTTTCAGATAATTCTTAATATCATCCTTTGTCTTTAGCTGTACAGGCGGCTTCCCACCATCTTTGTTTCCGTCCGTTTGCTCCGGCTCTTGTTCCACACGTGCCGCATCTGCCAGCATGATTTGTACGTTTAGCCAACTGATACCCCAAAGCAGATAATCGTAAGTCCAGCCAAAGGACTTGATAATTTCCCCACGATTACCCCACGGGCTATTTAGCCCGATTACTCTACTCGGTTTGCTTTGAGTTTCTTCGGATTGGTCGTTCCTATCTCCCGTATTGACCGAATAGAGGACGTAAAACCCCCGGGATTCATCATTTGGCTTATCACGTCTGCCAGCTTTTCAAGCCGGGTAGATGTAAGGTGTTCCATGAAAAACGCTTTCAAAGCTTTCACCTCTTTGTCTTTAGAGGGGTCAGCTACCACGGGATTGTTAAGCACGGCTACGGCTGCAATCTCAGCCATCAGAGGAATATACTTGAAAAGGCGTTTGCTTTCCTGTATGGGTTCGGCTTGTATCTTTTCCTCATCGTATTCTATATTCAGATACAACCGCCTCAAACAATCCATCGTACCCAAATAAAGAGGCTTCAAATGGAAGTGGCGCATATATACACGCTCCATAGTTTGCAAAGCGGCATTGGGTACTTCTGTTTCGGACACATCCCAGCCTTTGGGAATACGTTTGTCACGCCACATCCTTACATGGTTCGGAAAATGCTTATTCCACCAACGGATGAAGCGTGGCGGTTTTACCGGGTTAATTTTAAGCGGTACATTGAATTTCACTCCCATGTTCACAAGTGCCTGTATCGCCTTTTCTTCGATTTCCAAGCGTTCTTCACGGGTCAATTCACGTTCATTATTCAGTTGTTCCATTTGTCTTAAAAGTTAAAAAGCCCCCCATCCGGGGATAGGAGGCTATCGGTTCTCAGACTTTTTCAGTGTCATGCTACTGTTGGGTCGCTCATTTCCTCGCTTGCTTGCAAGTTTGATTGGAACTTGATAGTCATAGGCACAAGGCAGATACCCTTTGAAGAATAGGTAATCTCGAATGTCGGGATAACACGCACATTGGCACACCCGATAAACAAGCCCTCTTCCGGTTGAATCCATAACGCCCACTCCTTGTATTCCAATTTTCGTGGACGAATCCAAGTGCGCTTGCCCTTTTCTCCAGCAATAGTACCACCGAAATAACGTGCAAGCAATTCCAAATCCGGGTCCATCAAAGAAAGCTCCACATTTGTAGGTGTTTCACCCACCAACGTAATAACCTTGCTTGACGTTTCCGACTTATGTTCCGTGATTTCGGGAGAATCATCTTTCAAGTTGCAAGTGTCTTGATACACATCGCCCAAATCAAGCCATTGGTTGCCTTTTGCGGGCATACTTCCATCGGTCATGGCAGGGGCGATATAAATCTTTTTCAACCCCATTGTTGCTAAAATCGGCATAATCTTAATTTTTTATTAGTTGATACTCTTTTCTCTTACTGTAAGCTCCAAAGCAAGGGAAACAAAATGTTCGTTTTGGTCTTTCTCCTTAATCGGTGGGTTAAACCGCCCTATGTTCCAGTTATAGCCTTTCCCACTTTCATAATGGTTTTTCAACACCTCAACCACCTTTGCCCTTATCTCTATGAGCCTCTTAAAATGTGTCCTGTAAACGGCTTGCCCCTTGCCTTTGGCTATCACCTTATCCGGCACATGAATATTCACGTTTATCTGACCGTAGCGCACGGATGCTTCACCGTCTATCGTATGAGGGACAATTATCACATCCTCTTTGGTGTAGTCGTTACGCTCGTAATCAATCACACCCGAAATGAAGTTTTTCACCTCGCTTGCTTGAAGCATGGCGTAAACCTTTGTTGCTATTTCCTCAGTCGTTATCATGCTGCGTTCCCGAATAATTCGATTGCTTTCTTATTAGCTTTCATCACCAACTTGTTAATCTCGGCAGGAAGTTCGCTTTTGGCTTTCAGTTCGGCAGGTAGAATCACGTTGTACCCTTTGGCTTCCACGTAGGCGGCATAATTCATTCCGGCTACTATAATGAGGGAAAAAGTGTTTGGCAGCGTGGCGGCATACTTCATTGCAGCCTCCAACATGGCTTTCGCACCCTCTCCGGGCTGGTCTGACCCACCATAGTAAACGATTTCCTTATTCTGTACCACGGCATAGCCTATAGAGTTGGTTAAATTGCCCGTTTGGTCTTGGTAGTTGTGGCTATCCTTAGCATACTTAGCCAGCTTTTCGCCCATGTATTTTAACAAGGTTACGAAAGCCAATTCAAGTTGCTTTTGGAAAGCAGCCACGGGGTTTAAGATAGCCCCTTTGTCAAACATCGGCATTATCCCCATATCTCTATGTATTTAGGGTTTGTATCATCTATTCCCGAAATGGTGAACTCATCCACACCTCCACGCTCCAAAGTCACTTCCACACGTGCGCCTATACTCAAATCACCCTCAAAGTAGGATGGTAAAAACACATCAAAGGTGTATGAATACATTTGCCCGTCCGTTCCCAATCGTTGCTTGGCAGGTATGAATTTCTCCACTTGACACTCACAGCCTTTCACCCACACGGGCGCATCATCGTCCGTGTAAAATCCCGTTGCTTCATCCCTCGTTGCTTCAAGGGGCAAAGCGGTGTATCTGAAAGTTCCGTTATTCCGTGCCATATCACCACAAATTAGAGCCGTCCGTAATGGAAGAAACTTCGACAAAATCCGAAACGTCCAAACCGTTCTCGTTGCAAAGGTCTTTAATGCGCTTCTCCAATTTCTCCACGCTGTAGCCTTGTGAGGACTTACCTAACGTGTCATTGGTAAGCACAATCATCCGCTTTAGCACCTTTATAGCGGCTATGGCTATCGTGCGTTGGTCTGTGTCGGCATTGTACTCACTATCCCAGTCGCTTATCTTCACATCAGCAAGTGCCTTTTGCAAAGCAAGGCGGCTTGGGGTATAGGGTTCAAGCTCACCCACCAACGCATTGTATTTTGTCAAAGTTCCCATCACTACTATTTTTCAAGGGCTTCTTTCAAAGCCGTTACACTCTCATCTGAAAGGGCTTCAATCGCTTTGGTTACACCCTTAACCCCGGCATTTTTGGCAACGGGGGCATTGATGGATTCCAAAGCATCCTTTACCACATTCAAATCATATTCATTGTCTTGGAAAGTGACCTTTTCAGCCTGTTTGCTTTCCAAAGACTTAATCACACAAATGCCCCTTGCAACCAAATCATTAACTCGGTTAAGCTCATCGGTATGCAAGGTTTCACCTACCTTGTAGATTTTGCCTTTGTCGTTTTTGTCTATAAACGCTTTCTTTACTGCCAGTTCCATAAGCAAAAGATTTAGCCTACTTCAAGAGCTGTTGCACTCTCAAATTCGGATTTAGTCCAATAGGTACGTGCCACACCATTTGCATCGGCTGGTACTTCCTTTTCCTCAAAGCCACGCACCTGTAAACAGATGATAGCACCAATTTCAGTGATAAGAGGCAACAAACGTCCAGAGCCTTGTGTATATTCGGCTGCAACTTGACCAGTGGATTCCCCGGTACGCCACTTGGCGATACGAATACCACCGCCAGCGTTCATGTAGTCCACGTTTTCTTCCTCTATCAACTCGCTATCTTCAATGGCGGGCTGAATTTCACCGATAACCCCGGCAGGCTTGATACAGATAAAGTTGTGATTCCACGGTTCAAGCGATTTACGCTTACCGTCCATATCCATACCCATTTTACGGGTAATCACCGTTACAGGGGGGATTTCATTACCAGCAAGCAAATCTGCCATCTGAGCCGTTGTTACGGTCTGAGCCTTTTTATCGTTACCATGTACCAACAAACGGGTCGTTTCGTCCATACGCAACCAAAAATAGAGGTCTTGGCTCATAAGGATTTCGCCCGGCTCAATGCCACGGTTACGCAGGTCACTACAGATAGCCGACAACATCAGGACGGGGGACAACTTGCCAGCTTTGGTATTGGCAGAGTTCCACAAGAAAGCTGATACCAGCTTGTTTGTTTCCGGCATTTGATAATCCACCTCGTACTTACGTCCACCCGGATTGTTGATTTCCGGCACGAACTGAGCCACACCCCAATTAGAGAATGCCATCAGAGCGATAAAGTCCATCACGTCCTTACAGCCCAAATAAGCATCTTTCATGTCGTGGGTAAGGAGCTTTTCAATTTGCTTCACCTTAGCGGATTCACTCAAACGGGGATTTTCGTAAACCTCCATCAGTTTACGGTAATCACGTGCGTACATGGGGAACTTGTGACCCACACGGGGGATTTCCTTAGTCCACACATCGAAGCCGTCAGAACGCCTCATAGGTGTAGGTGATTCATCACCAATCAATGTAGCCATGATACGCAAGTTGTACTTACCTACAAGTGCCTCGGCAGTCAATGACATTTGGGGCGTGTTGGTAGTAAACCAGCTATCACAGTACATCTTCTGAAAAAGGGTTGTTTCACGTTCGGAAGCCTTATCAAAAGTCTTTTTCCACGTTGCCAAAAAGTCAAGCGGTTTGCCGTCCTTGTGAAGCCCTTTGAATGTTGAAAAAATAGATTTCATGTCGTTACGCTAATTTTAGTTAGTGTGATTTCGTTAATTTCACGTGGGGATTCCCTTTCAAGTAATCGCCCGTAGTGTCCTTTTGCCCGGCAGGGATAGGCGGCACACGTCTTTCGTACATTGCGTATTGCATGGTGTCGGCAGAAACATCTACAGAGGTTTCAAACTCGCCTACTTCCACATCGGCAATCAGTACGGAGTTGGAAGTGCCACGCTCCTTTGATTTTGCGGCAGTTTGTCCGTCCGAAACAACCTCTACCAATACATCATCCTTTACAAGCCCGGCAATGGCTTTGGAGAGAGTGACAATGTAATTGTTTCCGTTTCGCTCAATCTTTTCGATTGTGGGAACATCGGCAATGGCTGTAGCGGCTGTGCCGTCTTTCAGCACCAAATCACCAACGGCAAAGCAAGGCTCGTAGAACTCATCCACGTACAGGCTTACTTTCTTGGTGTTTTCCGCATCCACTTCCACCACTTTTGCAGTCTTGATGACTTGCACCGTCCTTTTCACCTCATCCTTGATAGCAAGCGTTCCGGCAGGCACGGTATCGCCAACAGCGAAATGTTGGTTTTCCACGTCCAGATTGAAGCCGCCTTGCACGATAGAGGGCGAACCCGTGAAAATGGGTCGCATCCCGGTAAATGAAGCAGTCTTTCTTTTCATTTCATCTTTTATTTTACGGTTATTGATTCCAGCAAGCTATCAGCAGCTTCATCAATTTGCTTTTCACTTGCCGCCTTAGACCCCCCTGAGTGTTCATCATCCAGCCCATTTGTAATAAGCTCCTGTTTGTAAGCGGAAACGGCATCCTCAATATCTTCATCATCGGAGATTGATTTTGCCAAACGGTCACGGAGATAAGCCGGGATTTTGTGCTTTTCCATAGCCTTAACTACTTCCTTCGCACGGGCTTCTTTGCTTTCTTTGGCTTCGTAGTTAGCAATCTTTTCCTCCATTTCCTTTAACCTCTTTTCAGTCGCTTCGTCCAAAGCCACCTTGCCCTTACGTTTAGATTCTTCTTCCTTACGCTTTCTTTCTTCCTCTTCCTCATCCTCGGTTTGGGTTGGTTTCTTTTTGTTTGCCCATCGGGTTGCTTCACCTTGACTTTCCTTAGCCACTTCCGCAATCAGATTTGCCGTACTTTCTATTGCCTCATCATCGGTAGAATCATCCTCAATGCTGCCACCCATTTTTTCGGTTATCGCTTTAAGGTACTTCTCCGAAAGACCAGTGTCTTTACACAAGCCTTTGACTTTCTCAAAGAGTTTCTTATTCATTGTTGCTTTTGTTATTTAGTAAGTTGAACTTCTACAGAGCAAAGATATGAAATAAAATCATATATGCGTTCTATAAACACACATATTTTACTCGGTAAATTACTTGCCTATTAGCATCTTACGCTTAAAAACAAGACGTAAAAGCGATTTTTCATTTACTATATTCAATATAACAAATATGTGTTTGATTAACACAATAGGAATAATATTTTTCACTCAACAAAAATATATCCTCAAAAAGCACAAAATATATCCTGTTTTGCAGTAAATATATCCATTCGAGCATTTTCACCCATCTTAAATAAAGGAAATTACCACTAAAAGACTATCAAAACCAACTATCACATAGGTATTTTGAAAATATATCCAAAAATATATCCAAATACTTTGTTATATTAAATATATAGCCTATATTTGCATCGTAATAAGATTGATAACGTTTAAAATATATGTGATATGGATGTGAATTATATTCTAATAAAAGGAAACAAGCATTTTAAGTGCCACAGTTTAGCAGAAATGGCTATCTATTTTAGCTTGTCCGTAACCAGCAATGGAAGCGTAATCTGTGATGGCTACCATGATACAATGTCTTATTCTAAAGAGTGGAGCCACGAAGATATTATTACCGATTTCATACGCAACAGAGTAGAGAAAGTAGTACCTGATGTTGAAATATACAAAGTACAAAAATAATAATGCAACACTAAATTTTCAGATTATGGCAACTAAGAGTATTGATAAAAAGAAAACATTGGAATATGCGGTAGCATTTTACTTCTATGATTCGGGATGTGTAAACTTTATGATGGGTAATATCATGTACCAGCATATCAAAACCATTTATGACGAAAGGGCAGACGGCAGAGGGCAAAACACATTAGAGGTAGTTTACAACTACAAAAAAATGAAATATGAAGTGCTGTGCCTCACAGACAGCAAATTAGCTCAAAAAGAAATATCAATACTATAATACATATCGCCATGACACAGAAAGAATTTGAAGAAAGAACCGAGTTGAAGCTAACAGCGGACAACTATACAGAGGTTGAAACTTGCTACATGAATACAGACCTTGATAAAGATGCGTTTTGCAAATTGTGGATGAAAAACCCGGCAGCTCTGAAAGAAATAGAGCAAAAAACGGTGTTAG
>ERZ724524.734-NODE-734-length-21621-cov-12.117361_pt1 | contig 21621 bp, 21 predicted proteins | sample MGYA00376057_ERZ724524 | MGnify/ENA primary metagenome ERZ724524 (study PRJEB28724, sample SAMN07190888) | wastewater metagenome | isolation source: influent of sewage treatment plant in Hong Hong | place: USA: Christiansburg, Virginia | collected 2016-03-01 ...
CACGGCGATGATCAGGCCGCCCGCCACGTTGCCCAGCAGGATAGCCACAAACGTGCCCATCTCCACCATGCCGTTGCCACCGGTCAGCTCGCGCTCGCTCAGGTGGTGCGGCAGGTAGGCAAACTTGACCGGGCCGAACAGCGTGGAATGCAGCCCCATCAAAAAAGTGCACGCCAGCAGGAGCGGAATGTTGGCGCTGAAAAAGCCCCAGGCCGCCAGCGCCATGATGACGATCTCCAGCCGCTTCACGAAGATGATGAGCGTGCGCTTGTCGTATTTGTCGGCCAGCTGCCCGCTGGTGGCGCTGAACAGCAGGAACGGCAGGATGAACAGCGCACCGATCACCAGCCCCGCCATGGCCGGAGGCAGCCAGCTGATCTGCAACTGGTAAGTGACCATGACCGTGAAGGCGAACTTGAACAGGTTGTCGTTCGCCGCGCCGGAAAACTGCGTCCAGAAGAACGGCGCAAAGCGGCGCTGGCGCAGCAGGGCGAACTGGTTGGGGTCCTCGTGCGTTGGCGCAACGCTGGTGGAGGCGGTGTCGGGGTGCATGGGTTTTTTCCTCTTTTTCGGCGGGTGTGTTGTGTGTTGGTATGCCCCGCACATCAGGCGCGCGGCCCGCGTGCGGCACCCACGGCGTGGGCGCCATTCTGCCCAAACGCCGTGACATGCCGCAGGTGCTTCGCCCCGCTGTGGCGCAGCGCTGCCAATGCCGCCAACACCGGCCACGCCGCAGCGGCCGCCAGCACATGTTTGAGGCTGTGGCCCGACACCGCCTGCCCCGTGGCCTCGAACACCGCGTGGTCCGCCGCTTCGAAGAGCTTGGCCAGGGCGTACAGCGCCATCACGGCGCCCAGGTGCAGCGCCAGTGCGCCATCGCGGCGGGGCAGGCAGGCCAGCGCCAGCACCACCAGCATGCCGCCCAGTTGCACCACGGCCCAGGGCAGCAGGTTGCCGCTGTGCGACCACCACAGCACGGCCAGCGGCCCGGCCAGCAGCACGGTGCCTGCGGCCGCCGCACCGGCCCGTGCGCTCACCCGGCTGGCGCCAGCCAGCCCGAGCAGGCCGGCAAAAGGCAGCACCATGCCCAGGCGGTCCCACAGCAGGCCCGCATCCTGCGGCTGCCAGTGGTACAGCGCAGAACCCGCGGCCGTGCACACCAGTCCCGCAAAGAACAGGCTGGCGAGCGCGCGCGAGGGGGCGTCCAGCATGCCCGGCGCCACGCGCCGCAGCGCCACCAGCCCCCACAGGCCCGCGATGGCGAACGGCAGGTTGCTCAGCACATCCAGCGCGCAGGGAATGCCCCAGAGCGCCCGCTGGTCGGCCAACGTGTGCTGGTGCGCACTGGCAGGCAGCACGGGCCCGAACAACGCCAGCGCCAGCAGCGCGGCCACGCCGAGCAGCAGACCGGCTTCAGCGCGTGACAGGTTCTGGCGCAGCGGGTGGCACCGGGCGCGCGGGTCAGAGGGGGGTACAGAGAGGGTCATGGGCGTTGCATCCGTGGGTGATCGATGCCGCGCAGTGTGTTCAGTGCGCCCTCTTTTTCGGCCAAAAAGCTGCTTAAAGTGCTACTTTATCCACCGCAAGTATCAATAATCGATACCCATGAGCACCACCGCCGACCTTGTTGCCGCCCTGAAGAAGGAACTCAAGACCGCCCAGATGACCTATGCCGACCTGGCGCAGCAGCTCGGCATGGCCGAGTCCAGCGTCAAGCGCATGCTGGCCAAGGGCGACATGCCGCTGTCACGCATCGACGCCATCTGCCGCGCGCTGGCGCTGGACTTTGCCGACCTGGCCCGGCATGTGGCCGACAACCAGCCGCTGCTCAGGGAGCTGACCCCCGAGCAGGAGCGGGCCGTGGTGGCCGACAAGAAACTGCTGCTGATGGCCATTTGCGTGCTGAGCCAGTGGACGCTGGAGCAGGTGACCACCACCTACCGCCTGACCGAGGCCGAGGGCATCCAGTACCTGGCCCAGCTCGACCGCATCGGCATCATCGAGCTGCGGCCGTTCAACCGCTACCGCCTCAAGCTCGCCAAGACCTTCCGGTGGCGCCCGCACGGCGCGGTGATGAACTACTTTCGGGAGCACGCACTGCTCGACTACTTTGCGGGTGGCTTTGACGGCCCAGGCGAGGGCGTACTGCTGGTGCACGGCGCCATCAGCCGCAGTCTGGCCCCGGCTTTCATGGAACGCATGCAGCGCGTGGCGCACGACTTTGCCCAGCAGCACCTGGCCGACCAGAAACTGCCCCAAAGCGAACGCGAGGGCTACACGCTGCTGCTGGCGCTGCGCAGCTGGGAGTTCGAGGCGTTTGCGGGCATGCGGCGCTAGCACATGTTTTTCATAGCACGCAGCGCTTGCCAGTCGGGCGTTACAGGCCAAAAACACTCTGAATACTGCACGCCAGTCGGCGCGCTGAAACACAACTTCACAACACTTCGCACAGCGCCTACATGCGCTTGACGCAGCGCCCCCACGATCAAGGCTCCCGGTTCCGCACGGAATCCTTTCTGAGGAGAACACCATGGCACGCATAGCCCTCGCCGCCGCTTCCATCGCCCTGCTGTCGCTGAGCGCCTTGACGGCGGCGCATGCACAGGTTGGCGCCACCATCGTCATCCAGTCGGGCAGCCCCCACTACCAGCGCCCCGCCCCGGCGCTGGTGCAATACCAGGCCCCACCGCCCCCGCGCTACGAAGCAGTGCCCCGCCACCGGCGCGGCATGGCATGGGTGCCCGGCCACTGGGAATGGCGCGGCCACCGCCATGTGTGGATGCAAGGCCACTGGGTGAAGGCCCGCCCCGGCTACCACTACCGCGAGCCGCGCTGGATGGAGCACGACGGCCGCTGGGCCATGCAGCGCGGCGGCTGGGACCGTGACCGCGACGGCGTGGCCAACCGCTACGACCGGGACCGCGACGGTGACGGCGTACCCAACCGCCGCGACCGCCAGCCCGACAACCCCCGCCGCAACTGATTGCAACCGGGCACAACTGAGCGCCAATAAGCGCTATGTATCGCGCATCGGCACAACCGGGTGCAGGCGTGGCGGGTTTTCAGCCCAGCTGAAGCTCGGCGCGGCCCAGGCCCGGGAAGTCGGCCACCACCACCGTGCCCGGCGCCACCAGCACGGTACCGGTGCATGAACCAGTGGTCACCCACTGGCCGGCGCACAGCCCGCCCAGGCTGCGCGCGCCTTCGTTGGCCAGCCATGTCAGCAACCGCAGGGGGTCGCCCGCCGGGTTGCTCCAGGTGGCGTGCTGCACGGCCACCGCCCCATTCACCGACAGGCTCACTCCTTGTGCCAGGGGCTGCACTGCAGCCACATCGGCCGTGCCCGAACCCACGATAAGTGCCCCGTGGCAGGCCTGGTCGGCCAGGCGGCTCCACGCGCCCTGCTGCGCCCAGGCGGCAAAGCGCGTGTCGCAGACCTCGATGGCGGCACGCACGGATGCCATGGCCGCCAGCACCTCGACCGCGCTGTAGGGCGTTGCGCGCTCGGGCAGGTCGGCGCCCAGTTCGTACACCAGTTCCGCCTCGACTCCCATCACGGCAAAGCCTGCGGCAGGCAGATTCAGTGCCTGCCCGGCTGGCGCAACAAACACCGAATCGCGGGTGAGTGCAGCGCGCGCAGGCAGCGCCTGGGGCGAAGCAGCCCCCACCTTCCAACCCGCGATCTCGCCGCGCTCGCGCACCACGGCGTCCTGCACGGCATACGCCTGGTCCGCATCGCATGGGCGCAGCGCAACGGGCAAATCCAGTGGCCGGGGCATGCGACCCTGGCGGGCCATGGTGATAACGGCGGCGCTGGCGAAGGGGTCAAAAGCGGTAACAGGCATGGCGTGCGTCCTTGGGGTAAAGCTGGGCGGATTATGGCGAGGCGCAGGCCCGTCCTGCCCCGCCAGCATCAGCAACGATTGCTGCCCATTAGCCAGCAAAACCACCCCGCCGCCGCCAGCGCGCTCCTAGAATGGCCCCCGCAGGAGAGCATGGCGGGCCGCAAGCCCGCCGCTGCACCGAAGGCGCAAACTCCCATACACGCTCAGGTCCCGTACTGCACCATTCATCAAAGCCGTCTGGAGAGCCGCCACACCCGTGTGGCGCACCGAAGGAGCAAACCGCGCGCCATGTGGGCTGGGCGGTGAATCTCTCAGGTACCAAGGACAGGGGGAGCGGCAGCTTGGGCAGTCATGCGCCAGCTGCACGCTATTGAATTTATAGCTGCCAGCGCACGTCTTTCAAGCGCCAGAGCCCAGAAAGGCTTTGAAAATCATGCGCGTGATCGTTTTGGGTGCCGGCTTGCTCGGCGTGACTTCGGCTTATTTCCTCTAGCAACTCGGCCACGAGGTGACCGTCATCGACCGCCAGGGCGCCCCCGGCGCCGAAACCAGCTTTGCCAACGGCGGGCAAATTTCGGTGAGCCACGCCGAACCCTGGGCCAACCCCAGCGCGCCGCTGAAGGTGCTGCAATGGCTGGGGCAGGAGGATGCGCCGCTGCTGTTCCGCATCCGCGCCGACATGCGCCAGTGGCTGTGGGGCCTGTCCTTTTTGCGCAACTGCACCCCGGCGCGCACGCGCCACAACATCGAGCAGATCGTGCGCCTGGGCACCTACAGCCGCAGCGTGCTGCAGCAACTGCGCGCGGACACGGGCATCCAGTACGACCAGCGCACGCAGGGCATCCTGCACTTTTATACCAACGCCAAGGAGTTCGACGGCGCTCTGGCCCCCGCCGAGCAGATGCGCGGTTTGGGCTGCGAGCGCCAGGTCATCAGCGCCGACGAGGCCGTGCGCATCGAGCCCGCCCTGGCCCACATCCGCCCGCAGCTGGCGGGCGCCACGTTCACGGCCGAGGACGAGTCGGGCGACGCCAACCAGTTCACGCGCGAACTCGCCAAACTGTGCGAGGCGGCGGGCGTGCAGTTCCGCCTGGGGCACCACATCACCGCGCTGCGCGAAGTGGGTGGCAGCATCGACCATGTGGAATTGACCAACGCCGAAGGCCGCTTCGAGCGCGTGCGTGGCGATGCGTTTGTGCTGGCCATGGGCTCGTTCAGCCCGCTGCTGGCCCAGCCGCTGGGCATCCGCCTGCCCATTTACCCGGCCAAGGGCTATTCGGTGACCATGCCGGTGAAGGACGCGAGCCGGGCGCACCAAGTGAGCCTGACGGACGACGAGTACAAGCTGGTGTTCTCGCGCTACACCAGCGAACGCGGCGGCGACCGGTTGCGCATTGCTGGCACCGCCGAGCTCAACGGCTACGACCGCGACCTCAACCAGGTGCGCTGCGACGCCATCGTGCGCCGCGTGGAGCAACTCTTTCCCGGTGCGGGCGACGCGAGCCAGGCGCAGTTCTGGACCGGCCTGCGCCCCGCAACGCCCAGCAACGTGCCGCTGATCGGCCAGACGAAGGTGGGCAACCTGTTTCTCAACACCGGCCACGGCACGCTGGGCTGGACGCACGCCTGCGGTTCGGGCAAGGCGCTGGCCGACATCGTGAGCGGCCGCGTGCCAGAGGTGGATTTTGCGTTCCAGGGAATGGCCGCAGGACGTGGCGCCCATGCGCTGGTGCCCGCGGCCAAGGTGGCATGAGCCCCCAAAACGGACGAAGCGGCTGCAGCCGCTTCACAGGGAAGGCGCCAGAGCGAAACCACCGCGCCAGGAAAGGCCCGCCACAAGAATTGTGGCGGGCGAGCGGCCCCGTTCAAGGCGATGCCGCACCCGTGGCATGCGCGACAAAGCGTGCCAAAGCCTGCATGTCTTGCGGGCTGATTTTTTCGGCGTAGGAGGGCATCACGCCGATGCCGTTGCGCAACGCACGCAGCACGCGGTCGGCATCGGGCTTGAGCTCGTCCAGCACCGGGCCGATCTGCCCCTCAGCCCCGGCCGCCTGCAAGGTGTGGCAAACGGCGCAGGCCGGCTGCAGGGTGGTGAACAGCAGCTTGCCGCGCGCTATTTCGGCAGGGTCGGCCGCCACGCTGGCGCCCGCCAGCAATGCCAGCCCACCCGCCGCCAAAGCGCGTGGCAGCCAGCGCCTCGTCGCCACCGCCACGTCAGGCCACCGTCACGGTCACGGCGTGATCGCTCCAGCTGGCGTTGTTGTAGCCGCCCACGTTTTCTTCGCGCTGCTGGGCCTGCACATTGCCTGCCATGTCGGTTGCGCGGCTGGCCAGCACATAGGTACCGGCCCCCAGGCGCACTGGCAGCACAAACTGGCGCCATGCAAACCGGCCAAGGTCGGGGCCCACCAGTTGCGCGGCCCGCCAGGTTTGGCCGCCGTCCACCGACACCTCTACGCCCTTGACGGCGTGCATGCCACCAAAGGCCACGCCATGGATCTGCGCCACACCGGCCTTGAGGGGGCCTTGCTCGGGCAGCGGGCCGTTGATCCAGGACTTGACCGTCATCTCCCACACCGAGGGCTGGTCCGGGCTGGCCTTGGTGCCGGGTGGCGACATGCGGTAGCCGTGCTGCATGATGCGCGCCTGCGACTGTGCCGGCGTGAACGCCAGCCGCTTCACATACTTGATGTTGTTCACGCCCTGGTAGCCCGGCACGACCAGGCGCAGCGGCCCGCCATGCGCCAGTGACAAGGGTTCGCCGTTCATTTCCCAGGCCAGGAGGGCGTCGTCCATTGCCTTCAGGGGCACCGAGCGCTCGACAAGAACGGTCAGAGGGTCCACACCTTCGGGCAGCTTTTCACCACCGGTTCCGGTGACATACGCCATGCCGTCCACCAGCCCACCCAGGGCGGCCACCACGTTGCGCAGCGGCACACCGCTCCACACCACACAACCGGCGGCACCCACCGTCCACGGCGTACCGCTGGGCTTGCTGGGGAAGAACCCCCGACCATTGCCCGAGCACTGCAGCACCGTGGCCACGGTGTCGATGCCCAGGGTCTTGAGTTCGGCCAGGCTCAGCGTGCGCGGGTTTTTGACGCCCTCGATGGACACGGTCCAGGCATCGCGGTTCTCCAGAACGGCGGCGTCGGGTGCGGGCAAATTGTTGCGAACATACAACTGGTTCGACGGCGTGATCACGCTGGTGCCGAAGGCTGCGCGGCGGGTTTCCAGGGTGCTGCCGCTGTGCACGATCAGCGCATTGGCGCTCTTCCAGCCGGCGTAGCCCGGCAACGGCTTGGGCGTGGCTGCGGCCTGGGCACGTGCAACGCCAGTCCAGCCAGCCAGCCCCAGCGCACTCAGTGCGGCAGCGCTTCCGGCCAGCATGTGGCGGCGTGGCAGTGTCATCGGGTTCTTCATGGGCAGGGTCCTCCGGGAATAAAGGAAACAGGTGAAGTCCGTCTTGCAACGCCGGATCGCCCGACGCCACAGAAGGGGCTTGGCGGATTTTGTGTGGGAAGCCGTTTTTGGCGAAGCGCTTTTGGAGCACAGATGTAAACAGGTGCAACAAATCCGCTGCAGGTGTTCGCAATGTCAAACCCTTGGGGCATATTTGCCAGACGGTTCACCGTGTTGCAAACGCGCACGCCCGGAAGTTGCCAGGCCAAAGCGCGGGCTGCGCCGGATTGCGGCGGGGTCCAGGCAGGGCGTGCCCTGGTGTGGGCTCGCACCGTGGTGGAATCCGGCGCCGCACCGCCCATTGCGGCAAGCCACGGTGAAATTGAAGCGCCGCCATTCAACAATTCAAGAGGAAAAGCCATGCCCCGCAACTTTCAATGGACCGCTGTCACGCTGGCGTGTCTGCTCGTCAGCCCCTGGGCCCAGGCCCAGCTGACGGCCATCGTGGCGGTGGAACCCACCGCCAAGAAGGCGGCCCACACCATCGTCCGCAGTGCGCTGGAAACAGGCCTGACACAGGCAGCAGGCCAGCCCCTGAAGCTCAGCACCAGCGAAGACCTGGCCGATGTGATGCGGGCCACCCGCAGCGCGGGCTATGACGTGTTCATCGGCCCTGCACAGGTTGCTGCCTCGGCCTTGCAGCGGGGCTATGAACTGGTGGGTGCCACGCAAAAATCCGAGCAATACCTGCTGATCGGCGCAGCCAATGTGCCTGCGGTGGCGGCCATGAAAGGCCAGCGGCTCTATCTGCCGCAGCAGGACTCGGTCTACACCTATATGGCGCGCGGCATGCTCAATGAAGCCGGGCTGTCGTTCCAGGACCTGAAATCGGTAAAGCATGAAAAATACCCGCAAGCAGGCCTGTCCGCGTTGTCGCTGGGCGTTGCGGACGCCACCGTGGTGCGCGCCGATGAATGGGCCGAGTGGTCGGCGGGCCACCCCGGCGTGGCACGCGTGCTGGCCACCTCGCACCCGGTGCCGGGCGGCTTCACGATCGTGGTGCGCAAGGATCTGCCCGCCGATACACGCAGCAAGCTGGGCCAGTGGTTCGGCACGGCCACGGTGTCCAGCGGGCTGACGCCGGTCACCCAGCGCCCCGACGCCCAGGAATACCGCCGCGTGGCCGAACTGGGCCTGTTCACACCCAACGGCCTGCCCGGCGTGACCCGCATTTCCGCCAAGGAGGCGCAGCAGTTGCAGGCCCAGGGCGCCGTGGTGGTGGATACGCGCACCGAGAAGGAATTCAAAGCCAAGCGCATCCGGGGCGCGGTGTTGGCCGCCTACGTGGAGAAAAGCCTCAAGGATGTGGCCTTCAACGCGGCCCAGGACGACTTTCAGGCGTTCGACAAGGTTTCCCTCGACAAGACCAAGCCGGTGATCTTTGCCTGCAATGGAGCCGAGTGCTGGAAGTCCTACAAGGCGGCCAAGGTGGCAGCTGCCAAAGGCTTCAAGTCGGTGTACTGGCTGCGTGGCGGATTGCCCGAATGGGATGCTGGCGGACTGCCCACGGAAGGCGGCTGAGGCCACGGGCATCGCCCGCGCTCCAGACAAACTTCGACAGAAAGCCCATGACTGTCAGGCGCGCGGGTTGCTGACCTGAAGGCTGAGGCCAGCGGCGCACCACCAAGCCAACGGTACGCCAGGTCAGGCGCTACTGCCCGCGCAGCATCACGCGCCAACAAACACCGTCAACACGCCGGTGTAGCCATACAGGTGGTGGTGCGCAATTTCACCGCCGGCGAAAAAACCCACCAATGGCACATCGCCCAGCGCATGCCGCACGATCTGCAGTTCGGCACTGGGGCCGCCAAAGTGGGGGCCGCCCCGGCCCGAGCAGCTCACGTAGATCGCGCCACAGATGCGCCGCCCCGTCTGTGGCAGCGCACCAGCAGCGGAGGCGCCAGGGGCTGCGGCCTGTCCGCCCTGCGCATCGGACGATACCAGCGGTGCGGTCTCCAGCTCTTCGGGCGAAAGCTCTTCGCGGATTTCGGCGCAGATGCGCATGAGGTCGGCGCGCGCCGCCGCCACATTGCGCTGGCAAAACGTCAGGTGCATGCCCGTCTCCACATGGTCGGCCAGCGCTACGCCCCGGCGGGTGGCATCCAGGCCCACGATGTGGCGCACACGCGTGTCGGTGCCGAAATGGCCCGTGCGGCGCTGGCCCTGGGGCTGCTCGCCCGCATTGACCAGCCCGGCCAGCGTGGCGCGCACCTTGCGCAGGGCGGGTTGCGGGTCGCCACCGTCCAGAGAAACCTCCAGCGTGTCGAGCAGCACATCGAGCGCAGGTTCGCCATCGAGCTGCAGCACCACGTTTTCGTGCGCGGCGGTGATGGTGTGCTGCGCGCCCACGGGCTGGCAACCTTGCGTGACACGCGACACCAGCGCCACCCCGGCGCCAAATGCCACACCCGAAAGCCCGCCGTCAAACACCCCGCTGGCGCCGCCCTGCCCGGCCATGTTGCCGTCACCCCCCACCGCAAACTGCACGTTGTTGCTGCGGCTGGCGCTCAGCCCCCCAAACAGGTAACCCGTGGCGGTGCGCGCAGCCATCTCGTCCAGCAGCTCGGCCAGTTCGGCGGTATGGCCATCGGCATGCACCAGCGCGGTGTAGGCCTCGAACCCGCTGGCCGGATTGCGCGGCAACGGGGCCACACCGGAAAACACGCGGTACTGGTCGGCGGGCACGTCCAGCAGCATCACGGAGAGCGCGGGCTCGTCAAAATACTCGGCGTTGCTGGCCGAGACGCCCACGCCCACGGTGCCGCTCCAGTCGGTCACCTCGGGCAGTTCACTGCTCAGATAGTCGAACAGCGCCTGCGCCTCGCTGGCGTAGTGGTCGGTGATGTAGAGCAGGCCCAGCGTGGGTGCGGATGCGTATTCGGGCAGGGACATCTGGGCCCGCAACTGGGCCAGCACGAGTGCGGCGGCCATGCGCCACTGGGGGTGGGTGGCATGGCCGGTGGGAAATAGTTTCATGGTGTGACCTCTCGGGCAGTGGCGGGCGCTGCCCGCAGCACCGCCAGATCAGTGATCTCAGCCCGCCGACTTGCGCGGTGCGCGGCGGGCCGTGGCTTTTTTGGCGGCGGGTTTCGCGGCGGGTTTGCTGGCAGATTTGGCAGGTGCCTTTTTTGCAGCAGACTTTTTGGCAGCGGGCGCTTTGGCCGCACCGGCAGCAGCGCGTTGGCCGGCCTGCATGGTCTCTATGCCCTTGGCGGCAAACTGGCTGGCCATGTCGGTGGCGGTCTTCATGGCTTCTTTGGCCAGGCCGGTGGCCACGTTATGGGTGGGATCGATGCCGGTCTGCTTGGCGGCGTCTTTCAGGGCGTTGGCCGCGATCTGCTGGAACTGGCTGGTCAGCGCGCCCCACCAATGCATGGGGTCCACCACGGATGGCTCGGGGGCCTGGGAGCCCTTGGAATCGTCGGCCGGTGCGGCCTGGGCTGGCTTGACGGGTTCTGCGGGCGCAGGCGCAGCGGCGGCTGGCGCGGGGGTTGCTGCAGCAGTTGCAGCTGCCCGGCCGGCAAAGGTTTCGGCAGCCTTTTGCATGCTGCCCATCACGCCGTCGGCAGGCTTGAGCTTGAAGGCGCTGGCCACGTCGCCCATGCTGAAGTTCATGCCCTTGAGCGTGGCCAGCGTCATCTTTTGCACCTCCAGCGCCTGGACGGTGGCGGTCAGGGCGCGCGAGTTCTGCTCCAGCCAGAACTGCACGGCCTTGAGTTCGTCGATGCGTTTTTCCAGCTCTTCGACGCTGATGGTGGGCGCCACCCAGTTCGACAGGTTGGGCAGCTGGGGAATGCTGCTGGAGGCCCCTTTGGCCAGGCTTTGCAGAAAGTCAAAGCCGGGGACGAATTTGCCGAAACCGAAGTTGGATGTGTCGCTCATGGCCGCTCCGCAATAGGTGGGTCTGTGGCACGCGCCCCGCAGGGCGTCGTGTTGGCACAGCTTACTCCAATGCCTTGCGTTCCGGAAAGCCCCCGGTGCTCAGTGCTTGTTTCCGTGCGCTGCGCCTTGGCCCATGCCGGAGGCCGCTGCTCCAGGTGCTTGCGAGGCCACCGGCAGCTGCAGTGGCAGCTGGGTTTCGGCGCCCTTGGCATCCTGGAACACCAGGGTCACAGGCACGTTGGAGCCCTTGGCCAACGGAGCCTTCAGGTCCATCAGCATGACGTGGTAGCCGCCGGGCTTGAGCTCGACGGTTTTGCCGGCAGGCAGGTCGAGCGCGGGTATGGCGCGCATTTTCATGATGTCGCCTTCCATCTTCATCTCGTGCACTTCGACCACGCCGGCTGCTGGCGACTCGGCGCGCACCAGGCGCGCGCCGTCTTTGGCAGTCAGGCGCATGAAGGCACCCGTGGCCTTTTGGCCCTGCACGGTGGCACGCGCCCAGGCGCCGTCCACCGCCACGGGGGCAGTGGCTTGGGCGTGGGCCTGGCCGGCAAGCAGGGCAAGGGCGAAGAGTGCGGGGCGGGTGATGCGGTGCAGTGTCATGGGGTTCTCCTGGGTAAAAAACGAATGGGAAACAGTAAAAGGGAAACAGTGAAAGGGGAACAACGTCAGCGGGAGGCCGCGTGCTGTCGACATTGCCACAGACAAGGCCTTCGGCGCAGGCGCGGAAATCTTCTGCCTGCCCGGCTTGCGGCCTGCAAACCGCTGCACACCTTGGCCAGCGCTGGCCCAGCCATGGCATGGGCGCGTCGCGCATTCAGGTAGCGCGGGCGCGGGGTCGATTCGCATAGGGCACTGGACACATCCAGCGCCGCGCAGCTTGGGTGCACGCAGCCTCCTGATTACAAGCCAAATAGGCCTCTAGCGCTTATCCATAAAGCGCAAACAGCTATTATAATAATAGCAAAATCAGAAGACAGCTGGGGGCCCGCGCGGCGGCAGCGGCGCGGCTGTGCGGGCCGCAATGTGCGCTGGCGGGGCAGAACCCAGGGCATGCGACGGGGGGCGGGCGACCGGCAACACTGCCGACGGGGGTGGCGGGGGTACACCGACATGGGCGCACAGTGGGCAGTCCAGCGTGTGGCTGGGAGTCTCCCGGACGCCTTCATCGCTTTTCGCCACCAATTTGATGGCACCCGAGCCCGCGCAAATCAGCTCTACGGCCTGCGGACTGACCAGCGGCGAAGCCACGGCCACGCCGATCGACAAGGCAAACCACGCCAGCGCAAGGCGCGCGAACCAGCGAAGGTGCCGAAGGGTTTGCAGGAGGTGCGGCATGACGGCGCTGATTGTAGGGTGCCAACCCGCCATGGCCTTGACCGGGGTCATCTGTGCGACGGACTTCGCCGGTGCGCTCGCCTACGATGTGGGCTTCCACCCCACGACACCGGAGACAACCCCCATGCTGACACTCTGCGGCTTTTCAGCCAGCAACTACTACAACAAGGTCAAGCTCGCCCTGCTTGAAAAGGGCCTGCCCTTCACCGAAGAACGGGCCTGGGTGGGCGAGACCGACCCCAGCGCCACGCCGCTGGGCAAGGTGCCCTACCTGCGCACACCCCAGGGCACGCTGTGCGAATCGGCGGTAATGACCGACTACATCGAGGCCGCCCACCCCCAGCCCGCCCTGCTGCCTGCCGACCCGTTTGCCGCCGCCAAGGTGCGTGAGCTGATCACCTTCATGGAGCTGCACCTGGAACTGGTGGCGCGCAACCTCTACCCACAAGCCTTCTTTGGCGGTACCGTCAGCGAGTCGGCCCGCGAGAAAGTGGGCGCGCAACTGGAGAAAAACATTGCCGCCTTCGGCCAGCTGGCAAAGTTCAGTCCCTTTGTGGCGGGCGACAGCTTCACGCTGGCCGACTGCGCCGCCATCGTGCATCTGCCGCTTATCAGCGCAGCCACCAAGATCATCTATGGCCGCGACTACCTGGCCGACCTGCCGGTGCGCGACTACCTCGCGCGCATGGCCGAACGCCCCCATGTGCAGCGCGTGAACGCCGACCGCAAAACCAGCACCGCCGAAATGCTGGCCCGCCAACCCAAGCGCTGAGCACGCGCTGGAAAGAAAGGGGGAAATCCGGCCGCAGCAGCCGCCAGAAGCTGCAGATGCATCGGTTTCCTCCGTGCCATGCCGGGCTCCCCGCAGGGGCTGTGCAGCCTCTTCTTGACCCTTGTCAACGCATGGTGGGTACCTCGGGCGCACCATGGAGGTGTTAGACCATTCCCAAGGAACCCTCGCATGGACCCCCATCTCGCCGCCCCCTTCCGCCAGCAACTGCTTGCGCAGCAATCCGCGCTTTTGGCCCAGTTGGCAGAGCAACGGGGGGGCGTCATCGGCCGGGCCGAGGCAGCAGCGGACCATTTTGGGCAGCCAGAAGATCCGCGTGCCCAGTTGGCCACTGAACGCGAGCTGGAATTTGCGCTGGACGAGCGCGAAACCGCCCACCTGGCCGCCGTGGTTGCGGCCCTCACACGCATCGAGGCCGGCACCTATGGCGAGTGCACCGATTGCGGTACCCATATCACCGCAGCCCGCCTGCACGCCACACCCGAGGCCGCGCGCTGCGTGCACTGCCAGGAAAAGGCCGAGCAGCACCGCCGGGCAGCCTGAGCAATCCTTTTTTTCTCCACTTCTTTACTTCAAGAAAGCATTTTCATGAGCACTTTTCACGCCGTTGTCTGGATGGACCACTCCGAAGCCCATGTGGTGATGTTCGACCGCGAACACACCGAGGCACAGCGCATCAAATCCCGCAGCCACCACAAGCACCAGGGCAAGACAGAAGACCTCAGCCAGTTTTTTGCCGCAATCGCCCAGGCCCTCTCCGGCACGCGTGAAGTGCTGCTGGCAGGCCCTGGCCTCGCGCGCAACCAGTTCCGCGACTGGTGCGCCAAGCACAACGCTGCAGTGGCCGGCGCGGTGGTGGACTCGGTCGCGGCAGACCATCCCTCGGACGCTCAGCTGGTGGCCATGGCGCGCCAGTACTTCAAGAAGTTTGACAACATGGCGTCCGATCCGTCGATGGCCTGAACCCGGCCAGCCTGGCGTGCCTGATCGGCCCCGCCAGGCCGGTGCCTTGGCTGCTATCCTTTGCAGGATGCGCAGCCTTTTTCATTTCGCCTTTCATGTCACCGACCTGGATGCGGCGCGACGCTTCTATGGCGGCGTGCTGGGTTGCCAGGAAGGCCGAAGCACCAACACCTGGGTGGACTTTGACTTCTTCGGTCACCAGATCTCACTGCATCTGGGCACACCATTCGCCACCGCCCGCACCGGCCATGTCGGCGACCACCTGGTGCCCATGCCCCACTTTGGCGCTATTTTGGAGTTGCCCGACTGGCATGCACTGGCTGCGCGCCTGCGTGCTGCCAACACGGCCTTTGTGCTGGAACCCCAGGTGCGCTTTGAGGGCCAGCCCGGCGAGCAGTGGACGATGTTCTTTCACGACCCGAGCGGCAACCCGATGGAAATCAAGGGCTTTCGTACACTGGACGGGGTGTACGCGACATGAGCTACACCTTCGCGTCCGCCACGATCTTGCTGCTGCTGATCACCGATCCGCTGGGCAACATCCCCATCTTTGCCAACGCGCTGCGCGGCGTGGCACCCGAACGCCGGGCGCGGGTGATCCTGCGCGAGGTGCTGATAGCGTTTGCACTGCTGCTGGTGTTTTTATTCTTTGGCGCGCAGTTCCTGCGGGTGATGAACCTGAGTGATCTGTCGCTGCAGATCGCCGGGGCAGTGGTGCTTTTCCTGATCGCGCTGCGCATGATCTTCCCGCCCGACGCCGGACCTCCAACCGACCTGCCAGGCGAGCCGCTGATCGTGCCCTTGGCCATCCCTGCGCTCGCAGGCCCCTCCGCCATGGCCACCGTGATGCTGCTGGTGGCCCAGGCGCCCGAGCGAAAGATGGAATGGGTGGCCGCCCTGTGCGTGACCATGGCGGTGTGCGCGGTGGTGCTGCTACTGGCCGAGCGCATACAGCGCCTGGTGGGCGAACGCGTGGTGATGGCGTTTGAACGCCTGATGGGGCTGATCCTGGTGGCCATCTCGGTGGAGATGCTGATCCGCGGAATCAAGCAACTGGCGCATCAGTTGTAAATCACGCGCCCTTGGGGACTGCACGCCCAGAGCATCCCGCGTGAATGCGGCGACCGAATCGCCGCGCAGGCCTATTTGCGGGCAAGGACCGGGAGAGCACCCAGCGCGAAGACCGAATTGGGCACTCCGGCACGGGCCATCAGCGGTGCGGGACGGCGCGCCAGTTTTGCACGGGCCACCACCGGTGACTCGACCCGTACGCCACGCGCCTGTTGCTCGGCCACCAGATCGCGCAGCGTGACAGACTGGAGGTATTCCAGAACCCGTGCATTGAACGCCGTGAAGAGCGAGCCGGTCATGGTCACCATTTGCGACGACCCGTTAGAGGCTGGCGCAGCCTCCTCACCTGGCTTGTGGTTCTCTACCGCCACCACGATGTCGGCAACCGACACCTGCTCGGGCTTGTGGGCCAGGGCATAGCCGCCTCCAGGCCCGCGTGTGCTGTCAACCAGCCCGGCCCGTTTGAGGGCGCTAAAAAGCTGCTCCAGATAAGACAGCGATGTCCCCTGGCGCGCACTGATCGTGGAGAGCGCAACGGGCCCGGTGTTCTGTCGCATTGCCAGGTCGGTCATCGCAGACACGGCAAGTTGGCCTCTGGTGGTAATTCGCATCTTCACTCCTTGTGAACATTGATACCTCCGAGCCCCGGGAAACCCTTTCCGGCTCGGTCCATGAAAACAATATAGCGGCTGAAACACTTCGCGTATATTCGTTTTATCGAGAAAAATAGTGCGGTTTTTTCGAACTATGGTGTTTCATCATGAACTTCAAGCATCTCAAATACTTCTGGACAGTTGCCAAGGCTGGCGGCGTGGTGCGCGCCGGCGAGCAACTGCACACCACGCCCCAGACGCTGTCAGGGCAAATCAAGCAGCTGGAGCAGTGGCTCGGTCACGACCTTTTTCGAAAGCGCGGCAGAGGGCTGGAGCTGACCAGCGAAGGGCGGGTTGCACTGGGCTACGCCGAGCAGATTTTTGCGCTGGGTGACGAGCTGGAAAAATCCGTCCGCCTGTCGCGCGACCAGGCAAAGACGCTGGAGTTTCGCGTGGGCATCGCCGATTCGGTGGCCAAGCCGGTGGCCTATCACTTGCTGGAACCGGCGCTGGGCCTGGCGGATCGCGTGCACATGATTTGCCACGAAGGAAAATTCCCGGAGCTGTTGGCCCAGCTCACCCTGCACCGCCTGGATCTGGTGATTGCAGACGAGCCTGTATCCCGGAAGGTGGGTGTCAAGGCCTTCAACCATGCCCTTGGGACCAGCGCCATGAGCTTCTTCTGCGCCCCTTCACTCGCGCGGCAACTCCACGGCCCCTTCCCGCAATGCCTTCATCGTGCACCCATGCTGATCCAGGGCCCCACGTCTTCCGTGCGCCAGCAACTCGATCACTGGTTCAACAAATACCAGCTCCAGCCGCTCATCGTCGGAGAGTTCGACGACAGCGCCCTCATGAATGCCTTTGGTCGGGAGGGTCGAGGCGTTTTCACCTCTCCCAGCGTTCTGGAGGACGAAACCATGGCGCAGTTCGGCGTGGAGATCGTGGGCAAGACATCCGAGCTGGTGGAGGAGTTCTTCGCCATCTCCGTCGAGCGCCGCATCACCCACCCCTGTGTTTCCGCCATCACCCGGGCCGCCAGGGCAAAGCTGTTTGCGCTGTAAGCGCGCTGCCCAAAAACGGCATGAACAGTGCGACCCTGTGGGCGCGGCGTTCGGTGCGTTAAAAAGCTGCGGCCACCGAACTGCCAACTTGGTGATGGCGCCCGGGTACCAGTGCGCAAGGCGGGTTCGCTGCCCAACCTTGGCTGAAGAAACGGAGCGCGCGGCAGCATGACCAAACACGCAGGTCCGTGACCTTGCCTTGCCAAAAAACGCCGAAAACCTATTGCTTCGACCGACTCTTGCGCACCGGCTTGGCCGTGGAGCTGTTGGCCTTGGCGCTTGCCTGCTCCAGCCACAGCAAGGAATCCATCTGCGACAGAAAACGGCGCAGGTAGTCGGGCGACAGGGACTGCATCAGGCTGAGTGAGCGCAGCATGAGCCTGTGCGAGTTGAGTGGCCCGGCATTCTCAGGCCCGCGGTGCAGCGCCTGTACCACCTGTTGCTCTGCAGAAATTTTTGACCAGACCTCACTGAACTGGCGCACGCTCCTCAGGTCCGACAGGCTGGCGCCTTCGCTAGCGAGTTCGGTGCCTGCATCTGCTCGTGCGCGGGCATTCAGCTCGCGGTTCAGTTGCGCCAGAGCAGCGCCTGGGGCGGGCGCTGCGGACTTTGGAAGGCACGGGCTTTCCCCAACGATCAACGACCTTCGCCCGGCATAGGCTGCAACGGCCTCGCGCAACCGGCTCGCCAGCACCTGCTGCACCGCCGCGTGCTGGCCCGGCAAGCGCCGGGCCAGCACCTCCAGGTAATGAAACCGCGCGGGGTCGTAGTGATGTGCGCCCTCTGCCCGCAAGGACTCCAGGGTGGGCTCACTTGGCTCACTCATGGGCGATGGTTTTTGCGTTGGTGGCCCTGGGCACCGGGGCCATTTCCACGCGGCGGTTCTGCGCGCGGCCCTTTTCATCCGCGTTGTCGGCAACGGGTTGCTCGGCACCGAAGGCGGCAGCAAACACCTGCGAAGATGGCATCCCCTCGTCGATCAGGGCGCGTGCCACAGTGAGCGCCCGCTGGGCCGACAGCTCCAGGTTGTCGGCAAAGCGCTGGTGGGGGACACGCAGCAACGTGGTGTTGTCGGTAAAGCCACTCACCATCAGCATTTCATCGCGTTCGCGAAGATACACCTGCAGCGGCTGCACCAGACTTTTAAGAAGCTGGCGGCCTTCTGGACGCAGCTCGTCAGAGCCTGCCGCAAACAGCACGCTGCCGCTGATGCCTATGCGGCCGTTGTTTACCGTGACCCGACCGCTGGCCAGCGGAATGGCAAGAGCCTTCTCCAGCGCCATGCGGCGCTGCTCTTCGATCTGGCGCTTTTCCACCTCCTGCTTAAGGCTTGCCACCAGATCAATCTGCACCACGAGTACGCCGACAAGGATCAACACAAACGCGCCGAGCAGGCCCGCCATGAGGTCGCCAAAAACAGCCCATATCGGTGCGGTATGCGCCGTGTCATCGTCGAATGCTTCATCCAGGCCGGTCACGCATCGCCTCCCAAAGACGCCATGGCAGGCCGCCCCACACTGCCTTCATTACCGTGGAGCCTGCGCAGGTCTTCCACAATGCCCTGCTGCGCGCTGATGCTCAGGTCGATGACCTCACGGGCCTGGGCCACGTAGTAGGCCAGTTGTTCGTCGCTGCGGCTCATGGACTGCCCGATCGCCTGCTCAATGCTCTGCATGCTCTCCATGAGCTTTTCATTGCTGCCACTGAACAAGTCAACGCCACGGCTGAACGATTCTCCCAGGCTGGCCAATTCCACCGCACTGGCCGCCACATGTACGGCCACGTCGCCCACTGTGCCCGCCTGCTCCCGGAGTACCCGCCCAAACTGCTGACCCGCCTGTTCGAGCGCCTGGACTGCGGACCCTGCCAGTGTCTCGACGGCTGCACGCTGTTGTATCGCGGCTTCGCTCACCGAGTTCAGCAGGGTTCCCAGCTGTTCCATCATGGCCGTGCGTTCTACCAGGGCAACGTTGTCACGCTCGCTCAGGCGGGTCATTTCCTCGCGCAGCTGCGTGATGACCACCGCCGCGGCCTGCGGCACATCTGCGGCCGTCTTCAGCAGGCGTGTGAGGGGCGCCTCCAGGGCCGAGCCCAGCATTGCCAGATGCTGCGCCACGGCAGCCTGCAGCGTGTCGAGCCGATCCACCGCTGCCTGCCCGCGCACGGCCTCTGCATCGCGCAGTGAATTCAGCTCGGTGCGCCACACGGCAGTCAGCTCATCCATGCGCTGGCCCTGGGTATGCACCCACTGGGCCTCGGTCTCGATGCGGGTGCGCAGGAGCGCATCCGATTGGTCCATCAACGCAGCCGCACCGCCGATCGCACGGGTCACCTGCTCGGTCATTCGCTCGGTGATCTGCGCTGTCGTGGCCTCCAGGGCCTGGCATACGCCCTGTTGCTGCGCCGCCGTCTGGGCCCCTGCGCGCTGCCATTCGGCGCTGAGCGCGCTGGCCATGGTTTCCATGGAGCGGATCCAGCCGTCCAGGCGCTGCTGATCAAAGGCCAGCTGAGTCGCGTGCGATTGCACACCCAGTTCACGCAGCGACGCCACCAGGAAGTTGGAGCGCTCATCAAACGCTTTCGTTACCGACTGCAATGCGCCGCCCAGCTGCTCCACCAAGCCGCCCTGGGTTCGTGTGTAACTGTGCAAGGCTGTGGTCCATGTGTCGGCCACCCGGTGGGCCGTACCCTCCCATTGCGCAGTGAGCGCCTGCAACTGCACATCGGTGGTCTCGCGCAGGCGCTCGTGCGAGTGCTGGGCCTCCTGGGTCATGGCGGCCATCGCCTGCTCGACCACCTGACGGATCGCATCCCCGGCGCGGAGGGCATTGGTTTCAAGGCTCTCTTGCAAGGATGCCCCCACAGAGCTAGCCAGATGCGTGTAGGCCGAAGCGGCCTCGCGGTGAAACTCCTGCTGTTGGGCCAGCAAATGCTGGTTGAGCTGGTCATTGCGACGCTCCAGCCCTTGCATCAGGTCTTGCAGGCGCTCAGCAATCAGCGGCATGGCCTGCGCCTGCGTCTTGAATGCAAGAAGCATTTCATCACGCCGATGGGCTGCCGAGAATGGCCGGAACAGTGCAGGAACACGCGCGTCGAGCAGGCGCGCGGCCTCCAATCGCTCACGACGGCTCATGGCGGACAAGAGGCCCAGGATGGCCGATGCAGCGACCCCAGCGATGGAGGTGCCAAAGGAAAGACCAAGGCCCTGGATCGGAGCCGCCAGCGCAGAGCGAATCGACTCGAGGCTGGACGAGGTCTCCAGCGCAAACATGGCACCCTTGAATGTGATCACCATTCCCAGGAACGTGCCCAGCATGCCGAGCATGACCAGCAGGCCTACCAGATAGGGTGTGAGGGCTGGGCCGGGCAAGGCTACACGCTCGCCCTCTATGCGCTGACGCACTGGGCTGCGCAGTGAAGGAACAAGGCGGACCAGCCAGCCGTCCAGGTCCGCCAACGGCTCTGCGGGGTTAACAGCCAGCGCAGTGGTAAGGGACGCGGTGGCGGCCCGGAATTGCACCAGCTCATATGCACCCAGTACGTAAACGCCGCCAATCACCACCGTCATCACCAGCGCCAGAGAGCTAGACCCCACGAACCCCCAGCCCACCCAGGCCACTACAGCAAGGCCCGCCGCAAATAGGGAGGCCATCACGATCTTGTTCATTCCTGTTGTCCTGTTTTGTCGTTGCGTGCGGCCTCCAACAACCCGTAAATCGGCTGAAGGCGCGCCTGCATTTCGGCGAGTAGCAACGCCTGCAGATCCTGCTCAAAGGCCCACAGCCACCCACCGGACTGTCGCCAGCGCTGTGGGTCATCGGCCCGGCCGGTGGTTTGCAGCATCTTTTGGTGCTCTTTGTGCCGATACACCAGACGACGCTCCACATAGCCCGACAACATGGCCCACGCCCGCTGCTCCCGCGCGTGAAACATCTGCTCCATGACGGAATCCAGCATTGCGAGCTGCCGCACGCTGCGTGCTCCAGTCGACAGCCACTGCCGCATCTGCGCCCGCACGGCGCCCAGTTTTGCGTCCATGTATTTTTGTATGCCGAGATAGCGCTGCACTTGTGCGGCGAAGTCATCCCGCTTCCAGGAATCGGGACTGTCAATGGGCGTGCCGTCGACACGTGCACGCATCGGCTTCAAAGGAGCACCATGGCCCGTGATGAGCGCTATGACATCGGCTTTTGCCGCCTGCAAGACGGCGTCCATCGTGTCCGCATCCCCGGCTTGCGCAAGCGGCGCCACCTTGGCCGGCAAAGACTCAATGGCGTGCAATGCCCTGCTCACATGGATGGCATCCACCGCATCCACCCACAGGCTCAACTGCTCTGCCACATCCTGCTGTGACACCTGTTCGCCCTCGGACCCAGCCCATTGGTGAAGAAGCACAACAAGACTTGAACTGTTGAGTCGATGACGCAGATACATCCCGTGTAACCCAATGACCGTGCCAGCTCCCAATCAGGTTACAGGCGTTAAGAGACACGAGTCCCCCAATCGAGAAAGCGACATCTTTTGCAGAACCGCCTTGCTACGCTGACACGAGGCAATGGCTGAATACCGCACTTAAGTGGCTCCAAAGAGGAAATCACACCAGAGGTGTGGGT
>ERZ724524.736-NODE-736-length-21612-cov-9.362342_pt1 | contig 21612 bp, 18 predicted proteins | sample MGYA00376057_ERZ724524 | MGnify/ENA primary metagenome ERZ724524 (study PRJEB28724, sample SAMN07190888) | wastewater metagenome | isolation source: influent of sewage treatment plant in Hong Hong | place: USA: Christiansburg, Virginia | collected 2016-03-01 ...
CGCCATCCCGGCACGGCTCGCTGCGCTGCGTGTGGGTGCGCGGGCAGAAATGCGGGTTGTTTTTTGTCCCCGTATTCCGGTGCAGGCGCACACGGGATCGCACGGGCGAGGGGTGAGCCGTTCCGACAATCTCTGCTCGCAGCGTGCGGAGGACGGCTCACCCCTTGAACGGGCGCAGAGCGAAGTCACGCTACTCCGAACCGCGCAGAGCGAAGTAACGCCAGCCCGAATCAGCAGAGCGCAGCAACGCCACCCCAACCCGGACAGCCCAACAGACAAATCGCTGACCAAGCGGCCATGTCCGACGCATCGCCCCCGCCGTGGTCAAAATCAGAGTTGCTGGCCATCCAGGCGACGGGCCGTCATTCTCATTTTGACCAGGCAAGTGTGGTGGAGGGCTTGCCAGTAGCGGGCAGTGTGTGGTTATCGCCCGCCGTAACGCTGGGCGAGTACGCTTTGCAACCCCTTGACCACTTGGAAGGCATCTTTCAGGTGGGCGCGTTCGAAGTTTGACAACTCGTCAAGAGACAAAAAATTGTCTGGCTTCTGACCCGCAGCCGTTTGCCGTGCCTGGTGTGCGATGCGGATGCCCGAAATAAACTCCAGCGCATCGCGCAAATCGCGTGATTTTTCGGGGCTGATCTCGCGGCTGGCGGCTGATTTGGCCAGTCGGTCATCGGTGTTGACTGCATCGATGCCGCCCGCCAGTGAGTACACACGGGCCAAATCGATGATGGGCACCACGCCGCTGTGCTTGAGGTCGATGGTGTTGGGGTGATCGCCGCCTCGGGCCAATGTGATGTTGCCAAACATACCGAGAGGGGCCGAGTGCTTCAGCGCATTGCCAACCATGTGGGCCAAAAACAGGCTGTTGCCCTTGGTTTTGGTCAGCACATCGGCACGCAATCGGGTGAGCAGCTCGGCGTTTCCATACACGGTGCGTTGATCGAAAAACACACAGGTCAGCATCAGGGCTTTCGGGTCGGGCGTGTTGATCCAGCGATCAAAATACCTGGCCCATTGGGCCAATGGTTGGCACCATGTGTCGTTCATGGCCATCATGTCACCCGGACAGTGGATGTAGCCGCAGGCATCCAAGCCATCGCACACCCACTTGGCCAGTGTTTTGAAGTATTCACCGTGCTGGGCCGGGTCGTAGCGGTCGTCCAGAATCAGGCAGTTGTCCTGGTCTGATTTGGCCGTTTGTTCGTTGCGGGCTTGGGAGCCCGCCGCAACCCAGGCGTAGTCCACAGGGGCGGAACCAAAGCGGGACTCGCCCAGTTGGAGCAACCTGATCGTGATGGCATCGGTGATGGCTGTCACGATGTGCCCGGAACTGTAGGCAGTGGCCCCGGCTGCGGCCAGGTTTTGCTGGAGGCGTTTGACTTTGGCGCTGCTTTGGATGAGACCATCCAGCGTGCTCTGCTTGTAAATTTCGCCAGCCAGGTACACCGCCGATGTGCTGTTGCGCTCGCTCAGGTCGGTTGCGGTGATCATGCCCAGCACACGGGGGCCGTCTACCACGGGTACATGGTGAATGTTGTGGCGTGCCATCAGCAGCATGGCATCGAATGCCGGGCTGCTGGCCTCGACCGTCATGGGTGCCAGTGTGGCAATTTCATGCACGGGCATTTGAATGTCCAGACCCTGCGCGACCACCCGGTTTCTGAGATCGCGGTCTGTGACCACGCCGAGCAGGTGGCCTTGCTCAACCAGCAACACCGACGACACCCGCTGAAGCATCATGAGTTGTGCGGTTTCCTGGATGCTGGCAGTGGGTGGCAGCGTGATGGCCTCGCGCTTGACCAGCGAGCGCACGGGTGTGGTCATCAGGTTCAGGTGATTGCCTGAGCCGGTGTTTTCGTCTGTATTGGAGCCTGGGTCTGTGTTGGGCTTGGCTGTGCGGTGGCCCAGAAAAAAGGCAATGGCCGGGTGTGCATGGCGGATTTGGTCGATGACATCCGGTGTCCAGCGTGCCAGTGTGGTGGGCGCAAGCGCTGTGCAGCCCCACGAGGAGCCTTTGGCGCTGGCGCGGGTTCCGTAACCGAATAGTTCACCTGGGTTCAGGTCGATGCGGATGTCGTGATCCGGGTCTTCGAGCTGGACTTTTCCCTCCAGAACCAGGTGCAGATACAGGTGTTGCTGGTTTGCCGGGGAGATGAGGGTGCTGGCCGCCACCTCAAAGACCTCGGCACGCTTGGCCAGCATTTCTACAGAAGCCTGGTCGGCTAGCGAGAGGGCACGCTGTTGTTGTATCGCTTGCAGCAGGGTGGCATTGGAAATCGAGTGTGCCATTCCATCAATCTCTTATGGGTTGGTTAAATTGCTGTCAATCAAACCATGATGTGCCGCTGCAAAGTGCGATCTAGATCAAACTTTCTGCTTGATCTGGTGGGCGTTCAGTAGTCCCCCATCATTTCCGGGCGAATGACATGCAGGATGGTGGTGGCAATTTCTTCGATGGATTTGGTGGTGCTGGATAGCCAGCGGATACCCTCGCGGCGCATCATGGCTTCGGATTCCGACACTTCGTAGCGGCAGTTTTCCAGTGATGCGTACCGCGAATTGGGGCGGCGCTCGTTGCGGATTTCACTCAGGCGCTCGGGCTGGATGGTCAGGCCGAAAATCTTTTTGCGGTGTGGAGCCAGGGCCGGTGGGAGTTTGCGGCGGTCAAAATCTTCTGGAATCAGCGGATAGTTCGATGCCTTCAATCCGTATTGCATGGCCAGATAGAGCGAAGTGGGGGTTTTGCCGCTTCGGCTCACGCCAACCAGGATGATGTCTGAGCTTTCCAGGTCGCGGTGGCTTTGTCCGTCATCGTGGGCCAGCGAGAAGTTGATGGCCTCAATGCGGTTGTTGTAAGACTGGCTTTTGGAAGCATCTGAAAACCGGCCCACACGGTGGTTGGATGTGAGCCCCAGCTCGGCTTCCAGGGGCGAGATGAAGGTGCCAAACATGTCCAGCACCAGGGCATTGGCGTGCTCTTTGACTACTGCCAGCACCGGCATGTTGACCAGTGTGGTGAACACGATGGGTTTTTTGCCCTCAATCTGGGCCGCATGGTTGATGTCGCGCACGGCGCTGTGGGCTTTGTCCACGGTGTCGGTAAACGGCAGGCGGATGAAGCGGTGCTTGCTTTCAAACTGGTTCAGGATGGCTTTGCCAAATGTTTCTGCCGTGATGCCGGTGCCATCGGAGAGCAGAAAAACAGATCGGTTGGACATGAGGGTGCTCACAGGTAGATTGAAAACTATTCAGGCCTTGATGAGGGATTTTGGCCGCATGTAAACGCCTGTCACCTCTACAATGATTTGATTATTCCTGAATGCCCGGACTGCCCAGAACAAACAACAAAATCAGACAGGCACGCCAGCGCAAGCACCCAGGAAAACCGGTTTTTTAACTTAGATGGAGTGTTCCCATGTCTCAACTGTTCAGCCCGGATGCCCTGGTGGTGCCTTTCGAGCAACTTCGCATGACCGATGTCGAAGCGGTCGGCGGAAAAAATGCCAGCCTGGGTGAAATGATTTCACAGCTGCCTTCCGGTGTGCGCGTGCCCACGGGCTTTGCCACCACGGCACATGCGTTCCGTGCTTTCCTGGCCTACGATGGCCTGAATGACCGCATCAACGCCAAGCTGGATGCACTCGATACCGAAGACGTGCGTGCCCTGGCATCCGTGGGTGCTGACATCCGTGCGATGGTCGAAGCCCAACCGTTTCCGGCTGACCTTGAAGCAGCCATCCGCGATGCCTTTGCCACGCTGAGTGCAGGCAACCCGGCAGCAAGCTTTGCCGTGCGTTCATCGGCCACCGCCGAAGACTTGCCCGATGCGTCTTTTGCAGGCCAGCAGGAAACCTTCCTGAACGTGGTGGGCATTGAAGACGTGCTGCACAAAATGAAGGAAGTGTTTGCCAGCCTGTACAACGACCGTGCCATCAGCTACCGCGTCCACAAGGGCTTTGCCCATGCCGATGTGGCCCTGAGTGCTGGCGTGCAGCGCATGGTGCGCTCCGACCTGGGGGCCGCCGGTGTGATGTTCACCATCGACACCGAGAGCGGTTTTGAAGATGTGGTGTTCATCACCAGCAGCTACGGCCTGGGCGAAACCGTGGTGCAGGGCGCGGTGAACCCTGACGAGTTCTATGTTCACAAGCCCATGCTCAAGGCGGGTAAACGCGCCACCATCCGCCGCAACCTGGGCTCCAAACTCATTGAGATGGTGTTTTCTACGCCGGAAGAAAAGGCAGCCACAGGCAAGCTGGTCAAGACAGTGGACGTGCCCGTGGAGCAGCGCAACCGCTTCAGTCTGACCGATGCCGACGTGGAGCAGCTGGCGCATTACGCGCTGGTGATCGAGCAGCACTATGGCCGCCCGATGGACATTGAATGGGGCAAAGACGGTACCGACGGCCAGCTCTACATCCTGCAAGCACGGCCTGAAACCGTGAAGAGCCAGGCCGCAGGCCAGGTGGAGCACCGCTACAAACTCAAGGGCAAGAGTGCCGTGCTGGCGCATGGCCGTGCCATCGGCCAGAAAATCGGCACCGGCCCGGTACGCTTGGTTCACAACATCAGCGAGATGGACAAGGTGCAACCCGGTGACATTTTGGTGACCGACATGACCGACCCCAACTGGGAGCCGGTGATGAAGCGTGCCTCGGCCATCGTCACCAACCGTGGCGGCCGTACCTGCCACGCCGCCATCATTGCCCGTGAGCTGGGCATTCCGGCCGTGGTGGGTTGCGGCAATGCCACCGATACCCTGCAAGACGGCATGCTGGTGACGGTGAGCTGTGCCGAGGGCGACACTGGTCACATTTACGACGGCTTGCTGGACACCGAGGTGACCGAGGTGCGCCGTGGTGAGATGCCCGAAGTGGCCGTGAAGATCATGATGAACGTGGGCAATCCCCAGCTGGCGTTCGACTTCTGCCAGATTCCCAACGGCGGTGTGGGCTTGGCCCGGCTGGAGTTCATCATCAACAACAACATCGGTGTCCATCCCAAGGCCATTCTGGAGTACCCCAACATCGATGCCGACCTGAAAAAAGCCGTCGAATCCGTGGCCCGTGGCCATGCTTCACCCCGCGCTTTTTATGTGGACAAAGTGGCCGAAGGCGTGGCCACCATTGCCGCTGCGTTCTGGCCCAAGCCGGTCATCGTGCGCTTGAGCGACTTCAAGAGCAACGAGTACCGCAAGCTCATGGGTGGCAGCCGCTACGAGCCCGATGAAGAAAACCCAATGCTGGGTTTCCGTGGCGCAGCCCGCTACATCAGCGAAGACTTCCGCGAGGCTTTTGCGATGGAGTGCGAAGCCATCACCCGCGTGCGCAACGAGATGGGCCTGACCAATGTGCAGGTGATGGTGCCGTTTGTTCGCACCCTGGGACAGGCCAAGCGCGTGACCGAGATGCTGGCTGAGAAGGGCCTGGCCCGTGGCCAGAATGATCTGAAGGTCATCATGATGTGCGAGATTCCCAGCAACGCCATCCTGGCTGCGCAGTATCTGGAATATTTCGATGGTTTCAGCATCGGCTCCAACGACTTGACCCAGCTCACCCTGGGCCTGGATCGCGATTCCGGCCTGGAGTTGCTGGCGCATGACTTTGACGAGCGCGATCCGGCCGTGACAGCCCTCATCCACATGGCCATCCAGGCATGCAGGGCCCAGGGCAAATACATCGGCATCTGTGGCCAAGGCCCCAGCGACCACCCCGACTTTGCCGTCTGGCTGAAGGAGGAGGGCATCACTTCCATCTCGCTCAACCCCGATTCGGTGGTCGATACCTGGAAGCTGCTGGCTGAGTGATGGTGCCTCCCGCGCCGCTGGCTGCCACCGTGATTGATCCGCGTCGGGTGCCCGTGATCGGGCACGATGCCCATTTGCCCAAGGTGGAGGCCGAGTGGCTGCAACCGTCGGCATTGCGCCGCCGGTTCTCCCAGCCTCCGCAGTGGGAGCCTGAGCTCAGGAGTGAGCCAAGATTCACAGATCGGGCCCATGCCGAGGCAGCGGTGCTGATGACCGTGATCCTGCACCCCGAGCCCACCTTGCTGCTGACCCAGCGCACGGCCCACCTGAGCACGCACTCCGGCCAGATTGCCTTGCCTGGTGGCCGGGTGGATGCGGGTGACAGCTCTGCCATCGCTGCCGCGCTGCGGGAGGCGCACGAGGAAGTTGGCTTGCCACTGTCGGAGGTTGAAGTGCTGGGCTGCCTTCCGGTTTATCTGACTGGAACCATGTATTCGGTTACGCCGGTTGTGGGCATGGTGCGGCCAGGGTTGAGGTTGCACCCCAACCCCGATGAGGTGGCCGATGTGTTTGAAGTGCCTTTGGCGTTTCTTTTGAACCCCGCACACCACCGCTGGCACGAGTGGGAGCACGAGGGTATCAAGCGGCGGTGGTTGTCCATGCCTTACCAGGATGGCGCAACCGAGCGGTACATATGGGGGGCAACCGCAGGCATGCTGCGCAACCTGTATGCTTTCTTGTCGGCTTGAAGCCGCACGCGGCCCAGACATTCAACGATGGCCGCTATGATGAAAGCATGAGTTTCTTCTCCGTATTTTTTGCCTTGCTGCTTGAGCAGGCGCACCCGTTGCCACGCAACAACTGGGTGTACACAGGCACCCAGGGTTGGATGGCCTGGATCAGGCGCAGCATGGATGCTGGCCAGCGGCATCATGGGCTGCTGGTCTGGGGAATGGCTGTTGGCGTGCCCGTGCTGCTGGTGGCCGTCATCCACATGTTGCTGCATTCGTTCAGCATCATCCTGACCTTTTTGTGGGCGGTGGGTATTTTGTATGTGACGCTGGGTTTTCGGCAGTTCAGCCACCACTTCACCGTGATTCGAACAGCTTTGGAGCGTGGAGATCAGCCAGCGGCCAGGGCGGCGTTGGCTGAGTGGCAGGGCATTGCTTTGGATGCGGTGCCCGCCTCAGATTTGCCCCGCCAGGCCATTGAGTGTGCTGCGCTGGCAGTACACAAGCATGTGCTGGGTGTGCTGGTGTGTTTCATGGTCGGCTGGATGCTGGGGCTCGGTCCGGCTGGGGCCGTGCTGTTCAGACTGGCTTGCTACCTGGCCGAAACCTGTGAGCCTGTGAGTGCCAGCACGGTGGATGTGCTGGATGGCCGCTATTCCAGTGAGAGCGTCTGGCGTGTGACGCAGGATGCGTGGCGTTGGATCAACCATGTGCCAGCACGGGCCACAGCATTGGCTTTTGCTGTGGTCGGTAACTTTGAGGAAGCCGTGGCCAATTGGCGGCAGGAGTCCGAGGCATATCCCGATGCCAATGACGGCATTGTGTTGGCTGCCACGGCTGGCGCGCTCAACCTGAGGCTGCGCACTGCGGCGCAATCTTCGGCAGTTGACTCCAGCAGCGGCTATCAGCCACAGTTGCCCCACTTGGGCAGCTTGGTCGGGCTGGTGTGGCGCAGCGTGGTGTTGTGGATGCTGATCCTGGCTTTGGTTACCCTGGCACGCTCAATTGGTTGAACGCAGCTCAGTTCTGCGTCGTTGCGCGGCGAGCCGCTACCAGTGCCGGATGTTGGACAACTCGTCAAACAGCTCACCATATATTTTGTAGCGGTTTTCACTGATGGATTCAGTTGACTGGGCGTTTTTCATGCTTGAAATAACCCCGCAGCCCGGTTCGTGCAAGTGGGTGCAGTTGTAGTATTTGCAGTTGCCCAGGTGTCGGCGCAGGTCGGGCATGAGGTTGGCGAGCTGGGTTGCCTCAATGTGGTGCAAGCCAAACTCCTGAAAGCCAGGTGAGTCAATCAGCGCCGTGGTTTTGTTGGCATCCACCCAATACCAGAGTGTGCTGGTGGTGGTGTGCTTGCCGGAGTTGAGTGCTCTGGATATTTCGTTGGTAGAGGCCAGCGCGTGTGGAATCCAGTGGTTGATCAGGGTGCTTTTGCCCACGCCCGACGGCCCCAGCACCAGGGTTGTTTTGCCTGCCAGCCGCTCGTTCAGCCCATTCAATGCCGCTTGTTGTGCGGAGGCCGTGTCTGCGTCGCCAGTTGGTTGTGCTGCACCCAGGCACACGCCCAGTACGGTGTAGCCCATGTTGCGGTAGGGAGCCAACCGTTCCCAGGCGGCCTGAAACAGCGTGGTCAGGTCGCTTTTGTTCAGCACAATCAGGGGGGTGATGCCTTGTGCTTCGGCCGCAATCAATGCTCGGGTGAGCTGGCGCTCAGAGAATTCGGGCTCGGCTGCCAGCAAAATCAGCGACTGATCGATGTTGGCTGCAAACGATTTGGTTCGGATTTCATCCTGGCGGTAAAACAGGTTGCGCCGTGGTTGAACAGATTCAATGGAGCCTTCATCGGTGCTCACACTCCACAGCACCTGGTCACCGACCACTGCCTGGCTTTTTTTTCCTCTGGGGTGGCAAATACGGCGCTCGCCATCTGGGCTTTCCACCACCACATGTCTGCCGTGGGTGGCCACCACCAGGCCGGTGTGGGTTTGTTTAGGGGGTGCCATGCGCATGCCCTGGGTTCAGTGCTGCCAGGCGGGCCTGCGCGGGTGGGTGGGAGTAATGAAACCACACAAACCAGGGGTCGGGTGTCAGTGTGGTGGCGTTGTCTTTGTGCAGTTTGAGCAGGGCAGAAGTCAAAGCCTTGGCATCTGACTTGGAAGCGGCGAAGCGATCCGCTTCAAATTCATCGCTGCGCGATTTGGCTGCCCAGAGGGGTGACAGGTAAAAAGTCAGCAAAGGCATCACCAGTGTGAACAGCAGCAACGCCAACGCATCGTTGGGGCCTTGAAGGTTGGGCTGCGTGCCCAGCCCCACATAAAACCAGACTTGCGAAGACAGCCAGCCCAGCAAGGCGAATCCGGCCAGACTCATCAACGACATGGTCACCATGCGTCGGGTGATGTGCTTGTGGTGGAAGTGCCCCAGCTCGTGCGCGAGCACGGCATCCACTTCTTCAGGGGTGAGTTGGGCCAGCAGAGTGTCGTAAAACACCACGCGTTTGGATGATCCCAGTCCGGTGAAGTAGGCGTTGGCATGCCCGCTGCGGCGGCTGCCATCCATCACGAACAGGCCCTTGGCCTTGAAGCCGCAGCGTGTCATCAGTGCAGTGACGCGCTGCTTCAGTGATTCATCTGCCAGGGGTTCAAACTTGTTGAACAACGGGGCAATCAGTGTGGGGTAAATCACCATCAACAGCAGGTTGAAGCCCATGAAGCAGGCCCAGGCCCACAACCACCACCAGTTTCCCGCGCTGGCCATCAGGCTCAGTACCAAAGCCGCAATCGGCAAACCCAGGGCGGCTCCCACCAGCCCACCTTTCAGACCATCCAGCAACCAATTGCGCAGGGTGGTGCGGTTGAAGCCGAATCGCGCTTCCAGCCTGAAGGTGCGGTACCAGCCCAGTGGCAAGTCGATCACCGCGCCCACCAAAACGAAGCAGCCAATCAGGGTCAGTTGTTGAAGCAGGCCGCTTTCCATGTGAAGCAGCAGCCACTGGTTGAGGAGGTTCAACCCCCCCATCAATGTCCAGCCAATCACCACGGCGGTGTGCAGCGCCACCTCGGTCAAACCCAGTTGACTTTTGGCGGCGGTGTAGTCGGCCGCTTTCTGGTGGGCAGCCAGATCGACCGTGCCAGCAAATTGGGGCGGCACCTTGGCCCGGTGAAGCATGACGTGGCGCACCTGGCGCTGTGACAGCCAGAGCTGGGTCAACGTGACGGCCAGCAGCAGGCAACAAAAGAAAATGGAGAACAGAAAATCAATTTCAGGCATGTGCCGAGTCTAATCAGCTTCGCAGTCCTGGGTGGATGGCGGTGTATGGGCGAAAATCCCCGGCCATGACAAGCAGCCCCCCGACCATCCCGCCCCCGCACCTGCCACGCAGCGACCTGAATCTGGTCTGGATTGACTGCGAAATGAGTGGCCTGAACCCCGACAAGGAGTTTTTGCTTGAGATTGCGGTCGTCATCACCGGCCCCCAGCTGACTCCGCGCATTGAGGGGCCGGTGCTCGTGATCCACCAGCCCGATGCCGTACTCGATGGCATGGACAAATGGAACAAGGGTACGCATGGCCGCAGTGGCCTGATCGACAAAGTGAAAGCCAGCACACTCACAGCGGAGGAGGCTGAAGCCCAAATTCTTGCTTTTATTGCGCGCTACGTTCCCAAAAAAGCATCGCCACTGTGTGGCAACACGGTGCATCAGGACAGGCGGTTTCTGGTCAATTACATGCCCAAGCTGGAAGCCTATTTGCACTACCGTTGTTTGGATGTGAGCACACTCAAAGAGTTGTCTCGCCGCTGGCGGCCCGAGGTGTACAAGGGTTTCAAGAAAAAGCAGAGGCACACGGCTTTGGCCGATGTGCATGAATCCATTGATGAAATGCTGCATTACCGTGAGCACTTCCTGAATCTGACTCCCTCTGTGGCAGCGGTGCCGGGTTAAGCCCGAACGCTTGCCGTACCATCACGTCATGGCGATCATGAATTTGCAGGATATTTTGTTTTCCCAGGGGTTTGGTACCCGCCGGGTGTGTGCTGGCCTGGTGCAGCAAGGGCTGGTGACGGTGGCTGGTCGGCTGTGCCAGGATACTTTGGCCGAGTTCGAGACTACAGGCCTTCAATTTACCGTTCAGGGCAAGGCCTGGCCATTTCACGAACGGGCTTACCTGATGCTCCACAAGCCAGCAGGGTATGAGTGCTCGCAAAAGCCCGGTATGTACCCCAGCATTTACACCCTGTTGCCTGCGCCGTTGCGCATGAGAGGCGGTGGGGCCGCCGCCGGTGTGCAGGCGGTGGGGCGGCTTGACCAGGACACCACCGGCTTGCTTCTGATGAGTGACGATGGCAAGTTCATTCACCGCATGAGTTCTCCCCGCCACCATGTACCCAAGGTGTACGAGGTGACCACCAAGCACCCGCTGGATGCTGAACAGGTGCGCAAACTGCTGGCAGGCGTGGTGCTGGATGACAGCCCGGTGCCCGTGCGGGCCGCTGCCGCTGTGCAGGTTGACAGCCATGTTTTGCACCTGACGCTGACAGAGGGCAAGTATCACCAGGTCAAGCGCATGTTGGCTGCGGTGGCCAACAGGGTAGAGGGGTTGCACCGCTCTCGCGTGGGGGATCTCACTTTGGGAGAAGACTTGCCCAAAGGCGCGTGGCGCTGGCTGACGGCTGATGAGGTGGCTGCACTGTATGCGCCCGCCGCCGCCCATGTCTGATTTGCGCATGGGTCTGGTACTCGACTCTTTCTGGCGTGCCGCCATGTATTGCCTGATGCCACGGGTGATGCTGCTGTCTCTGTCGCCGCTGATTGTGATGCTGGCCTTGTCAATGGGCTTGGGCTATCTGTATTGGGAGCCTGCCATCGATGCCCTCAATCTCTGGCTGAGCGAGAGTGAGTTGCTGGATGCGGGCCTGAGCTGGCTGGAAGAGGTATTCAGCCTCCACTGGCTGCGTGCTGTGCTGGCACCGTTGGTGATGTTGTGCCTGGCCACTCCTGTGATTGTGGTGCTCTCACTGTTGTTGGTCGGGTTGGTCATGACTCCGGCCACGGTCATGCTGGTGGCAGATCGCCGCTTTCCCAAATTGGAGAAAAAGCACGGTGCTTCCTGGCTGGCCAGTTTGGGCTGGTCGGTGCTGTCCACCGTGGTGGCCGTGGTGGCTCTGGTGGCTTCCAGTCCCCTCTGGTTCATTCCCCCTTTGATTCTGGTGGTGCCACCGTTGATTTGGGGTTGGCTCACCTACCGGGTATTCAGTTTCGATGCGCTGGCTGACCATGCCAGTGCCGAGGAGCGTCGCCTGCTGATGGTTCGCCACCGCAGTTCATTTTTGCTGTTGGGCGTGATATCGGGTTACCTGGGCACGCTGCCCAGTGTGATGTGGGCATCTGGAGCCATGTTCATTGCAATGGCACCGTTGCTCATTCCTTTGGCCATCTGGCTGTATACCCTGATTTTTGCCTTTTCCTCGTTGTGGTTCACCCACTTTGCCTTGGCGGCCCTGGTCAATTTGCGCGAGCAAGATGCCGAGCCTCGCCCTGGGTTTGCCGCTGCCCGTGATGCGGTGCTGAATGCCAAGGGCGTTGCCGGTACGCCGGTGGACATTGGCACGCCCGGCAACGAGTTGGTTCCATCTGCCGTTTCAGGCGTACCATCTGAGCCCGCATCCGTGGCAGCCACAGATACCGGCTTGATGATTCCGCCTGATCCCGATCGGCACCGCTGACTTGGCTGCACACCGCTCAGCCTGCCACTTGTCCAACCGTTTTACAGCCGTTCTTATGTTGTCCACTTCCCCCACTATGGGTGCGCTGATCATTGGGGACGAAATTCTGTCAGGCCGCCGTACAGACAAGCACCTGCCCAAGCTCATTGAACTGCTGTCTGCACGCGGGCTGTCGCTCGCGTATGCCTACCATGTGGGCGATGATCCCGCGCGCATCACCCACCTGTTAAAGCAGGCGTTCGAGTCTGCCGATGTGGTGTTCTCATTCGGAGGCATCGGGGCCACGCCCGATGACCACACCCGCCAGTGTGCTGCCGCTGCGTTGGGGCAGCCCTTGGTATTGCATCCGCAAGCCAAGACGCTCATTACCCGGCGCATGCAAGATCTGGCAGCCCAACAGGGGCAGGTTTTTGATCCCGACCATCCTGATAGCCTGCGGCGCTTGGACATGGGCGTGTTTCCCCTGCATGCCAGCATCATTCCCAATCCCTACAACCAGATCCCAGGTTTTTCCTGTGCAGGATCAGGTGGTGGGCGTGTGCATTTCGTTCCCGGTTTCCCGGTGATGGCTTGGCCGATGGTGGAGGCTGAACTCGATCAGCATTACAGCCAGTACTTTGCAGTCGGGGCCTGGCTGGAGAAATCAGTCATTGTTTATGGCGCGATGGAGGCCACCCTTACACCCTTGATGGAGCGCATTGAGCACGAACATCCGGGGGTCAAGGTCTTCAGCCTGCCCAGCGTCGATCACCCGGAGCATGGTCGCCACATTGATCTGGGTGTCAAAGGGCCCAAGGCATTGGCCGAATCGGCTTATGACCATTTGTTGGCGGGGCTGCGCACGCATTCGTGTGCTCTGGGCCCTGAAATGGTGCGAAATTGATTTGCACTGTGATGGTGCATTTAAATTTGCACCAAAAAAATGCATTCAGCAGCGGTTCGAGGTTTCTGGAGAATGGTTTTGACCATGTTGGGTGTGCAATGCACAATAATGGTTTGACCTGATCCGAGCCTCATTTCTGGCATGGAAGCTGCATGATTCATTCCGTCCAGTTCTTAACTTGTATTCATCCCATAGGAGATTTCTGATGGCCAAGACCGTCGCAGACGTGATGCAAATGGTAAGTGACAATGAAGTCAAGTTCGTTGACTTCCGCTTTACCGATACCCGTGGCAAGTGGCAGCACATCACTGCACCCGTGTCCCAGTTCGACGAATCCAAGTTTGAAGAAGGTCAGGCGTTCGATGGTTCCTCCATCGCAGGCTGGAAAGGCATCGAAGCCTCCGACATGCTGCTGATGCCCGATGCTGGCAGCGCCTTCATCGATCCCTTCTATGAAGAAACCACCCTGGTTCTGATCTGCGACGTGATCGAGCCCACCGACGGCAAGGCCTACGAGCGCGATCCACGCTCCATCGCCAAGCGCGCTGAAGCCTACCTGAAGGCCACTGGCCTGGGCGATACCGCCTACTTCGGTCCCGAGCCAGAGTTCTTCCTGTTCGACGACGTGCGCTGGAGCACCGAGCCCCAGAACACCTTCTACGCCATCGACGAGTACGAAGCACCCTGGAACAGCGGCTCCAAGCTCGAAGGCGGCAACCGTGGTCACCGCAACCGCGTCAAGGGCGGCTACTTCCCAGTGCCCCCAATCGACAGCACGCAAGACCTGCGCAGCGAAATGTCCCTGGTGCTCGAATCTGTGGGCATTCCAGTTGAAGTTCACCACCACGAAGTGGCTGGCGCTGGCCAGTGCGAAATCGGCACCAAGTTCTCCACCCTGGTGGAGCGTGCTGACTGGACATTGCTGCAAAAGTACGTGATCCAGAACGTGGCCAACAGCTACGGCAAAACCGCCACGTTCATGCCCAAGCCCTACGCTGGCGACAACGGTTCCGGCATGCACGTTCACCAGTCCGTCTGGAAAGATGGCAAGAACCTGTTCGCAGGCAGCGGCTACGCTGGTTTGTCTGAGTTTGCCCTGTACTACATCGGCGGCATCATCAAACACGCCCGTGCCCTGAACGCCATCACCAACCCCGGCACCAACAGCTACAAGCGTCTGGTTCCCCACTTCGAAGCTCCGGTGAAGCTGGCTTACTCCGCCAAAAACCGTTCCGCTTCCATCCGCATCCCCAACGTGGCCAGCGACAAGGCCCGCCGCGTGGAAGCCCGCTTCCCCGATCCATTGTGCAACCCCTACCTCGGCTTTGCAGCTCTGCTGATGGCTGGTCTGGACGGCGTGCGCAACAAGATCCATCCTGGTGAAGCCGCCAGCAAAGACCTGTACCACCTGCCTCCCGAAGAAGACAAACTGGTGCCCACAGTGTGCTCCAGCCTCGACCAGGCTCTCGAAGCTCTGGACAAGGATCGCGCCTTCCTGACCGAAGGTGGCGTGTTCACCGATGCCTGGATCGACTCCTACATCGACCTGAAGATGCAGGAAGTGACCCGCAGCCGCGTGGAAGTGTCTCCTGTCGAATACGACATGTACTTCAGCCTGTAATCTGCGCTGGTTGGATTCAAAAGGGACGGCTCAGGCCGTCCCTTTTTGTTTGTTGACCCGAGGGCATGCACATGGATTCACGGGTATCCGGGCACTTTTGGGCGATACTGACCTCAGAGCCAGTCAAGACTGTGCTCAGGAGAAACGAATGCCATCACCACAAACTGTCACCCATCCCATGTCAATCCGCACGTCTTGGGCAGTGTTGCCCTGTGCGCTGCTGATCTGGGGCACTGTGCAGGCGCAGGATCGAATTTTTCGCTGCGGCAATGAATACACCAACAATCCGGCCCAATCTCAGCGCAAAGACTGTGTGGCTTTGGACGGCGGCCATATCACGGTGATCCCCGCACCGCGCACCAATGCGGCCAAGGCTGGAGGGACACAGCAGGCAGCCAATGCGTCGGCTGTGCAGTCGGCGGCCGATTCATCGCGCATCAGCGCGGCCCAGCAAAAAGCCCGCGACAGCGATGCCCGCGCCATTCTTGAAAGTGAACTGAAAAAGGCAGAAACCCATTTGGCCCAATTGCAGCGTGACTACAACGCAGGCCAACCCGTGCGCCTTCCTCAGGAAACCGCCAATCCCGCGTTGTATGCGGAGCGTGTGGCCACGCTCAAAGCCAGCCTGGCTCGGGCCGAAGCAGACGTTGTGAGCATCCAGCGTGAATTGCAACGCGCTGGCGGCAGAACGATGGCGGCCACTTCGTCGTCGGCGGCGCTTCCATCGGCACCGCCACCTCTGCCTGTCCCGCAAGCAGCAGTGGTGCGCTGATGATGGTCACACGCAAAGCCCCCGTGAATACACCCAAAGTTGCGGCTCCGTTGTCGCGATTTCAGTCATTGGATTTGTTGGCCACGCTGGTGGCTGTGGTCGATTCCGGCGGCCACCTCCTTTTTGTGAATGCTGCGCTGGAAGATGCGCTGGGTTTCTCGCGGCGCAGCGTAGCGGGCACCCGGCTGTCTGATTTTTTTACCCAGCCAGACTTGCTGATCAATGCCTTGTCGGGCGCGCAGGGCAATGCCTTTGCTGCATTGCGTTACGACACTTGGCTGAAGTGCCAACACCGCGATCCCATGCCCGTGCATGTGGTGGTGGCACAGACCGAGGTTCCCAACGAAGTGGTGGTGGAGCTGCTGCCTTTGGAGCAGCAAACCCGCCAAGACCGGGAGGAGCGCCTGCTCGACCAGGCGCAGGCCAACAAAGAGCTGATTCGCAATCTGGCCCATGAAATCAAAAACCCGCTGGGTGGTATTCGCGGGGCGGCCCAGTTGCTGCAAATGGAGCTGGGCTCGCGTGAGCTGATTGAGTACACCCAGGTCATCATCCATGAGGCAGACCGCCTGCAAACCCTGGTGGACAGGCTGCTGGCCCCGCACCGCCGCCCCCATGTGGTGGGCGATGTCAATATCCACGAGGTGTGTGAACGTGTGCGCTCGGTCATCCTGGCGGAGTACCCCAAAGGGCTGAAGATCATCCGGGACTACGACGCTTCTTTGCCCGACTTCAGGGGTGACCGCGAGCAACTGATTCAGGCCGTGATGAACATTGCGCAGAACGCTGCCCAGGCGCTTTCCACCAGAATGGCCCAAGGCGATGCCTGCCTGACTTTCAAAACCCGTGTGGCCCGTCAGATCACGTTCGGCAAGCAGCGTTACCGGTTGGCACTGGAATTGCATGTGATCGACAACGGGCCTGGCGTGCAGGACTCGATCAGGGATCGCATTTTCTATCCCCTTGTCTCAGGACGGGAAGGGGGGTCAGGGTTGGGGTTGACGTTGGCACAAACTTTTGTCCAGCAACACCACGGTCTGATCGAGTGTGACAGCGTACCCGGTCGAACCGACTTCAAGATTTTGATCCCCCTGCCTTGAAGTCGAGCAGACTCTGTCACTGTGCGCGGGGCCTGTTGAGGCCGTCTGGCCCCGAAAGCAGCAGGGATGGAATCGACAACAAGGACAAAGGAACCGAACGCATGAAACCCATCTGGATCGTGGATGACGATCAGTCCATCCGTTTCGTTCTTGAAAAAGCACTGCTGCGCGAGAGCCTGCCCACCCGCAGTTTCATCAACGCGCAAGAGGTGTTGGCCGCGCTCAATGACTGCGGTGATGACATGGGGCCCCAGGTGCTGGTGAGTGACATCCGCATGCCCGGTGGCTCGGGTCTGGATTTGCTGGAAAAGGTCAAAAAGAAACTGCCGGGTTTGCCCGTCATCATCATGACGGCCTTTTCTGACCTGGACAGCGCCGTTTCGGCTTTTCAGGGTGGGGCGTTTGAATACCTGCCCAAACCCTTTGATCTGCCCAAGGCCATTGAGCTGATTCGCCGTGCGGTGGAAGAAAGCCAGCGCGAAGAAGTGGCCGAAGAGCGCATGACGGCCACCCCGGAAATGCTGGGCCAGGCACCCGCCATGCAAGATGTTTTCCGCGCCATTGGTCGGCTGAGCCAGAGCAATGTCACGGTGATGATCACGGGCGAATCGGGGTCGGGCAAAGAGTTGGTGGCCCGAGCCCTGCACAAGCACTCTCCCCGTGCCAATGGGCCGTTCGTGGCCATCAACACGGCGGCCATTCCCAAAGACTTGCTGGAAAGCGAACTGTTCGGCCATGAGCGCGGTGCCTTTACCGGCGCGCAGACCATGCGCCGGGGGCGTTTTGAGCAGGCCGACGGCGGCACGCTGTTTCTGGATGAAATCGGTGACATGCCCTTTGACCTGCAAACCAGGTTGCTGCGGGTACTGAGCGACGGGCATTTTTACCGTGTTGGTGGTCACAGTTCGGTCAAGGCCAATGTGCGGGTGATTGCCGCCACCCACCAGAACCTGGAGCAACGGGTCAAGGAGGGGGCCTTCCGCGAAGACTTGTTCCACCGCCTGAATGTGATCCGCCTGCGTCTGCCTGCTTTGCGCGAGCGTTGTGAAGACGTGCCCATGCTCACCCGGCACTTTCTGGTGCAAAGTGCCAAGCAATTGGGCGTGGAACCCAAGCGGATCACCGAGGCCGCGTTGCAAAGGCTGGCCACATTCGATTTTCCAGGCAACGTGCGCCAGCTGGAAAACGTGTGCCACTGGCTGACTGTCATGGCCCCCGCCCAGGTCATTGAGGAAAAAGACTTGCCACCTGAGGTGTTGGCCGCAGCGGGCCACACCCACACGATTGAAGCCGTGGTGCCGACAGGGCCATCCGAGGCCGATGGCGTGCCCGGCATGCCGTTGACCGCTTCCGGTTGGCCCCCTCCGGTTGCCCCAACCCCGTCAGCATTGCCAGACATGGGAGCCAGTCGGCCAATGACTTCGGGGGCAACGGTGGGAGGTCATGTCGGCCAGCCGCCATTCGTTCACAGTGATCAGGTCAGCGCAGTGGCCAATCCACCCGGAGATACCGTTGTCAGAGCGGTGCCAGATGGTGGTCTGTCAACCGATGGCGTGGGCGAGTGGGAGCTTGGGTTGCAGGCCGAGGCCCGTTTGCTACTTGAATCTGGGCGCGAAGATGTGTGGGATGTGCTGACCCGGCGCGTTGAAACCCGCCTCATCCTCACGGCGCTGGCCAACACCCGTGGCCGCCGCATTGAGGCCGCCCACAAGCTGGGCATTGGCCGCAACACCATCACGCGCAAAATTCAAGAACTGAACTTGGAGTGAAAACGGCTGCCTGTGCTTGTTGACCAAGCACAGGCAGCTCTGTTTTGGGGTTGTTATTGGGCCGCCAGCGTCAGCACCACCGGAGCGTGGTCGCTGGGGCGTTCTTTTTTGCGCGGTTCCTTGTCCACTGCGCAAGACTGGGCGAGCGGGCGCAAAGCATGGCTGACCAGAATGTGGTCTATGCGCAGGCCACGGTTGCGGCGGAAGGCCAGGTCGCGGTAATCCCACCAGCTGTAGTTTTTGGGTGGCTGCGGGAACAGGCGAACCGAATCGTGCAAACCCAACCCCATGATGGCTTGGAGGTGCAGACGTTCCTCTTCGGTGCAGTGAATGGCTTCGCGCATGCCTTCGGGGTCCCACACATCGGCATCGTCGAACGTGATGTTGAAGTCACCCATCAGCACCAGTTCGGGGTGGCTGGCCAGCTCGGTGCGCACCTGCTCACGCAGCGCATGCAGCCAAGCCATTTTGTAGGCGAATTTGTCGCTGCCTGGGGCCTGGCCGTTGGGGAAATAAGCACCGATCACGCGCACACTCGTGGCACCCCCGAAAGAAAAGCTGCCTGCGATCACCCGTGACTGGTCATCGGGGAAGTTGGGCAGATTTTTGACCACACCGCTTGCTGGCGTGCGCGAAATCAGTGCCACACCGTTGTAGGTTTTCTGGCCCAGCCACTCGGCGTGGTAGCCCACATCGGCAAAGGCCTGCACTGGAAATTTGTCGTCTGCCATCTTCAGCTCTTGCAGTGCCAGCACATCCACAGGGCTGCCAGTGGTGGCTTGAGCGGCCAACCAGTCCAGCACCTGAGGCAGGCGCACGGTGAGTGAATTCACATTCCAGGTAGCGAGTTTCATGGTGCTCAATGTTTTCCAGGCGGGTCAGTGCGGAGAGGCGGGCGGCAATTTCAGGTCAGACCACAGTCGGCTTTGCCCGCTCGTAGGTGCAAAAACTGAAATGCAGACCATTGGCCGAGATGCGCTGCTCGCGGCTGGATTCTGCCCAGTCGTCACCCAATTCGGGTGCGAAAGCGTCACCCTCAAAGTCTGCATCGATGTCGGTGATGACCACGCGCTGGGCCAGCGGCAGGGCCTGGGCGTAGATTTGTGCGCCGCCGATGACCCACACTTCGGGGTGGTGTTGCAAGGCAGACAGCGCATTTTCCAGCGATGCAAAGTGCAGGGGTGTGTTGACAGACTTCTGGTCTGCCTGAGCCTGTGGCTGGGCCACACACGTGCCTTGCCAGTGCGGGTCGCGGGTCAGCACCACGTTCACCCGGCCTGGCAGCGGCCTGAAACGCGGTGGCAGTGAGTCCCAGGTGCGCCGCCCCATGATGACCGGGCAGCCCAGTGTGGTGGCTTTGAAATGGGCCAAATCTTCAGGCAAGTGCCAGGGCAGGGTGTTGTTGCGGCCAATCACGCCATTGCGGGCACGGGCATAAATCAGGTTCAGGCGCATGGGGGGCTCAAAAGGGGCGGTGAATGCAGGGGTGCGATTGTGTTGCGAATGCTGCTGTGCGTCAGGCGGTCAGTCCAACGGCTTCTGGCGTGCGGGCAGCAGCACGGCTGCAATGGCCGACATCACCAGCACCACGGCCACGTAGTCTTGCCAGTGCGGCACCTCGCCCACCACGATGGTGGCACTGAGTGTGCCGATCAGCGGAATGGCCATCACGCTCATGGCGCTGGTGGCCGGTGGCAGATTGCGGGCCAGCCCGAACCAGATGATCTGGGCAAAACCGTAGTTGATGAACACACCGTACACCAGGCTGCCCCACATGGCGGGGCTGAACTGGAAGCTGGGTACCGGCTCGGCCACCAGCGCCAGCACCCACAGGCAGACGCTGGTCAGCAGCATCATCCACACGGCCAGGGCCTCGGTGGGCAGGGTGATGGTCAGGCGGCGCATCATCAGCGTGCCGATGGCCCAGCTCAAGGCGGCCAGCTCCATCCACAGCACGCCCAGCGGGCGGCCCGTGAGGTTGTGCAGTTCGTGCGCCATCAGCAGGGCAATGGCGGCGGCCACGGCCAGTGTGGCCCAGGCCACGCGCAGGGTCAGTTTCTGGCCCAGAAACAGGGCCCCCAGCAGCACCGTCCAGATGGGCATGGTGAAGCCCAAAATGGCCGCCCGGCCCGAGCTGAGTTCTTTTACTCCGAAGATGGAAATGGTGTGCCAGCCCAGCATGTTGGGCAGCGCCAGCGTGACCACGGTTTTCCACTCGGTGCCGTGGGGCAGCATGCGCACGCCGCGTGCCCTGAAAAACAGCCACAGCCAGCTGGCCCCCAGCGTCATGGTGATGGCGCGGAAATACAGCGGCGACAGCTCGCGCAGCGAGAGCTTCATCATGGGCCAGTTCACACCCCACATCAGCGTGAGCGCAATCAGGGCCAGCAGTTGCTTGCGGGTCAACACAGAAGGGCAGGGCCAGGAAGGTGGTGCGGAGGGGCGCAGCAGGTCACACGGCAGATCAGACCGCCACCGGGGCCTTGATGGCCGGGTGGGGGTCGTAGCCCGTGATCTCGAAATCCTCGTACTGATAGTCGAAGATGCTGTCGGGCTTGCGCAGGATGCGCAGCGTGGGGTAGGGGCGGGGTTCGCGGCTCAGCTGTAGTGCCACCTGCTCGGTGTGGTTGCTGTAGATGTGGCAGTCGCCACCCGTCCAGATGAAATCGCCCACGTCCAGGTCGCACTGCTGGGCCACCATGTGCGTCAGCAGCGCATAGCTGGCAATGTTGAACGGCACGCCCAGAAAAATATCGGCACTGCGCTGGTACAGCTGGCAACTGAGTTTGCCGCGCTGGCCGACCTCGGTGGGTGGGGCCACATAGAACTGAAAGAAGGCGTGGCAGGGCATCAGCGCCATTTTGTCCAGATCGGCCACATTCCAGGCGCTGACGATGATGCGGCGCGAGTCGGGGTTGGTCTTGAGCGTCCTGATGACTTCGGCAATCTGGTCGATGTGCGTGCCGTCGGCCTTGGGCCAGCTGCGCCACTGCACGCCGTACACCGGGCCCAGATCGCCATCGGGACGTGCCCACTCGTCCCAGATGGTCACGCCACGCGCACGCAGATCGTTGTTGTTGCTGGAGCCGGTCAGGAACCACAGCAGCTCGTGGATGATGGATTTGAGGTGAACCTTCTTGGTCGTCACCAGCGGAAAACCCTCGTTCAGGTCAAACCGCATCTGGTAGCCGAACACACTGGTGGTGCCCGTGCCGGTGCGGTCAGCCTTGAACACCCCGTGGGTGCGCACATGGCG
>ERZ724524.739-NODE-739-length-21573-cov-7.610280_pt1 | contig 21573 bp, 20 predicted proteins | sample MGYA00376057_ERZ724524 | MGnify/ENA primary metagenome ERZ724524 (study PRJEB28724, sample SAMN07190888) | wastewater metagenome | isolation source: influent of sewage treatment plant in Hong Hong | place: USA: Christiansburg, Virginia | collected 2016-03-01 ...
TACTAGTGCCGCGAGGCGTGGAGGTTCGAGTCCTCTTCTGGGCACCAAGCATTTCAGGAAAGGCCAGTCATTTGACTGGCCTTTTTCTCGTTCACTCGAACAGACCTATTCCATCCAAAAAAACAGCCCGGGCAGTGACAACAACCCGAAGGTATTGTCACTGCCCGGGCTGGGCAGTGCTGGTTCAGAAAGCGATCAGGCGCCGAACGGGTGACGCTTCAGAATCGTTTCGTCGCGTTCCGGACCCGTCGAGATGACGTCGATGGAAATCTCGCAGATTTCCTCGATCCGGTGCAGGTAGGCACGCGCCTCCGGCGGCAACGCGTCCCAGGTGCAGGCCCCGAACGTGGTGCCACTCCAGCCGGGCATCGTTTCCAGAATCGGCTCGCAACGCACCACTTCTTCAGCGCCCATCGGCAACAGGTCGATCCGCTTGCCATCGAGCATATAACCGGTGCACAGCTTCAGTTCCGTCAGGCCATCAAGAACGTCCAGCTTGGTAATACACAAGCCCGAAACACCGTTGATGATGATGGAGCGCTTCAGCGCCGCCAGGTCAAGCCAGCCACAACGACGCTTGCGGCCGGTAACCGTACCGAATTCGCGACCGACCGTGGACATCTGATAACCCGGCGTACCCTCGGTTTCAAAGTCCAGCTCGGTGGGGAACGGGCCGCCACCGACGCGGGTACAGTAGGCCTTGGTGATGCCCAGCACGTAATGTAGACGACCGGGACCAACACCTGAACCGGCTGCCGCCTGCCCTGCCACACAGTTGCTGGAAGTCACGAACGGGTAGGTCCCGTGATCGATGTCGAGCAGCGTGCCCTGGGCACCTTCGAACAGCAGGTTGCCGCCGGCCTTGTTGATCGCATACAGATCAGCCGACACGTCGGTGACCATCGGGCGAATCTCTTCGACGTCCGCCATGGCCTGGTCGAAAACGGCCTGAAATTCCACCGGCTCGGCGCCGAGGTAATTGGTCAGAACGAAGTTGTGGTAATCCAGAACCTCGGCAAGCTTCTCGGCGAAACGCTTCGGATCAAACAGGTCGTAGACGCGCAGGGCGCGACGGGAAACCTTGTCCTCGTAAGTCGGGCCAATGCCCTTGCCGGTCGTACCGATCTTTTCACCGGCACTCTTCTTGGCCTCGCGGGCACGATCAAGCGCAGAGTGATAACCCAGAATGAGCGGGCAGCCCGGGCTGATTTTCAGGCGGTCACGAACCTTGATGCCGCCGGCCTCGAGCCCGCGGACCTCCGCCAACAGGTGATGAACGTCGAGCACGACGCCATTGCCGATGAAGCACTGCACTCCCTCCCGGACAATGCCGGAAGGAACCAGGTTCAGCTTGTATTCGGTGGTGCCGACAACCAGCGTATGTCCGGCATTGTGACCGCCCTGAAAGCGGACCACGCCCTGCGCCTGATCGGTCAGCCAGTCAACGATCTTGCCCTTGCCTTCATCACCCCACTGGGTACCAACAACTACTACGTTCTTAGCCATATATTCACTCTCCCTGAAGCGGTTCAACCTGCCAGGCGCCGCCCCGCAGAACAAGATGCCGATCACAACCGGCCTCACGCCACGTGCCTTCATGGCCGGGCAATTCAATCGTTACATTTTCACCCTCTGCACGCAGGCGGGCTACTGCTTCCTTGAAACCAGGCTCCGCCGTCGGAGAAGCCAGAACTCCCCCCACAAGCACCGCATCGGCAACCTGGGCAGCCAGCTCTCGCAAATCGAGGCTGAAACCCGTTGCCGGACGGCCACGACCAAAAGCCCGACCTACGCTGTCGTAACGACCACCGAGTGCCAGCGCCACCGGTGAACGACCGCCGTAAGCGGCGAACACGACGCCGCTGTGATAGTGATAGCCACGCAGATCGGCCAGATCAAAGCTGATCGGCAAATCGGCCAGCTCTGCGGCGAGCTGCTCAAGCTCGCCCAGCGCAGTCATGATCTCGACATCATTCGGCAGGATCTCCCTTGCCTTGGTCAGCACGTCGGCACCGCCATACAGCGTCGGCAAGGCAAGCAGAGCCCTGGAAACTTCGTCGGAAACATCACCGAGAAGCTCGCGCAATCCCGGCAAATCCTTGGCCTGCAGGCAATCGAAAAGCGCCTCCTCGCGTTCCGGGAGGAGGCCTGCCTTGCTGGCCAGGGCCTTGAAAAGACCAACGTGCCCGAGATCAATCCGCGACGTGCCGACGCCCGCCGTCTGCAGGGACTCTGCCAGCAGCCGAATGACTTCCGCGTCGGCTTCGAGCCCGGCATGACCGTAGATTTCGGCCCCCAGTTGCAGCGGCTCGCGGGTGGCTGTCAGCGAGGACGGCACCGCGTGAGCGACACTGCCGCAATAACACAGGCGGGCAACGCCCTTCCGGTTGAGCAGATGGGCATCGATACGTGCAACCTGCGGCGTGATGTCGGCACGTACGCCCATCGTGCGGCCGGAGAGCTGGTCGACGAGCTTCAGCGTTTTCAGTTGAAGATCCTGACCGGCACCGGTCAGCAGGGACTCCAGGTACTCAAGAAGCGGCGGTGCGACCAACTGGTAGCCATTCACACGGAAGGCATCAAGCAGACGACGGCGCAGGTCTTCGAGCTTTGCCGCCTCGGCGGGCAAAGCATCCTGGATATATTCGGGTAGAACCCAATGCAACATGGGCAAAGTGCCTCAGGAAAAAACAATCAGAATAACGAGGCCGAGAACCATCGAGCCGAGACCCACAAAGCGGATCTGTCCATCCGCCATGCGAATCAGCCGGGTAAATGTCTCACGCCATGTGGCCGGCGCAATAAAGGGAATCAGGCCTTCGAGCACCAGCATCAGTGCGAAAGCCAGAATGAGGGTTCGCCCCATTACTTCCCGCTCTTGCCGCCCTTGGCGGACTCGGACGCAGCCGCAGAACGACCGCCTGCCCCCTTGAGATACTTGAAGAAGTCGGAGTTCGGATCAACAACCATCACGTCAGACTTGTTCTTGAAGCTGTTCCGGTAAGCATCGAGGCTACGGTAGAAAGCATAGAACTCGGGGCTCTGGTTGAAAGCCTGGGCGTAGATCGCCGACGCCTTGGCATCACCATCGCCCTTGACCACCTGGGCATCGCGATAGGCTTCGGCGATGATCACTTCCCGCTGCCTGTCGGCGTCGGCCTTGATCTTCTCCGCCTCCGCACCACCCTGAGAACGCAGTTCGTTGGCGACACGCTTGCGTTCAGCCTCCATCCGGCGATAGACGGACTCGGAAACCTCGGCCGGAAGATCGACCCGCTTGAGACGGACATCCACAATTTGCACGCCGATCTTGCGCGAATCCAGGTCGGCCTTCAGGCGCATTTCGTCCATGATCTTGTCGCGCTCGCCGGACACTACGTCATGCACGGTGCGCTTGCCGAACTCCTCGCGCAAACCGGCATTTACGGTTTGCTCAAGGCGGGTCCGGGCGCGCGCCTCGTCACCGCCCACGGAGATGTAATAAAGCTTCGGGTCGACAATGCGCCACTTCACGAAAAGATCGACGAGAACGTTCTTCTTTTCGGATGTGATGAAGCGCTCCGGCTCGGAAGTATCGAGGGTCAGGATGCGGCTGTCGAAATAACGCACATTTTGAATGAGCGGAATCTTGAAATGCAGGCCAGGCTCGCTGATCTGACCCTTGACCTCACCCAGCTGAAAGACGAGCGCGTGCTGGCGCTGATCCACCGTGAAGAGCGACATGGAGAGGATCGCCAGGACAAACAGACCCAGCCCGAAAATGAATGGCAAACGTTCGCGCATTAGCGTTCTCCCCGCTCACGGCTACGTGTCGACTCGCGAGTACGGGACTCACCGGAAAGCGCGTCGACCCTGGGCGGCGAAATGTTGTTTTCAGTCGTGGCCGGAGCAGAAGCTGGCCTGGCCATCTGCGGCAAATCAGCCACTGGCGCAGCAGACGGCACAGCCGTCGACTGGATGATCTTGTCCAGCGGGAGATAAAGGAGGTTTCCGCTGCCACGAGCGTCCAGCATCACCTTCGTGGTATTCGAGAAAACCTGCTGCATCGTGTCGATATACATGCGCTGACGCGTCACCTCGGGTGCCTTCGCATACTCCGTGTAGACCTGCTTGAAGCGGGATGCATCACCTTCAGCCTGGGCAACTACACGACTCTTGTAAGCATCGGCTTCTTCGAACAGTCGGGATGCCGCACCGCGGGCACGGGGAATCACGTCATTGGCGTAGGCTTGGCCTTCGTTCTTCTGGCGCTCCCGATCCTGACCTGCCTTCACGGCGTCGTCAAAGGCGGCCTGCACCTGCTCGGGCGGCTGGGCGTTCTGCATGGTGACCTTGCTGACCTGGATACCTGTCGCATAGCGATCAAGGATCTCCTGGGTGAGCTTCTGGGCGTTGGCAGCAACCTGCTCACGCCCCTCGTAGAGCACAAAGTCCATCTTGCTCTTGCCGACAACCTCGCGCACAGCCGTTTCTGCAGCCTGGATCACCGAATCATCGGCATTCCGGTTGTTGAAAAGGTATTGCTGGGGATCCTTCAGGATGTACTGGACAGCAAACTGGATGTTCACGATGTTTTCGTCATCGGTGAGCATCAGCGCTTCCTTGAGCACCTTGTTGCGCTCTGAGCCACGGTAGCCAATTTCGACCGTGCGAACACCGGTTAGGTTGACCAGTTCGTGGCTCTGGACCGGGTATGGCAGACGCCAGCGCAAGCCCGGCTCGGTAGCTTCGAGAAAACGGCCAAACTGAAGAACGATTCCCCGCTGGCTGGCATCCACGATGTAGAAGCCGCTGGCCAGCCAGATGACCGCTGCGAAGGCGGCAATCAGCCCTATCCCGCCGCCCACCTGCCGGAAATTGAATTCAGGAATCCGGTTGCCACCGTCTCCGCCACCCGAACCACCGCCATTGCGCCCGGGATCGCGCCCGAACATGCCGGACAGCCGCCGATTGAAATCGCGCCAAAGTTCTTCAAGGTCGGGGGGGCCTTGATTGCCATCACCACCGCGCTTGTCGTCGCCGCCGCGATTGCCCCATTTGGGATCATTGAGAGACATGAGGATGCCTGAGATCACAGTGAAAAATCCGTTCCGGGAAGTATGGCAACCAGGATTCATCAATTCGAATCCGATGTTGCCGAGCTAGCAGTCAGCGCTGCCTTGTGGGCCAGAGCAACGTCGGTAAGCACCTTGCGCAACAGGCCTACTCCGTCCCCTGTTCTGGCGCTGAGCAAAACGCGCGTGATATTACCATAAGCGTCCTGCTGGACTTCCGGGCTTGCCAGCGTGGCGTCGACCTTGTTCCATACCTGAATCTGGGGAAGCATACCGGCTCCGATTTCTTCAAGTACGCCATTGACCGCCGCGATCTGCCCTTCCCTGTCTTCGCTCGATGCATCCACTACATGGAGCAGGAGATCGGCAGAGATGGTCTCCTCCAGCGTCGCATGAAATGCGGCGACGAGTGAGTGAGGCAAGTCCCGAATGAATCCGACCGTGTCGGACAGGACGACGTTCCCCGCCTCCCCAAGAAAAAGGCGGCGGGACGTTGTATCGAGCGTGGCAAACAACTGGTCGGCTGCATACGCGCCGGCCTTGGTCAGGGCATTAAAGAGCGTTGACTTGCCCGCGTTGGTATAACCAACAAGGGAAATGGAAAGCACGTCACGCCGCTCCCGGGCCCGCCGGCGCACCGCACGCTGACGTTCCAGTTGCGCCAGGCGCCCCTTGAGAAGCTTGACCCGCTCGCCAAGCAGGCGGCGGTCGGTTTCCAGCTGCTTTTCACCCGGACCGCGCAGACCAATGCCACCTTTCTGGCGCTCCAGGTGCGTCCAGCCGCGAACCAGGCGGGTGGACAAATGCTGCAATTGCGCGAGCTCTACCTGCAACTTGCCTTCATGGCTCTTCGCCCGGAGGGCAAAGATGTCGAGGATCAGCGCAGAACGGTCAACAACGCGGCAATCCAGCTTGCGCTCCAGATTGCGCTGTTGAGCGGCGGTGATATCGTGATTGAAAATCACGATATCGGCTTCGTTCAGCTGGGCGGCAGTGCCGACCTCCTCCGCCTTTCCCTTACCGACAAAAAAAGCGGAATCGGGTGCCTGACGGCGGCCCTGGACAATGCCCACGACCGTCGCGCCGGCACTGCTGGCCAGCAAGCCCACCTCAGCCAGGCGTTCGTCAATGCCGCCCTGGCCGAAATCAACCTGAACCAGAATGGCGCGGGTCCCGGCAGCAGGTCTGTCAAACACGAGAAAACCCGAAGTCGAAATGGCCGAAAACCGGCCGGATGAGAGAGAAACTCAGCTGGCAACCTCGTTTTGTTCCTGCTGGATATTGACCGGACGGGCCGGAACAACCGTGGAAATGGCGTGCTTGTACACCATCTGCGTGACCGTATTCTTCAACAGCACGACGTACTGGTCGAAGGACTCGACTTGTCCCTGCAACTTGATCCCGTTCACAAGATAGATGGAAACCGGAACGTGCTCGCGCCGAAGCGCATTGAGGAATGGATCTTGAAGGAGTTGCCCCTTGTTGCTCATGGTAGAACCTCTATGGTTTTAGTTTGGAATAATTATAGAGCCATTTGCTGCACTGCCGCATGGAAGGCAGCAAGCCGCCCGTTGGTGTGGAAGCGGTTCTTTAATCCCTGTTGGCGTAGGGATTCGTGGAAGACTTGAATTGTATCCGTAATGGCGTGCCCTGCAATTTGAACGCCTCCTGGAAGGTGCGCTCCAGGAAGCGGACATAGGATGCAGGAACGTGATCAAGGGCGCTGCCGTGAATCACGATGATCGGCGGATTCATGCCGCCCTGGTGGGCGTAGCGCATCTTAGGGCGGAAACCACCGTGACGCGGAGGCTGCTGACGAGCAATTGCATCAAGCAAAAGCCGCGTCAGCTTCGGCGTGGCGAGCTTGGTCATGGCTGCCTCGTAGGCGCCATCCACGGCCTTGAGCATGGCGGCGATCCCCTGCCCCTTCAGTGCCGAAACGTACAGGAAACGAGCGAAGGCAAGGAAGGGCAGCTTGCGGTCGATGTCCTCCTTGATGCGCTGACGACGGTAATCGTCGACGCTATCCCACTTGTTCACCGCTACCACGAGGGCTCGGCCGGCCTCGACCACGAAGCCCGCGATATGGGCATCCTGATCGGAAATCTCCTGGCTGGCATCAAGAACCAGGACCACCACGTTAGCTTGCTCGACGGCCTGCAGGGTCTTGATGACCGAAAATTTCTCGACAGCCTCGAAGACCTTGCCGCGCTTGCGCAGACCGGCAGTGTCGATCAGCGTGTAATGTCGTCCATTGCGCTCGAACGGCACCTCGATGGCATCCCGTGTCGTGCCGGGCATGTCGAAAGCGATGACCCGCTCTTCGCCGATCAACGTATTGACCATGGTGGACTTGCCTACGTTGGGGCGTCCGACGATCGCCACGCGAGGGCCTTTTTCGGCAACTTCTTCGCCTTCCGGATCTTCCGGAAAGGACTCGAGAATCAGCTCCATCAGGGACGTGACGTTGTCACCGTGGGCCGACGAAATGCACAAAGGTTCACCGAGGCCAAGCTCATGGAACTCGGCCGAGATCATCGACCGGTTCATGCCTTCGGCCTTATTGACGACCAGGAATGTCGGCCGACCGGCACGGCGCAGGCGCGTGGCGATTTGCTCATCGTGGGGAGTCAGGCCACTGCGGGCATCCACCATGAAGAGGAGCGCGTCGGCTTCGGCGATCGCCTGCTCGGCCTGCTTGGCCATCTCATGAACGATGCCGTCCTTGGCGACCGGGTCAAAACCGGCGGTATCGACGACGAGGAATTCCCGCTCAAGCGCCCGGCCAAGACCATAGCGACGATCCCGGGTCAGACCGGGGAAGTCGGCGACGAGCGCATCGCGGGTTTTGGTGAGGCGGTTGAAAAGGGTAGATTTGCCCACATTGGGGCGTCCAACCAGGACGAGGGTGGGTTTCACGCTTTGGCGACTCCGTTATTGAACGCCGAGGGCGTAAACATTGCCATCCCGAGTCTGGACGACAATGTCGCCAGTGGCACGCTGCAAATCTGCAACGATCGGGCTGGAATTGGTGCGGTGGCGTCCAACGAGGGTTCCATCATCCTTGCGCAGGATATGGATGTAGCCTTCACTGTCGCCGACCACTACATGATCACCGAAAACACGCGGGCGACCGGTACCACGGCCGGCAAGCAAGTCCTGTTTCCAGGCACTGGCGCCGTTGGAAATATCGAGAGAATGGACCGCACCTTTTTCGTCGGTCACGAAAACGTGCTCTTCGTCCAGATCCAGCCCCCTGGAGCTTGAAAGATCGCGCGTCCACAGGGTGGAACCATTAGCCAGATCGAAGCAGGCCACCCGCCCCTGATAGGCAACCGCGCAGGTTGCCCGGGTGCCAATGGCAGGAAGACTGGTGATATCGGCAACCCGCTCCAGCTCAGTGGAACCGCGCGGAACAGCCACCGTCCCCTCCCACATCAATCCACCATTGGCCGGATTGATGGCGGTCAGCTTGCCACCGGGAAAGCCGGCAAAGATGGCCTTGTCTTCGAGCAGGACCCCCGCCGCATTGCGCAGGGACAAGGAAGGCGCCGCCCGCTGATACACCCAGCGCTGCTTGCCATCTGCCGGATTGAGACCGAACAGGCGACTATCCGCACTGCGGACCACAACGATGTTGTCAGACACGGCGGGCGCAGCCAGGATTTCAGCGTTAACGCGCACACGCCACTTGACCTTCCCGGATACCGCATCAAGAGCGATCACCTCGCCCTTCGGGGAACCCACCAGCACCAGCTTGCCATCGGTACCGACACCACCTGACAGCGTCGTATCGACCGATGTCTTCCAGACGGTACGACCGGCTTCGAGCCTCAACACATTGCCGTCGCGACCCGCCGCAAAAACCGCGTCGCCGCTCGCAGCAGGCTGGAACACGAAGAGCCCGGCATCGCCAACACGGCTGCGCCACACTTCCGTGGTCTTGAGCGGATTGTTCAGCGGCTTGAGTGCAGCAAGCTTGGCGCCACTGGAGGAGAACGGGTTAAGAGAGCTGCAGGCTCCCAGCGCCAGCGTGCCCACGAGCAGCAAGGCGAGTTGCCGGGCTTTCATTGAGCGTCTCCGACGGCATCCAGCTTGGCCTGGGCGATTTCGCGCAATGTCACGGCTTCCGGCTTGGTCGCAGTGGCAAGGGCTTCCACCGCAGCCGTGTAGGCAACACGCGCCTCGGCCGGCTTGCCTTGGGCAACCAGAATGTCGCCCTTCAGATCGGCGTAACGGGCAGCAAAACTTTCGTCAGGCGGCGTCTGGACCTGTGCCAGCGCTTCGTCGTAGGCCTTTTCGTCGAGCATCACCGTAGCCAGTCGCAGACGGGCAAGTCCGCGCAGGGCCGGATCATTGGCTTTCTCGGCGGCCCAGGCAAGGGGAACCCGGGCGTTCTTCAGGTCGCCTGCTTCGCTTTGCACCTTGGCGGAAAGGAGGGCAGCCATATCGGCGTAAGCCGTACCGCTGTACTTCTCGATCAGCGCTCCAGCGGCTTCGCGGGCTTTCTGAGCATTGCGCTCAACCGCAGCCCTTTGGACCGCATCGTAGAGAACAGAAGCTTCGCTGCCCTGCTTGCCCCGGTACCAGTTCAAGCCCTGCCAGCCAACAGACGCCAGGGCGGCAACGACGGCCAATGCCGTGACCAGCTTGCCGTACTGCTCCCACCAGCCCTTGATCTGGGAAATCTGTTCTTGTTCTTCGAGGTCAAATGCTGCCATCGTCTTCTTCTTCCGATTCGAGTAGGCGGTCTGCCAGGGTTTCGGGGAGCGCGTCCATATGAACGCGAATCTGTTCGCCGCCATCGCGCAGGGGCTTGAGGCTGACTTCGCCCGCCGCGGCTTCATCCTCACCGATAACGACGGCGAAAGGCGCACCGGATGCGTCGGCACGTTTCATCTGCGACTTGAAGCCACCGCCCCCACAATGCAGGGTGACGGCAAAGCCGGTGCCACGCAGGGCTTCGGCAACCCGGAACGCCGCGCGCTGTGCGGCCTCGCCGGAATGCACGAGATAGACGTCCGGCGTCGGCCGCTCAGCCTGGCCGCCGCATTCCTGCCAGAGGGACAGAATCCGTTCGATGCCCATCGCGAAACCGGCCGCCGGTGCCGGCTTGCCGCCGAGTTGGGCGACCAGGCCATCGTAGCGGCCACCGGCACAGATCGTGCCCTGGGCGCCGAGACGGGTTGTGACCCACTCGAACACGGTGCGGTTGTAGTAATCGAGCCCCCGCACCAGACGGTGATTGATGCGGTAAGGCAGGCCGGCATCCTTGAGGAAGGTCTGCACGCCATTGAAGTGCTTCAGCGAGTCTTCCCCAAGGAAGTCAGCGAGCTTCGGAGCCGCTTCGACGATGGCCTGCAGGGCCGGATTCTTGGTATCGAGAATGCGCAGCGGATTGGTGTAAAGACGCCGCTGACCGTCTTCGTCGAGACTGTCCTTGTGGCCTTCCAGATAGGTAATCAGGGCCGCCCGGTGAGCCGCCCGCTCCTCGCTGCTGCCAAGGGAGTTGATCTCCAGCTGGACGTCCTCAAGCCCCAGGTCATCCCACAGGCGAGCACACATCAGGATGTGCTCCGCATCCACGTCCGGGCCTTCGTAGCCGAGCGCTTCAACACCCACCTGGTGGAACTGGCGGTAACGCCCCTTCTGGGGACGCTCGTGGCGGAACATCGGACCGTGGTAGTACAGCCGGCGCGGATTGCCGAAAAGCAGATTGTGCTGGATCGCCGCCCGCACGCACGACGCCGTGCCTTCCGGACGGAGGGTCAGGTGCTCGCCGTTGAGGGCATCCTCGAAGGAATACATTTCCTTCTCGACAATGTCGGTCACTTCACCGATGGCGCGCTTGAAAAGCGGCGTCGGTTCGACGATCGGCATGCGGATGGGGCGGTAGCCGTAGCTGTGCAGCCAGTTGCGGACGATGTCCTCGAACTGCTCCCAAACTTCGGCATCGTCGGGCAGGATGTCGTTCATCCCGCGCACGGCCTGGAGGGTCTTGCTCATGATTCCCTTTGTTCTTTTGTCGGGCGCTGGCTCAGGCCGGCGTGCCCTTTCTGGGGTAAGTGCGGGCCACGTAACGCTCGATGATGGCCTTGAATTCGTTGGTAATATTGTCGCCGCGAAGGGTCTGGGTCTTCACGCCGTCCTCAAAAATCGGGGCGGCCGGCATTTCACCGGTACCGGGGAGCGAGATTCCGATGTTGGCGTGCTTGCTTTCGCCAGGGCCGTTCACGATGCAGCCCATGACAGCCAGGCTCATGTTCTCGACACCATCAAATTGATCGCGCCAGATAGGCATGTTGTCACGAACGAAACTCTGGACGTCGGAAGCCAGCTCCTGGAACAGCGTGCTGGTTGTACGGCCGCAACCCGGACAGGCGGTGACCATCGGAGTGAACGCGCGCAGCCCCATGGTCTGGAGGATTTCCTGGGCAACAATCACTTCCTGCGTCCGGCTGCCGTTGGGTTCCGGAGTCAGGGAGACGCGGATCGTATCACCGATCCCCTCCTGCAGCAGAACTGCGAGAGCGGCGGTCGATCCGACAATTCCCTTGGAGCCCATGCCGGCCTCGGTCAGCCCCAGGTGCAGCGGGTAATCGCACTTGGCGGCCAGGTCACGATAAACGGCGATCAAGTCCTGAACGCTGCTCACTTTGGCCGACAGGATGATCTTGTTGCCGGCAAGACCATATTCTTCTGCCTTGACAGCAGATTCGAGTGCCGAAGTGACCAGCGCCTCGCGCATCACCGCTCCCGCATCCCGCGGAATGGCACGCCTGGCGTTCTCGTCCATGATTCGGGCCAGCACGGACTGATCCAAGCTGCCCCAGTTCACACCGATGCGCACGGGTTTGTCGTAACGGCAGGCCATTTCGACGATCGACGCAAACTGGGTGTCGCGCTTGGCGCCCTGCCCCACATTGCCCGGGTTGATACGCAGCTTGTCGAGGGCCTCGGCGCAGGCCGGATTGTCGGCAAGCAGCTTGTGACCGTTGTAATGAAAATCGCCGACCAGCGGAATGTCGAGATTCATCGACAGCAGCTTCTCGCGAATTTTCGGCACCGCCTTGGCGGCTTCATCGTTATTGACGGTGATCCGCACCAGTTCGGAACCGGCCCGCGCGAGCTGGGCGATCTGCATGGTCGTCGAGAAGTCGTCGGCGGTGTCCGTATTGGTCATCGACTGAACAACAACCGGCGCACCTGCACCGATCAGGACGTGACCAACCCGAACCTGGCGGGTCGTGCGGCGGGCGGCGGCGCGCCCGGAAAGAAGTAGATCCATGGAAGTCTGATTACTCGAGCTTGAGGCGGGCAACCGTCCCCTTGGTGGAGGTGCCCAGATCGACGGGAGTACCGTTACGTTCAAGTTTCACGAAACGCGCATTGCCCACGACGAGTGAAAGAGGAGCCTTGCCACCGAACTCCTGGCGGGAACCTGCTTTACCCAGTTGGGAAAAGACGATTTTGCCATCCTTGTCTTTCACTTCTACCCAGGCATCCTTGGCAAACTCAAAAACGAGATGGTCGGCACCGGCAACCGGCTTCGACGACTCGACGGCGTCTTTCTGGATGACCTGCGGCGCGAGAGGCGCAACAGCCGTCTGCTCAACGCCAGGCGCCTGAGCAGGTACGGACCCGGGGATTTCGGTCGTGCTGGCCGGCGGAGTCGATGCGGCGACAGGCGCTGGAGAGAGCGCCACGGGCTCGGCAGCGACCGGTGCTTCGGCGGCTGCAGGCACGGGCAGGCTGGCCACCAAGTCTTCCGCGGTTTTCTTGCGCTGAGTGTCGTAATACCACCCAGCGACAACGATGCCCAGCAAACCCAGGGCCGCGATCACGCCGGGCAGCACTGAACGACTGAAACGGCCCCGCCCCACCTGAGGCATGTCGCCCTGGGCATTGGAGGCCGGCGCCAGCTCGATGGAGGCCTCGTCCGCAGGCGATTGCAAGGCCGCCAGCAGCGGGGCCGCATCAATCTTGAGAAGCCGCGCGTAGTTGCGCAGAAAGCCCCGCGTGAATGCAAACCCCGGTAGCAGATCGAAGCGACCCGACTCCAGCGCTTCGATCTGGCGAGCATTGAGTTTGAGCGAACTGGCCACTTCGGAAATGCTCAGTCCCTGGGCTTCACGCGTGCGACGCAAGGTATCGCCAACGGAAGAGTCCTGGACTGAGCTCGTCGGTGAATTGGGCAAAGCTTGAGAATCGGTCACTGGTACTGCCCTTGCAAGAAAGCCTTGAATTCGAGGGAGCCGGGGAAGCGGCGTCGAAGCTGTTGAACGAATCCCGCCTCGGCAGCGCGATCACCAAGGCGGCGCTCAACACGAATGGCCAGCCACAGACTCTCTGCGGTGGGTTCGCTCCCCTGGTGCAAGGCGCCGAGATAACGCTTCGACGCCTCGTTGGCCCCCCGACGGTAGGTGATCGCAGCCAGATGAAACAGCGCCTGAAAATTTCCATTGTCCGTTTCAACTGCGCGCAGAAACTGCTCTTCCGCCGCCTGATCGTTTTTCAGGCGCAACTGGCACAGCCCGGCATTGGCATAGGCGCGGGTGGGTGTCTGGTAGTAGGGATTGCGGACCACCGTTGCAAACTGCTCGAGCCCGGCCTGCTCCTTGCCTGTAGAGCACAGAAACCAGCCGTAGCTGTTCATGATTTCCGGATCGCCCGGCGCCAGTCGCATGGCGTACTCGAAGTTGGCAGCCGCAACCGCATTCTCCTCGAGGAACATGTGCACCAGCCCCATCAACTGGTAAGCCGGTGCGTAGCCGGAATCGTAGGCGACAGCGGAACGGGCTTCATCGAGGGCCACGCCGTAGCGACCAGCCTGAAAATAGGCTTGGCCGAGCTCCACATGAACCTTGGCCTTGCGCCGTGCATCGGTGACAACCGGCTCGTCAGACATGGGCCGATCGAGATTGGCAACAGAGGTCGGGATACGGGGTCCGGCACATCCAGCCAGCGCACACAGTGCTGCCAGCACCGGCAACAAGCGCTTCACGCTCATGCCTCCGCAACCGGAATGATCCGGGTGGTACGGCGCGTCTTGTCCTTGACCTGGCCGGCAAGCTGACCGCAAGCGGCATCCACATCGTCACCGCGGGTCTTGCGCGTCGTGGTGACGATACCGGCCGCCATCAGGATGTCTGCAAACTGCTTGATGCGCGACGCCGGCGAGCGGTCGAAGCCGGAGTTCGGGAAGGGATTGAACGGGATGAGGTTGAACTTGCAGGACACATCCCGCGTCAGCGCGACGAGCTCCCGGGCGTGAGCGTCGGAATCGTTTACGCCGTCGAGCATCACGTACTCGAAGGTGACGAAATCCCGCGGCGCCTTTTCGAGGTAGCGCCGACAGGCCGCCATCAACTCACGCAAGGGGTATTTCTGGTTGATCGGCACCAGCTTGTCGCGCAGGGCGTCATTCGATGCATGCAGGGACACGGCAAGGGCCGTCGGACAGGCGTCGCGCAGGCGGTCCATGGCCGGAACAATGCCGGACGTGGAAACCGTGACCCGGCGGCGCGACAAACCGTAGGCGTTGTCGTCCAGCATCAGATTGAGGGCCAACACGACGTTGTCGAGATTGGCGAGGGGTTCGCCCATGCCCATCATCACCACGTTGCTGATGACGCGCTCACCGTCGCCGTTGGCGCCGAGCAGGCGGTTGGCGAGCCACAGCTGGCCGATGATTTCGGCGGCAGTCAGGTTGCGGTTGAAGCCCTGCTTGCCCGTCGAACAGAAGGCGCAATCGAGCGCACAGCCGGCCTGGGACGAGATGCACAGGGTGCCGCGATTGGTTTCGGGAATGAACACCGTTTCCACCGCATTGGCGTTGCCCACATCGAGCAGCCACTTGCGGGTTCCATCCGTGGACACGCTGTCGCGCACCACCACAGGCGGAGCAATGCATGCCGTCGCCACGAGCTTGGCCCGCAGCGACTTGGCAACGTCAGTCATCTGGTCGAAATCGGTTGCGCCGAAGCGATGCACCCAACGGAGCACCTGCTTGGCGCGAAATGGTTTCTCACCCTGCTGGACGAACCAGTCGGTGAGGGCTTCGGCATCGAAATCGAGGAGATTGACCACGTAAGTATCCGTTCAAACCAGCAGGACGAAGCGATTTCATCCTGCTGGTAGAGATCATCAGCGGCTGTAAACGTTCATGCCGGGGAAGAAGAAAGCAATTTCCACCGCTGCCGTTTCGGCTGCATCGGAGCCATGCACTGCGTTGGCATCGATGGACTCGGCGAAATCGGCGCGAATGGTGCCGGGAGCGGCCTTCTTCGGGTCGGTGGCGCCCATCAGGTCACGATTCTTGAGAATGGCGCCTTCGCCTTCGAGAGCCTGGATCATCACCGGGCCGGAGGTCATGAAGGACACCAGATCCTTGAAGAAGGGGCGTTCCTTGTGCACAGCGTAGAACTCACCGGCTTCACGCTCGGAGAGGTAAGCCAGCTTGGCGGCAACGACTTTCAGGCCGGCAGCTTCGAAGCGGGCGTAGATCTGGCCGATCACGTTCTTGGCGACGGCGTCGGGCTTGATGATGGACAGGGTGCGTTCAATAGCCATGTTGCTAACTCCAGTGAGACAAAGGATGGTTCGAAAAACCGAAAGCTTGGAATTTTAACAGGTTGATGCGGCTCATCGGCTTTTTTCGGCTCGATGATGTCGATGAGGGAGAGCGGAGATTGGGGGATACACAAGCCTGACGGGACCGTCAGGCGGGAATCGGGACAAAACGGGGAGCAAAAAAAAGGGTGCGCATCGCGCACCCCCAACCCCAACAGAGAGACTTAAGTCAAGGCACCCAGTGCCTGGAAGACGCATGTTGTTGCTCGTGTTTGCGTCTTCAACCTGAGAGGAAGTATGCGTGTCACTGCCGGACCCGATCTTGACCTTTATCAAAAACCCTTCAGATGCCGGGGTAAATGCAGGCGGGCGATCATTGTTCATGCGCTGGGCTCAGGATCCGGGCTTGGCGGCCTGATCTTTTTTGCTCGCATCCACCTGAACGGGCGGCGTGTCATCGTCGCTGACCACCCGGTAACCCGGGCCTTCCAGATCGTCGAACTGCCCGCTGCGAACCGACCACCAGAAAATGAGGCCGATCAGAAAAACAAGGATCAACGACAGGGGAATGAGCAGGTAGAGGCTTTCCATGGTGGATCTCAGTGAGTGCGCTTGCGCTGCAGGCGCAGGGCGTTCAGAACAACGAACAAGGAGCTCGCCGACATGCCGATACCCGCCATCCAGGGCGTTACGAGGCCCGACATGGCAAGCGGAACGGCAGTGAAATTGTAGGCGAACGACCACCACAGGTTTTGCCGGATGATGCGCAGGGCACGGCGGGACAGATCCACACCTTCGGCGAGGGAAGCCAGGCGGCCGCTCAAGAGCACGATATCGGCCTGGTTGCGGGCCAGGTCCGTCCCCCCGCCCATGGCGACGGACACCTGGGCCTGAGCCAGCACCGGCGCATCATTCACCCCGTCGCCGACCATCGCAATCACCGCATCGCCCTTCTGGAGGGCGCGCAGTTCGGCGTGCTTCCCTTCCGGAGTCATTCCACCTACCGCATGCTTGACGCCCAAGCGACGCCCCAGCTCCTCCACCGTAGACGGCGTGTCGCCACTGAAAATCGACAGTTCGATGCCCTTCCCGCGCAGGGACGTGAAGGCTGCCGGGCAATCCTCACGCAATCCGTCGGACAGGGCAAAACCGGCAAGCCAGCCGTTCGAAGAACCGAGGGCGATGACGGTACGGCCGGAGCGCTCGTCTTCCTGAAGCACTTCGGGGACCGGAGTTCCGGTCAGCGCCGCCACGAATCCCGGCCGGCCGATGCGGTAAGTGAGACCATCAAGCACACCCGAAACCCCCTGCCCCGTCGTTGCGTTCAGGCTGGTGAAAGCGGCCAGCGGCTCGCCGGTGGCGCCCTCGATTCTGAGCGCGGTAGCGATGGCATGCTCCGAGCCCTGCTCCAGTCCGGCAGCCAGACGCACGACTGCGGCTTCACCGAGCCCCCCCAGAACACGAACCTGCTCAACCCGCATCTCGCCGTAGGTGAGCGTGCCGGTCTTGTCGAAGACGAAGTGATCGGCCCGTGCCAGGGCTTCGATGGCATGGCCACGCGTCACCAGAACGCCCATCCTGGCAAGGGCGTCAGTCGCCACAGTCAGGGCCACCGGCGTGGCCAGGGACAGCGCACACGGGCAGCTCACCACCAGGACCGACACGAAGACCCACAGGGCGCGGTCCGGATCGAACCACCACCACCCAACTGCCGTCACGCAGGCCAGCACCAGCAGCGCAACAATGAACCAGGCGGCGACCTTGTCGGCCTGCTGCACCACCCGGGGCTTCTCTGCCGACGCCCGCTCCATCAACTGACGGATCGCAGCCAGCCGGGTGTGCTCGCCGGTACGAGTGACGCGAACGAAGAGCGGGCTGCCGACATTGACACTGCCGCCTGTCACTTCACAGCCGGGCGTCTTTGGCACCGGACGACTCTCGCCGGTAAGGAGCGCTTCATTCGCTTCGCTGCACCCGTCGATGACCACGCCATCGGCTGGCATGCTTTCGCCGGGTTTGACGCGGATCACGTCACCGCTCAGCAACTGCGACACGGGTACTTTCTCCCCCTCCTGCGCCGGGTAGCCAGGTAGCCGTTCGGCAAAGGCAGGCAGCGCCTTGCCGAGCTCTTCCACCCCGCGCACGGCCTTCTGGCGGGCAAGCATTTCCACGTAGCGCCCGCACAGCAGGAAGAACACGAACATGGTGACCGAGTCGAAATACACCTCGCCATGATCGGAAATCGTGGCCCAGCAACTGGCCAGAAAGGCCGCACCGACACCGAGGGCGACCGGCACATCCATGCCCAGCCGGCGCAGGCGGATGTCGCGCCACGCATGACTGAAGAAGGGCGCAGCGGAATACAGCACGACCGGCGCGGTGAGGATCAGGCTGGCCAGGCGCAACAACTTCTCGATGTCGGCGGTCATGTCGCCGGCCTCGGCGATGTACACCGGGAAGGCGTACATCATCACCTGCATCATGCCGAAACCGGCCACAAAAAGCCGCCACAAGGCAGAGCGCCGCTCGCGCTGGGATATCTGCTCGGAGCGGGCCGAGTCGTAAGGATAGGCCCGGTAGCCGATGGCCTGGATCGCCGCGAGGATGTCGGACAGTTTGATGCGCCGCTCGTCCCAACGCACGCGAGCCCGACGGGTCGCGTAATTGATGTCGACTGCGGTTACGCCGGGCTGATGGGCGATGTGCTCTTCATTCAGCCAGATGCAGGCGGCACAGGTTATGCCTTCGAGGATCAGGGCTGCTTCACGCTCATGCTCGCCAACCGGCGTGACGAAGCCTTTCTGGAAATCCGGATGATCGAAAAGACCGAGATCCTTGAGCTCATCGGGCATGGCCTCGCGGGCCTGCTCGGGCATGGCATCACGACGACGGTAGTAGTCGATCAGACCATTGCTCACAATGGACTCAGCCACGGCCTGGCAGCCGGTGCAGCACATCTGGCGGCGGGCACCGTCAACCTCGACAGAGAGATCCAGATTGGCGGGAATCGGCAGACCGCAGTGGTAGCAGTCGTGTTCGGATGACGGGGGGGATTGGGACAAAAAAGCCTCACATGCAACGCACGCGGCCGGGAATGACCACGGAGAACATGCCTTTTTATCACAAAGCCGCACCCCATCAAAACCTCGGGGAACACCCTCAAAACAAAAGCGCGCCCCGGAGGACGCGCTTTTACGTGAAACGACAAACAGGAACTACATCATCCCGAGCATGCGCGGGAACCACAAGGACAGGCCTGGCCAGTAGGTCACGACACCGAGAAAGACCAGCATCGACAGCAGCCACGGCCAAACCGCGACCGTGAGCTCCGTGATACCCATCTTGGTGATGCCCGACGCCACGTAGAGGTTCAGCCCCACCGGCGGGTGACACATACCCACTTCCATATTCACCACCATGATGATGCCGAAATGCACCGGGTCGATACCGAGCCGCACTGCAACCGGGAACAGGATCGGGGCGAAGATCAGGACGATGGAGGACGGCTCCATGAAGTTGCCGGCCAGCAGCAGCATCACATTGACCGCCAGCAGGAAGGCGACAACACCAAGCCCGTTGCCCAGCATCCACTCGGCCAGCGCCTGCGGGATGTTCTCGTTGGTCATGATGAAGGAGAACAACACCGCATTGGTGATGATGTAGAGCAGCATCGCCGACATGTTGGCAGAGTTGAGCAGCACCTTCGGCACGTCCCGCAGGGGCATGTCGCGATACACGAACACGGCCACCACGAAAGCGTACATGGCGCTCATGGCTGCCGCTTCGGTCGGCGTAAACAGGCCGGTATAGATACCGCCCATCACCACGACGATCAGCAGCAGGCCCCACATCGACTCACGGAAGGCCTTGATGCGCTCAGCGGTAGAAGCCTTCGGCTGACGCGGGTAGTCGAACTTCCTGGCCCGATACCAGGTTACCCCGCCAAGAACACCCGCCAGAGCCAGACCAGGTACCACACCGGCCATGAACAAGGCACCGACAGACGTGTTGGTCGCCACCGAGTACATCACCATCACGATGGACGGCGGGATCAGGATGCCCAAGGCCCCCGCCGTCGTAATGATGCCGGCACCGAACTTGTTGGGGAAACCCGCCCGCGTCATGGCCGGCAACAGAATCGAACCAATGGCCACCACCGTTGCCGGAGAAGAACCCGACACCGCCGCAAAAAGGGCACAGGCCAGCACGCCGGCCAGACCGAGACCGCCGTACCAATGCCCCACCATCGATGAAGCGAAATTGATCATTCGCTTCGCCACCCCGCCGTGAGTCAGAAAGTTGCCGGCCAGGATGAAGAACGGAATCGCCATGATTTCGAACTTTTCGATACCAGTGAAAAGCTTGAGGGCAACCGACTCCAGGGGCACCTCGGTGAACATGAACAGAAAGCTGAGAACGGTGAGGCCGAGAGAAATGGAAATCGGCATCCCGGTCAGCATCAGGGCCAGGAGCAGGCCAAAGATGATGGCGGCGTTCATTTGCGGTCTCCCTTCACATCACCAACCTGCGGGTGCTTCAGATCATGCATGTGCAGGTTGTCGCTCATTACGTAGGCATCAGCACTGTCCGGCACGTGCTCCTCGCCGTCGAGACCATCCACATGACCGTGATCGTGATGCGGCAACTCACCGGTACGCAGAAAACCCGCCGTTACCTGCAGGAAGCGGAAGCACATCAGGCTTGAACCAAGGGGTATCGCGCTATAAACCATCCAGGTCGGCCATTCCAGATCGGGCGTCGTCGGACCTTCCGGAACATCGCCGAATTCCGCCCCGGTCATGTGCAGAAAGGCGTAATGGGCACCGTTTTCCCACACAAAGTGCGCGCCGAGAGTGGCGACGATACCCGTAAAGAGTGCACCGGCAAGCAGGCCAAAAACGATGAATCTGGCCCGGTTGTTATCGTTCAGCCGGTTGATGAGCACATCGACACCCACGTGGATGCCGGTGCGCACGCCATAGGCGGCGCCAAACTTGGCCATCCACACGAACATGATGATGCACAGCTCTTGAGCCCAGCTGAAGTTCAGGCCGAGCAGCCAGTCCTGCAGACCGGGAATGCTGACGCCTGCCAGGTAACGATGCACGACGGACAGAAAAATAATCGTCGTGGCGCTCCCCATCAGAAGCGTGATGATCCACTCTTCCAGGTGATTGAGTAACTTCATGATTTAGCCTCGCAGAGACTTGCGATTGGACGCGCCCGGCCACCGAGGCCGCGACGCGTCGTCATGCCCTTCATCCACGGAACGGGATGAAGGGCTTCTACAAACGAAAACCTTGATCGGCTTACAGCTTCGCGGGATCGAATCCGGTTTCCTTGTAGATCGACTGGATCAGATCCTTGCCGATGCGCCCTTCCATCTTCTGATGAACCGGGAACATGGCCTTCTTGAAGGCCAGCTTTTCTTCCTTGGTCGGGACGTAGATCTGGGTCTTGCCGCTCTTCCTGATCGCCTCCAGGGACTTGTCGTTCTCTTCCTGGGCAATCTTGTTAGCGTAGATGGTGGAATCCTTCATCGCATGTTCCAGCTGGCCACGCACATCAGCCGGCAGGCCGTCCCAGAATTTCTTGTTGGCAATGACGGCATAGCCCAGATAACCGTGGTCAGTCACCGTCATGTGCTTCTGCACTTCGTGCATTTTCTGGGTGTACATGTTGGAATGGGGGTTCTCGGTACCATCCACAACACCGGTCTGCAGGGCCTGATAGACCTCTGAGAAGGCCATCACCTGAGGCAAGCCGCCCACCGAGCGGATTTCCTCTTCGAGCACCTTGGAGGACTGGATGCGCAGTTTCTTGGCTTTCAGATCCGCCGGGGTGTGGATGGGTGTATTAGCCGAGAAGGACTTGAAACCGTTGTCCCAGTAAGCCAGGCCAACGATGCCCTTGGGTTCGAGCTTTTTCAGGATGCCAGCGCCGACAG
>ERZ724524.741-NODE-741-length-21541-cov-5.034022_pt1 | contig 21541 bp, 22 predicted proteins | sample MGYA00376057_ERZ724524 | MGnify/ENA primary metagenome ERZ724524 (study PRJEB28724, sample SAMN07190888) | wastewater metagenome | isolation source: influent of sewage treatment plant in Hong Hong | place: USA: Christiansburg, Virginia | collected 2016-03-01 ...
CTCAGTGTAGGGCACTTCCTTAGGCTCCTCGTGAGCCACAGTCTGAGCCACACCTTTGAGCTTGGAAGACCTGTTGTTGTTGGGTTTTTTATCCATAACAACAGCTTAGCAAACTTTGGTGGTGATGGGCAGAATCGAACTGCCGACCTATGGGTTATGAATCCATCGCTCTAACCGTCTGAGCTACATCACCGTGAAGGGGTCGGATTATAGGGGCGACAATGCTGCCGGTCAAGTTTCCCCTTGGTTTCCAGTGGTCTCGTATATAATTGATTCCATGCCAGTTCCCGCAATTCTTGCATCCATGCTGAACAGTATCGTCGGCCAGGCCGTCAATACTGCGATGGAGAACGCCGTCTATCCGCAGCCGGTTGCGGCGGAGATCGGTGTTGTCGGTACCCGCGCCTTTCCTGAAGGCACCAAAAAGGGCGAGTTGGCGCCAATTGCCGGCATGATCGACATCGTGATCGATGGCAAGACCCTGAACCGGGCGCCCGGCATGCAGATCCGTAACCAGCAGAACCTGATCGTCATGCCGATGACGGTGCAGGCGAAAGTGCCGGTGCGCTATCAGCTCGACGGCAGTGGTGCGGTCTTCCGCGTCTGGCTGCTGACCAGGGCGGAAATCGCCGCCAATTAATTTTCAAGAAATTCCGCAATGCCCAAGAAACTCTTCATCCGCACCTTCGGGTGCCAGATGAATGAGTACGATTCGGACAAGATGGCCGATGTACTCAATGCCGCAGAAGGCGTCGTCAAAACTGACAACGTTGAAGAAGCCGACATCATCCTGTTCAACACCTGTTCCGTGCGCGAGAAGGCGCAGGAGAAGGTTTTTCATGACCTGGGCCGTGTGCGGCACCTGAAGAAGCTCAACCCCAACCTGGTGATCGGCGTTGGTGGTTGCGTAGCCAGCCAGGAGGGTGATGCGATCATTGCGCGCGCGCCTTACGTTGATGTGGTGTTTGGCCCACAAACGTTACACCGCTTGCCGCAGTTGATTGCGCAACGCAAGGCGAATGGCAAGGCGGCTGTCGATATTTCCTTCCCCGAAATCGAAAAATTTGACTCCATGCCGCCAGCAGAAGTCAAAGGCGCCTCGGCATTTGTGTCGATCATGGAAGGCTGCTCCAAATTTTGTACTTTTTGCATCGTGCCTTACACGCGTGGCGGCGAAGTTTCACGACCATTTGATGATGTGCTGACTGAGGTTGCCGGGCTGGCTGCCAACGGCGTTGGCGAAGTCACGCTGCTAGGACAGAATGTGAATGCCTATCGCGGCGACATGGCCGAAACTGAGGAAAAGGCTGATCTGGCGTTGTTGATTGAGTACATTGCCGAAGTACCTGGCATTGAACGTATTCGTTACACAACCTCGCATCCGCGTGAAATGTCGCAGCGCCTGATCGACACCTACGCGACTGTGCCGAAATTGGTGTCGCATCTGCACCTACCAGTTCAGTCCGGTGCAGATCGCGTGCTGGCGGCGATGAAACGCGGCTACACGGCGCTTGAATACAAGTCGATCATCCGCAAACTGCGTGCTGCGCGCCCGGATATTTCATTGTCCTCGGATTTCATTGTCGGCTTCCCCGGCGAAACCGATGAGGATTTCGAGAAGACGATGAAACTGATCGAGGATGTTGGCTTCGACAACTCGTTCTCTTTCGTTTATAGCCCGCGCCCCGGCACTCCCGCCCTCGACATGGAAGACACAACCCCGCCCGAGGTCAAATCTGCCCGCCTGAGCCGCTTGCAGAAGCGCATAGACGAACAGGCACAGGTGATCAGCCAGGCGATGATCGGCAGCGTTCAGCGCGTGCTGGTTGAAGGCACATCACGCAAGGATGTCCTTGAAATGGCGGCGCGCACCGATAACAACCGGATTGTTAATTTTGCTGGCAACCCACGCTTGATCAATACCTTCGTCAATGTCCGGATTACGGATGCCTTGCCGCATAGCCTGAGGGGTGAAATTGTCATCCACGAAGACTAAACCGGCACCGAAGAGCCGGCCGGTGGAAATTGCACTGACACCGGTCGACAACGTCTTGCTGGCCAATTTATGCGGCCCGCTCGACGAGAACATTCGACAGATTGAAACCGGCCTTGATGTCACCATACGCCGCCGCAATGAACGTTTTTCAATTTCTGGCGAAAAAGCGCAGTTGACCGTAGATGCCATCCGCCACTTTTACGGCATGGCACGCCAGGCCATATCGGTCGATGAAATTCAGCTGGGCTTGATCGAACTGACCAACGCTCCGGTGCGCCGCATTTCGCGCAAGGCCGACAGCCTGACCGACGGCCCGCAACTGATCACGCGCAAGACCGAGTTGCATGGCCGCACTCCGCGTCAGGTGGCTTACCTGAAGGCGATTCAGGAGCATGACATCACCTTCGGCATCGGCCCCGCCGGCACGGGCAAGACTTACCTTGCCGTTGCCAGCGCCGTCGACGCTTTTGAGCGCGATATGGTCGAGCGCATCATCCTGACTCGCCCCGCTGTTGAAGCCGGAGAACGCCTCGGCTTTCTGCCGGGCGATCTGACGCAAAAGATAGACCCCTACCTGCGCCCGCTCTATGACGCACTCTACGACCTGATGGGCAGCGACCGGGTCAGCAAACTGTACGAGAAGCACGCCATCGAAATCGCCCCGCTCGCTTTCATGCGTGGGCGGACACTGAATCACGCCTTCATCATTCTCGATGAAGCGCAGAACACGACGCCGGAGCAGATGAAGATGTTCCTGACGCGCATCGGCATTGGCGCCAAGGCGGTTGTAACCGGTGACCTGACGCAGATTGACCTGGCCAAGGGACAAAAGAGCGGCCTGCGCGAAGCGCGCGACATTCTGAAGGATGTGCGCGGCCTGGCCTTTACCGAATTTTTGAAGGAAGACGTGGTGCGCCACCCGCTGGTCGCCCGCATCGTTGCCGCCTATGAAACCAAAGACAAACAATCGACTTAACCTGTCCGTGCAATACGCCTGTAACCGGGATGGCTTACCCTTACGCGCCGACTTTGTGCGCTGGGCACGCGCGGCATTGGTCGGTGGCGGTGAAATCGCCATCCGACTAGTTGAAGCGGACGAAGGTCAGGCGCTGAACAAGGAATATCGTGGCAAGGATTACGCAACCAACGTATTGTCATTTCCCTACGATACCGACCCGGTGGTGAGTGGCGACCTGGTCATCTGCCCCAGCGTCGTGGCGCGCGAAGCCAGCGAGCAGGGCAAGCCGCTGGCTGCTCACTACGCGCACCTGACGGTGCATGGTATGCTGCATTTGCAAGGCTGGGATCATGAGAATGACGATGATGCCCAGGCGATGGAAACTGAAGAAACGGAGATTCTTGCCGCCATGGGCTACCCAGATCCTTATTTGGGTAACTGAGCGGTTTAAACATTATGGATAGTGACAGTAAACCGGGTTTTATTGAACGACTGACTTCCCTGCTGTTGCGCGAACCTGAAGACCGCGCGCAATTAATGGAAGTTTTGCACGGCGCTTACCAGCGCAACCTGATGGACGCCGACGCGCTGACCATCATCGAAGGCGCACTCGCCGCCTCCGACACCCGCGTGACGGATGTGATGATTCCCCGGGCGCAGATGGGCGTCATCGACATTGATGATCCAATGAGCGAAATCATCCCGGTGGTCATCGAAGCAGCTCACTCACGCTTTCCGGTGGTGGATGGTGACCGCGACAAGGTGCTCGGCATCCTGCTCGCCAAGGATTTGTTGCGCATTCATATTGAAAAGGATTTCAACCTGCGCGACTGGCTGCGACCAGCGGTTTTCATCCCGGAATCCAAGCGCCTCAACGTGCTGCTGCGTGAATTCCGCGTTTCACGCAATCACATGGCGATTGTCGTCAATGAATACGGTGGCGTTGCCGGCCTGGTGACGATTGAGGATGTGCTCGAACAAATCGTCGGCGACATTGAAGATGAATACGATTTCGACGAAGCACACGACAACATTCGCCTTGATTCGACCGGCCGCTATCGGGTCAAGGCACGGACTGAAATCGAAGATTTCAATGAGGCTTTCAACACCAAGTTCTCCGACGAGGAATTCGATACCGTCGGCGGACTGGTTTTGCGCCATTTGGGTCGCGTCCCCAAGCGCAACGAAGTGATGGATATTGAAGGCGTAAGGATTCAGGTGTTGCGCGCCGATAGCCGCCGGCTCTACACCTTGCTTGTTTCCCCGCCACAAAAACCGGAAGCCGGTGCTGAAGTCGCTGCTGGCTAGGCACGCCGCCACACGCTATGTCGCTGCGACCCTGATCGGGGTCGCTGGCGTTTTATGCTTCGCTCCCTTTGGCTTGTTCTGGCTGGCGCCATTGATCTGGTTTGGCTTTTTTCAGCTACTACGCCAGGCAACAAGTGTCCGTCAGGCAACGCTGTGCGGTCTGGCCTTTGGTCTGGGCTTTTTCCTGACCGGCGTTTCCTGGGTTTATGTCAGCCTTTCCGTTTTCGGTGGCATGCCCTGGTGGCTGGCCGGGCCGGCGGCTTTCATGTTTTGCGGCGTCATGGCGCTGTTTCCCATGCTTGCCGGCGGCGTGTTCAAACGCTGGCAAGCCGAAACCTTCTGGCAACAAGCTCTGCTCTTCGCTGCGCTCATTGCTACGGTCGACTGGCTGAGAAGCTGGATTTTTACCGGATTCCCGTGGCTTGCACTGGGCTACTCACAAGCCGCGCCCAGCCCGCTGGCTGGCTTTGCACCACTGCTCGGCGTGCATGGGCTGAGCCTGCTGGTTGCTTTGAGCAGCGCACTACTGGCGCGCTGTCGCATCGGGCTGGCGTTTATGGTTGTGCTGGCCTTGAGTGGCTTCGGGCTGCGTCAGGTGCAATGGACGACACCGGTTGGCGAGCCAATCAGCGTTGCGCTGATTCAAGGCAATGTGCCGCAGGAAATGAAATTTCGCCCGGAAGCCTTTATTCGCACGCTTGATCTATACCGCGAGCTGGTCGAGCAGAATCCGGCACAACTGATCATTCTGCCGGAGACAGCGATTCCGGCTTTCTTTGACCAATTGCCGATGCACTACATTGAAGCGCTCAAGTCAGCGGCACAGCGTCACGGTGGCGACATCATTCTCGGCACATTGACCGGTGGCAGCGAGCGTTATTTCAACAGCGCAATCAGCCTCGGACAGTCGCCCTTGCAGGTTTATAGCAAAAGCCATCTGGTACCCTTTGGCGAGACGATTCCGCCAGGTTTTTCGTGGTTCATGAAGTTTGCCAGCATCCCCATGTCGTCATTTTCGCGCGGGCCGGAATCTCAGCCGCCGCTGGCCGTGGCCGGGCAGAATGTTGCGGTCAACATCTGTTATGAGGATGTTTTTGGCGAAGAAATCATTGCTGCCTTACCGGCTGCCGGCATACTCGCCAATCTCTCGAATACCGCCTGGTTCGGCCATTCCTTGGCGCAACCGCAGCATTTGCAGATCGCCCAGATGCGGGCCAGCGAAACCGGTCGCCCGATGCTGCGCGCAACCAATACCGGGATGACGGCCGTGGTTGGCGCCGATGGTTTCGTACAAGCCGCCCTGCCAGCATTCACGCAGGGGGTTTTGAAAGCCGAAGTCCGCGCTTATGAGGGCATGACGCCTTACGCGAGCTTCGGCAATCTCGGCTTTTTGTTACTGGCAATCAGCTTTTTAGTTATTGGCCGCCTGCCAGTCCGCCGTATCAGGTAGAACGCAGGCGCTGGCCGGCTTGTTCGAGGCGTTGGCGTTCAGCCAGCACCTTGGTCGAATAGCGACGCTCCGGATCATTAATTGCACCAGCAAACTGCTGGAGGCCGTTTTCAATGCCACCGTTACGGTGGATTGACTCCTTGAGCACCTTGGCACCGACCTGAACGTTGGTCAGCGGGTCAAGGAAAGGCAACTCGCCAGCATCGCTGGGCAGCTTGTCTTTATGGAAGCGCGGCAGCACTTGCATCAAGCCCTGGGCGCCAACGACACTTTGCGAGAGCGGATTGAAACCGGATTCGACGCCAATCACGGCAATGATCAGCAAGGGATCAAGCTTCAGATCACGACCGGCAGCCTGAGCAGTCGCAAAAACTGGCAGCAAGGCGTCATTTGAAACACGGTAGCGTTTGGCAACATAATCCAGTGCGCCACGCATGCGTGGGCTAAGCGCTTCGGCAGGGGCTTCGGCGACTTCATCATCAACCGCATCTTCTGTTACTGATGCCGTATTTGCCGGGAGGAAAGACTTCAGGCCATCGATAAATGCCGTTTTGCCGCTATAAACGCCAAACAGACCAACGATGAGGACGATGCCGGATACCATCAGGGCATTTTGAATCAGGGTGAGAACTGACAATGTCAGACGCGACATGACAGGGGGGAAAAGAGACGTAGCGAACACGTGACCTCCTTCACTGTTGCCACTGCGGCAAACTACGCCGACAGCGAACGGTTACAGGGGGATACGGCATCAAACAAAGATGCTGCACCGCAACATGAATTGCAGTTTATTGATTACATTGAGCATTGTCAATCACGCACCGCCGAACACATGATTTTGTGTTGCGCCGCAACAACACTCTCAGGCGACATGCCACGCTTTCAGGCACCCCCGCACGCCCTGCCGATTCAAGTGAAAAGCTAGTAAAATTCAAGGCTTTCCGTCTTACCGAGTGCGTCCGATGACCACCAGCAACAAACCCACCTTTCAAGAAGTCATCCTGCGTTTGCAGGAGTACTGGAACAAACAAGGCTGCGCACTGCTGCAACCTTACGACATGGAAGTCGGTGCTGGCACCAGCCATACCGCCACTTTCCTGCGCGCAATTGGTCCGGAGCCATGGAAAGCCGCTTACGTGCAGCCATCGCGCCGCCCCAAGGATGGCCGCTATGGCGAAAACCCGAACCGCATGCAGCATTACTATCAATATCAGGTGGTGCTGAAGCCGGCGCCGGAGAACATACTTGAGCTTTACCTTGGCTCGCTCGAGGCGCTCGGTTTCGATCTCAAGCAGAACGACGTGCGTTTCGTTGAAGATGACTGGGAAAATCCGACGCTAGGCGCCTGGGGCCTCGGCTGGGAAGTCTGGATGAATGGCATGGAAGTTACGCAATTCACCTACTTCCAGCAGGTTGGCGGTATCGACTGCAAGCCGATCACCGGTGAAATCACCTACGGCCTTGAGCGACTGAGCATGTACCTGCAAGGCGTCGAGAACGTGTTCGACCTGAAATGGACGGAAGGCCTGACTTACGGTGACGTTTACCACCAGAACGAAGTCGAGCAATCGACCTACAATTTTGAGCATTCAGACGCTGAGTTCCTGTTCACCGCCTTCGCTGCGCACGAAAAACAGGCGCAGCACCTGATGAGCGCACAACTGGCACTGCCGGCTTACGAACAAGTCTTGAAAGCCGCGCACACCTTCAATCTGCTCGATGCGCGTGGTGCCATTTCGGTGACCGAGCGTGCTGCCTATATTGGTCGCATACGCAACCTGGCCCGTGCCGTTGCCCAGGCCTACCTGGACAGCCGCGCCCGCCTGGGTTTCCCGATGGCACCGAAAGCATGGGCTGACGAAGTGCTCGCCCAGATTGAAAAGAAAGTTGCCTGATATGTCGTCCAAGAACCTGCTCGTTGAACTATTTGTCGAAGAACTGCCGCCCAAGGCGCTGAAGAAACTCGGTGAAGTTTTTGCCCAGACGCTGGCGCAGTCGCTAAAAAATAGCGGTTTGGCGGCGTCGACCGTAACAGTTACTCCTTATGCCTCACCGCGCCGTCTGGCTGCGCATATTACTGAAGTGGCAAGCGTTGCCGCTGACAAGTCCGTGGCGCAAAAGCTGATGCCGGCCAGTGTTGGCCTTGATGCCGATGGCAATGCCACACCGGCACTGGCCAAAAAGCTGGCCGCGTTGGGCGCCGACACATCCGCTGTTGCCAACCTCCGCCGCGAAAATGACGGCAAGGCTGACATCCTTTTTTACGACAGCATGGCCAAGGGTGCGACGCTGGCTGAAGGCCTGCAAAAAGCGCTGGAAGCCGCACTGGCTGCACTGCCGATTCCCAAAGTAATGACTTACCAGTTGGCCGATGGCTGGAGCAGCGTCAATTTCGTACGCCCGGCGCATGGTCTGGTCGCGCTGCACGGCAGCGACGTTGTGCCGCTCGCCATCCTCGGCCTGTCTTCCGGTCGTGAAACACATGGTCACCGTTTTGAAGCGGCGGTTGACCCGGTCGTTTTGGCAAACGCCGACGAATACGCTGCCAAGCTGGCGACTGAAGGCGCCGTGATCGCCTCCTTTGCCGAGCGCCGCACTGAAATCGCCCGCCAGCTCGAAGTCGCAGCCGCCAAAGCTGGCGGCAAGCCAATTGACGATGATGCATTGCTGGATGAAGTCACCGCGCTGGTTGAACGCCCGAATGTGCTGATCGGCCAATTTGAGCAGGAATACCTCGAAGTGCCGCAGGAATGCCTGATTCTGACCATGAAGGCCAACCAGAAATATTTCCCGCTGCTTGATGCTGCAGGCAAACTGACCAACAAATTCCTCGTTGTCAGCAACATCAGCCCGGTTGACCCGAGCGCCGTGATTGGCGGCAACGAGCGCGTTGTCCGCCCACGTTTGGCCGATGCCAAGTTTTTCTTTGACCAAGACCGCAAACGCTCGCTGGAATCACGCATTCTCGGTCTGGCCAAAGTGGTTTACCACAATAAATTGGGCACCCAGGGCGAACGCGTTCAACGTGTCGGCTCAATTGCCAATGCCATCGGCGAACGTCTCGGCGGCGAGCAACTCGGACTGCGTGCCAATCGCGCCGCCCTGCTTTCGAAGGCTGACCTGCTGACCGACATGGTCGGTGAGTTTCCTGAATTACAAGGCACCATGGGCCGCTACTACGCGCTGCATGATGGCCTGCTGCCCGATATGGCCGACGCCATTGAAGATCACTACAAACCGCGTTTCGCGGGCGACTCGCTACCGCGCAATCCGGTCGGTACCGTTGTCGCGATTGCCGACAAACTGGAAACCCTGGTTGGCATGTTCGGCATCAGCCAGATTCCGACCGGCGACCGCGACCCGTTTGCCCTGCGACGCCATGCACTGGGCGTGATTCGCATGCTGGCTGAAAACGATCTTGATCTGCCGCTCGATACACTGCTGCAAACAGCGGCCGCTGCCTTTGCTGCAGTGGACGGCTTTAAACCGGCAGAATCTGCCCTTGCCGATTTCATCTACGACCGCCTCGCCGGCAGCCTGCGCGATCAGGGTTACACGGCGCAGGAAGTCGATGCCGTAGTCAGCCAACGACCGCAGCGCCTTGGCGATATTCCGAAACGCCTCGCTGCCGTACGCGCTTTCTCCACCTTGCCGGAAGCCGCCGCACTGGCCGCCGCCAACAAGCGTGTCGGCAATATCCTGAAAAAGGTTGAAAACACGGTCGAGGCCTGGGTCGATGCCGCCCTACTCAAGGAAGCCGCCGAAATCGCCCTGCACGCGGCGCTGGTCGACGTTGTACCGCGCGCCGATGCGGCCTTTGTCACCGGCGACTACACGGAATCCCTGCAGGCGCTTGCCGCCTTGCGCGCCCCGGTCGATGCCTTCTTCGACGACGTGATGGTCAATGTCGACGACCCGACGATCCGCGCTAACCGCCTCGGTCTGCTCGCCAAGCTGCATCTGGCGATGAATCAGGTGGCTGACATCTCGAAGCTCTCGACATGAAACTCGTCATCCTCGACCGCGACGGCGTCATCAATTTCGATTCCGCCAAGTTCATCAAGTCCCCTGCGGAATGGAAGCCGATTCCAGGCAGTCTTGAGGCCATCGCCAAGCTCAATCAGAGTGGTTACAAGGTCGTAGTTGCGACCAACCAGTCGGGCGTCGGGCGTTCGTTGTTCGACATGGATACGTTGAACAGCATTCACGAAAAGATGCACAAAGCGCTGTTTACCGTCGGCGGCCGGGTTGATGCCGTGTTTTACTGCCCGCACACGGCCGATTCGGATTGTGATTGCCGCAAACCAAAGCCCGGCATGTTCAAACGCATTTCGGAAGTGCTGAATATTGACCTAAAGGGCGTGCCGACCATCGGCGATTCACTGCGTGATCTGCAAGCAGGGGCGGCCGTTGGCTGCCTGCCACTGCTGGTGCATACCGGCAAAGGCGAAAAAACCCTGGCTGAAGGTAATCTGCCAGAGGGCACGCGTGATTTCACCAACCTGGAAGCGGCGGTTGACTGGCTATTGGCGGGTAAAAAACCATGAACGTGCTGCGCTCCACGTTATTTTCAGCCTGGGTAGTGCTCTGGTCGGTATTGACCGCGCCACTGGTAGTCCTCGGCGCCATCCTTTTACGTGGCATTTGGGCATATCGTCTGGGCAAGCTATGGCGCCTGGGCATGCAGTTCGGCGTCGAGAACCTGCTCGGCATCCGGCCGCATGTCATTGGTCAGGAAAACATGCCGCAAGAGCCTTGCGTCATCCTCGCCAAGCACCAGTCAGCCTGGGAAACCATGACTTTGCAGGACTGCGTGCCGAAAGGCGCCTACTGTGTTTTTGTGCTTAAAAAGGAACTCCTGCGTTTGCCCTTGATCGGCTGGGGGCTGGCTGCGATGAAAATGATCTCGATTGATCGCCTGGCCGGCAAGGATGCGCTCGATCAAGTCGTCAGCCAGGGCCGCGAACGACTGGAGCAGGGTTTTTACGTGATCATTTTCCCGGAAGGTACGCGCGTCGCGCCGGGCCAGAAAAAACGCTACAAGGCTGGCGGCGCCTACCTTGCCACGCACGTTGGCTGCAAAGTGGTGCCGATTGCGCATGATGCCGGCGAGCTCTGGCCGCGTCAGTCCTTCCTCAAGAAACCCGGCACGGTAACGATCAGTATCGGCCCGGCTTTTGATACAACCGGGATGAGCGAAGGCGAAGTCAATCAACGTGCCGAAGCCTGGATTGAAGCCGAAATGCAGCGTATTTCCCCGCATCGTTATCCGGATGCCCAGCGCAGCACCTGAAGCCGCACGCCGCATTGTCATTGCCGGTCAAGCCGTCGCCTATCAATTGCGCCGTAGCCAGCGGCGCACCATCGGCATCTCCATCGACCATCGCGGCCTGCGCGTCGGTGCCCCCAAGCAGGCACGGATCGGCGATATCGAAAACCTGATCCACCAGCACAGCGCCTGGGTGCTCGACAAACTCGCCAACTGGCGCGAGCGCCCCGCCCCCGAAAAGCTGGAAATCAGCGACGGCGTCGAAATTTTTATCCTCGGCGAGCCGTTGACCGTAACCGTTACGCAAATCGGCCGCCCACGCTGGCAATTTGCCGGCGACAAGCTCCATCTCTGGCCATCGGCTACGGTCAACGCCAATAATTTGCTGGAAAAAGCCTTGCGCGAGAAATCGCGGGAAGTTTTTCTCGAACGTCTGGCTTGTTACGCGCCATTGCTGGGCGTTGCAATGCCAGCACTACGTCTGTCTTCAGCCCGCACGCGCTGGGGCAGTTGCAGTCACCATGGCGGTATTTCGCTCAACTGGCGGTTGATTTTCATGCCGCTGGCAGTGGTCGATTACGTGGTTTGCCACGAACTCGCCCACCTCAAGGAAATGAACCACAGCCCACGCTTCTGGTCTGTCGTTGAGCAACTTTGCCCGGATTGGCGTGCGCGCCGTCTGGCGCTGCGCCAACTGGCCAGGCAAATCCCCAACCTATAAGGAAAAACTCATGCGCATCCTGCACACCATGCTTCGCGTCGGCAATCTCGATCATTCCATCACTTTTTATACCGAAATCCTCGGCATGCAATTGTTGCGCCGCACGGATTACCCGGAAGGCCGCTTCACGCTGGCCTTTGTCGGCTACGGCCCGGAGGAGCAAGGCGCCGTGCTGGAATTGACCCATAACTGGGATACGGAAAGCTATGAACTGGGCAACGCCTACGGCCACATTGCGCTGGCCGTACCGGATGCCGCAGCGGCCTGTGCCGAAATCAAGAAGCGCGGCGGCAAGGTGGTGCGCGAGGCAGGGCCGATGAAGCACGGCAAAACCATCATTGCCTTTGTCGATGATCCCGATGGCTACAAAATCGAACTGATCCAGCGCGACTGACATGGCCTTCCCCACCTTCTTTGCTGATATTCCGCCCATCACCCTGCGCGACCCGCTCGCCGAGCTGCTCGGCGCAGCCGAGGATGGCCTGATCGAATACCACTTTGCCGATGCGGTGAAGCTGGCCGGACATTCCTGCCCGACGGTAGCCGGTGCCTGGCTGATGACGGTGTGCGCCTTGCGTGCGCTCTATGGCGACGAAACCCCGGTGCGTGGCAATATTGCCGTAGCGATGAACGAAACTCTCGCCACGGGTGTTGCCGGCGTGATTGCCAGCATTGCCACATTGCTGACCGGCGCAGCGGGCGACGGCGGTTTCAAGGGGCTGGGCGGACAACACAGCCGGCGCAATCTGTTGCATTTTGGCGTGTCGGGCACTGCAGGCCTGGCTTTTAACCGCCTCGATACAAATGTTACGGTCGACTGCGTTTTAAGGCTTAATTTTGTCCCGCCCGACCCGCGCCTGGGGCAATTACTGCCAGCCATCCTGCAGGGCAATGCCAGCCCAAGCGAAACCAGCTTGTTTGGCGAACTCTGGCAGGATCGCGTAAAGCGCATTCTGGTTGATCACGGCGACGATCCAAGGCTAGTTGAGATTCGCTGACTACTTGATTCACCAAAATGAAACAATGGCCGCCTAATATCCACTGCCTATGACATTGCGCCATTTCTTGCCCTTTCTCGCCCTGCTTGCCGTGCTTCCTGCTGCGCAGGCAGCGCGACCGCTGATTACCGATGATGCGCGACTGACAGATCCGCAGGCTTGCCAAATGGAAAGCTGGGTTCATTTCCACCGCGCCCGTACCGAACTTTGGGCGCTACCCGCCTGCAACCCCGGCGGCAACTTCGAATTGACGCTGGGCGGCGCCTTGAGCCGGGCCAATGGCCAAAGTGATAGCGGGGCTATCCTGATTCAAGGCAAAACCCTGTTCAAAACCCTGGAAACCAATAGTTTCGGGATCGGCGTGGCGGCAGGCTACGCCAGCCAGCCGGGCAACGGGCAATCCGGCTCGCCTTACTTTTACGTACCGGCCAGCTTTTCCTTTGCTGATGACCGCTTTGTGCTGCACACCAATCTTGGCGCAGTAAGTGAACGGGAGAGCCGCCAAACACGCCTGACCTGGGGCCTCGGTAGTGAAATACAGACCACGGATCACCTCTTCATCATTGCCGAAACTTACGGCCAGGACAAAGGCAGCCCGTTTTTCCAGATGGGGCTGCGCTACTGGATTGTCCCCAATCACGTTCAGATCGACACCACTTTTGGCAGCCAGATCGGCAATATTCATGACGAACGCTGGGCTTCGATTGGCTTGCGCCTGATCACGTCTCCCTTGTTTTAGACCCAAGCGAAGCCGACTGTCACATTAATGTAAGAATTGTAGCCAAGCTCCCGTGCTAAAAGGGTGCTATTACCAATTGGAGCAATTTACATGGTTTTCTTCGAACTCTTCGCCAATAACCCGGACATCGTTCGTATTGACGCCGGTCAACCCTTGTTTTCTGAAGGCGATGAAGGACATCGGCTATATGTCCTGACGACCGGGCAGGCTGAAATTATCGTTAATAATCGGGTTGTGGAAACCATTCAGCATGGCAATATCGTTGGCGAGATGGGTCTGGTTTCTCCCGGCCCGCGCTCTGCCACAGTCGTCGCGCTAAGTGACTGCGAGTTTGTCGCGGTTGACGAAAAACGCTTCCAGTACCTCGTTCAGCAAACGCCATTTTTTGCCATGCAGGTCATGCGCGTTCTGGCCGAACGCTTGCGTGCCGCCAATCAACTGCTTGCGCCACTCGAAGATATTTGATCGCTGCGCGCCGGAAGGAATTCCCCGCACCAGGCATGAACACTAACGTTCGGGAAGCGCCAGTGATGCGTTTCCCGCGGTGAGCTTTCGCCGGCAAAGATCGGGGGAAAGCGATGGCATGCGCCATTCAGCGCATCAATCGCCACCCAATAGTGACACTGACTGCAGTTGGGATAAGTTTCCATAAGATTTCTTAAGCTGTTACGGTCGACAGCGATTTTGCGCTTATTTTTTCGCCCGCCAGTTGTAGATAAAGCCCGGCGAGACGCCCGGCCATCGCGACATCAGACCACTCTTTGGCATATTCAGGCGCCTCATGACGCAAATGCGACCAGGCAGACGGACGATTGAGAAAATCAGCCAGCGCAATGCCGAAAGCGGCAGGCTCGGCGCGGGGCGTGATTGCACCCCGTTGCGTTTCAAGAATATCGCGAGTGCCCATTTCGGAAAGGGCAATCACCGGCAGGCCGGCGGCCATTGCTTCGAGCAGGACTAATCCCTGCGTTTCCGTCACTGAAGCAAATACGAAAACATCGGCAGCGGCGTAGCAGTCGGGCAATTCCTGCTGGCGGTCCAGATAACCAATAAACTGTACGCTATCGTGCAAGCCCAGCGTTTTGACACGTTTTTTTAGATCATCCGTAGCCGGGCCTTCGCCGGCGATGACCAGCAGCAGATCAGGGCGCTGTTTGAGCGCAACCAGCATGGACAACAAAAGAAACTCAATGTTTTTCTCATGCGCCACGCGGCCAACGAAAAGCGCCACCGGTCTTGTCGACAGAATGCCGTGCTCCCGGCGAAAACGCTGCCGGTTGCCGCCACCAAAGCGTTCCAGTGGAATCCCGGTGGGCAATACGTGCGAAGGCGTTTCGACACCGTAAGAAGTCAGCCGCTCACGCATCGCCGTTGAAGGGACGATAACGCCATCCAGCGCATTGCATTGCCGCCGCGAGAAACCGCGTGCTTGCCCGCGCAGCCAGGCACGTGGGATCAGCGGCGCGTAATGCTGCAAGTATTCTTCAAACAGTGTGTGATAAGTCGCGACAACGGGCAGATCAAGCTTGCGCGCCGCCTTGAGACCGGCGTAATGGGCGATGAACGGGGTCTGAATATGAATCAGATCACAATCCTCGGCCGCAGCCAGAACCGCCTTGTGCATGGCGCGCCACCCAACCAGCCGATCCTCGGGATCACCCGGCAGCGGGCGTCCCGGCACACGAATCACATCAGGCTCGGTAATTTCATTGCCATAACTTGGCACAACTAAGCGCACTTCGACACCAAACCGGCTCAGGGTCTGGCGAAATGTTTCTATCGAAGTAGAAACGCCGTTCACTCGCGGAAAATAAACATCCGAGACCATCAACACTTTCATTTAAACCTCCGCATGTTCGACCGTTGGGGCAGAGAGCGCCGGTATCTTGCTGCGCATACCCCAGGCGACCAGTTCCAGCCGGCCGTCAAAGTGCTCGACAATGGCGGTGCAGGAATCGACCCAATCACCGCAATTGATATAGGTCAGGCCGCCGATATCGCTGATCGTCGCCCAATGGATGTGACCGCAGATAACCCCATCCAGCCCGCGTTCACGGGCGTGATGGATGGCTGACTCTTCAAAATCGAACATGAAATTGAGCGCCGTTTTCACCTTGCGCTTGGCGTAGCCAGCCAGCGACCAGTAGCCTGGAATCCCCAACCGGCGGCGCACACGCGACAAGCCGTGGTTGAGGCTAACCAGGAGGTTGTAGGCCATATCGCCGAGCACGGCGACCCAGCGATGGTGTCGCGTCACCTGATCAAAAACATCGCCGTGAATCAGCAGGAAACGCCGCCCATCGGCCGTTTCATGGACCAGTTCGTCGACCACTTCAATATCACCGAAAACCACGCCGCAGTAATCGCGTAAAGCCTCGTCGTGATTGCCTGGTATAAAGACCACCCGCTCGCCGTGACGTGCACGACGCAGGAATTTCTGGACAACCGTATTTTGTGCCGCCGACCAGTGGATGCTGCGGCTCATCGCCCAGAAATCGATGATGTCGCCGATCAGAAAGGTCTGTTCAGACGGATATTCACGTAGAAAATCGAGGAGACACTCAGCCTGGCAGGCGCGTGTGCCGAGGTGAATATCGGAGAGGAAAACTGAGCGGACCCGTGGCATGGCGCCACGATAACGAACGCAGGTTAAGCCCTTGTGACGCTCAGGTTACCGTCTTGTTTCAGCGTGCAGGAAACGCGCAGGCCATTTCCTTGCGGCCATCGTCGAGGCGGCAGCGAGTGATCAAGCCACCATCGGCATCAAGCAAACGCCCGGCCCAGCCTAGCGCATCGCGATCAAGCACGAGAAAGCTGTAACGATTGAGCACCATTCCACTTTGCGCCGGCACGCCGTCGTAGTTGCGGCCATCCGGCTGTGCCCTTTCCTTGCTGCCGTGGCCCGATTTGCCTTCAAAGAAGGGGGATTCCGGGTCAAAGGCTTCAAGTTGTGTGCCGCCACCGCCAACGATCACCTGGGTTGGCCGCCCATTGGCAAAATTGAGCGTCTGGAAAGCGTGTTCATGACCGCCAACCGCCATTTGTACATTGGCCGGCAAGGCATCGTGCAGCACCTTCTGAAAAGCATTGGGCTGCGAGGCCTGGCCGATCAGGTCGTACCACAGTGGGCGATGCGACAGCAGCCACAGCTTCTGCGCGGTTGGCTGACGCAAGACGCCCAGCGTGCGGCGGAAATGCTCGACATCCTGTGGCGACTCTTTGACGTGGCGATAATCTTCATGGCCGGCGTTGTCGACCACAACAATGCCCAGCCCGGCATCGATATCCAAGTGCCAGGCAGCTGACGTAAAGTTATTGCCGAGCACCGAGCGCGAATCGGTTTTGGAACGCTGATCGGTGCAGGGTTGATAGGTTGAGGACGACAGGAAACGCATCCAGCCTTCGCCGCCCCGATCACAATTCTCGTGATTGCCCCGGACGAAAACCCACGGCGCCTGCGCCAGCAAAGGCGTTGCCGGCGTAAAAAAATCAGCCTGCCAGCCTGGCCAGCCGTAACTGACCGCGACACCCCGCTGGATTAGCTCGGCGCATTGCTTGGGATCATCGCAATATTCGCGGTAATGGTAGTCGCCAACGTGGATCACCAGATCCGGTTTTTCCCGCGCTGCGGCGCTGGCAATACGCGCCCACGGCCAGGCCTCCTGACTGGTGCAATCCTGCAAAGGATCGCCTTTGCCATTGGCCGGCATCTTGATCCGGCAGCCGGTATCGCCCAGCAGAACAATGCGTTGCGCCTGCGCCTTGGGCATTGCCAGCGGCTGTCCGGCAAGCAGCACTTCCTGCGGCGCAGCCGGCAGATCAAGTTGGCAAGTGGCGACGGCAAAAGGCGGATCGAAGGCGCGATTTTTGTCAATCGCCTGTGGCTGTTGCGCATTGCCGCCTGCCCGCACCAGCATGGCTTTTGGCTGCTGATCAACCATTGCCGTCGGGCAAGGCGCACCTTCCGGAACGATGGCGCGTACCGAAACCAGTCCGCTCGGCGCCATTTGAGTCCACGCGGCCAAGCTTGACGGCGGCGCGGAAGGCGTAATGGCACAACCGGCCAGCGCGAGCATGGCAGCAGTTACAGCCAGGCGATGAAAACGAACTGTTACGGTCAACGCAAAAATCCGGCTAAAAAATTAAAGATGCAAGTAACCCATCACGCCGGCAGCAAGCCCCAGCGCGGTCGAGCCATAAACGCCAATCAGCAGCCAGCGCTTGCGTGTCAGCAAGGTAATGGCAGCAAGGGCAATGGCAATTTGCAACAAGGTGGTGGCCAGCGCCCAGCGTTCATGCACATGCATTTCGGCCTCGCTCTTTTTGTCGGCTGCCTTGGCTTCGGCTTCCAACTTGTCAGCCTCTACCTTGATCTCTTCTTTTTCTTTCTTGTAGCGCTCGATGGCCTGAGCAAATTTTTGCTGTGCCTCACCAGTCGTCAGCGTAACGGAAAGCTCAGCCAGATTCTGTTTGTTGCTCTTGGCCTGATAGTAATTCCACTGATTGGAGGCAGAAGTTTTCTGGATCGCCGCCTCGTTTTTGTAGAGCAGGGCTGCATTCTGTGAATGGCCGCCCATGTAGCCAAAAATAGCTCCTACCGTCGACAACAAAGCCGTCAATACGGCTAGGCGTGAGGTAAAGCTGTCGCCTCCGTGTTGTGCGACATGTTCAACTTCATGGTCGTGCGGGCCATGCACGTGAAATCCGTGACCAGACATAGAAACTCCTTCAAAACCGGGTAATGATCAAACAAGAGGCCGCATTCTAACGCGAGTCGCTTGACGGCCAAACGGCCAGCCAATAGATTGCCGGATACTTCACTTCGACTATTGAGACCCCCATGAAAATTGGCACCCCGCTCTCCCCTTCCGCCCTGCGCGTCATGCTCCTTGGCGCTGGCGAACTCGGCAAGGAAGTTATCATTGCCCTGCAGCGGCTGGGCGTTGAAGTGATCGCCGTCGACCGCTACGAGAATGCGCCCGGCCAGCAAGTAGCGCATCGCGCCCACGTGATTTCGATGACTGATGGTGCTGCCTTGCGCGCGCTGGTCGAGAAAGAGAAACCACACCTGATCGTGCCGGAAATTGAAGCCATCGCCACCGACATGTTGGTGCAGATTGAAGCAGAAGGACTGGCCGAGGTCATTCCGACTGCCCGCGCCGCCAAGCTGACGATGAACCGCGAAGGTATCCGTCGTCTGGCCGCCGAAGAACTCGGCCTCGCCACTTCGCCATATCAGTTTGCAGACACGCTAGCCGAACTGCAGTCGGCGATTGATAACGGCATTGGCTATCCGTGCATCGTCAAACCGGTGATGTCCTCCTCCGGCAAAGGCCAATCCATGCTGCGCGGGCCGCAGGATGTGCAAACGGCCTGGGACTATGCGGCAAGCGGTGGGCGGGTAAACGCCGGGCGCATCATTGTCGAAGGCGTCATCAATTTTGATTACGAAATCACCCTGCTCACCGTGCGCGCCCGCGATGAAAACGGCGTCGTGCAGACCTATTTCTGCGAGCCGATTGGCCACGTTCAGGTTTCCGGCGATTACGTCGAATCCTGGCAACCGCAGGTAATGACGCCGACCGCGCTCAAGCGCTCGCAGGAAATTGCCGCAGCCGTCACTGGCAATCTGGGCGGACGCGGCCTGTTTGGCGTTGAGCTGTTCATCAAGGGCGACGAGGTCTGGTTCTCGGAAGTCAGCCCGCGCCCGCACGACACGGGTTTGGTCACACTCTGCTCGCAGCGTTTCTCGGAATTTGAGCTGCACGCCCGCGCCATTCTTGGCCTGCCGGTCGACACCGGCCTGCGCGAACCCGGCGCTTCAGCCGTTATTTACGGAGGACTGGAAGAAAAAGGCATTGTATTTGAGGGACTGGCCGAGGCGCTCAACGTGCCGCGCAGCGATATCCGTCTGTTCGGCAAACCGGAGTCGTTCAAAAAACGGCGGATGGGCGTTGCCGTCGCCAATGGCGTCGATACGACGGAAGCCCGGATGCGCGCCAAGCAGGCGGCGAGCCGGGTTAAACCAGTATCAGGTTGTCGCGGTGAATGATTTCAGGCTCATCAACGTAACCGAGGACACCTTCAATCTCGGGCGTTGATTTGCGTGCAATCAGACGCGATTCGCCACTGCCGTAATTGCTCAAGCCACGGGCGATTTCAAAACCTTCCGGGCTGATGCAGGCAACGGCAGCGCCGCGCTCGAAGTCACCTTCGATGCTGACGACACCAATCGGCAACAAACTTTTCCCGGCTTTTAGTGCGTTGACCGCACCATTATCGAGAATCAGCCGACCTGCCAGTTGCAAGTGATCGGCCAGCCACTGCTTGCGTGCGGCCAGCGGCTGGGTATCCGAAACCAGCAGCGTGCCAACTGGCTCACCATTGGCCAGACGAATGATCGGATCAATTTCGCGGCCACTGGCAATCGCCGTATGCGCACCGCTCTTGCCGGCACGCTTGGCAGCGATCACCTTGGTAATCATGCCGCCTTTGCCAATGGATGAACCGGCGCCGCCGGCCATGCTTTCCAGCGCTTCATCACCGGCAGTGGCTTCGGCAATCAGGGTCGCATTCGGGTCTTTGCGCGGATCGGCTGTGAATAGGCCGATCTGATCGGTGAGGATGATCAGCGCCTCGGCTTCAATCAGGTTGGCAACCAGCGCACCCAGCGTATCGTTGTCGCCAAACTTGATTTCGTCGGTGACCACCGTATCGTTTTCATTGATGATCGGAACGACGCCCAAGCGTAGCAAGGTTGTCAGCGTCGACCGCGCATTGAGGTAACGCTTGCGATCGGCCAGATCATCGTGGGTCAGCAGAATTTGCGCAGTGTGCAGGCCGTATTTGGCAAAAGCGCCTTCATAAACCTGAACCAGCCCCATTTGCCCAACCGCTGCCGCCGCCTGCAGCTCATGCACCGACTTCGGCCGCTTGCTCCAGCCCAGACGCTGCATGCCGCAGGCAATCGCACCGGAGGAAACCAGCACAACTTCCTTGCCCTGCTGGCGCAGCACGCTGATCTGCCGAGCCCAGTCATCAATCGCCACCAGATCAAGGCCGGCGCCGTTATTGGTGACCAGCGCCGAGCCAACTTTAACGACCAGACGTTTGGCGGAGGCGAGGCGGGTTTTAGTCATCGATCTGATCGGCGGCATTTTGCTCTGTTGCAGAGCGTTCGCTTGCGTCAACATCGGCAATTTCTTGGTCATCGGCGTCGACTTCCGGGCGAACCATCAGCTCCAGGGCTTCCTGAATCGCGTAAATCAATGGCTTGGTACCTTCGCCATTGATGGCGGAAACCGGGAAATACGGGCCATCGTACTTGGTTGCCTTCTTGTAGGCCTTGAGGAAATCCTTGACCGCCTTTTCGCGGTCTTCTTCCGGAATCAGGTCGAGCTTGTTCAAAACCAGCCAACGCGGTTTGTTGGCCAGTTCCGGATCGTGCTTGACCAGTTCGCCAACAATCGCCTTGGCATCGCGCACCGGGTCTGAATCCGGATCAATCGGCGCAATATCAACGAGATGCAACAGAATGCGTGTGCGCTGCAAGTGCTTGAGGAAGCGGATGCCAAGTCCGGCACCATCCGCCGCGCCTTCGATCAGGCCCGGCACGTCGGCCATCACAAAGCTCTTTTCAGCACCGACACGCACCACGCCAAGATTCGGGTGCAGCGTGGTGAAGGGGTAATCCGCCACTTTCGGACGCGCCGCAGAAACCGAGCGAATCAGCGTGCTCTTGCCGGCATTCGGCAAGCCAAGCAGTCCCACATCAGCCAGCACACGCAGCTCAAGCGTCAGCTCCAGCTCTTCGCCTTGCTGGCCTTGAGTATGCTGGCGCGGAGCGCGGTTGGTACTGGATTTGAAGTGAATATTACCGAGACCGCCCTTGCCGCCTTTGGCAATGATCACTTTTTTCTCGTGCACATCGAGGTCGGCGAGGATGTCGCCGGTCACGGAGTCGGTAACCACCGTACCCACCGGCATGCGCAGCACGATATCGTCGCCACCGGCACCATACTGGTCAGCACCGCCGCCATTTTCACCGCGCTTGCCGATGAATTTACGGGTGTAGCGATAGTCGACCAGCGTATTGATGTTGC
>ERZ724524.743-NODE-743-length-21526-cov-4.633925_pt1 | contig 21526 bp, 10 predicted proteins | sample MGYA00376057_ERZ724524 | MGnify/ENA primary metagenome ERZ724524 (study PRJEB28724, sample SAMN07190888) | wastewater metagenome | isolation source: influent of sewage treatment plant in Hong Hong | place: USA: Christiansburg, Virginia | collected 2016-03-01 ...
GTTTTGGAAGCAGTTGCTCACTCTAGGTTTGCTCATCGTTCTTACGTTCTATTTCACATCGAAAATGAGACTTTGCTGGAGCGCAGTGAATTTGCCCATTGCTTGGACGAAGTCGACCGTCATGGTATTGGTTTGGCTACGTTTCAAGATCCAAAAAAATATGAGAGCATTAAGTGGCACCGCGAAGCCAATCGACGAGAGCCAAATCCCGAGTATCTTGAAGAGTTCATCGATCAGCAGCTCTCAGAACATATGCAGAATCACATCCTAAAATGGCTCAAATGATGCTACCTGGTACTGGCTATGGTCAAGCATCTGTGGCCGTCGCAGATAGTGGGTAGGGCGTCCCCGCGAAGCGGCACAGAAAAGGCACACGCTTTGGCGAAAGACGTGTTACAGCGACGGGCGCTAGGGCGGCCCGGCGACTAAATCATCATAAAGTCGAGGATGTTGACGAACTGCACCGCGCCGAGGAAAAAGACCCCCATGCGCTCCTGCCTCGGTATGGCCGTTGTGCTCATCGAATCGGCACCGACCTAGGGTTGGTAGCGGAGGGCAACGTCGGCTTCTCCAACGGCAACGATGTTGTTGGTAAGTCGTAGCGGGCCTAGCGCAACCAACCGGTTAGCTTGCGGCGCAGCGTCTACCATCCCGACATGTTACACCGAAGCCGGAGCGACGACGGCTGCTACATGCGCTGGACCGCGAATACGCCTTGTAACTTCTGAAGAGCGCGAATGATCTTCTGCAGTTGATCGACGTCCACGACGGTGACCTTGAAGGTGTTGACTGCCCGGTCGTCGTCTAGGGTGCGACAGTTGGCCTGCGAGATGTTCAGCCCGTGATCGTGGAAGGTCTGCGATAGCAGCGCCAGGATGCCCGGCTTGTCCGCACAGACGACCTGCACCGTCGCTGGTCGTGCCGCTTTGTGTTCGGAATCCCACTCGATGTCAATCCGGCGCTCCTCGGGCTGTTCCATCGCGGTCGAGCAGGTCTTGGCATGAACGGTGACGCCCCGGCCCCTCGTGATCACCCCGATCACCGGGTCGCCAGCGACAGGCGAACAGCACTTGCCAAAGCGCACCAGTACGTCGTCTTCCCCGGCGACTCGAATGCCCGGCGGTTTCAATCCTGGTGAGCGTTTCGCCAAGCTGGGTAGGCGCGTCGTTGGTTCGCTGCCGGAGCGCACCGTGCGTTGGCCTTCCGGTAGGAGCTGCTCGACGACATCAGCCGGCAACAGGCGACCGTAGCCGATGTTCATCAGCATCTCGTCCACGCTCTGCTGACGAAGCTCATTTACGGCGTGTACAAGGTCACCCGACCGCTCGCTTTTGGCATACGTCATATCGTGCTGGCGCAGCTCGCGATCGAGGAGATCACGCCCCAGCGCCTTCGCCCGCTCGCGCTGCTCGGTGCGCATGAAGTGGCGAATTTTCGCCTTCGCCGACGAGGTCTTGACGAACTTGATCCAGTCTTTGGTCGGCTTTTGGTTCGGGCTGGTGACGATTTCGACGGTGTCGCCGTTGCGCAGCTTGTAGCGCAGTGGGACCAACTGGCCGTTCACCCGCGCCCCCGAGCAGTGATTTCCGACGTCGGTATGGACCAAGTAGGCCAGATCCACCGGCGTTGCTCCCACCGGTAGGCCTTTGACGTCGCCTTTCGGCGTAAACACGAACACTTCGTCGGCGAACAGGTCGACCTTGACCGTCTCAATAAACTCCGTCGGGTCCGCGAGCGTCTTTTGCCACTCCATGAGCTGCTTGAGCCAGGCGAACTTTTTGTCCTCGGGATCACTGCCGCCGGGCTTGCCCTCTTTGTACTTCCAGTGCGCCGCGATACCGTCCTCGGCGACTAGGTGCATGTCTTCGGTGCGAATCTGGACCTCGATGCGCTCGGCCTTGGGACCAATCAGCGAGGTGTGCAGCGACTGGTACATGTTCGGCTTGGGCAGTGCGATGAAGTCCTTAAATCGACCGGGAATCGGCGTCCATTTGGTATGGACCACGCCGAGCGCCGCGTAGCAGTCACGCACGTTCGCAACGACGGCACGGAAGGCAATGATGTCGAACAGCTGGTCGAGGTCGCGCCCGGTCTTGACGGTCTTTTGATAGATAGACCACAGGTGCTTCGGTCGTCCCGAGACCGTGGCCGGAATCTCGTTTTGGCGCAGCTCATCGCGGAGAACCTGGGCCACCTCGTCGATGTACTGCTGCCGGTTCGCAAAGTAGGTCTGAAGCTTCTCCGACAGCTCGTTACATTCCTTCGGATACAGGTACTTAAACGACAGGTCTTCGAGCTCGGCCTTGATCCACTGGATACCGAGCCGATGAGCGAGCGGCGCGTAGATTTCCATCGTCTCGCGGGCGATCCGTTCCTGCTTCTCCGGTGCCATCGCCCCGAGGGTGCGCATGTTGTCGAGACGGTCGCAGAGCTTGATCAGGATGACGCGAATGTCGCGAGCCATCGCCAGCAGCATCTTGCGGAAGTTCTCGGCCTGATGCTCCTCGCGGGTCTGCCAGCGGACCTTGCCGAGCTTGGTGACACCCTCGACGAGCAGCGCCACGTCCGGGCCGAACAGCTTGCTGATATCGTCGACAGTTGCACTCGTATCCTCGACGCAATCATGCAGCAGTCCGGCGCAGATGCAGCCGACATCAAGGCGCAGCTCCGCGATGATCTGGGCGACGGTGAGTGGGTGGATCAGATACGGATCACCAGACTTGCGTAACTGGCCCTGGTGAGCATTTTCGGCGAAGGCGTAGGCTCGCTTGATGAGCTCTAGATCCGCCGACGGTTGATAGGCACTTACTCGGGTCAGTAGCTCTTGCGGCGACAGCACAGCCGCACTTTACGCTGGCTGTTTTTCCGACGCAACCGTCACAAATGTCGTCCGAACCGGTCTTGGCTCAGCCAAACACCCCAAAAAAATGCCCCTTGCGCCAAGAAAGTCCGTACCTAAACTACCGGCTGCTAGCACTCTCCTGTGGTGAGTGCTAACGAGCTGTTTGTAACTCAACTCCCCCGGTGGAATTCGAAGCGGCACACCGTTTACATCCCTCGGGGAATCAATCCTAGTTCGACACACATACAACCAAAGACGCACGCGACAAGGAGAACGAACCGATGACAGGAAACAAGATCCGACCCCTGCACGACCGCGTCATTGTCAAGCGCCTCCCCGAGGAGGACGTGACCAAGGGCGGCATCATCATCCCGGACTCGGCCAAAGAGAAGCCGATTCAGGGTGAGGTGGTGGCTGTTGGTCCCGGTAAGACGCTCGACAACGGCAAGACGGTGGCCCCCGACGTGAAGGTGGGCAACAAGGTGCTGTTCGGCAAGTACGCCGGCAGCGAGGTGAAGCTCGACGGCGTTGAGCACCTGATCCTCCGCGAGGACGAGATCCTCGCCGTGCTGGAGTAACTCGTCGATTCGAAGGCTTTGACGCTTTCAAGGTTTAGGAGAAAAGAACATGGCAGCCAAAGAGATTCTGTTTGATGAGAGCGCCCGCTCCCGCATGCTCACCGGCGTGAACGCGCTGGCTGACGCTGTGAAAGTGACGCTCGGGCCGCGTGGCCGCAACGTCGTGATCGAAAAGTCCTGGGGCTCGCCAACGGTGACCAAGGACGGCGTCACCGTGGCCAAGGAAGTCGAGCTTGAGGACAAGTTCGCGAACATGGGCGCGCAGATGGTGAAGGAGGTCGCCAGCAAGACCTCTGACATCGCTGGCGACGGCACCACCACCGCCACGGTGCTCGCTCAGGCGATCTTCCGCGAGGGCGTCAAGATGGTCTCGGCGGGTCACAACCCGATGGAGATCAAGCGGGGCGTCGAGTCGGCGGTGGGCAAGTTGGTCGAGAACCTGCGCACCCAGTCGAAGCCGACCAAGGGTCACAAGGAAATCGCCCAGGTTGGAACGATCAGCGCCAACGGCGACACCGTCATCGGCAACCTGATTGCCGACGCGATGGAGAAGGTCGGCAAGGAAGGCGTGATCACCGTCGAAGAGGCCAAGAGCATGGAGACGACGCTCACGGTCGTCGAAGGCATGCAGTTCGACCGTGGCTACATCTCGCCGTACTTTGTCACTGACAGCGAGCGGATGGAAGCCGTTCTCGAAGATCCATACATCCTCATCTCCGAGAAGAAAATCTCGAACATGAAGGATCTGATCCCGACGCTGGAGCAGATTGCTCGCTCGGGCAAGCCGCTGCTCATCATCGCCGAGGACGTCGACGGTGAGGCGCTGGCTACGCTGGTGGTCAACAAGCTGCGCGGCACCCTCAATGCCTGTGCGGTCAAGGCCCCCGGCTTCGGCGACCGTCGCAAGGAAATGCTCAAGGACATCGCGATCCTTACCGGTGGTCAGGCCATCACCGAGGATCTTGGCCTGAAGCTCGAGAACCTGTCGATCAAGGATCTCGGTCGTGCCAAGCGCGTCACCATCGACAAAGACAACAGCACCGTCGTCGACGGCGCTGGCAAGAAGGCGGACATTGATGCCCGCGTCAAGCAGATCCGCGCCCAGATCGAGGAGTCGTCGAGCGATTACGATCGCGAGAAGCTCCAGGAGCGTCTGGCCAAGCTCGTCGGTGGCGTTGCCGTCATCAAGGTCGGTGCAGCCACCGAAACCGAGATGAAGGAGAAGAAGGCCCGCGTCGAGGACGCCCTCCACGCGACCCGTGCCGCCGTCGAAGAGGGCATCGTTCCCGGCGGTGGTGTGGCTCTGCTGCGCGCCCAGGCCGTGCTCGATGGCCTGAAGCTCAACGAGGAGCAGATGTACGGTGTGGCGATCATTCGTCGTGCCATCGAGGAGCCGATGCGCTGGATCGCCCAGAACGGCGGCGTCGAAGGCAGCATCGTGGTGAACAAGGTCCGCGAGGGCAAAGGTTCGTTTGGCTACAACGCCTCGACGGACAAGTACGAGGATCTGCTGGACGCTGGTGTGATCGACCCGACCAAGGTCGTGCGCACCGCTCTGCAGAACGCCGCGTCGGTTGCCAGCCTGATGTTGACCACCGAGGCCATGATCGCCGAGAAGGCCAAAGAGAAGGCTGAAGAAGGCGGACACGCCGGCCATCAGCACTAGCAGCGAAGGGGCGCGATAACCGCCCTCGTCGCTGGCTACATCCCTCCCTTGAGTCCCCAAAAGGGCTCGTGCGGAGGGATTTTTTTTGCCCAAACTATGCTTGGTTCATACGGGCTTCGGCGACGGCAGACCATAGCGTTTCTTCGAGGCCGTGGCGTGGGGCCCAGCGGGCTTTTTGGCGGAACGAGCGGTCGGTGATGACGCAGGGATAGCGGAAGAAGTCGATGAGGTAGCCGGGGAAGTTCCCGGTGACTCGGAGGAACATGTCGGCGACGGGAACTGGGATCGGAAAGGTCTTTGCTCGAGTCAGTGAGATGGCGGTTCGCCACGGCACGGTTTCGTCGCTACAAACGTTGTAGACACCGACCACATTGTTTTTCCACGCGGAGACGATCGCCTCGGCCAAATCTTCCTCGTTGAGAAACTGCATCATCGGGTTAAAGCCGAGCAGGTATGGCACGTGACGGAGTCGCAGAAACTGTGTCAGCGTGTTGTGTAGCCGTGGCCCGATGATGTTCGTCGCCCGCAGCACGCAGGTCTGCACTTGAGGATGGCGATAGACCCAGGTCGACGACATGTTGTCCATCTGGATGGCATCGGCGAGCTGCGGAAACTGCACGCCGGCGCGCAGCGGCTCGTCCTCGGCAATCGGGATGTGATTCGACGGATGCGCACCGTAGATGTGAAACGTCGACAGCACAACCAGGCTGCGCACCTTGTGTTGCACCGCCAGGTTCATGATCTTCTGAGAGCCGACGACGTTTAGGTCGAAACGCTTTCCGACGGAGTCCTTGAGGCTGAACGCTCGCCCGAGGTGTAGCACCGCGTCGAACGACTGATGGCGGAAGATGTCCTCGATGATGGTCTTGTTGTAGTGCGCTCGATGGACCTGAAGCTTTTGCAGCGACGGAGCGAGCGGCGTGCGGACCTCTCGATAGTCGACACCCACCACTGAGTTGCCGTCGGCCAAGAGCTTTTCCGCGACGATCTGCGCCAAACCACCCGCGATTCCGGTAATGAGGATGTTTGCCACGAAAGACCCCTAAAAGAAGACCGACCGCCGCTGGGCCAGTCCTTCATCGACGAGCTGTTGGACGCGATCTTGAACCTGGTCGACCTTGCGCTGGATGACGCTGTCTTCATCATCGAACGGCCCATCGAAGTGCATCGGTTCGCCGAAGTAGATACGGAACTTCGTCGGCATCGGAAAATACGCCAGCGGCCCGAGGAGCGGCAGAAGCGGGCTGATCGGCACATAGGGCGCTCGCAGCAACTTGGCGAGCCCCTTCCAGTCGTGGATGCTGATGATTGATTCCTCGGCCCCAATGACAGCGACGGGAACGACCGGGGTTTTGGTCTGTAGCGCGAGCCGCATAAAGCCACGACCAAACGGAGCCAGCTTATAGCGTTGCTGGTAGATCTTGCCGGAGCCGCGTGCGCCCTCGGGAAACACCAAGATCGCTTGATCGTCTTCGAGTAGGTTGCGGCAGTTTATCGGATCACCCAGCACCACACCCGAGCGTGCGAACATCTCGTTGATGAACGGCAGCGTTGACACCCAGCGCTCTGCCATCGCTCGCACCAGACGGGGCGGATTGGCCTGAAGGAGCGTGGCTTGCGCGACAACCATCCCGTCGAACGGCAGTTGCCCGGAGTGGTTCGGCACGATCAGCACCCGTCCTGCGGGGACGTTTTCTATGCCGAAGATATCGGGTCGGAAGTAGTCGTAGACGTGGCGCGCCAGTGAGTAATAGAACTTCGCGTCCTGCGGCGAAAAACCCCAGGGGTCGAAGCCCTGCGAGTTGATGCGGTTGGGGAGCGAGTCGATGGCTTCGGAAACCTTCGGATCGATCCAGTGATGCCTGGCTTCCTTGGCGAGCTGAGACAAGTTGGTCAGACGGGAAAGAATCTCGTTCCACTTGAGCAGAAGGTCCGGTGGAACCTCCCGCGAGACCGAGTCGAAGGTGCTCTTTAGCATGCCGTCTCTCATCGCGGCGACGTGGCTTGGCCGCCCGAGCAATGTACCAGACCGGACGGGACGCGCGAAAGTGCCGTGACCACTTAAGAAGTTTGAACGGAGTTTTTCCGCGTCAAGCTCGTGGCAGAGGAGGGGAGCGAGCCTAGGTTTTGTGTTTAAAATGCTGCCCATGCGAACACAGATCGCCTCTACTTGGACCTGGTCACGGCTGTCGGCTGTGACTCTTTTGCTTGGACTTTCTGTTGCTGGTTGCCAGGCCGACTCGTTCAACGTGACGATTGATGTCACCGAGCAGCGGCAGGTCGGGCAGGTCGGCGGTACCATCTCTACGCTGCTGCCAACGCCGTTTGTTTTCGCGGTGAACCTGAACGACGAGGCCAAGATCCGCAATGCGAATCCTCCTCGGCAGGCGTTTATCAAAGACTTTACGATGGTGATCACTGGGACCGCCCGCCCAGTGGGAGACATCGACACCTTTGATTACCTGAACACCGCTGAGTTCTTCGTGGAGCCGACTCGGGCGGGAAGTGTCCTGCAGAAGGTCAAGGTCGCTGACATTCCTGCCAAGGAAGGACCGGCTGGACAGATCTCGCCACGACTCGTGAGCAACTTGGATCTGCTACCGCTGCTTCAGGAAGGTGCTCGGTTGACCTCTACAGCGACGGGATCTACACCATCAGATGACGTGACGTATTCCGCCTCGATCGTGCTGGGAGTCGATGTGTTCTAGGTCATACTCCGCCGCTGGGCAAATAGGCAGTGAATATGAGGCATTTCCGATGACTCATATAAAATGAGGCATTTGAAATGACTCATTTTCATTTGCTTGTTAGCGACGGAAATCGCTAACCGATGGCGCGAGCCAACGCGGGCAGACTGCGGTCGAAGCGATAGTTGGTGTTCATGTGCCCGTCGTCAAACTCTTCATGTACGACGGGGATTGCCAGCGATCGGAGCTTCGCGACCAGCTTGCGGGCCGCCAGATCGAGGTAATACTCGTCTCGGGTACCCGCATCAATGAAGATTAGCTTCTGACTGGCGAGGGCATCCCGATACGGTGCGTCGCCGCAGATCTCGACCGGGTCGAAGCGTAGCCAGCGAGCGAAAACGTCGTCGTCGATGGAGCCATCGTGCCAATTTACGGGAAGGGCGAAGCCGAGCGGCGTGCTGGGATCGGGGCTGTAGGCTGCGGCGCTGGCGAAGATCGTCATGACGTCAAATAGGTCAGAAGGTCGTGGGCCGCGACCGGCCTCAAGCCAGGTCTTGAGCGCGCCTTCGGGACCACCGTACCGGCGGACGCGGCGGCTGAATTTGAGCAGCTCGGGCGGCGTGGTCATGCGGAAGAAGCCGTCTCCAGCGTGACTACCGACGGCGGAAAAGACCTCGGGATGGTTCATGCTGAGCCACAGCGCGCCGATTCCACCAGATGAGCGACCGACGATCGCCCGGTGATTGGCGCTGTTTAGCGTTCTGAGGCTGTGGTCAACAAGTGGCACCACTTCATGAACCAGGTGATCGGCATAGCGTCCGAGCACCGGAGAGTTGACGTACTGGCTGCCTCCCAATGCGGTAAAGCAGTCCGGCAGCACGGTGATGAACTCGGGGATGCTCGGGTCAGTAGCGAGGAGGCGTGCGATGCGCTCGTCGAGCGACTCGGTGAGCGGCGAGCGATTGAGGAGCTGGTAGCCAGCGCCGGTGAACGACGCCAGGACATAGATCACCGGATAGCGACGATTTGGCTCGCGATGATAGCTCGGCGGAAGGATGACCGGCAGGGCGCGGTTGGACGGATCGCCGTAGCGATTGCCAACCAGTGCAGTGCTGGAAATGGAGAGTGATTCGAGAGAACAGAGGCGAGATTGCGTCGTCACAACCGCCGTTTATAGCAGGTCTGACGCGATGGCAAGCTTCCGTCGCTAGGTGCCGTGTAGGAGCCGCATGATTTCGTCTGCTTCGCGACTTAACGCGAAGCGGAGGAGGTCGTCGATTTGCTTTTCGCCCGACGGACCCTTGCGACGTAGTGCCGCCACAGCCGCAGGGACGCTGCCACACCACAGCAGACCGAAGCAGTGGCTGCTCATCGTCAGCGCCGACGCTATGCCGTCGTAGTTGGGGACTGCGGCGTAGAATTCCATCGCCAGAGTCACCATCTGGGCATTGAGCTTGCTTGGGATGGCACGGCGTTGCCTCTGCGCCTCGGCTTCGATGCGCTTTTCGGCGAATCCGACCGGGACGTAGTCTTTGACCTGTTGACGGACCAGGCCGCCAAATAGCACGGCCAGGTCTTCCGACGACATCCGCATTGGCAGGTGCAACTGACTGTGCAGGATCTTGAGCAATCCGCCGAGGAGGAACCTTCGTTCCGGCTCCGAAGCGCCGTCCAGCAGGCTGCTCGATATGATGAGCGCTGGGGGCTCAAGCGGCTCGATGGTGTAGTGCGGCACCGTCTGACCAGCCTCGTTTTTGCCCTGGGCTGCCGTCAGATAGATGTCAAATTCCGGCAGCGCCAGTTCTGCGGCTAGCTTGTTTGCCAGATCGCGAACCGGGTGTCCCGAGCGAGGCAGCTTTTCCTTGCGGTCGACGCCGAGTGCTTGCAGTTTGCGACCATCGCTGATGTACAGTTTCCCGAGCGGCTCCGCGAGCAACCGGAACAGCATGCGGATGCTCGACGACACCACCTGTGGGTAGAGCACATCATCGATCGACGGGTCGCGCAGACCGTTTTTGGTCGGCTCTTTGCGCGGAAGTGTCTTGTCGAGTAGCGTCTGAATGTCTTTGGGCACCACACCGCCGAGAGCAGTGATCGCGCCTGCAGCCAGATGGGTTTGCTCACTGCGACGAAGTGCCAGGATTTGCAGCAGTGCTTGATAGATGGCAACGTCTCGCGGTTTGCCGGCAAGCTGTGGCCTAAAGCGACCCGCCGCCGCATCGAGATGGAAGCGCAGCGACTGCACATCCGAGGTTCGATCGTAAAACCGTGCCAGCTCGCGAATCGCGGGCAGATCGACCGGATCGACCTCGACAGCCTGCCGCAGCGCTTCGAGCGCACCGCGTGAGTCGCCCTGTAGTTCCGACAGCGCCGCGATTCGATGGTAATAGCCAATCTTGCGCTGCTTGTCCTCGGTGTACTTGACCAGGCGTTTGAGCAGCGGCAGCGTCTCGCCGGTCCGGTTCTGCGCCAAAAACAAATCGGCCAGCTTGGTCAGCGCCGTTTGATTGGTCGGCTGAATCTGAATCGCCTTGGTGTACTCGGCGATCGCTTGCTGCGGATCATGAAGCTGCTCGCTCCAGATTTCGCCCAGGAGTAGGTGCAACGCCAACAGTTGCGCCGGTCGCGTCTCAAGCCGAGAATAGCGACGGAGCGGCTCGATCGCATGCTGCCATTCACCATCGTCTGCATGCAGCTTGCCCAGCGTGTACAGCGCTGCTTGCTGATCGGGCTTTTGCCGAAGTGCCTCGCCGAGCTCGTGCTTGGCTTGGGCGCGCTTCTGAAGCGGTCCGGCGTACAGTTGCCCGAGTTCGACGCGCATTCCGACGGTATGGTCGACGGTCAGGTCGCTGCGCCGTAGTCGCTCCTTGAGCAGCTCCGCCAGTGCGCGGGCGTCATCGGTATTGCTGGTACTGGTCGTGGCATACGATCCGCGCAGTCGGGCGAACGCTTCCTCGCGGTCCGGCAGCAGATTGAGTCCACTGCGCAGCGCTTTGCGACAGCGCACCACGTCGGGAACCATGTTTTGCGCCAGCACGCCAGCGAGCATGTAATGCAGATATCGCTCTTCGGTGTCGTAGAGCTGGTCGGCGAGCTGCTCGGCGGCTGACAGCGCCACTTGATACCGCTGATGGAGTAGCGAGTAGTGCAGCAAGCCACGCAGCGTCGGAATCTGATCCGGTGCACGATGGAGCGCCGCCTGGTACAGCGAAATCACCTGATCCACATCGCCACCGCTCTGCGCAGCAGCCTCGGCCGCCCGCGTGAGGAAGATGGCCGCGCTCAGTTTGAGGCTTTGCTCGGCGGGACCACTGCCAATCGACAGTTCACCCACCTGCTGGGAAAGCTCGGCAAGCTGCACTTGATCGTCGCGCAGCACCGCACCTTCATGCAGGAAGCGCAGCGCCGGTCGGCAGGTCCGGTCGCGATACAGCGCCAACCGGAAGTCGTTTTCCATCTGATTGTGCGTGGCCGCCGGGTCGCCCCCTTCTTGCCACAGCAGTCGTTGCCGCAGTCGCGCACGGTCCGAGCTGATGTGAACCGCAAACGGCGTGTCAGTTGCGGTCAGGCCCATCTGCTCGTACAGATGGATCAGCTCGCCCCACTGGCCTCGCGCAATGAAGTGACGTTCGAGGATGCGCATCGCCAAGTGATTGTTGGCATCAACGGTCAGCACGTTCCGATATGCCGTCACAATCGCTTCGCTGCGCTCGGCCGGATCGCTGATTCGCAGGTTCGCCAACAGCGCTTGACGTTCGTAGGCCTGGACGCGAGTGGAAATTTCCGGTGCGTCTTTTAGCTCGCTGACCGTGTGGCGCTCTAGCTCATCGAGCATTCCAGCGGCCAGGTACGCTTGCACGAGCTTCGCCTTGGCCACCGGATGCCCGGGGCGCAGCTCCAACGCTTGCTGGTAGCGCTCCGTGGCAGCGCGGGCCTTCCCCTGGGCTTCAAGCTGCTCTCCAGCAAGCAGCAGCAGTGCGTAGCGCGTATCGGAATCGGGATCTTGTGAAAGTTCACGCTCGATTAGGTCGAGTCCTTGACCGGCACGCCAAGCCGTAGTGTAAATCCAGTCGTCGAGCCCCATCAGACCGGGCACGACGTCGGCGATCGGGCGGAGTTCGCGATAGGTCTTGAGCGCGGCGGCGGGCTCATTGGCGTCACTTTCTTCAGTAACGGCCAGCTTGATGCCCCACCACGGCTGGGATGGGCTGCCCTTTTTGATAGCGAACTGCGTTTGTAATCCGGACGTCACAAAGCGACTCAGCGGACTGTGTTGCAGCGCCGTGCGATCGGTGGCCAGGGCCCGTAGCTGGAGCCGGAGTAGGGCAGGGATATGACCGGGCTCGGCGAGCAACGCCTGTCGGTAGCTTTCCTCGACTGGACCGCCTTCGGGTACGGGGGCCGGTTGAATCGACGCGAGCAGGCTGCCTCGGGCAAACCACAGCGCTGCCGAATCGCGCTTGGTTGCGACGCCGGCCGATGCGTGTAGTACCTCGGCAAGCTGCTGAAGCAGTGCCGGATCGGCCATTCCGCGCAGGCGAGTCGCCAAGAGCGCAAGCTGCCAGTTTCGGGCCACCGATAGCGTGGGCGCGATGTCCGACACGGACGATGGCAGCACCGCATCGCTGAGCAAAACCTTGGCGGCGTCGGCATGCAGACCCACGCGGGCGAGCTGGGCAGATGCTTCTTCCCGAAGCACTCGTCGACATAACTCGGCAATCGGGGATTGGGCGGCCTGCTGCGTGGCTCGTAGCAGCACCTGCGCGGCCTCTGCTGGCTCCTGATTGGCAATCAGCAACTCCGCCAGACGTTGCGCCGCCTCATGGAAACTGGGCCGCACCTTGAGCGCGCTCCGAAGCTCGGCAATCGCTGCGCTGCGACCTTCCACGCCGGGTTTGCTGGTGAGCTGTAGCTGTGCTGCGTACAAGTAGGCGTATGCACCCTGACCGTCGGGGCTCTGGCCGTGCTGACGCCACATTTGCAGCAGATCCGAGGGCCTTCCCAGCTTGCGGCAGACCCGTTCAAGTAGGCGGCTCGTGACGCTGTCCGGAGGCACATCTGTCGCAGCAGCCACCGATAGCGACTGCACCAGCGCCTGCTGAGCGGCCTCGTCCTGACCGGCGCGTAGAAAGGCTCGACCCGCTTGGCGGAGCGCTTCACTGCGCAGCCACGGATCGCGCTTGGATTCAGCCGCTTTGAGATACGCAGCGGCCGCAGCGGCAAAGTCCTGCGCTTGCTCGGCAGCGAGCGCCAGCTCATCCCAGGCCGAACCATCGCCTAGCTTGGCGGCCTCGTTGAGAGCGTTTTGTTGATCGGTTCCTGTCGATAGACGTGCCGCGAGGCTGAGGAGAGCCGACTTCAGCGCGACCGGGGCTGGCACCGCAGCGACCGCTCGGGCGGCCTTGGCGATCGGCGAAGGCTCGTCTTTGCGAAGCCGTGGCAAGCGAGAGGCCGTGCGCAGCAGTCCAAGTCCCGCCGAAAGCGTTCCACTCGTTCCCAGCGTGGATTCGTAGCGTTGGGCGGTGGCTTGATCGCGACCCGCTTGTTCCTCGAGCCGGGCACGGTGAACCTGTAGGGCTGGCCGCAGCGGACCCGCCAGCGTGGGCAGGGCCAAGACTCCATCGAGCGTCGCCGCCAACTCGCTTACGCCACCTTGTGCCAAGGCAACGTCGCTTTGCGCCAAAAGCGCGATGCTTTGGCCGATTTTGTGGCTGCCACGCGGCACGGTGGCCAAAAACTCCTGCGAGCGCTGCTTTGCTTCACCAAGCTGGCCCGAGGCGCGCAGTAGCTCGACGTGCTGGATGCGTAGACCTTGCTGCTCCGCTTGGCTGCTGAGCTTCTGCTCATTGTCGATCAGTGTCGCCGCCTCGTCGGGCTGAGCCATCGGTCCTGGGCTTTGGAGGAGCCGTCGCAGCGCACGCAGCGCCGATCTTGTATTTGGAACCAGCTCCAGTGCTCGGCGATACCGTTCGATGGCTTCCGCCGGTTCGCGGAGTGCCTCGGCATGGGAGCCAGCAGCGAGCAGTAGCTTGGCCACCCGGCTGCGATCTCCCTCATGGCTGCGCGCTTCCCCATCGAGAATGGCAAGCGCGACTCGTCGACCGGCAGTCTCCAGGCTGGCTCCGCTGCTCGCGCATGGTGGCGGCGGCGGTAGGTTTTCAATGCTTGGCAACGGCAGTCGACGCGGAACAATCGGAGTGCCTTGGTTGCGGAGCGGTACTGGCGTCGAGCTGGGCTGAATCGGAGGCAGCTCCGCGAAGTGATCCCGTGGCGAGGTGGCCGCAGGTGGCGTCTCGACGACAGCCATCGGAACACTTGTAGCAGGCGCTGGAGGCAGTGGCTCGGCCCCGGGGCGGAGGCTATCTCCAGCGACGGAAACTGGTGGCACCTTGGCTGCTAGCTGCGCCAGATCGACGGGTGGCAGGGTCGGTGGCGGCGGCAGCGACAGCTCCACCGACGGTTCACTCAGCGGATGAGTGCGGGCTGTCGGTTCGTTCGAGCTGGTGACTCCGAAACCCGGAACCAAGTCGTTGATCGATTCGCGATTGGCTGCGGAGGGCTTGGCCTCTGGAGCCGCAAACGGTGCCGAGTCGATCTGCACATCGTAGTCATCGTCCTCGTCGCTGGTGCGATTGTCCTCATCGCCGAGCTGAGAGACAGCCTGAGACGCAGCACCCCGTTCTGCCAACGCTATCGTTGGAGAAGGTGTCGGGATAGCCGATAACACCGACGGAATCGAAAGGCTAAGATCGGACAGCTCGCCAAGTGGCGGTATCTCGACGACAGGTGGCCTCACCACCTGCGGTTTCACCTCGGGCCTCACGATAGCGATGGGCTGCGAGGGCGGTACCGGTAGGTCGAGGTCCAAGTCGCCAAGTAACCCCGTCGACAGAAGCGGCGGCAGCGGTGCCGCGTCCATTTCCCCTTCTAGTGGTGGCAAGGCCAGCGGATCGGCCGCTTTGGGGACGACCGGGGTCTCCGTGGCGGCTCCGGCTTTGATGCTCGGTTGGTCCACGAGCGGCTCCGTCGTTTTCGCAACGGTCGGCTCGGCGGGCTTCGTGGCTGCGGGCGTGCTTGTCTGGGCAGCAACGCCGGGGGGGACCACGGCCTTTCGCAACTCAGGGGGCAGCTCGTCTTCAGAGTTCGCGTTAAACATTGGGGCTTGGCTGTCACCAGCCTGGTCCCAGTTGAAGTCGTCGTCGCCAAAGTCAAAATCGCTCAGCAGCGAATCATCTGACGCTGGCTTCTTGCTGGTTGGATCTGCCGGAGCCACGTCTCTACTCCTTCTCCGTCAAACCGAGTTCGCGACGAAGGTTCGCAAGCTCTGCCGATACGCTCCAGCACAGGAGGGTACGGGCGGTCTTGGCTTCCTGTTCGTCCTCGGTTTCGAGCTTGGCACCCGTTTCAACAAGCGCCGCCGCAAGGTTGCCGGTAATCGCCATCGCCAAAAGCGCGCTGCCCCGCAGGACCGCACGTTGCCATCCAAGCACCACGTTTTTGCCGTTTTCTCCCGAAAGTTCTTGCATCCGCGAGGCCAGACCCTTTAAGGCGGAGCGTTCTTTGCGGGTCATTGCACGATCGAGGGCTCGGACCTTTTCGTCGAGTTTGCTTCGCTCCGGTCCCGTGAGCGCCGGTGTGGGCACTTGCACGAGCTGACAGCACGCGGCCACAAACAACAGCAGTTCCGACGGTGGACAATCGATTACGCCTAGACGATCGGGCACCAGCGCGAGCTTTCGCACCAAGCGGAACAGGCTCAGCGGCGACCAGGTAGCCAGGCTGTCCGTGTAAGCACTGCCGCAGACCAGGTTCGGCCCGATGGCAGCGCACGCTTCTTTGTCTTTGCCAGCGATGAGCAGGTACGAAATGCTCAGGTCGGAGTTGCCGAGTCCGAAGCGCTGCGCCAGGTTGTCGACTGTGGTCCACTGCGGCGGAACCTTCTTGGCATTGAGGCGATCCTTCGGATTCGCTGACAGGGTGGCCAGATCGGGTCCGAGCAGTTTGCTGCCGGTCTCCCAGACCTCTTGCCAGATGTCGAACAGAATGCCCCGGGCATCTGCCGAAAATGCCGTGCTCCGCAGTGGCGGACCGACCGAGCGATCGGGCATCCTTGCCGGTGGCGGTGGCGGCGACTCGGCACTGCCACCCAGGGTGCGAGTGACCACCGCCGTCGCCTGTCCGGCCAAGCTGCGGGCATCGCTCTGCTTTTGCCACTCAAACACCTGCTGCAGCGTCGCAAACGGTAGCACCGAAAGCGCCGTATCGACCTCTTGGAAGGTCGCCGCTTGCTTGCGCGCTTCATCGCGGGCCCTCGTGAGGGCACTCTGTGCTCGCGCCGTCTCACCGCTGGCTTGGGAGAGCTGGACCACCCGTTCGAGCGCCGCGATTTGAAGCGGCTGTTCTCCCAGGAGTCGGTCGAGCACCATCAGCGCTGCCGTGCGATCACCCAACTCGCGCTCATAAATTCCGGCGACTTCGAGGAGAACCTGCTGACGCAGCGTGGACAGCTCTTTTCCAAGAGGTAGATCCGCAACCAGGCTCTTGAGGGTCTGCGTTGCTCCGTCACGATCGCCCCGTCGTAGCTTCAGACCCAGCAGCCTCTTTTGCAGTAGTACGCGCTGTTCCACCTCGTCGGAGGTTTCGGTGTTGCCACCGCCCAGGCGTAGCTCGCTGCCGAGCTTCAGGGTTTCCTCCAGGTGGATCATGGCGTGCTCGGGAGCAGTGTCCGATAGCAGCTCTCCCAGGCTGCGATGGATCGCCTGCTGTTCGCTCTTGTCGCTCGAGAGGTCGAGCAGTCGCTGATAGTGCATCGCCGCCGCCGCGAGATCGCCATGTTGCGCTCGCAGGGCTGCCAATCGACGGTGCGACAGCGTGTGGTCTGGCATGATCGACAGCAGCGTTTCGAGGTCGCCCGCCGCCGCGATGTTCTGGCCAGTCAACAGGTGCAGCGCCGCTCGTTGCGACAGGAGGGACACTCGGAGTGGCAGATCTTGCTTCCGCTCGTCCTCGGTACGCGCCACAAGTGACAGTCGAAAGTCCAGTAGCTCCAGCAGTGGTCCGTTGTCGCTCGTCTGTTCGGAGCGCCGTTGAATCAGCGTCAGCAGGAGATTGAAGATGCTGCCGTCGAAAGGCCTGCTATCGAGCGCGGTCCGAAGCGTCGCCGCCGCCCCATCCTGGTCGCCAATTCTGAGCAGGAGCTGTCCTGCCTCGGTGAACAGGTCCGTACGGGTATCTCCATCGGCGAGCAGCGATGCCAGCCGCAGCGTATACATCGCATACGCTCGTAGTCGCGCCGCACCCTCAGGGGACAGCGGCTGATCACGGAGCGGATCCAGCTCGCTATCACTCGGGGCCGTCGCCTGCCGCAGCAGCATCAGGGCTTGCACGTTGCTGGGGTCGAGTAAAATCGCTCGCAGCGTGGCTTCCGCTGCCGCAAGTCGCAGTTTTGCCGCCGTTGCTTCATCGACCTCGTCCGCCGAGCTTTGAATCAGAAATGCTTCGGCTTCGAGCAGGATGAAGGCCACGCGATCGCCGCGCTCACCTTCGGGGCACAGCGTTTGACGGGCTCTCAGCACCTGCACTACGTCTGGAAGCTGTGCCATCTGTTCCAGGACCGTTGGGTCAGACAACAAGTCCGCGAGCGGGATTACCACCTGGGGCTGGTCACCGAGCGTCCGATACGCAAGCAGCAGTCTTCGCGTCGCTTCTCCGAGCTGACCCGGTTCATCATCGAAAATTGCGCCTAGGAGGCCTGCTCGAACCAAGAGCTCTCCCGCAACCACCTTGGCACCAGGATCGTCGTGGGTCAGTAGTAGCTCTGCCAGCTCAGTCAGCGCCGCGCCTTGCGCTTTGCCATCTTCTCGTCGCTGATTTAGCAGAACCCGAGTCGTCGCCAGTTGCACCAGCGTTTCGCTTCGCACTGACGGTAGCTGGCGAAGATCCTTGCGCACCTTGACGAGCTGGGCATCGGCCCGCTCCATCGCAGTACTCGTCGGGGTTGCGGACAGCATGAGCTGCGCCGCCCGCTCTTCAGTCAGCAGCGCAACCGTTTCGAGGGTGAGTGGATCATCGCTGGGCAGCGAATCCGCCAGCGCCTCGAGTACCTCGGGCAACTTGTCGTACTTGCGCTGCTGCATCACCACCCGAAGGCGACCGACTGCGGCTTCAGTCGCTTGCGGTGAAGGCATCGGCAGTGTTTGCAGCGCTGTTTCGAATAGTTCGTCCGCGTCTTGCGGTCGCTGGGACGCACTCTCTTCGCGCAACTCAGCCAGCTTGAGCAGCGCCTCGCCCCGAACCAAGCTCGTCGGAGCGTGATCGGCAATTTGGCCGAGCGTCACCGCTTGCTTCGCCGTGTCTTTAGATCGCCGTTGATGAGCCAATAGCGCCGAGAGTGCTGGCAGATATCCCGGATCACGCTGGAGCAACGCTTTGTACAGGGCCACCGCTTGGTCGGGCAGATTGAGCTCGTTTTCAACGAGGTCGATCAGTCTTGCGTAAAGCGCCCGTTCAGCGGCTGACCCGTCCGTCTCGCTCTCACCCGTCGCAGTTCCACTGAGAAGCCCGATCTGGCGCTGCAGCAGCTTGGACAGCTCATCCTTTTTGTCCTGCGCTAGATAAACCCGCTCCAGCTCCTCCAGCGCCTGCGGATGACCTGGCTGCTCGGCCAAGACTTGTTCATACAGCGCACTGGCGTCGCTTTGGCGCCCCAGCCTGACCAGTAACTCGGCCCGACGCAGCAAATCCTCGACGAGAGGTTGCCCTTTCGCGCTGGCGGTCACAATCCACTGCTGAATCGCGGCTTCTTCGCCAGCCACGTCGCCCCGCTGTCGTGCGAACAGCACCTGCCGTCGAAGCAGTCGCAGATCCAAGGACGCAGTCTTTTGCAGCTCGCTCTGATGGGGCAAAGCGCGCTCAGGCGTCGCGAGCACTCCGCAATACAGCTCGATCAGGCTCTCACGGAGCAGGGTTGTTTCTGTCGCAGACGGATTGCCGTCGCTGATCCGCCGTTCAAAGAGGCCCACCAGCAGACCTTCACGGCCGCTGCGAACATAGATTTCCTCGAGGAGCGCATCGACCAGTTGGCGATGTACCAGCGCCGCTCCCATCGGTGGCTTGGGCAGCAGGGTTTCGGCGCGCAGAGCCAGCGCCTCTGCCTGGGTCAGATCCCCGCTTTGTAGCGTGCAGTCTGCCGCCGCGATGAGCGCCTCACAGGCCCAGGCCGGGTCGCGAACCAGCGAACCGTTTGGTCCAGCAATGCCCTGCGCCGCCTGATCCCCTTCCTGAATCAGGAGCTTGGCCAGACCAGGCAGATCCTGCCGGTGCATCGCCCGTCGCTGTCGCATCAGTTGCAGCAGCAGGTGTGACGGAGCCGATTCGGCGATTTTCGCTTCTACTTGCTCGGCTTCGGCATCGTTGTTTGCTTGACGCAGCGCCGCCGCTTGCTTTAGCCACACTCCCACCGGTGGCGGAGCGTTGTCCGGGCGCTGAATTCGTAGCTCACGCTCACGGTCCATCAGCAGTTGGATCAGCTTATCGGGCTGACCCAGCGCCTCGGCCACCGCCAGCAAATCAGGTCCAAGCAGCGGGTCCGCCGGCGACTTTTCTTGCGCTTTTTCGAGGTACTGCCACGCCAGCTCTAGGTTTCCGACGCGATCTTTCGCCAAAGTGGCCTGCCAGCGACGGATGCCGACGATCTGATCGGTCAGCAGTTGCTTCCGTTGCGGCGTCGCGTTTTCTGCCTGCATCTCCAGAATTTCGGCGCGAATTTCCAGGGCCGTCAGACAGTCGGGGATTCGCCCAGCAGCAGCGGTAATGCGGATGATTTCGTCGATGACCCGGATCTGATCGACGCCTACGTCGTAGGCATCATGCAGGTAGTTGAGCACCGGTGTGACGTCGCGGTGCGGCGCGTCCTTGGCTGGCACCTTGTCTCGCGGTTCTTCTTCGATGCGAGCCTGCTCGATGAGCAGTGCCACCCGTCGACCCGGATCCTTGGTTGCCTTGGCCAGGGCGCGGTAGACCGCCAGAAGCTCTTCACTCGGGCGTCCCGAGGTGCCCGCCAGCGCAGACTGCCCAGACTGTCGGGTCAGGACTTTTTCGAGTGCAACAATCGGGGCCAGGGCCTCTTCATCCAGCTCATGGGCCGTCCGGTAGCAACCGACTGCGCCGTCGACATCCCCCAACCGGTCTTCCAGAATGTGACCTTTTTCGGTGAGCAGCTCTGCTCGCTCGCGAGCACTCCCAGCCGAGTCCGCCTCGATGTCGAGCAGCTTCAGAAGGCTCGGCCACATTCCTCGTCGATAGTAGATACGACGGAGAGCCCACAGGTTCGGACGCAACGCGGCATCGAGCGTCAAGGCCGCCGCGTAGCCGTGAGCAGCATCTCCGTCCTCATCACCAAACCGCTCCGTCAGCACCGCAATTTCATGCTGAAGCCCGGCGGCCCGTGACGGATCTTTTTCGTCTCGAAGCTGCCTCTCGACGGCGGCGATGCGGTCGCGAGGACGTTCGTTTTTTGCCCGTCGCTGAATGAGATCGACCGGGTCGATGGTTCCGGCGAGTGGATCTTCCTCAGCACGGAGCGGCTCAGAGTCGAGGATTTCGATGGCATCCGAGCCGCTGTCAGGCAGCAAGGTGACGGCATCCTCATCTGAGTCAAGCGCCAAGTCGCTCGCATCGAGAGCCACATCGGCATCGTCGAGAGCGGCAATCACAGCCTCGGCGGCATCGGATGTAGGCCCGGAGTCGGAGGCGCGGCCAACCGGCCGCTCGCTACTGTTTTGGTCCGCAGGAGTATCGGTGGAAGACATGGGTGCGCCCGTCGTAAACCCACTGCCCTAGGCTCCTTCGGTCCGACCAAAAGGCGAACAATGAAGGCTGCTTGGCACAGCACCAAGCGTGCAAGCCTAGAAGGCCTGGTAATACATTGAGTCTCTAGTATCGACGGCTAGATAGCACACTGTCAAACCAAAGCTCTGGCCATCCTACGCGACGGTGGGAGTCGTGTGGAAAGGTCGCTTTTGTCGGTTTTGTGTGGACACCGCCAAACACTCCGGGCTGCGAACCCATCGTTAGCTGATAGACTGCCCCGCGATGAGCCCACAGCGCGTCGTAAGCAGTCCCGAAGCAAGCTGCCACATCTTTACGTACAAAGAAGGGCTGCTGTCGAGCGTGGCCCACGACTTGAAGTTGGTCGTCGAAAACTGCTCGATCCAGCCAGCCAGTGTACCCAGTGCTGAGCCTCGAGAACCGACGATTGCGGCGATTACCGCGACCTTTGACGCTCGGAGCATCCGTGTGGTCTGTGCCCAACGGGACGGACACGATCAGCCAAGTGCCTTGTCCGCTGACAACCGCGCTGAAATCGAGCGCCATATCCAGCGCGACGTTCTTCATACCGATCGGTTCCCCGAGGTTCGCTTTGTGACCACCAAAGTGACTGGGAACACAGATTTCTACGATATCGTGGGCGAGCTTACTCTACATGGGCAGAGGCGCACCATTGCCACCCAGGTACGGAAACAGGCGGACCGGTGGGTCTGTGAAGTACGGCTCCATCAGCCCGACTTTGGCATCAAGCCATTTAGCGCCGCATTTGGGACGCTGCGGGTCAAACCGGAGCTGCTGGTTCAGCTGTCATTGCCGCTGACGTAGCACTCGGGTCCGGTCTTGGTCGCAGCGAGCGGGTATCGCGGGCAATTTTGCCATCGACGATCACGATCTGACGATCGGTCCGCTCGGCAAGGCTGTGGTC
>ERZ724524.750-NODE-750-length-21409-cov-5.430505_pt1 | contig 21409 bp, 23 predicted proteins | sample MGYA00376057_ERZ724524 | MGnify/ENA primary metagenome ERZ724524 (study PRJEB28724, sample SAMN07190888) | wastewater metagenome | isolation source: influent of sewage treatment plant in Hong Hong | place: USA: Christiansburg, Virginia | collected 2016-03-01 ...
ATAGCCCTGCATTTTTCCGCTGGCGTCTACAGTGATCAGGAAGCCGGCAAGGGTCGTGGCGAGTCCCATGGAAACCGACTGCACAGTACCGTTGAGCGACATGAAAGTGCCGCGCAGCTTGGGTTCTGCGGCCGAGGTAATCAGTGCCATGCCAGGAATCATCCGTCCCGAAATCAGGACGAAAAAACAGGTGGTGCAAATCACCCATAGCCATAAAGGCACCACCCCGATGTTGGTCAAAACAAGCAAGGGGATCATGGCGGCACAGGCCGCCCAGCGATAAATTTTGGTTTTGCCGTACTTGTCCGCCCAATGGCCGATAAAGCGCGCGCTAAAGAATGTCGCACCGCCGCCAAACAGATAAACAATGGGCAGATCGAGTTGTGAAATGCCGACATTACCCACGGCATAGACCGTGATGTAGGGAATCACGGTAAAGCCGGAAAACATCAGCAAGGCTGAAAAGAGCAAGGCGCGCAGATGATTGGGATCGCCCAGCACAGAAAAAATATCCGAGAACAGATGGGCTCGTTTTTGTTCATTCAAATGATGGTGCAGTTCGGGCAGGAAACGGAAGCCGACAAAAATGAAGACCAGGCTCAAGCCGGCGATCATGAAAAAAGGGGTACGCCAACTGAATTGATTGGCCAGCCACAACGAGAGCGGTACGCCGGCTACCGTGGCAATCGAGAAAGCCGTGGCAACCAGACCGCTGGCTCGCGCCCGTCGTATATAGGGAATGGCATCGCCGATCATGGTTTGCACCAGCGCGCCCATGATGCCGCCGAATATCCCGGCAAAGCCGCGCGCCACCATCAGGCTCACATAGTTGCTGGCCAGTCCGCAGGCCAGCGTTGATAGACCAAAAAGCACGAAGCCGATCAGCAACAGGCGTTTGCGCTCGAATAAATCGACGAATGTTGCGGCCAGCAGGCCGGAAATTGCCGCACTGAAACTGTAGGAGGCGACCAGCAGGCCAAATTCATGGGTGCCGATCCCGAAGTCCTTCATCAGTATCGGGCCGAGCGGCATCATGATCATGAAATCGAGAATGTGACTGAACTGGATGCCCGCCAGGGTCAGCAGGAAAAATCGTTCGCGGCTGGGGGAAAGCGAAATGGGCATCAGTGAACGTTCATAAGGTAGATCAGTGTTCCGATCATGGCACACCTCAGCACCAATGAAATATTAAAACCCGGCCAGAAAAGACTATTGCTTGAATAACGCCTCAAGACTTTTGACAGAAGCTGACATTCCCCAAAATACACCCTATTTCGCACATTTCGGGCACAGCGCGCTAATTTCGACCTCTGGACTCTCCAGGCGATGCCCTGCCGCAGCCAGACTGTTAGATAGCGCACTCATCACCGATTGCTCCTGCAATTCAGTGACACCGCTGCATTTCGGGCAAACCAGGAACAGGCTTGGTATCTGATGGGAGGCATGCCGACAGGCAACGAAAAGATTCATGCGGCCGATTTTGTGCGCCAGACCCTGCTCAATCAGAAAATCCAGCGCACGATAGATAGTCGGCGGTGAAGCGCCGGGCCGGGCTTCCTTGATTCGGGCCAAAAGGTCATAGGCCTTGACGCCGGTCGGGCTTAGGTAAAGCAGTTCCAGCACCTCGCGGCGGATCGCCGTCAGACTGGCGCCCCGCGCTTTGCAGGCGGTTTCAGCCCGATCCAGGGCGTCGGTGTTGTCACTAACGACAGGCAGACATTCAACGTCGGAAATTGAGGGTTTCATAAGTTTGGCCTTGGTGGTGCGAATGCAATGTTATAACATTGCATTTCATGTATCCAGAAGCCCCTATGTTAACCCGACTTGAAGGCGCCCCCATCGGCGCGAGCTTGCCGCTTTCCGACGTGTTGGCCGAACTGCCCTTCGATCAGCAAGGTCTGGTCGCGGTAATCGCTCAGCAATTCGACACCCATGAAGTATTGATGCTGGCCTGGATGAATCGCGCCGCCATCGAGGAAACGCTGGCGACAGGTTTTGCCTGTTACTGGTCGCGTTCGCGCCAGACCTTGTGGCGTAAGGGTGAAACCTCCGGCTGCCGGCAACGGTTGGTGGAAGCCCGTTTCGATTGTGATGGCGACGCCATTCTGCTGCTCGTCGACCAGCTCGGCGGCGCCTGCCACACCGGTCGACTCAGCTGCTTCTACAACGCGGTCAAGAGCGACCGCGTCGAAGTCATTTCGGCCCCGATTCCCCTCTTTCATCAGAAATAATAATGACAAACCAACCGAACAAAAATGATTCCCGCCTCCCGGTCACTGTCTTGTCCGGCTTTCTTGGTGCCGGCAAGACCACGCTGCTCAACCATGTCCTGAATAACCGCCAAGGATTGCGCGTTGCGGTCATCGTCAATGACATGTCCGAGGTCAACATCGACGCCCGACTGGTCGCCGAAGGCGGCGCCGAGCTGTCGCGCGCCGAGGAGAAAATGGTCGAGATGAGCAACGGCTGCATCTGCTGCACGCTGCGCGAAGACCTTCTGATCGAGATCGCCCGGCTGGCCAAGGAAAAGCGCTTCGATTACCTGCTTATCGAATCGACCGGCATTTCGGAGCCACTGCCAGTAGCTGAGACTTTTACCTTCCGTGATGAGGACGGCACCAGCCTTTCGGATATTTCGCGGCTGGACACCATGGTCACGGTGGTGGACGGCTTCAACTTCCTGCACGATTACAGCTCGCAGGACTACATCGGCGACCGCGGTGAAAGCCTGGGCGAAGACGACCTGCGCACCGTAGTCAATCTTCTGGTCGAGCAGGTTGAATTCTGTGATGTCATTGTCCTCAACAAGACCGATCTGTTGCCGCCGGAAGACATCGCCCGCCTCGAAGCCATCCTGCACACGCTGAATCCGCGGGCCGACATCGTCCATGCCCGATTAGGCCAAGTGCCGCTCGAACGCATCCTCAATACCGGGCGCTTCGATTTCGAACAGGCGGCGGATGCTCCCGGCTGGCTACAGGAACTGCGCGGCGAACATATTCCGGAAACCGAGGAATACGGTATTTCCAGCTTCGTCTATCACGCTCGCCGGCCTTTCCATCCGGCCCGCTTTTATGAGTGGATCAACCAGGAATGGCCCGGCGTCATCCGCTCGAAAGGCTATTTCTGGCTGGCTTCGCGCCCCGGTCTGGTCGGCAGCTGGTCGCAGGCCGGCCCGATGACCCGGCATGAACTGGGCGGCCTGTGGTGGGTTGCAGTGCCCGAAGCGGAATGGCCGCAAGACGAAGAAAACCGCCGGATCATCCTGGATCGCTGGGTGGAGCCTTATGGCGATGCCCAGCAGGAATTGGTGATGATCGGCATCGAAATGGATGAAGCCGCGCTGCGCCAGGCCTTCGATGCCTGCCTGCTGAACGATGCCGAACTGGCTGCAGGGCCGGAAGCCTGGGTGCGTTATGAAGACCCGTTTCCCCTCTGGTCTATTGAAGAAGACGAGGAGGAGTGAATCGTGAGCAGGACAATCAAATTGCTGAGCGATGCTGAATTGCTTGCCGCGCCGGACTCAGAGTACATGTCCGAGGCTCAGTTGCTGACCTTCAAGCAGCGCCTGTACGACGAGGAAAAAACCTTGCGCGATGCGGCGGAGTCAACCTCCCATCACCTGCAGGAAACCGAAGCGGCTCCAGATCCGACAGATCGGGCCAGCGCCGAGGAAGAGCACACGCTGGAACTACGCGTGCGTGACCGCGAGCGCAAGCTGCTCAAGAAAATCGCCCAGGCCCTAAAGCGTATAGAAGCCGGCACCTACGGCTGGTGCGAGGAAACAGGCGAGCCGATCGGCATTGCACGCCTGTTGGCCCGCTCTACGGCGAGCCTGACTCTGGAGGCTCAGGAGCGCCATGAACAACGTAAGCGCCAGTTTGGCGGTTAGGACAAAATATGTCATCACAAGACATTGACCACCGCATCCCGGTCACCCTGCTCACCGGTTTTCTTGGTGCCGGCAAGACGACCCTGCTCAATCACCTGCTTAGCCAGCCTGAAATGGCGACTGCAGCAGTATTGATCAACGAGTTTGGAAGTGTTGCGGTCGACCATCATTTGGTCACGAAAATCGATGAAGACGTGATCATGCTCGACTCCGGCTGTATCTGCTGCACGGTACGCGGCGATCTCACACGCAGCCTGACGGAGCTGTTCATGCGCTGCATGCGCCGTGAGTTGAAGCCGATCAGCCGCATCATCATCGAAACCACCGGGCTGGCCGACCCATCGCCAGTTATCTACACCTTGATGCAGGATTTTTTCGTCGCCGAACGTTTTCGCATTGATGGCGTGATCACCGCTGTTGATGCAACGCATGGCAGCGGCCAGATCGCTGTTCACAACGAAGCAATGAAGCAAGTGGCGATGGCTGACCGCCTGTTGATGACTAAATGCGATCTCGCGACCCCAGATCAGGTCGATGCCTTGTCCCGTTTACTACGTGCGATGAACCCATCGGCTCCGCAGATTTATATTCGGCGCGGTGAGGTTTCTGCCGCGTCAATTACCCAGTGCGGCCTCTACGACCCTGGCTGTAAAACCCCCGATGTTGCCGGCTGGCTAGCTGAAGAAAAGGTGCGCGAGGAGCACCGTCAGGCCCATGCTCATGGTCACGCCCATACGCATACGCACGATGTAGACCGCCATAACGCAAACGTCTACAGCTTCGCGCTGACCTTTGACCGGCCACTGCAATGGGTCTGTTTCGTCGATGCCATCGAGATGCTGCTGTCCACCTTCGGAGACCGTATCCTGCGCATCAAGGGCTTGCTCAACGTGCAGAACGATCCTTGCCCGCGCGTTATTCAATGTGTCCAGCACGTCAATTATCCATACACACGGCTTGATGCCTGGCCAGAGCAGCCACCGTATAACGACCGTAATAGCCGCCTGGTATTCATCGTCCGTGATCTGGAGCAGTCGGTTATCGAGAAAATCTTCGCGATGTTTTGTGGAGTGATGGATTTACCACCGGATCCGGAGGTCAGTTCTGCATGGTGATTTCTGATCGCCGGTTTGTGGCCGGGATGCGCAGTAGTGAGCGGGACATTGTTTTCAAGTTCGACGATATCGGCTGGCCAAATTTTCCTGCAGTGCAGCATCAGATAGTCGCGTCCGGAAAAAAGCCGAATTAAGGATATGCATGGACAATTACCCTACCGATAGCCTAATCCCCGTCACCATCCTCACAGGCTTTCTCGGTGCAGGCAAGACCACGCTATTGAAGCGCCTGTTGCGCGAGGACCACGGCCACCGCATTGCCGTGATTGAGAACGAATTCGGTGAAGTTGGTATAGACGACATCCTGCTGGCCGATGCTGTGGGCGGCCGGCCCATTGTTGAGATGAACAATGGCTGCATCTGCTGCACGGTACGCGACGATCTGATACGCATCCTCGACGACCTGGCAATACGACGCGCATCAGGCAGCATCGCCTTCGAGCGTGTGGTCATCGAAACCACTGGCCTGGCTGATCCAGCCCCGGTCGCCCAAACATTCTTCACCGACGAACGTGTGGCTGACGTCTACCGGCTCGACGGCCTCGTCACGCTGGTTGATGCGGTACATGCTCACAAACAACTCGATACGCATGATGCTGCACGTGAACAAGTCGGCTTTGCCGACCGCCTGATCTTAAGCAAGACCGATCTGGTCGACGCTGCTGCAGCGGAAGACTTGTGCAGCCGGTTGCGGGCGATGAACCCGCAAGCGCCTATTCTGAAAGCTGCCTTCGGTGATATCCCGGTCGATGCCGTGCTCGACATCAATGGCTTCGAGCTCGACGCAATACTCGCGCTGGAGCCAGACTTCCTGAATTCAGATGCTCACCACCATCACGACGACATCGGTAGCTTCGTTTATCGGGCCGAGAAGGCATTTGACCGCGAACGCTTCGAGCAGACCATCGAGCAGTTGATCGGCGAATATGGCGACAACCTGCTGCGCTACAAGGGTGTCATGCACATCAAGGACGAACCATTGCGCAGCGTGCTGCAGGGTGTGCATCGTCTTATCGGAAGCACCCTCGATTCCGCTTGGCCGGCTGGCGAGACACCCGCCAGCACTTTGGTCTTCATCGGTCGCGATCTGCCGCACCATGTATTCAGGGAACACTTGGACGCCTGCCTGGTTATCGAATCACCGGATGCTTTGCTCATTGAGGAAGCAATGAAATGAACATCCGCCTGCACAACACGCTGACCCGGCAAAATGACGTTTTCATTCCGGCCGATCCGCAGCGCATCACGATGTACGTCTGCGGCCCCACCGTCTACAACTATGTGCATATCGGCAACGCTCGACCGGTGGTCGTTTTCGATGTGCTCTACCGGATGCTGTCGCGACACTTCCCACAGGTGATCTACGCCCGCAACATCACCGACGTGGACGACAAGATCAATGCCGCCGCTGCCGCCAACAACGAGCCGATTCGGGTGCTGGCCGAGCGCTTTGCCGACGCCTACCGCGCCGACATGGCACAACTGAACGCACTGGCACCGACTTTCGAACCCTGGGCGACCGACCATGTACCGCAGATGATCGCCTTAATCGAACGCCTGATCGAGCGCGGCCATGCCTACGCCGCCGAAGGTCACGTCCTTTTTCACGTTCCGTCGTTGCCGGATTACGGCAAGCTCTCCGGTCGCAATCGCGATGACATGATTGCCGGTGCACGGGTCGAAGTCGCGCCCTACAAGCGCGACCCGGCCGATTTCGTGCTGTGGAAGCCGTCCACCGCAGCGCAACCGGGCTGGGACAGCCCCTGGGGTTTCGGCCGGCCCGGCTGGCACATTGAGTGCACGGCGATGATCCATACCCACCTCGGGCCGTCGATCGATATTCACGGCGGTGGTCAGGACCTGATCTTTCCGCACCATGAAAACGAGATCGCCCAGGGCGAAGGGGCGAACGGTAAAGAGCGCGGCCAATACTGCCGCTACTGGCTGCACAACGGCTATGTCACGGTCGACGGCGAAAAAATGTCGAAATCGCTGGGCAATTTCCGCACCGTGCGCGACCTGCTGCAGCATTATCCCGGTGAAGTCATCCGCTACGCCTTGCTCGCTGGTCACTACCGCAAGCCGCTCGATTTTTCGCTGACCGCACTCGATCAAGCACGGGCAGCGCTCAACCGCCTGTACGGTAGCCTGCCGGCCACCGACAGCGCGCCACCGAAGGGGCGTGCCGAAGCTGTCGAAGCGGCGCTGGCCGACGACCTGAACACGCCGCTGGCACTCGCCTGCCTGCATGAGACCGCAAGCGCCCTGCGTAAATGTACCGATCCGGACGAGCAATCACGCCTGCTCGCCACGCTGCGCGACGGTGCCGACTTGCTCGGCCTGCTGCAACAGGACCCTTCCCATTGGCGCCAGCAAGGCAGCATGGGTCAGGGCCAAGTCGGCGGCCCGACGCCGGAAAGGATCGAATCCCTGATTGCCGCCCGTCAGGCCGCCCGTGCGGCACGTGATTTTGCCCGCGCCGACGCCCTGCGTCAGGAGCTTACAGCCCTAGGCATAGGCATCGAAGACAGTGCGAAGGGCACCACCTGGCATCGCCTGCACGCTGAGAGCATGGCATGAAGAAGCTGCTGACCCGTGCCATCCAGCTGATGATTCGCGGCTACCAGTTGGTCATCAGCCCCATGCTAGGTCCGCGTTGTCGGTTTCATCCGAGTTGCTCCCACTACGCCCAGGAAGCGCTGCAAGTCCACGGCTTGCGCCGTGGCGGCTGGCTGGCCCTGCGCCGTATCGGCCGCTGCCACCCCTGGCATCCCGGCGGGCTCGATCCCGTCCCGCCGGCCAACACGGCCAGCACCCCTGACAACACCAAGAGACGCTAAAACATGCCCATCATCACACTGCCCGATGGCAGCCAACGCGCCTTCCCGCAACCGGTCAGCATCGCCGAACTGGCTGCCGACATCGGCCCTGGTCTGGCCAAGGCCGCACTGGCCGGCCGGATCAATGACCGACTGGTCGATACCTCATTTATTCTTGAGCAAGATGCAACCGTCAGCCTGATCACCACGCGTGATCCTGAAGGCGTGGAAATCCTCCGCCATTCCTGCGCCCACTTGCTGGCCATGGCCGTCAAGCAGCTCTACCCGAGCGCCCAAGTCACCATCGGCCCGGTCATCGAAGACGGTTTCTTTTACGACTTCGCTTTCGAGCGCTCCTTCACGCCCGACGATCTGGCACAGATCGAAGCCCGGATGCAGGAACTGGCCGCGGCCGACCTGCCGCTCAGCCGTCGCGAGTTGCCGCGAGAGGCAGCCATCGCCCATTTCGAGCAACTCGGCGAGTCCTACAAGGCCGAACTGATCCGCGCCATCCCCGAAGGCGAAACCCTGTCGCTGTATGCCCAGGGCGATTTCGAAGATCTCTGTCGCGGCCCGCATGTGCCGAGCACCGGCAAGCTACAAGCCTTCAAGCTGACCAAGGTGGCCGGCGCCTATTGGCGGGGCGATGCCAAAAACGCCATGCTGCAGCGCATCTACGGCACCTGCTGGCCGGATGCCAAGGCGCTCAAGGCCTACCTGACCCGCCTCGATGAAGCCGGCAAGCGCGATCACCGCAAGCTCGGCGCCCAGCTCGACCTGTTCCATTTCGACGACTGCGCCCCCGGTTCCGTATTCTGGCACCCGAAAGGCTGGACCCTGTTCCAGCAACTGATCGGCTACATGCGCACGCAGCAGGAGCGCGCCGATTATGTCGAGGTCAATACGCCGGATGTGATGGATCGCGGGCTGTGGGAAACCTCGGGCCACTGGTTCAACTACCGCGAGGCGATGTTCACGACGACGACCGAGGACGAACGCGTCTTCGCACTCAAGCCGATGAACTGCCCGGGTGCCGTTTCGCTGTTTGCCCAGGGACTGAAAAGCTACCGCGACCTGCCGCTGCGCATGGCCGAATTCGGCAAGGTGCATCGCTACGAGCCTTCCGGTTCACTGCACGGCCTGCTCCGCGTGCGTCATTTCACCCAGGACGACGCGCACATCTTCTGCACGCCGGCCCAGATGCAGGACGAATGTGCCCGCACCATCGCCTTGGTCTTCGCCATTTACCGCGATTTCGGTTTTGACGATGTGGCGGTGAAGCTCTCCACCCGGCCGGCCAACCGCATCGGCAGCGACGCAACCTGGGATCAGCTCGAAGGTGCACTGTCCGGCGCGCTCGACCGGATGGGCATCGAATACCGGATCAATCCCGGCGAAGGCGCTTTCTATGGGCCCAAGCTCGAATTCGTGCTGCGCGACGCGATCGGTCGCGACTGGCAATGCGGCACGCTGCAGGTCGACCTCAACCTGCCTGAGCGCTTCGATATCAGCTACATCAACCAACAGGGCGAGCGCGAACGTCCGGTCATGCTGCACCGGGCGCTGTTCGGTTCGCTGGAGCGCTTCACCGGCATCCTGATCGAGCATTACAGTGGCCAATTCCCGCTCTGGCTGGCGCCGCAACAGGCGGTAGTGCTGAACATCAGCGAAGGTCAGAGCGACTACGCGCGAAGCATCTTGAAAGCTTTCAAGCAGGCGGGTATTCGCGCCGTAGTTGATCTAAGCAACGAGAAAATCGGCTACAAGATCCGCGAATACACACTGCAGAAAATGCCTTACCTGCTCGTCGTTGGCGACAAGGAAAAGGCCGAAGGTCGCGTCGCACTGCGCTCGCGGGCCGGCGAAGACCTTGGCAGCCTGCCGCTGGCCGACGTCATCGCCCGCCTGCGCCGGGAAGCCCAGCCACCGGGTAGCGAAGAAACATGCTGATCCGCAAGCTGTTCAAGTTCGAGAACGCCCACATCGTGCGCGGCTGCAGCACGCGGCGCTGCTCGCACTCGATCCACGGGCATTCGTACAAGGTTGAACTGCTGCTCGAAGCGCATGCGCTCGATCACGGCCAGATGGTTTACGACTTTGGCCTATTGAAGCACGGCCCGCGCACGCTAATAGATGCCTTCGACCATGCCGTCGCCATCTGGTCGGGCGACGATCCCGACTACATCGCCGCCTGCCAGCGCTTTTCCGAACGCTGGGTACGCATCCCCGTGTCGCCCAGCGCCGAGCAATTCTCGCGCTTGTTCTTCGTACTGATCGACCGCCTGCTCGACCTGACCGAAATGCGCAACGGCGAGGCCGACGTTCGCCTGCATTCCGTCATCGTCCATGAAACCGAAACCGGCTATGCGCAGTGCTTCCGAGAGGATGCGATCAACCCACGCATGGGCCTGATCGCGCTCGACGACATTGAATTCTCTGAGGCCATCCGCAACGACTGGCCCGACCCCGAGCTGTTTGAAGCACTCAAGCGCGGCGAACGAATAAACAATCCGAAAGAAGTCTGAACCATGATCCGTAAAAACCCGCGCGGCGACCTGCCGCAAATCCACGAATCCGCCTACGTCGACCAGACCGCCATCATCTGCGGCAAGGTGATCATCGAAGAAAACGTCTTTGTCGGTCCCTACGCGGTGATCCGGGCCGACGAGGTCAATGCCGACGGCGACCTCGAACCGATCCGCATTCGCGCCCATTCCAATATTCAGGACGGCGTCGTAATTCACTCCAAGTCCGGTGCCTTGGTCGACATTGGCGAACACACCTCGATTGCCCATCGTTCCATCGTCCACGGCCCCTGCGTGGTCGGCAACAACGTCTTCATCGGCTTCAACAGCGTGCTGTTCAACTGCACCGTCGGCGATGGCTGTGTCGTTCGCCACAACGCGGTGGTCGATGGTGCCAATCTGCCAGCAGGCTTCTATGTCCCATCCACCGAACGTATCGGCCCACGCACCGACCTCGCCGCCATGCCCCGTGTCACGGCTCAAGCCACGGAGTTTTCCGAAGACGTAGTACGCACCAATCACGAACTGGTGCAGGGTTACAAAAAATTGCAGAACGAATTCTGACGATGAACACGCTCCTCATCCGCAACGCCCGCTTGGTCAACGAAGGTCAAATTTTCGATGCCGATCTGCTGGTCATAAACGGCCGCATCGACAAGATCGCTCCCAGCATCGACATCTGTGCCGATGAGGAGATCGACGCTGCTGGCCAGTGGCTGCTGCCCGGCATGATCGACGACCAGGTGCATTTCCGCGAGCCGGGGCTGACGCACAAAGGCTGCATCGCGACTGAATCGGCGGCGGCTGTCGCTGGTGGCATCACCAGCTTCATGGACATGCCAAACACGAGGCCACCAACGCTGTCGATGGCTGCTCTGGCTGAAAAAAAGGCGATTGCCGCGCGCGATTCGCTGGCCAACTACGCCTTCCACTTCGGTGTCTCGAACGACAATCTTGACGCAGTAGCCGCCCTCGACCCACGTGAAGTGGCCGGCATCAAAGTCTTCATGGGCGCCTCGACCGGCAATATGCTGGTCGACGACCCGGCGGTGCTGGAGCGCCTTTTCGCCTGTGCGCCCGCCATCCTGATCACCCATTGCGAAGACACGCCATCGATCACGGTCAACGAGGAAAAATGGCGAAAATCGCATGGTGATGCGGTGCCCTTCTCGGCACACCCGCTGATCCGCGATGCCGAAGCCTGCTACAAATCCTCGTCGTTGGCCGTCGCGCTGGCCAGAAAGCACGACACGCGGCTACATGTGCTGCACATCTCGACGGCCCGCGAACTCGAACTCTTTGAAGACAAGCCGCTGGCCGACAAGCGCATCACCGCCGAAGTCTGTGTCCACCATTTGCTCTTTGATGATCGTGACTACGCAACGCTCGGCAGCCATCTCAAATGCAACCCGGCGGTGAAGGCCCGAGCCGAACGCGACGCCCTGCGCGCCGCGCTGAACGGCAACCGGCTCGATGTTATCGGCACCGACCATGCTCCGCACACGCTGGAAGAGAAGGCCGGCAATTATTTTCAAGCACCGTCCGGCCTGCCGCTCGCCCAGCACGCGCTGCCCGGCCTGATGGGCCTGGTGCACGACGGCCTGATCGATCTGCCGACCCTGGTCGCCAAAACCAGCCACCGTGTCGCCGATCTGTTTCAGATCGCCGAACGCGGCTACCTCCGCGAGGGCTACTGGGCCGATCTGGTGCTGATCGGCGACCGCGATTTCGATACGCCGGACTCTCCCATCCTTAGCCGTTGCGGCTGGTCACCCTTTGCCGGCCGGCGCTTTCGCAGCCGTGTCGCAACGACCGTGGTTTCCGGGCGCATTGCTTGGCATGAAGAGCTATTACGCCCAAACTGCCGCGGCCAGGCACTTTCATTTTTACGCGATTTTTCCGGTTGACCGTAACAGAAGGAGCTTGCCATGAACGCCCCCTTGCCCCGCCAAGTAACCAGCAATTGCGCTATCGCCGACGACCCGCTCGGCCTGACGCGCATTTTCGATCCGGAAATTCAGCTGGCCCAGTGGCGTCGGCCTGCCGAACCGGTCATTGCTGACTGGCTGACCGCCCACGCAAAAGATCTGGGCAGCGGTATGCGCCAGACGCTTGCCCCGGGGCAGCAGCCCGACCTCGGTCGCCTGCCGGCTGGAGTCGGCCGCGATGCGCTGGCCACCGATATTGCTCTGTTGGCCGAAATCCTCGGTGAATTGCTCGATGCGGCGACTATTGGCTATCGCCTCGAAGTGGTCGGCAAGGCCATGTGTCCGCGCCTGCATGTCGATCGTGTCGGCGTCCGTTTGCTGTGCACCTATCGCGGTCCGGGAACGGAATGGGTAGACGATGCTTCCGTTGATCGACATTTCCTTGGCGCAGCCTCGGGTGGTCAGCCGGATGAAACGTCCGGTTTACTGCTTGCCGGGCATCGGGTCGAGGTCATTCCACCCTTCGCCGTAGCGCTGCTCAAGGGCAGCCTATGGCAGGGCAATGACGGGCGGGGCATCGTTCATCGCTCGCCAGGTATCGCTGCCGAGCAGGCACCGCGTGTTCTGCTGGCGATGGATGCCGGGTGGGAATAAAAGTCCATCTGCGCGATCAGCTTGTTTTCATAAGGAGTTAATGATGATTTTGACCCGCACTTTATTGCTGTCCGTGCTGCTGGGGTTCTGCACCTTTGTCCGCGCAGAGCCACCGCTACCGGTGACGGTCAGCCTCTTGCCGCAGCAGTTTTTTGTTGAGCGGATTGGTGGCCAGCAGGTAAAAACCATTGTCCTGGTGCCTCCGGGCAAGAGTCCGGCCACCTACGAGCCAACGCCGAAGCAGATGGAGGCGGTTGCCGCCAGCCGGTTGGTCTTGCGTATTGGCGTGCCTTTTGAGAACGCCTGGTTACCACGCATGGCGCAGTTGGCGCCGGCAGCAAAAGTGGTTGATCTACGTGACGGCTTGACCATGCGTCCGGTCGATCTCCCGCCCGGTGCAGCGCCGGGTACTGGCGGCACACCCGATCCGCACGTCTGGCTTGCGCCACCACTGGTGATGCGCATGGCTGACCGCATCCGCGATGAGCTGATCGCGTTGCGGCCAGAAGCAAAGACAGAATTCGAAGCCAACCACGCGCGCTTCATTGCCGACCTCAAGGCGCTGGATGGCGACATCCGCAGCCGTCTGGCCGCCAAGAAGGTGCGCAATTTCATGGTCTACCACCCGTCCTGGGGCTACTTTGCCGACGCCTACGGACTCCGGCAGATGCCGGTTGAAGCCGGCTGGAAAGAGCCCGGCCCGCGCACCCTGCAAATGGTCATTGAAGGTGCTCGCCAGAGCGGCGTGCGGGTCGTTTTTGTCCAGCCGCAATTCTCACAGAAGGAGGCCGAGACCATCGCCCAGGCGATTGGTGGCGAAGTGGTTGCCGTCGATCCTTTGGCGCCGGACTACATCGGCAATCTGCGGCGTGTCGCTGATATCTTTGCCCGCAATCTGCAATGAGCGTCGCGTCGGTTATGGAGTGCACCGGGATTACCTTGTACCGCAACGGGTACAAGGTGCTCGATGGCGTCAATGCCCGACTGCCTGCCGGTGACTTCGTTGCCATGGTTGGCCCCAACGGGGCCGGCAAGACCACGTTGCTCAGGGTTCTTCTCGGTCTGCTCGAAGCCGATGCCGGTGAAGTCCGCCTGTTCGGCCAGCCTCCGCAAATCGGTCGTTTGGGCGCCGGCTATGTGCCGCAAAGCGGGCGTTTCGATACGCGCTTTCCGGTCTGTGTCGGCGAACTGGTGGCGCATGGCACACTCGCCGGTGGTTGGCCGCTGTGGCGCCGGCGCACGGCAAGCCAGGAAGCAGCTATCACGCAGTCGCTTGAAGCTTGCGGTATCGCCCATTTAAGCAAACGGCGCATCGACAGCCTGTCCGGCGGCGAAGTCCAGCGGGCACTGATTGCCAGAGCCCTTGCCGTCAATCCGCAACTGCTGATTCTCGATGAGCCGACAGCCAATATCGATCCCTCCGGCCAGGAAGCCCTGTTTGATCTGCTTGCCGAACTCAACCGGCGCATGACTATTCTGGTCGTCTCGCACGATCTTGGCTTGACTACCCGCTACGCCCGCACCGTCTGGTGCCTCAATCGCAGCTTGTGCAGCCATCAGGCCGTCGACGTTTCAGCCGAAACGCTGGCGGCGCTTTACGGTTACCCGGTGCGCGTCATCGATCACCGGCCTGACAGGAGATTGGCATGAGTTTCTGGAGCAGCCTGCTCAGCCAGGTCTTTCTGCAACACGCGCTGGCCGCAACCCTGCTGGCCTCCCTGGCCTGCGGTGTCATTGGCAGCTTTGTCGTACTCAAGCGCATCGCCTTTCTCGCCGGCGGTATTGCCCATGGTGTTCTGGCCGGCATGGGGGCCGCCTACCTGCTTGGCTTTTCGCCGATGTTGGGCGCAGTGCTCGCCGCAGTCACGATGGCCTTCCTCTTGTGGCGCCTGACCTTGCATCGCCGCCATAACGAAGAGGTGCTCATATCGGCGCTTTGGTCCGTCGGCATGGCGGCAGGGCTGATCATGATCGCCAAGGCACCCGGTCAGAACCCCGACCTGATGACTTACCTGTTCGGCAATATCCTGATGGTCGGCCATGAGCAACTGCTCTGGATGCTGTGCCTTGACGCCCTCGTCCTGATCGTTGTTACTGCCCTGTTCCCGGCTCTGACCGCTGCGGCCTTTGACGAAGAGTTTGCCCAACTGCGCGGCATACCAGTTGATGCACTGCGTCTGCTCTTGCTCGTCCTGGTGGCGCTCACGGTGGTGCTGCTCATTCAAGTCGCCGGGCTTATCCTGGTCATCGCGTTACTGACCCTGCCAGCAGCCATGGCCTGGCACGCACCGTCCGTCGGCAGCATGATGCGGCGCGCCGTGCTTTGGGCTGCAGCGTCCGGAACGGCAGGTCTGTGGCTCGCTTACGAACTGGATTGGCCGGCTGGGGCGACCATGGTGCTGGCGACAGCCGTGCTTTTTCTGATCAGCGAAACGAAGGCGCGCTGGCAAGCGAACCATCAGCGAGGCGGCGAAGCAAGCTGATGTCGATCTCCTCACCATTCAACACCCAGTCCCAAAAGTCCTTGAGGAGTCTTTGATGCGCTCAATAGTCCTGCTACTCGGCCTGATCCTGAGTTGGCCTGTGCTTCCTGCGCCCGCCCACGTCCACGGCGAGGCCAAGCTGGACATCACAATCGATGGCAATATCCTCGCCATTCATCTCGAAACGCCACTCGACGGCCTGCTCGGTTTTGAACGTAGCGCGCGTACGCCAGTCGAAAAGCAGGCGGTCAGGGACATGAAAACCATTCTCGAGCAACCCGATCGTCTGTTCCTGATAGCTCGGGAAGCCGAATGCACAGCCCTGGCGCCACGAATCGAATCGCCCGTTTTCGATACCAAGCCTGGCGACGGCCATCTCGACCTTGATGCCGACTACCGCTGGCAGTGTGCCAAGCCCTCGGCCTTGCGCGACCTTAACACCCGACTGTTTGGCGAATTTCCGCGACTCAAGCGGATTACGGTTCAATTTGTCGGCCCGAGCGGCCAGAAATCCGGCCGCCTGACACCGGCACAATCGCGCTTTGTCTGGTGAGATGAGCACACCGGCACTCCTTGTTCGCGATCTCGAATTCCGTTGGCCGGGTGATGACAGCTTTTGCCTCCGGCTGCCAAATCTTGCGGTCAACCGGCAAAATAGCCTGTTTTTGCATGGCCCGAGCGGCTGCGGAAAAAGCACGCTGCTCAACCTGATCGGTGGCGTGCTGCTACCGCAAGCCGGGCACATCGAACTACTTGGCCAGTCTTTTTCCGAGCTGCCGGCTAGCCGGCGCGATGCCTTTCGCGCCGATCACCTCGGTTTCATCTTCCAGCAGTTCAACCTGATTCCCTACCTGTCGGTGCTCGACAACGTGTTGCTGCCGTGCCGCTTTTCCGCCCGGCGAGCCAAGCGCGTCAGCCAGCCGGAGGCCGAAGCCCGGCGCCTGATCGGCGCGCTCGACCTTGACCTGGCCTTGCTCGGTCGGCCAGCGGCTGAACTGTCCGTGGGCCAGCAGCAGCGCGTAGCCGCCGCACGGGCACTGATCGGCCAGCCGGAAATCCTGATCGCCGACGAGCCGACCTCGGCCCTCGATGCCGAACGTCAGGGCGCCTTCGTCGAACTGCTGCTGAGCGAGGCCAGACGGGCCGGCAGCGCTGTCGTCTTCGTCAGCCACGATCTGCGGCTGGCGACGCACTTCGACCATAGTCTGGCGCTCGCCCCATGAAACCGCTGCTCCACATCGCCCTGAAAAGCGCCTGGAACCGCCGCCTGACGCTCGGCCTGACCTTGCTCGCCATCGCCTTGTCCGTAACCCTGCTGCTCTCGGTCGAGCGTATTCGCCAGGCAGCGCGCGACGGTTTCGCCCAATCGGTCTCCGGCACCGACCTCATCGTCGGCGCCCGCGGCAGCCCGCTGCAACTGGTGCTCTATGCCGTCTTCAATGTCGGCGAGGCGAGCAACAACGTCGACTGGCAGAGCTATCAGAGCATCGCCGCCGACCCGGCCGTGGCGTGGAGCGTGCCGCTAGCGCTCGGCGACTCGCACCGGAGCTTCCCGGTGCTCGGCACGACGCCGGCCTATTTCGAGCACTATCGCTACGGTGATCGCCAGCCGTTGCGCTTCACCGCCGGCCAGCCCTTCAACGGCCTGTTCGACGCCGTCATCGGTGCCGAGGTCGCGGCAAGACTTGGCTACCGGCTCGGCGAGCCCATCACCCTCAGCCACGGCAGCGGCCCCTTGCCGGGTCTGGCGCATGCCGACAAGCCTTTCACCGTGGTCGGCATCCTGGTGCCGACCGGCACGCCAGTCGACCGCCGGGTGCACGTCAGTCTCGCCGCCATTGAGGCCATCCACCTCGACTGGCAGGGCGGGGCGCCGATTCCCGGCTTGTCCATCCCGGCCGACATGGTCGGCAAGTTCGACCTGCAGCCAAAGACCATCACCGCCTTCCTGCTCGGCCTGCATCAACGCAGCGCCGTCTTCCGGCTGCAGCGCAAGATAGCCGACTATCGCGGCGAACCGCTGCTTGCCGTGCTACCCGGCGTCGCCCTCGACCAGCTGTGGCAGACGGTCGGCGTCGTCGAAAAAGCCTTGCTCGGCATTTCCTGGCTGGTCTTCGCCGTCGGCCTGGCCGGGCTGGCGGCCGTCATGCTGGCCAGCCTCAACGAGCGGCGGCGCGAACTGGCCGTGCTGCGCTCGGTCGGCGCCGGGCCACGCCACATCGTGTTCCTGCTGGTGCTCGAAAGCCTGTTCGTCACGCTGTTGGGCGTGGCGCTCAGTCTGGCGGCGGTCAGTGTTGCCGCCTGGCTCGGCGGCCCCTGGCTGGCCGCCCGGTTCGGCCTGTCGACGCTACCGTTGGCCGTTTCGCCCGGCGAACTGCGCCTGCTCGCCGGCATTTTTGCCGCCGCGCTGCTGGTCAGTCTGTGGCCGGCCTGGCGCGCTTACCGGCTGTCGCTGGCCGACGGCCTGATTCCCCGTTTATGAAAGTTTACCCACGATGCGCCTTTTGATCCCGCTCCTTCTCCTCGCCTTGCTCGGCCCCGCCGTAGGGGCGGACTATCGCGTCGGCGAGCGCCTGACACCGCGCAAGGCAACGCCCGCACTCAACTACCGCGAAATTGACTGGGATGAGCTGACGCCGAAAGGCTGGGACCCGATGGCCGCCTTCAAGGGCCTGAACATGAACCGACTCAAGGACAGCGATCCCAAAGCCATCGAAGCGCTGGAAAGGATGAAAGCGGCCTGGGCCGAGGCACCGGTCGAAGCCTCGCTCGACGGCAAACGTGTCAAGCTGGCCGGCTTCGTCGTGCCGCTCGAGCGCAAGGGCGACGCCGTGCTCGAACTGCTGCTCGTGCCGTATTTCGGCGCCTGTATCCACGTCCCGCCACCACCGGCCAACCAGATCGTGCATGTCATTCTGAAAAAGCCGGCGGAAGGCATGAAGATGATGGATGCCTTCTGGGTCAGCGGCACGCTCAGCCTGCAGCACGGCGACAGCAGCCTGGGCATCTATGGCTACCGGATGACGGGCGAACGACTTGATGCTTACGGCTTGCCGAAAGGTTTGAAATGACTACCTTGACGATGATTGTTCTGGCCACCTTGCTCGGTGGGCTGCTCAGCATGGCGGCCGCTGCCGGCCTGGCTTTCCGGCTCTCGCGGCGGGCTACCGCAACCCTGGTGGCGTTTGCTGCCGGCGTGATGTTGTCCTCAGCCCTGCTTGAAATCCTGCCTGAGGCTTTTGCCTCATTGCCGCAGCATGCGGATCTGCCCGAGCATGCCGGCCATGCCCATGAGGCGCCGGCAGCCAGTTTGTTTGCGGTATTGCTGGCCGGTCTGCTCGGCTTCTTCGCGCTGGAGCGCCTTGCCCTCTGGCGCCATGCACACGACGGCTGCGCGGCGGTCGCCGGCGAACCGCATGGCGAAGTGGCTGCCCCGCTGATCCTGATCGGCGATGCCTTCCATAATTTTGTCGATGGCCTGCTGATCGCAGCCGCCTTCCTGGCCGACCCGATGCTGGGCCTGACGACAACGCTGGCCGTAGTGGCCCACGAAATTCCGCAGGAGTTGGGCGATTTCATCCTTCTGCTCAACGCCGGCTGGAGCCGGCGCAAAGCCTTTCTGGCCAATGCCGCTTCCAGCCTGACTTCAGTTCTCGGCGGCCTGCTTGGCTACTTTGCGCTGGATGGTGCCGAGCTCTTCCTGCCCTATGTCCTGACCATCGCCGCCGCCAGTTTCATCTACATCGCCGTGGCCGATCTGTTGCCCCTGCTGCACCGCCAACGCAGCAACTTTGCGCTGCAATCAGCCTTGATCGCTCTGGGTGTCATGGTGGTCCCGCTGGTCGGGCAATGGGTGCATTGAAAGTAAATTGTCCTGAATGCATAGGCGGTTTCAAGCCGGCGGCAAATATTCCGGGCGCAAAGCGAGCCCGGTTTTCAGCGCGTCCAGCAAGAGGCGAACCTTGGGCAGCGCATAGCGCCGTTGCGGGTAGACCGCCCAAACAGCAGTATTCGGCGGCTGATTGGCTGCAAGCAATGAAACCAGTTCGCCCCGGCGCAGGAGATCCAGCACGTAGTAATCCGGCAACTGACTCAGGCCGAAACCGCGCAGCGTGGCATCGAGTACCGCTTGCCCGCTATTGCAGCGCCAGTTGCCGCTGGGCCGAAACTGATATTCCTGCGCATCCTGCTGGAACAGCCAGATGTCGCTAGTGCCGATCAGGCAATTGTGCTGTTTCAGTTCCGACAGGGTATGCGGCCGGCCATAGCGATCGAGATAAGCCGGCGCAGCACAAAGATAGAGCGCGCGCGGCGCAATGCGGCTGGCAACCAGGCTGGATTCGCTCAAACGGCCAAGACGGATGGCCAGATCAAAGCCCTCGTGGATCATATCCAGCGTGCGATTGGTCAGTTCGATATCGACTTTCAGCAATGGATACAGGGCCATGAAATCATTGACCAGCGGCACGATGAAACGCTCGCCATAAGCCACCGCCGCCGTCATGCGCAAGAGACCAGTCGGTGCGCTGTGCAAGGCACCCATGGTCAGAAAGGCTTCGTCGCGCTCCTCGATCAGGCGCTGGCAACGCGTGAAGAAAGTTTGCCCGGCTTCGGTCAGCGAGACCCGGCGCGTTGTCCGATAGAGCAGGCGCGCCTGCAAACGCTCTTCCAGCGCGGCGACCTGCCGGCTGACATGCGATGAGGAAAGGTGCAGACGCTCGGCAGCCCGCGAGAAGCTGCCACACTCGGCGACGGCAACGAATTCATCCAGGCCTTCCCAACGACTCATTTCAAGCGCTCCGGCAAACAGCCATTATCCCAGCACAGCAACAATCAATCCCATATTGACGATTTATTCATCGTTGCACACTAATTATACTGATCACATTCTTACTTTGCCGAAAGCCCTGTCATGTCCATCAAATCCCGTGCTGCCGTGGCTTTTGCCGCCAACCAACCATTGCAAATTGTTGAAGTCGATGTCGAAGCACCAAAGGCCGGCGAGGTGCTGGTGCGCATTGTCGCTTCCGGGGTTTGCCACACGGATGCTTTCACACTCTCCGGCGACGATCCGGAAGGCATCTTCCCGTCCATCCTCGGCCATGAAGGCGGCGGCATCGTCGAAGCGATTGGTGAAGGCGTCACCTCGCTGGAAGTTGGCGACCATGTGATTCCGCTGTACACCGCCGAATGCGGCAAGTGCAAGTTCTGCCTGTCGGGCAAGACCAACCTCTGCCAGGCGGTGCGTGCCACGCAGGGCAAGGGTTTGATGCCGGATGGCACCAGCCGCTTCTCCTACAAGGGCCAACCGATTTTCCACTACATGGGCTGCTCGACTTTCTCCGAATACACCGTGCTACCGGAAATCTCGTTGGCCAAAATTGCCAAGGATGCCCCGCTCGAAAAAGTCTGCCTGCTCGGCTGCGGCGTGACTACCGGTATCGGTGCCGTGCTTAATACTGCCAAGGTTGAGGAAGGCGCGACTGTCGCCGTCTTCGGTCTGGGCGGCATCGGGCTGGCGGCGATCATCGGCGCCAAAATGGTCAAGGCCTCGCGCATCATCGCCATCGACATCAACCCGGCCAAGTTCGAAATCGCCAAGCAACTGGGCGCCACCGACTGTATCAATCCCAAGGATTTCGCCAAGCCGATTCAGGATGTCATCGTTGAGCTGACCGATGGCGGCGTCGATTACTCCTTCGAGTGCGTCGGCAACGTTAATCTGATGCGTGCCGCCCTGGAATGCTGCCACAAGGGCTGGGGCGAATCGACCATCATCGGCGTCGCCGGTGCCGGCCAGGAAATCAGTACCCGCCCCTTCCAGCTGGTCACTGGCCGCGTATGGCGCGGTTCGGCTTTTGGCGGCGTCAAGGGCCGCACGGAATTGCCGGGTTATGTCGCAAAAGCCCAGAGCGGCGAAATTCCGCTCGACACTTTCATCACCCACACCATGCCGCTGGAAGAGATCAACACGGCCTTTGACCTGATGCACG
>ERZ724524.752-NODE-752-length-21351-cov-4.704217_pt1 | contig 21351 bp, 19 predicted proteins | sample MGYA00376057_ERZ724524 | MGnify/ENA primary metagenome ERZ724524 (study PRJEB28724, sample SAMN07190888) | wastewater metagenome | isolation source: influent of sewage treatment plant in Hong Hong | place: USA: Christiansburg, Virginia | collected 2016-03-01 ...
CAAACAGCAGCACCAGCAAAAACGTCGGTGCCCCATCGAGGGACTGCGGGTTGGCCAGCCCGACCTCGCCACCGCATGAGTAGGGATTCCACAGCGGAAGCTGCCGATACCACAGCACGGTGCGGCGGGCCATCTCGGTCATCGTCTCGAAGTAGCGCCAGTCGTAGCGGCTCGACCACAGCTCACCGTCTTTGAGAGCAGGCCACAGCGCCATCACCGCAAAGCACAGCGCCCCCCCCGCGATGATGTAGTACATCAGCCGGTGCGCACGCCGCACCTCGGCAAGCTCAACGTCAGGCGACGAATCGGGTTCCATGGCGGGTCGATTCCTACCACGGCAGCGGATATCATGGTGCGGTCATGAGCCGCGAGCGCTTCCTAGAAAATCCGTTCTATGTCCTCGGGGTTCGTCCAAGCTGCACCCGCGCCGAGCTGGAGCGCGAGGGCCAAAAGCTGCTCGGAATGCTCGAGCTGGGGATGCCCTCCTCGAAGAAATACCAGACTCCGATCGGGGAAGCCGAGCGCTCACCCGAGCTGGTTCGTCAAGCGATGGCCGAGCTACGCGATCCGCATAGGCGCCTGCTGCACGAGCTGTGGGCGCAGCTTCCCGCCGAGATTCTCCCCGAGGAACCGGGCGCAGCGGCAGGTGGTAGCGAGGATGGCGGACCGGGCCCATGGCCGGATGCCCCGTCGGCGCTAGGGTTCGGAGCCAAGAAGTGATCCTGCTGACCATCGGGCTTGTGCTCGCGCTCATCCTGAGCAAGCTGTGGCGCAAGGATGATGAGCAAACCGAACCCAAGTCCGAGGATCTGCGACTATCGCTGCGGCTAGCGGGCTGGCTGCTGTTCTTCGGCAGCTCGGTGTATGCGCTAGGCCAGCTTTCGCACGGTGCGGTGCAGTGGCTGCTGGTACCGCTCGGTCTGCTGTTGCTGCTACAGCGCCCGATGTTTCTGGTCCAACAGGTGTTTCTGCCCAAAGGCTGGGTCAAGTGGACCTACCGAGGCGCGCTGCTTTCGCTGTGGCTGGCCCCAGATCGTCGCGGACAGGCGCTGCTCTACGGCAACCTGGCGCTTTTGCGGGCACCGCTTCATCACGATCCACGCGCCGACGAAGAATATCTGGCGGCGCACCAGAAGAAGCTACCGGGCGGGGCGGCCTCGCTGGTGGCGGCGGCGATGCTTCTGGCACGACGAGAAGGTCTGGCGGCAGCAGTGCCCATTTTGCGCTGCCTCGATACGGTCGATGACACGGTCAAGCCGGACTGGGCGATGGCGGTGGCCTGCGAGCTGCAACTGGTCGAGCTCATCCGGATTGGGGATTGGCGCAAGGTTCGCAAGCTTTCGGCAGAGTGTAAAAAGACCCCGCTGATCGAGTTTTTGGCGGGCTGTGCTCAGGTGTTCGTACCTGTGCCGGAAGAGGCAGCACCGTCTCGTGATAGGCTGTACTGGCTGTGGCTTAGGGCCCCGCAAAAACAGCATCTGTGGCGGCTTCTCGAACAGGCCCAGGACCACAAGCCCACCGTGACCGAACCGACGCAAAACCCGAGCCCTGCGATGGCTGACCAACCACGACTTGCTGCGGCGCTGCGGGCTTTGGGTCAACTGTGGCGCAGAGAGGCTCATCTGGTGCGACCGGAGCATCTGCGAAAGGTGGGAGAGCTGTGGGACCAAGCACTCGCCGACAAAGAGACCGAGCGGATGGTGATGACGCGAGCGCTGACGCTGACGATTCCGGGCAGCGAGCACAAGGCGCTCCAGACGCTGCGAACGCAGGTGGTGGCGACACTGCACAGCTATCTTCGCCAAGGGGCGATGCCGACCAGCAAACTCTTCCCTGATGGACAGATTCCGAATCGGAGCGTCCTCGGTGAGGCGGTGCTGGCGGTGCGGGCCGAGCTGCTGGAGCAATTTGAAGCGGCGACCACGAAGCTGGAAGAACGGACCACGGATAAGCGCGTCCTACCGTGGCTAGATGAGTGGAGAGAGTGGGCGCAGATTCGTGATTCCTATCAGCGGCTCGAAGAGTTCGGAGGGGCAGAGGCCCGTCGGCTCGGCTGGACCGCGCTGCATCGTCAGGCCAACAACTGGGCGTGCTGGTTATGGAATGCCCGAGGCGAAAAAGTCCTGGCCAACGCGGTGTTCCGGTTCCTACTCCGCGAATCGGAAGCACTCGGTGACGATCGAACTGGACAGCTTGCGAAGAAGAACGTCGGCTCCGGCCTGTAGCGATGGCAGCCGCGCTGGAGCGGACTCGATCAGGTGGGCGCAACAGCGCGAGCGCTAGTTTTCGGGAATGACGATCCCGGTCTGATTGGGATCGAGGAGACTGCCGATGTTGTTCACGTTGGTGTCGCGATTCCCAAGCTGTCCGGTCTTGCCATCTAGGAAGTTGTACTCCAGAAACTTGAGAATCGAGGAGTGCTCCATCACGACGTGCGAGACGTGATTTTTGCGGGCAAAGCGACCGATCGCCAGAAACGGAACGCGCAGCCCGGAAGCCTGTCCGTCAATCGGATTCGGGGGCGGCGGGGGCACGTGATCGTAGAAGCCTCCGCTTTCATCCCACGTCACCAAAATCAGCGTGTCGTTTGCATACTGCGAGCTGAGCACCTGCCCAACGAGTCCCTGCACAAACGCGGCCCCCATGCTGATCTTGTTGCCGAAGTTGGGATGCTCGGTGTGATAGGACGTACCCTTCACAAACGAAAAAGTCGGCAGGGTTCCCGCCGCGATGTCTTTCGAGAAGGACGACAGATCCCTGATGTACTGCGGCTTGTCCGCAAGCTGGGCATAGTATTGGAACGGATAGTCCGACGGATCATAGACACAGGTGTTGGGAGTGACCAAGGGAGTCGGAAAGGTACAGTCTGCTGGCCGCGAAAACGGACACAGCACCGCATCCTTCATCGCTTGATAGCCCTCTGCATAGACCGAAAAGGTATGGCCTCCGGAAGCCAGCACATCGGCGATGGTCTTTTTTCCGGTGTAGCTTACCGGAGTCTTGATCGGATACCAGCAGCCTCGGCCGTTCGCATCCGGTACTTGATCGTTGTCCGTGAACTCGTACTTGGCCACCGCAAAGTACATGTCGTTCATAGAGGACGCGCCGGCCACCGAATGAAAGTAACGATCACCGAGCGCATACTGCTTCGCGAAGTCGTGATACGGCTTGACCAGCGAAGACGGAGCGATCGCAAAGTTCCGGGCATCGGAACAGAACGCCCCTGTCACGTAGCGATCCATCTTGCCGCCGTTGATTCCGGCGACCATACAAGCTTTGGAATGATCGGGATCGCGACCTGCATTGAGCGCATCATCGAGCACCACCGGCGGCGATCCAGAGGCCTCCATCACCGGCGCTGCTTCGCAACAAGTGGGACCACTGGTACAGGTCGGACTGGAACCAGCGGAGGCCGTACAGTAGCGCCCAAAGTAGGTATCAAAGGAGTGGTTTTCCTGCACAATCAGCACGACGTGCTTGATCTGTGGAGTGGGAGGAACCAGATCCGGCATCGCCAGATCAACCGACGACTCCATGGCCAGGTCTTGACCCAGATCATCCACCCCCATCGTGTCCGAACCACAGCCACCCAGTAGGCTGACTGCAAACAGCGAACCACAGGCCAACAGACGTGGCGGCAGAGCCATCCGCGATTTGTGCATCATTTGATGCTGCCACGATCAGAGAGATCGACCAAAGCGCGCTGTGTAATCGCTGAATATTGCTTCACATGTTGGCTCGACAGAGTATCTAGCCAGAGGATGGGCATGCGGAAAGGTGCGAACTACTCATCCATCGGCGCTTCAATGAAGCGACGGCAGGCAGGACAAGTGAAGACCGGACCGTAGTCACCCATTCCCTTCTTCAGCTTGTCTTTGTGACAGAACGGACAGGTCAGGTTCGAGGTTCTGCCAGCGGCGATCTGCTCCATCACTTGGCGGACTTCAGCGCTGTCGCTCATCGGGACTCTCCTTTGCAAATGCGAGATCAGAAGATCAACGGTCACATCGTATCGCGCCGCGCACCTGCCAGACAACCGGAACCCTTACAGCACCCGTAGCGAGGACGCTCGCACCACGGCCCGGTCCTGCTCTTCCGCTGCGTCCACTCCGTCCACTCCGTCCACTCCGTCCACTCCGTCCACTCCGTCCACTCCGATCAGCTCGTCGGATGGTTGTGCATCCCGGCTAAACAGATAGCGACTACCATCCGGACTCTGCACAAACCGGTACGTCCCACCGGCTTCCGACAGAAAATGTGCCACCAGCTTGGGATCGACCCCGATCGGCGCACCGACCCTCAGCAGCTCGGCGCGAATCGCAGGCAAGACCATGTTCTGTAAGGAAGCAGAGAGCCGCACTTTGCCTCGGTAGCCGGCAGTTCCCCGGGCATACGGACAGTCCTGCGCCAAAAATCCTTCGCTAAGAGCACTCTGTGCAGAGTGGCACCAGGGCGCTCGGTCGAAGCGATCTTCGTAGACCGTGCAGTGATAGCGACCGTCTTCGGCGCGACCCAAGAACTTGCAGCGCAGCGCATCAATCACCACCGCCAATCCATTGACCGGCACCGCAAAGTGACACGACATGCCACAGCGTCGACACAGTGCCTCATGCTCGGCGGAATCCATCCCTCCACTATCCCACGTTTTCGGGCCGTTCAAAAGACGGAAAGCAGAGTCGCCGCAGATTCTCCGCTATATTCCTCGGACATGAAGATTGACCCCACCGAGCTTTCGCCACGCAAGATCTACCGCCTGATGACGTTCGCCATCACCCCGCGACCGATTGCTTGGGTCGGGACCGTATCCGCCCAAGGCATTGCCAACTTGGCTCCGTTTTCCTTCTTTAACGGAGTCTGTGCAAACCCACCCACAGTGGTATTTTCCGTTGCCAATCGCCGCGATGGATCGATGAAGGATACCCTTCGCAACATCCATGCGGTACCAGAGTTTACGATCAGCACCGTCTCCTTTTCCGATGGTGGACAGATGAATGCCACTTCCGCCGAGCTTCCATACGAGGTCAGCGAGTTTGCGGCCTGTCAGGTGTCCGAGCATCCTTCCGAACGGATTCGTCCGCCGCGTGTAGCCACCGCCAAGCTCGCCATGGAGTGCGTCCTTCATCAGCTTGTCCCCGTTGGAGAAGGTCCGCTGGCAGGAACCCTGGTGATCGGACGGATTGTCCTTGTGCATCTCGAAGACGGTGCAGTACATGCGGACAGTGCGGCCCCAGGTGACCCCGATCCGCACGTACTCGATACGATCGGGAGGATGGGCGGTGACGGTTACTGTCGCACCGCAGATCGATTCGTTTTGCATCGGCCTACTGAAAAGTAAACGCGAGGATTGGGGGTCTCGATCGCGACGCGCTAGATCACGCGCAGCCAGCTCTGTAGTGCAGAGGCCAGGCGCATAAAGTAGGTCACTGTCTCGACATCCAAGGTCTGGGCCTGACCCGCAGCGGAGTCGTACATTCGTACGGTTTTCGAAAGCGCCACACGCGGTGAGGGTCCGCTTGCATCAACCACCGCTTGGGTCCGCAAAATGACTGTCCGAAAGGTGCCGGCCACAGTGCCCGGAAGCACCACGGCATCTTGATCGGTATTGCCATCCCGAGCGATCCGAAACACCACCGAGCGCTCTTTGGCGCTGTCCAAAAAATCGGACCAAGCACTGTCTTCGCCAAATCCCAAGGCCTTGCGGAGTTCCTTCGGAGCACTCTGCCGCAGCGATTCTAGAAAGGCATCACGTAGCGCGCCCTGACACAGAAAATCCGGTGGGTCGAGCGCGATCCGTGCCAGCAGGGCCCCTTTTTCTCGCAGAACCGACAGGTGCATTCCCAGGGAAATCAGATCCTGGCTTTTGGCAGCGGCAAAGCGACCGTTGGAATCGACGGACAGCGCGATCTCGGCGGAATAGGAAGTGGTGCCGTAGCTTGGTCTGATCAGCGCAGCGGACGCAGAGGAAGACTCAACAGGCGGAATCACCCGCTGCGCATCCTCCATGGCACGGAAGGCCTCCACGAACCAATACAGCGTGACGTGTACGTCGGACATCTGGCTCGGGTCAGTGGGAAGCTCGAGATCCAGCTCGGTGCTGTTGGTCTGTTCCCCCGCGATGAAGTCACGCAGCGTTTCGATCAAAGCCAGGAATGGCTCAACAGGCCAGTTGGTCAGCAGTCGTGGCGCTTCACCGTCCACTTGATAGGAAACCTTCGCTTTGATTCCTAACTCTGGACGACAGATTCCCAGAATGCTGCGACCCGTTTTGCCCACGCGGAACAGCACTCCGTTTTGGGCGGTCGTGCCCGGTGGGGCATACTGCGAAAGCTCTGCCGCAGTTGGATTCACAAACAGAAACGAAGGCACTTTCAGACGGTAGATCGGCTGCTGCGGGAGTCCCTTCAGGGGCTGAGCCCCCCCTCCCAATGATCCGATAGGAGCCACCTCTTCGGTGGCCTGCACGCACGCTTGTAGCCGCGCCATCAACGGTCGAACCTGGGGAAGCTGACGCTTAAAGAAGAAGAAAAAGACCTCTTCCCCTTGACGAGCAACGAGAAAGCGTAGATCGAGCGAGGTCTTCCGGATCGCCCACAGTGCATCAGCAGGCCCCCCAGCCCTTTGGGCAAGCCGCTCTGCACTCTGGACCGTCAGGTGTTGCCCGGCTCGCAGCGTGGCCGACATCAGCGCCGCCGTCGTCGCGGGCAGTTCTTCGAGCGGAGCAAGCACATCCGCCATCGGTTATCCGTCTATGCGCCGCGCCGCAGCTTGTGCGTCACCAAGCCCAGCAACAAATCGCTGCAAGCGAGCCTGCTCCTGCTGGAACTGCTTCTGTTTGGGAAGCTTGTACAGGAGTCGCAAAGACGCGGGGCGTAGCACAAGCTGCCACAGTAGGAGTCGGGGCTGTTTGTCGGTCATCGCCAACAGCACAAAGCGCGTGTTGTGCGCATCGGTAAACACCAGCGCACGTTCCCACGCCGGCAATAGTCGACGCTGAACATCTGCCAGACCTTGCGACTTGAGCTGCTTGGGATCGGCCTTTTCCACCAGCTTCTCCAGTAGCTCCTTGACCTCGCGACGATCGCTCCCATCACTGAGTTTCTGTTGCAGAAAGTTCTGAACCATCACCGCTGGCAGGGATGACGAACCCATCGCACTGTCAATAGTAGGCATATGAGATGACTCTTTATGAGAGTCTGCCTCAGTCAGACGCTGAGCCATGGACTGGGTGATTCTATCTAGCGCTGCTGGTTCCTCGGGTTCATCGCTAGACAGAGAGAAAATCTGCGGGACTTTTGCGCCGGAACCGCCGATGGGACTGTTTCGGTCCTCATCAGTTTCTGGTTCTTCATCGGAAGGCTCCTGCGCTTGCTCGCGGGTCTTTAGTTGGTTCAGATAGTCGGGCGGTACTGGCACGGCCACCACTTCGAGTGAAATGGTCTGCTGGTGCAGCTCGCGGACATCGTTGCGGTCGGAATAGAAGATTAGATTTAGCTTCTTATCGTGGTTGGTTTCGAGCGAACACTTCAGCTCTGCGGTCACGCGAGGAATCCGAAACATCGACGCGTTGGCAGGAAGTGTAGCCGATGCTGAACTCCCGTCCTCAGTGCCATCTGGGCTGACGTACAGAGCGCTTCGGACATACTCCTCAGAGGCTCGGTCGAGCCGCTTCTGCGCGCCAATCACACCGCTGCCAATCGCGTCGAAAAAATCTGCGATGTCGCCACTTTGGGACTTGCTGGTCAGGTCGCGCAGCTTCTCCCAAAGGGTCGCGACCTCATCATACTTGCTGCGAAACTGGCTGCTTCCGGGATCAGCGGCTCTATCATAGAGCCGGTCTATCTCGGTACGAAGCTGAAGGATCAGAGTCTGGTGGGTGGTATCGGTCGGCATGGCAGAAGGGAAGGCAGCGATGGCCTAAGGCGTCTTGGAGTTGCGCGATGGATTGGCAACGGGAGGCGGTGCCTTGACTTCGATGGTATCGGGGTCACTGCCTTCACTAACGGCAGCGGGCGGACACCCGACAATGCGCTCGTAAATCTTGCCGGTCTGCGCGAGCACTGCGCTATCTACCTTGCTGCGCTCGGGCATGCTCAGATCCTTGGCCGACAAGTCCTTGGCACGATCGAGCAGGAGCCGCAGCGTCGCTTGATCGGCTGGGACCGCTTGCAGGATGGTCTTACACTCCGCAGCACCTCGGTAGTCACTGCCGTAGCCAATGCTCAGCGCGGCGTTGATCGCGACGCCGCCGATTCCAGCAGACAAGCCCACCCCAGCGGATACATCGATGTGCTGCGCGAGATCTAGTTTCACGGTAAGCGTCGTCTCTGTGAACTGGTAGCGACTCGGGGCCACCGCGATCAGGAGTTCCTTAAAGAGCGCCTGAAACTGCTCTTGTTGCTTGCGCTCTTCTGCGGTCAGCTCTGTGGTCGCCGTCGACGAACTTCCCGCCGTGGCAGGAAGACTTTTTTGGCCTCCTAACATCGACTGCGCCATCACCAGGAGCCGCTCGACCGACTGTAGGTAGTCGAGATCGAAATGCCGCTGCGCCTCCGCAATGCTCAGCCCTAGGCCTGCAATGATGTTGGGAATATGCGTCAAATCTTCAATGATCTTGTTCGACATAGAAGGCTCCTCAGATGTGCTTCTGCTTGGCGGCCTGCTTCGGGATGGACTGAACTTCGATGGTCAAGGACGACTGCTCGGAGGGGCTGGTTTCGTACAGCAGCGCGTGGCCCAGGTTGATCGGCGACACCATGATCGAACCGGACGCCGAGTGGGTCTTGGTCATCCGCAGCGAACAGCTCACCGTATGCGATTTGACCAGTTGCGTCGGCGGTACCAAGGGCAACAGCAGACTCCGTACCAAATCGGGAGTCGCAGCCAAGAGCGCGACAAACCGCTCGCGCTGTAACTCGGTCACCTGATCCATGCGCCGCTGGATCAAGATGCTGTCCGCAGCCAGGGCAGCCACCACCCCGGTGAGATCCTGCCAGCGCTTATCATTCACCGAAGTATTAGAGCACGTCGCCGAAAAACCTGTCAATTGGTAGGAGCGCATTCTTTGCGACGTCGCCATACACTGGAACGAAGCGCGTCCCGAGCGACGAAATCGCTACCGCAGCAAAAGCCACACCAGCGCAGCCGCGAGCAAAGACAGGACCGAAAAAACCAGGACTCGCACCACCGGCAAGTGCAGGGAATCCACCAGGCGCAGCGGTGCGGTCTCTAAAATAATGCGGGTGGCCGGTGCCACCGGAAGCACCGCCGAAACAGAGGGCTCTGTCTGCCTGGGTACGGGCGCTGTGACGTCGCAGTGAAGTGGTGCTACCTCACTTGGTTTGAGCGCGACAAACTCGAGCGTCCTCACCACCGAGATTCCCATCGTGCCCTCGCCTGCTCTGTCCTCCCACATGTCTTCTTCTTCTAGGAAGGACGGAATCCGCGCTGTTCCCGACCGCTCCTCCAGAAGCCGCCACGACTCTGGTTCATCGCCCAGCAGAGAGCGCAGATGGACTCCCAGCTCGGCCCGATCCATCCACAGCCCATGCCGACGCGATAGATCCAGCAGCTCTTCGTACCACTGCAGTGCCGAGTGAGGCCGCTCACTTTTGTCGAGAGCCAAACCGCGCAGCACGATCGCATCGGCGTCCCGAGGCAGGTTCGGACAGAGTGCCGACGGCGGCAGAATCGGTGCTGCATACACCCGATTGGCGCTCTCTCCTTCTTGTCCCACAAACAGACGCTTGGCAGTGAGCAGCTCATACAAAACGGTGCCCAGCGAAAACAGATCGGAGCGCGGATCGAGCTCCTCTTGCCGCGCTTGCTCGGGAGACATATAGCCAACCTTGCCGCGCAAACGCAGACTCGCTTCGGCCGTAGAAGTCTGGGCGATCCCAAAGTCTGACAGCTTCACCTCGCCATCGCCCGAAATCAGGATGTTGGCCGGAGAGATGTCGCGATGAATCACGCCGAGCGGAACACCCTGGGGGTCGCGTAGCTCGTGCGCATAGGCCAACGCTTGCAGCACTTCACGCACGATATAGAGCGCCGCTGCTGCCGAAAAACGCTGACCACGCCGCCGCGCTCGTCGCAGCAAAAGCTGCAAGTCACCGCCGCGCACGTACTCCATCACCAAGTAGTACTCGCCATCGAGTACCACGAGGTCGGTGGTCCGCACGATGCACGGATGGAGCAGTCGCGATTGCAGCTCAGCCTCCGCCAGAAGCAGAGCCCGGAGCGCAGGAACGTGGGTGAACTCCGAGCGCAGCCGCTTGAGCACAATCGGCGTCGTGATTCCGGTGCGGCCAATGTGTTTGCCCAAAAACACAGTCGCCATGCCGCCCTGATTCAGGAACGGCCCGATGACGTACTGTTCTGTGGATGTGACCGCAGGAGTGCTAGAGAGGACACCTAGCGCGACAGATTCGACGGAAGACACGGCGACACACCTACGTATAGAGGAGTGGTCCAGGATCTCCGCGCAAACGACCTCGGAGCGGGACTAGTAGCCAGCGTCAGCGACTGCCGCCACGGCTGGCTCAGGATCGGCTTGTTTCTTGTCGTCTTCAGGCGGACCTTCGGGGGGCATTGCCAGCTTGAGTCGACGGTACTGCGATAGCAGAAGACAGGCCGCAAACAACGAAGTCACCACCAGCAGCGTAAAGAACTCGGAGTGCTTCCAAGGCTTCCAGTAGCGACCAATGAACCCTGATAGATAGTTGCCAATCGCGGTAGCGATAAACCACACGCCCATCAGCATCGCCGTCATCCGCCGTGGCGCGAGCTTCGTGACCATCGACAAGCCCATCGGCGAGAGGAACAGCTCGGCAATGGTGATGACGAAGTAGCAGCCAATCAGCCAACCCATGCTCACCTTGCCGTGATCTCCGCCAAGCCACGATGCAATGACCATGATCCCGTACGACACGCCGGTCAGCAGCATGCCGATGCCAATCTTGGCAGGGGTGTTCGGCTCCAGGTTGCGAGCGCGCAGAAAGGTCATAAAGCGGACGACTATCGGGGTCAGGATGATGATGAACGCGGAGTTGAAGGCCTGGAACACCCCGGGCGGAATCTCCCACGACCACGAGCCCAGGCGCAGCATTCGATCGGTGTTGTCGCGAGCCCAGAACGTCAGCGAGGTTCCGTTCTGATGGAAAGCCATCCAGAAGAACATCACGATCAAACACATGATGGTCAGGGCGATGATCCGCTGCCGCTCGACATGAGGCGGGTCGGGACGGTCTTCGTACTCAGCGGGCAGAGGCATGTCTAGTACCGCCGCCACCGAGGACCGCGTATCGCCAAGCGTCACGTGCTTGCGCAGCGCCGCAAAGATGATGAACGAAAAGGCCATGCCCACCCCGGCGGTCGCAAACGCCATCGACCAGCCAAACTTGGTGCGCATAAACTCGCCGACCGGACCCGCAAACAGCGCGCCCAGGTTGATTCCCATATAGAAGATGGAAAAGGCCGAGTCGCGTCGGGAGTCGCCCTGCGGATACAGGTTCCCAACGAGCGTCGAGATGTTGGGCTTAAACAGGCCGTTTCCAATGATCATCAGAAACAGCGCGGCATAAAACGCGGTCTGGTTCTGGATCGAAAAGACCAGATAGCCAGCGCCCAACAGCGCTGCTCCGCTCAAGATGGCACGGGTGTAACCGAAGACCCGGTCCGCCAGGATTCCACCGAAGAACGGCGTCAGGTACACAAAGAACATGTACGCGCCGTAGATGCTGGAGGCTTCAGCCTCGGACATCTTGTAATACTCGGTGAGGTAGAGCGTGAACAGCGCCAGCATCAAATAGAAGCCGAAGCGCTCCCACGTCTCCGTGAAGAAAAGTACGTAAAGGCCGCGCGGATGCTTGCTCGCCATTTAGGTACCTCTCATTTGGCAATAGCCACGGGGAACTTGTAAAGACCTAAAATCCCACGATTTCTCAATTTTGGCGTCGCACTCAGCGCCGCGCTGAGCCCGCCACCCCCCCGACCGCTGTTGCGGCACAGCACAGCGAACCTCAGTTTTCGGACGGGCAAGCCACACAAGATGTCCCAGCGAGCCCGAACAAATGTGCAGCATGTTGTGTAGCTGAGTGGCCAAAATGCTGTGCCCCCTGTCTTGGTTTTCGGCCCAACCTGCGTGTATGTTCCCCGACCTTGCGAATTATTTTTGGGAGGACGAACGAAGTTGAGTGGTCTTAATCGATGCTGGCTGTGGAGCCTGAGCGCTAGCCTGGCCCCGTTTCTTTTCGCATCCGCGTCCTTTGGCCAAACCGCAGCGCCAGTGGTGCCAACGGGACATCCGGTCTTTGATCTGCATGCGAACCGAACCTTGGCGCACATCGAGCAGCGCGGGGGACTCGTGCTGCTCGGTGGCTCGGCAGGCTTTGCGCGCTATGCCCACTTTGGACGCCCGACCGCCAGTTGGAAGCTGCGTTCGGAAGTGGATGGCAAAAAAGTCGCCCTGCCCACGACGGCGGCCAAGCTGCAGGTGCCACTACACCCGGGTCAGACCCAGAATCAAGCGGTCTTCCTATCGCTCAAGAGCCCGAGCAAGTCCTCGCTCAAGATCAGCGTAGGTGGCAAATCAAGCGCGGCGGTTCCGCTCAACGAAGGCTGGCAACTGGTCACCGTGCCACTCCCCGCCGACTCACTCCACGCGGGGGAAAACACGCTCAGCTTGACCTTTGCGCAGAGCGGCACGTTCGCGCTCGGTGGCGGTTCGGGTTCCCACAAAGCGGCAGCAGCCGTGGAGTGGATTCAAGTGGGCGGCAGCACTCCCCCAGCGAACGCTCCGCTGCCCAAACTTTCCGATGGGTCGAGGCTGCTGATTCCGGCAGGCGGCGCGCTTCATTACTATGCGTACGTTCCCAAGGGCGGCGCGCTGGCTGTCAAAGGAGAGGGCGGTGCCTGTTCCCTCAAAGTGACGGTCGATGGTCCCCAACCCGGTCAGCGTGGTGCAAGCCAGACCGCCAGCCTGGACGGAGTCCCCCTTTCGCTCACCAGCCATGCCGGAGAGATTCGCCGCATTGGACTCCGCGCCGAAGGCTCCTGTGACAAGCTCGCGATCGACAAAGCCCAGCTCTTGGCTGGAGGTGCGTCCCCCCCGCCGCTCAAGCTGGAAAAGCCGCGCAACGTGGTGTTCTGGCTGTCCGACGATACCCGCGCAGACAAGTTCAAGCTGTGGAACAAAAACTCGCGGGTCGACACGCCGGTGCTCGATGAGTTTTCAAAACGGGCGACTCGCTTTGCGGTGACGTACTCACAGGGCAACGAGTCACGGGTCAGCCATGCCTCGCTGTTTACCGGCCTGTATCCGGCCACTCACAAGTTCATCTCGGACAAAGCGGTCCTGCCAGACAGCTTCACGATCATTCCCGAGGTGATGAAGCAAGCCGGGCTGTACACCATCGCGCATATCGCCAATGGCTACATCACCAAGCGCTGGGGCTTTGGCGATGGCTGGGATGTTCTCAAAAACCACATCCACGAAGGTGGCGGGCTCAAGAGCGCCGAGCTAGTCGGAGACGCCAAACAGTTTCTGGAAAAAGGCCCAGGCAAGTCGAAGCCGTTCTTCTTGTACCTGGGCACCATCGACGCGCACGTCTCGTGGCGGGCCTATGAGCCATGGATCTCCAAGTACGATCCCACTCCTTATAATGGGCCGTTTATGAAGGGCTGCATGGACCCGCAGCTCGACAAAATCGTCGCTGGACAGCTCACGGTGACGGCGCGGGATCGGCAGCGCGTGCTGGCCCTGTACGAATGCGACATCTCTTATAACGATCATCACTTCGGCAAGCTGCTCGAGCTGCTCAAGCAGACCGGGCACGAAAACGACACGATGATCATCTACACCTCCGATCACGGGGAAGAGTTCTGGGATCACGGTCGCATCGGTCACGGTCAGTCCCTCCGCCAAGAGCTGATTCACATCCCGCTGTGGATCTACTACCCACCGCTGTTCCCAGGTGGCAAAGTCGTCGAGGAAGGTACGGAGCTGGTGGACATCCTGCCGACGATGGCCGAGGCCTTCGGGCAGCCGATTCCCAAGGATGTGCAAGGCGAGTCGCTCATCTCGGTGGCGCAAGGGATGGGTCAAGGCTATCCCCGCCCAGCGATCGCCAGCCAGTATGAGCTAGCCCATGTGATGCGGCTCAGTCGCTACAAGCTGTGGGTCGGAGGCTCGGGTCAGGTCAAGCTCTACAACGGTCAGGACGATCCTGGCGAACAGCACGAGCTCAACCAAACCGAGCCACTGGCGCTGCGCTTTGTCACCGATGCGATGGGGATGTGGATGGCCTATCAAGGCCAGTGGAAAAAGTCGCGCTGGGGCGTCGCCAGCAACCATCGCCCCGAGCTGGCCGCCGATCTCGATAAGTAAGCTACTCGCTGGCAGCCTCGGGGGCGGGGGCTGCGGGGGCCACCGGCTCGGTCTTGCGAAGCCCAAGCTGGGACGAGGTCACGAGGTGTTGGCCGTTGTGATCGCGGCCTTTCCACAGCACCACCAGCCGTACGTAGTCTTTGACCGATTCCTCGCTGAGCGGCACGGTTCCCAAGACACCGGGACGCGATGGCAGGGTCGACAGCGTCTTGAGCACGATTCGCTCACCCGACGCCTTTTCCCCCAGCACGGTCAAGTTGCCGCTACCGAGCTGCTCATCGAGTAGCTTGATCACCAACCCCGATTCAGTCGAAAACGACAGCCGCAGATCGCCGCGCAGCAGAAAGTCGAGCCCGACCTGGGCGAACTTGCCCACCGCAGGCAGCAGCGCACTCGCATAGTCGGCAAAGCACCGATCATCGAGAAACAGCGCACTGTGCGACGACTCGCCTTCCTCCGAAGCGCGCTGCTGCGTCCAGGCCAGCCAGTGCTTGGCCCACGGAGTCGACAAGTAACCGCCCTGCCCGACCAACTTGGTCCCGGCCGGCAGCACCTTGCGCGAGATCGAGTCCGTCGACAAATAGCTCTGCGCGGTCCGCTCTGCCAGTCCGCCGCCTTTGCCATCGAACACCAGATCTCGAAACCGCTGTGGTGGCGCAAGCTCGAGCTTCAGATCCGGCTGCGGCACCCCGGCCCGGCCGTAGTGTTCCGCGACATAGCTCGAATATCGCCCCGCCAGCACCGCGTGTAGATCGTTATGAACGTAGGCCGGATCACCGACCTGCTCTAGCACCGCCAGCATCGCACCTGCGGACAGCAGTGCCTCCACCAGCGCCGTCTCACGAGCCGCCACGGTCTCCGCCGTTACGGCACGCTCATAGGCATCCCCAAAAACGGTCAGCCCCAAATCGTTGTCGGCCGACTCAATCCAGTCAGGAGCAGCCAGGCCCGTGCCGTCCATCGCGGCACCCGAAAACAACTGCCGCAGCGACGAAATTCCCTGCTGCACCGAATCGGTCGAGGCCGCTGCCGCTGTGACACCCGGTTGTCGACGCAGCCCGGCGCCACTCTTTGCATCCACGAAGTGGTGACGAACCCGCAGCGCTGGATGGGTTTCCAGCACCGTTCCTGCCGCCAGCCAGCCCAGTACATGCTGACGCAGCGGCGACAAGCTCTGCCCACCTTTGCGCGTGAGCACCTCCGGCGCATGACCCTGCCCCGCATCAAGCGCGCTCAGCCGCACGAACAAGTTGCGGGCCCGATCGGTAGAAAGCGTCGCTGGGTCCAACCGCAGGGGTTCGAAGATACCGAGCGAGAGCGCAAACCGCTCAACGACCCGGCGATGCAGTCGAGATTGCAGCGCCGCCTGTTCGGTCAACCCAGCCAGCGTGGTGGAACCCTCATATCCGTGGGCGGGCACCGTCGTTGCGACCGCTGCCGCCACCGCCATTGCCCCGTTCCATCGTCGAGAAAGCCGCATCCGCAACTTCAAGTTCCTTCCCTACCAGTGGCAAAACTGCCAATCAGTGAGTGCCGCTCGACTCCGAAGCAGCCGGAGGCGCAAGCGTCACCGTCGGATCTGGTACCAACTGGGGTGCCGATTCTTGCAGCTCTAGCCCCGCCTGAATGATCTCGGCTTGGGCGGCACCACGCAGCGCAGCACCACTGCCTAAAAACACCAAGTGCCGTGCGTGCGACTCTCCCTGCGGAAAGCGATCAAGCCGGACCACGTTGCCCCGCTGCACGAAGTCGTGACGCGGTGAGCGATCGTCGAACCGGACATCCGATCGATAACCGACAAATCCGGCTTTGTAGACGACCAGCGTGAAGCGGCGAAGCAGCCCGGCAAACTGACGACCCGCCGGGAGACTCGGTAGTGAGTAGCTACCATCGCTGCCAGTGACCGTTGTCACCGAATAGGCCGATTCGGGCACCGCAATGCCACCAGCCTCTTGAAACGCCCACGTCCCGATGACCAGCGCGCTGCTCAACGGAGTTACCGTACTTTGATCGATGACTTGGCCATCAAACGGCCCGATCAGGCTGCCAGCCTCTCCCGAGCCGAGCCGTCGAGCATAGGGAGCCTTGGCGACCGGCCCCATACAACCGGGCAGCGCTCCCACCAACCCGAGCGCAGCGACGAGCATTCCCACACCACGCCAGCAGGAGAGGCCAAAAACGAGCCTTTGCCAACGTGTAAACCGGGGCCACTGCATCGCCACCGGCGGCCCTGCTCCGTCGAGATTTTGCCGGATCGGCATCTCGACGCGCTCCGCAGAGCTTCCATCCTGTGCGCTTCGACTCATGTAGGGATAGAGGTTTTAGCGCACCTAGCATCACCCTGTAAACAGTCAGCGCGACCTTGGCGGCCCGGACCGCGACCTTTGCTGGGAATATTTTGGGGCGGAGCGGTGTAAACCCGGATTTTGGGCTTGGCTCGCCCCTTCACTGTCTAGTTAATATAGGGAGAGCAAGATCCCGGTTACCTCGCGATGGCACGGTGTAAGAACTGCGGAAAAGCCAATCGAGACGGCGCGCTGTTCTGCCAAGACTGCGGCAGGTCGGTCGATGGCCTGGTTGACAGTCCCGGTGGGGCAGTGGTGGGTAGCGTCGGCTCGACAGCGGCGGCGACCTCGATCCCGGCTGCGCCGGCTGAACCACTCTTGGCGCTGCGAGCGCTGCCTGTGGGCAGCATCGATTCTGGCGGTTTGCCGTCAGACAAGCCGCCAGCCAACGACGAACGACTGCACGGATTGCCACAGGTCGCCAGCACGGACCAAGCCCCCTGCGAGAGCTGCGGCGCTTCGAATCCAGTCTCTGTGTCATTCTGTCGAAGCTGCGGGCAGAACTTGAACAGCAAGCGCCAACCTCAGACCAAGATCGCCTGCGGGCACTGCGGACATCCGACGCCAGCGGGTTTTATGTACTGTCAGCACTGTGGCAATCGGATCATTCCGGAAGCTGCCTCGCGACCAGCACCTCCTCGACGAGGAAGCAATCCGCCGCAGGCCCCAGTCAGGCCGCAAGCCGCCGCATCCATCCCGGCTGCGCAGCGCGGCCCGAGCGCTGAACCGATCGTTGGGCGCGACAAAGGCTTACGCGGTCGCGTGGTGCTCTTGCGGCGCGATGGTAGCGACGGTGAAGTGCTGACCTTGAGCGGTGAAAGCTGCGATCTGGGTCGAACCACCCACCGCTGCTTTGCCGATGATCCGTATCTGGCCGCTCGTCACGTTCGGCTCACCCCGAGCCTGAGCGGCATCAAGGTACGGGCGCTCGATACCGTAAACGGTGTGTTTTGGCAGCTCCGCGAACCACATGAGCTGCAGGCTGGCGATGTCTTCTTCGTTGGCCGCGAGCTGATCCGCTTCGAGCTGCTCCTGAGCGACGAGCGAGATCAACCCGCGGTCAGTGAGCAGGGGGTGCGTGTGTTGGGAAGCATTCCGCGCGAATCTTGGGGACGCCTGCGCCAGCTCACGACGGCAGCGGTCAGTCGTGACATTTGGCATCTAAGCCGCTCAGAAATTTTGCTGGGCCGAGAAGAAGGCGACATCGTCTTCCCCGACGACGAATTCATGTCTCGGCGGCATGCTCTGGTGTCTCGGGTCGGGGGTAAAGTACGCTTAGAAGACCAGAATTCATCGAACGGAACCTACGTGCGGCTACGCGGTGATCGCGATATCCAGCCAGGCGACGTCATTCGCTTGGGCGAACAAGTGCTCCGGTACGAGCCATAGGACCCATGATGTCGGACGAAAAACCCACCATCCAGGTCCGCATCGTTGGTGCCACCGACGTTGGGCTCATCCGCGAGCACAACGAGGACAACTTCATCATCGTTGACCTCGGCAGCGGCGAGTCCAACTTCCTAGAACCTCGTGACATCACGCTCACCGATAAGGGAGCGATGCTGGTGGTCTGCGACGGTATGGGCGGTGCGGCAGCCGGCGAGGTTGCATCGCACATGGCCGTCGAATCGATGCGGCGGCAGATGCTCAAGTACGTCGGGGACGCCAATGTTCCTGACGGCAAAACCGCAGACGCACTCACCGGCACCAGCGTTTCCCTGCCCCCCGAGGCCCAGAACGAAACCAGCTTCCATCGGATGTCGCGTTGGCTGCGAGACTCGACGGCGCGTGCCAACATTGAGATCTGGGAAGCGGCCTGCGCCGATCTATCAAAAAACGGCATGGGGACGACGCTGACCGGCATGGTCATCCTCGGCAACCAGATCGTCGTCTCGCAGATCGGTGACAGCCGCGCCTACCTCTGCCGATCGGGCACCCTCACGCAGATCACCCACGATCAGTCGCTGGTCAACCAGCTTCTCGATTCGGGTCAGATCACGCCGGAGCAGGCCAAGCTCTTCGAACACTCGAACGTCATCTTGCAAGCGCTCGGCGTCCAAGAAGACATCGAGGTCGTGCTGTCGAGTGAAACGCTCCGTCGTGGCGATCGGGTGATGCTGTGCTCCGATGGACTCGTCGGTGTGGTCAGCGATGAAGAGATCCAAGAAGTGCTCGCCTCGACCGAAGATTTGGCCGAGACAGCCCGCAAGCTGATCGATCTCGCCCGAGCCGGTGGCGGACCCGACAACATCACCGTCATCGTTGCGCAGGTCAGTGGCGATGGCCTGCCCGCCCCCACCCCCGAAGATCATGCCAAGTATCAGACGATGACCCTGCCCGGCGAAAAGCCCGCAGAGCGTCGCGTCTTCGGCGAAGGCTATCAGCTAGGGCCTCCGCCGGGTACACCCACGGGCGCGCCTGATCTTGGCATCGCGCAACCGGTGGCGAGGGTTTCGTTTGTGGTCTGGCTGGCGCTGTTCACGCTCGTGCTCACGCTGGTGGTGCTGGCGATCGTGCTGATTCCCAAGCGAATCAAGCCGCAGGTCCGTGCGCAGTGCGCGGTTCTCGTCGAGCCCGCTGGGATGCAGGTCTGGGTCGATGGCGGCGGAGCGCCGATTGGGGTGACCCACAACCCCAAAGAGCTCATGACGATCGAGCTAGGCGTCGGACAGCATCGCTTCGTGCTGCGCAACCCGGCCGATGGGGTCGAAAAATCAGAGGCCGTGACGGTCAACGTCCTCGAAGGCCAGCCGTGCAGCTTGACCCTGAAAGCCCTGCCGGGCGCAGAGCCACCACAGCCAATTGTCACCGTCGACGCCGGAGTGCTCGCCGATGCAGCACCGATGACCGATCTGGCCACGCCGACCGTGGATGCCAGCGCGACGAATCCGCCGCCCGCCAAGGTTGCGCCTGTGGCGACACCGACCGGCGAGGAACCCGAAGAAGATGATGCGGCGGCCAAGAAGCCGGAAAAGAAGCCAAAGAAGCGGCTCAAGCTCGAAAAGGCCCCCGGTGATCCGGTCCCGCCGGCCGCTGCCGAACCGTCTGTCCCGCCGCCCGCCACCAAGCCGGAAGCGGTGCCCGCTACACCGGACAAGCCGGAACCGGCCAAGCCCGCTGTGGAACCAAAAGCCCCAGCGGAACCAAAAGCTGCGGAACCCAAGGCTGCGCCCGCTAAGCCAGCTCCCGACAGCAAACCCGCCGAACCGCCAGCCGCTACCCCCTAAATAAGTGTGAAAATTTTCCAGTGTGGGGGGTGCCACATATCCTTGCCACGTGGAGCTTGTTTCGCAGCGATCTGAGTCTCGCTTTGCCATTGCGGCCAGGGTCGGTTCGTTCTACGGAGCCGTGACGCTTGCCGCCGTGACCTGGGGTGCGCTTCGTGGCCACGCCAACATTCTTCTCATCGATAACTCCGGGTCGGCAGCGGGGCTGCGGATGGGCCAGCTCTTGTCGAGCGTGGCGCTCGGTGGCTCGATGGGACTTTTGCTGGTGCTGCTGACCCGCTACCTGCAAGAGCGCTTTTCGTGGGCGCAGACGCTCCACAACGAGTTCCGCCAGGTGCTCGGTCCGCTGTGTCGGCGGGACATCCTGGTGGTCGCGGCGGCTTCAGCCATTGGTGAGGAGTGTCTGTTCCGAGGCGCGCTGATGCTGCACCTGTTCCAAGCGATTCCCGGACCGATGGGACTGTTTCTGGGACTGCTCGGCTCGGCGGGACTGTTTTCGCTGCTGCACATTGGGCCGAGTAGCCGCTTTGTACCGTGGACGGTATCTGCACTGCTGATGGGGGTGGTGCTGGGCGGGTTGTTCGTGCTGACCGGTGACCTGCTGGCCCCGATTGCAGTGCACTTCACGGTCAATCTGCTCAACATGAGCGACATCGTCCGCCGTGCGCTGCCGACGAAAGCCGCGCTAGCTTGACAGCGAAAACTGGATCTGACCGTCGGTAATCCGCCCGCGATAGAGCAGATCGAGCGCCTGGTGATAGCTGTCGAGTGGCAGCCGCGCCCCGCTGACTGGATTGCCCTTGGGCTCGACAGTCCACAGCTTCTGGGCAAACAGCGCCGCCTGCACCGACCGCGTAAACCCCGCCCGTCGCATCCAGTCGAGCAGCCGAAAGCCCTCGATGGACTTGTTGTGCCGTGTAAGTTCACTCGGGTCGAAGGTGCAGGAGCCCTCAGCTCGGTGACCGTAAATCATCACGCTGCCGCCCGTTGGCAGGGCCTGCAAGAGCTGCTGCGTCCGCTCGCCCGGCCGTGACTCCAGCACGACACTCACCCCGAGCGCCTGGAACAGCGCCGTAAGCTGCGTGTCCGAGACGTTGGTCGACAGATCCACGACATGCCGAGCCCCGATCGCTCGCAGTGCCGCCGCGTCGGTGGCCTGCTCACACAGGTGCAGCATCGGCAAGCCCCGCTTTTCGGCACACAGCGCCAGCATCCGTCCAAGTGGTGTGTTGGTCGCCGTGTTGGCAATCGCCCGCGCCCCTTTGGCCCGCGCCGCCTCGATCAACCCATACGCAGCAACCCCCGTGCTGAGCAGCGTCGCGCCCTGATCGTGCGGCATGAAGCTCCGCAGCGGCACGCAGCGCCAAGTCGGCACGCAGACGTATTCGGCCCAGGT
>ERZ724524.754-NODE-754-length-21317-cov-15.746167_pt1 | contig 21317 bp, 20 predicted proteins | sample MGYA00376057_ERZ724524 | MGnify/ENA primary metagenome ERZ724524 (study PRJEB28724, sample SAMN07190888) | wastewater metagenome | isolation source: influent of sewage treatment plant in Hong Hong | place: USA: Christiansburg, Virginia | collected 2016-03-01 ...
GCTGCGCCCGCTGTGGCTGCAGCCGCAGCGCCGGCTCCGGTCAGCCGCCCGGCTCCGGCGGCCCGTCAGCCCGCTCCAGTGGCGGCTGCGCCTGCGCAGCCAGGGGTGATGGCCCGTCTGGTGGGTTGGGTGAAGTCGCTGTTCACCACCGAAGCACCTGCTCCGGTTCCGGTGGCAGAACCCGCCAAACCGGCCCCCGCCAACCCGCGTCGTGAAGGCAACGCTGGCCAGGGTGGCCGCCGTGACCGCCGTCCGAACCGCAGTCGCAACGAAGACGGTCAGGCACCGCGCCGCCGTGACGACGCCAGTTCTCGCCCGGAACGCGATAGCAACGAGCCGCGCGCCGAACGTGAGCCGCGTGCCCCGCGTGCTGAACGCGGCGAACGCCCGGAGCGTGGTGAACGTCCGGAACGCAACGAACGCCCGTCTCGTCCGGAACGCCAGGCCCTGCGCCATGAAATGCGTGAGCGCGAGGAACGCGAAGCCCGTGAACAACCCCCACGCGAAGCCCGTGAACCACGCGAACCGCGTGGCGAACGCCCGCCGAGCAATGACGCAAACCGCAGTGAGCGCCCGGAACGTCCGGAACGCCGCCGTCGCCAGCCAGAAGTCAATGCACCTGAAGTCGTTGACACCCCGGCAGTAGACGCACTGGAGCCGCGCCAGGCCGAAGTGGCGGCGCTGGAAGCCGCCAGCCCGGATGGCGTGCCAAGCGAAGCCGGCGAACGCCCGGAACAGCGCAGCCGTCGCCGTCGTGGCCGTCGGGGTGGCGAACGCCGTCGTGATGACGCCGCTGCGGTGGAAGGTCAGGAAAACGCCGTGGTCGCTGACGCAAGCGAACACATTGCGCCGCTGGCCGTTGCCGCCGTCGCCAGTGTGGTTGCTGCCAGTGTGGCGGATGCCGTCGAAGTGCCCGCTGCCGTGGCAGCAGACAGCCCGGCGGTGGCCGTCCTGCCAACCCCCGTGATGGCCACGCCAGTGCTTGAACCCGCACCGGTTCCAGAAGTGCTTGCGCCTGCTGCACCGGCAGACAGCCTCCCGGTCAGCGTCGACGCCGCGCCGGTTGCGGTCGAGGCCGTTGCCCCGGTCGCGCCGATTGCTCCGAGCATGCCTGCTGCTTCTGTGTCCGTTGCAGTTGCCGAAGCGATGCCGGCAGCACCCGTTGAGCCGGTCATGGTCATGGTGGAAACCCGTGCTGACGACCCTGTCGTCATCCCCGTTGAGCCGATGACCAACGTTGCCGAAATCCCGCGTGCGGCCCCGGTGGAACCTGCTGTCGTGGTTCAGTCTGCACAAGACGATAGCCCGGTGCTGGTGCAAGTGGAAACCCAGGTCGATGCCGTGACGACAGCGGTGATCAGCCAGGTAGACGCTGCCCCTGCACCGGCTGTCATCCCGGAACCCGTCACTGCCGAGGCGGAACCCTTGCCGGCTACCGTGTCGGTTGCTCTGGAAACCCGCCTGGCCAGCGCAGCCATGGCTGCGCCAGTCAGTGTGGCTGAAGCGATTGCCCTGGTGGCCGAACCGGCTGAACCGGCAGCAGACGCTAGCGTCGTGGTGGAGGCCGTTGCAGAGGTGCCAGTGGAGACCGTTGCTCCGGCGGAAGCCGTGCCGGTGACGCTGCCTGTGGCTGCGCCGGCCCCTGCCGTCATCGAGTCGCCGCTGGATCTGGGCGGGCTGATTCTGGTGACCACGCAAGTGCAAGATGCTGCGCCGGTGGCGACAGAACCCACCTTGCCGTCGCGTCGTCGCCGCGCCGATCTGCAGGCTGGTGCCGCAGTACACACCGCCGAGAATGTGCTGCAACAGGTGGAAACCGCATCGCTGACTGCGCCGGTAGAAGTTAGCGCAAGCTTGCCGCTGCCAGAGCAGGCTCGTCGGGCGAATCGGGTGGTGCACGCTGCCACTGAAGAAGCGGCGGCGATGGTGCAAGTCGAAACTCGCTGACCCTGGTTGTGGCCATTTTGCCGCTGCATCAGCGGGCAAAATGGCCACAACAGCAGATGTGAGCAAGTTTTTGCAAAAAAGCCTTGACCAAACTGTCTGAATTCAGTAATATCTTGTTCTCGATTCCTCGATAGCTCAGTCGGTAGAGCGACGGACTGTTAATCCGCAGGTCCCTGGTTCGAGCCCAGGTCGAGGAGCCAGCATTAAGAAAAAACGCCAACACAGCTGTGTTGGCGTTTTTTTGTGTCTTTTTTCTGCTAACCTAAGTAAAACTACGATAGCTTTGACCTGTATAGGCCGTTTAGGCGTCGCTCTGTGTCGCGTTTCATGCTATTGTCTTTAGGACATTATCGTTTCCAATCAAACCCACCCTATATGTGGCTAAGCATGCCTCGCTCCTTATTACGTTTTTTGGGTCCGCTGACCCCCTTGCTTCTTTTGCCTGCCTTACTGGCCTGCGGTCAGCAGAACCCGGTATTTATTGGCTACTGGCGCTGTGCCACACTAGAGTTGCAGCTCAGTGGCAATGGGCGCTATCAATGGGAGGACGAACAAGGTCGGGTGTGGAAAGGCACTTACCAGATTGCTCGCGAAGACCGCGCCTTCCGGATTCATCACACCCCGAATCAGTGGCCAGCCCAGGCGGGTACATACATCCCGAGCGCCTACCCGGTAGATGGATTTTATCTGAGCTCAACGGCGCAATCTTCTGGTCAAGACAAGTTGGTTTGCCAGCGCAAGCATACTCGAGGTACCGGGCGTTTGCGGGTGTGGCTGGATGAGATAAGCTAGGTCAATGACCAGGGCGCGCTTTCGCGGCAAGGTCGGATGAAAAAACAAGGGAGGCCGCAAGGTTAACATGAGGTATCCAGCACCCCTGGGAGAGTCGCTAGGGGGGATCAGGCTATCTGGCCAGCGCGCACGCAAAAAGGGCTTGCATTGCTGCAAGCCCTTTAATGCTTGGGGTGGATAATGGGACTCGAACCCACGACAGCCGGAATCACAATCCGGGACTCTACCAACTGAGCTATATCCACCACATAAACTGATCTGACTTACCTAGCTGACTGTTTCAGCGTAAATTCAGATAAAAATCCTGCTTGTCCGCACTGGCGCGCCCGACAGGAATCGAACCTGTAACCGCCGGCTTAGAAGGCCGATGCTCTATCCGGTTGAGCTACGGGCGCTCAACGGTCGGTCGCAGCTTCAAATGGTCGGGGTGGTGGGATTCGAACTCACGACCCCCTGATCCCAAATCAGGTGCGCTAACCAGGCTGCGCTACACCCCGAACAAGAGAACGTAACTATACGCAGCCTCTGGCTACCTGTCAACACCCTGGTGTAAAAAACCTCAGGGTAGGCGCTTTATCTGCTGCTGACCCACGACACGCCGAGATAGGGTTGAGCCGCGCCACCCAACAATGCGAAAATCCTGTTTTTGCATACGAACATTTTGGGAAAGAATCCACATCATGGCAGCTCAGCTGATTGACGGCAAAACCATTTCCGAAGCCCTGCTTACTCGCGTCAAAGCCGGTGTGGATGTCCGGCTGGCGGCTGGTCGGCGCGCGCCCGCGCTGGCCGTGGTACTGGTGGGCAATAACCCGGCCTCGGAAATCTATGTGCGCAATAAAAAGCGCTCGTGCGAAAAAGTCGGCATCCGTTCGGTGGCGTTTGACCTGCCGGCCAGCACCACCCAGGCCGAACTGCTGGCCATTGTCGATCAAGTCAATGCCGATCCTGAAATCGACGGCATTCTGGTGCAACTGCCGCTGCCGGCGCATATCGACGCCGACGCGGTGATTGAACGCATCGACCCGAAAAAAGACGTGGACGGCTTTCACCCCTATAACATCGGCCGCCTGGCGCTGAAAATGCCGCTGCTGCGTCCGTGTACCCCGCGCGGGGTGATGACCATGCTGGAAATGTCCGGCATCGACCCCAAGGGCAAGCACGCGGTGATCATTGGCGCTTCCAATATCGTGGGCCGGCCAATGGCGCTGGAGCTGTTGCTGGCGCGTGCCACCGTCACCGTCTGCCACAGCGCCACCGCTGACCTGGCCGCCGAAGTGCGCCGCGCCGACATCGTGGTGGCGGCAGTGGGCAAGCCGGGCTTTGTGCCGGGCGACTGGATCAAGGAAGGGGCCGTGGTGGTGGACGTGGGCATCAACCGTCTGCCGGATGGCAAGGTGGTGGGCGATGTGGACTTTGCCGCCGCCAGCGAGCGCGCCAGCTGGATCACCCCGGTGCCGGGTGGCGTGGGCCTGATGACCGTGGCCACCCTGCTGCAAAACACCCTGGACTCGGCCAATCTGCACGCCTGAGCCGTTTTTTGACCGATTGCTGACGAAAAACCTAAATCATGTCCGAGCGCAACTCCGCAACCCTGCTGATCAGCTGTCCTGACCGCAAGGGGCTGGTGGCCACCATCGCCAACTTCCTGATGGCCTACAATGCCAATATCTTGCACGCCGACCAGCATCAGGATTCCAGCGAAAACCTGTTCCTGATGCGTGTCGAATGGGATCTGAGCAGCTTTACCTTGCCAATGGAAAGCTTTGCCGCCGCGTTTCAGCCCATCGCCGACGAAAACCAGATGACCTGGCGCGTTACCTTGTCCAGCAAGAAGCCGCGCATGGCGCTGTTTGTCTCCAAGTACGAACACTGCCTGGTAGACCTGATGCACCGCTGGCGCATTGGCGAGCTCAACTGCGACATCGCCCTGGTGATTTCCAACCACGAAGACTGCCGCCGTCTGGTGGAATTCAACGGCATTCCCTTCCATGTCGTGCCGGTCACCCGTGACAACAAAGCCGAAATGGAAGCCCGCCAGTGGGCGCTGCTGGAAGAAGCCCAGGTGGATTTCATTGTGCTGGCGCGCTATATGCAAGTGCTGTCACCGGCATTTGTCGAGCGCTTCCCCAATCAGGTGATCAATATCCACCATTCCTTCCTGCCGGCCTTTGACGGTGCCAAGCCGTATCACCGTGCATTTGCCCGGGGTGTGAAGCTGATTGGTGCCACCAGCCACTATGTCACCGCCGTGCTCGACGATGGTCCGATCATCGAGCAGGAAGTTACCCGGATTTCTCACCGTGATGATGTTGAAGACCTGGTGCAAAAAGGCCGCGACCTGGAAAAAGTGGTGTTGTCGCGCGCGGTGCGCTGGCATATCGAAAACCGCATTCTGGCCTATGCCAACAAAACCGTGATTTTCGACTGAAAGGGCCGCAGTGCGCGCCTTGATTGACGACGCCATCGACTTGGTGCGCCTGCGCACCAAGCCGCTGGCCGAGTATCGCTACCCCCACTGGCAGTTATCTATCGTCCTGCTATTGGTTGGCCTGACCAATAGCGCGGGTGCCGACAGCTTTACCGGCCCACCGCTGGCGCGGATTGTGTTCTTTACCGTGTTCAATGGCCTGGAAACCGTGCTGATGGCAGCAGTGATGCGTGGCTGGCTGCGCTTTGGCGGCTGGCGTGACGACGCCAGCCTGTGGCCGCTGGTGGTGCTGGCCGGGAGCCTGCAGGTACTGGAGCCACTGACCAGCTGGCTGGACAGTGATCTGGAACTGGCGCTGGCGGCGTTATTGTCGATCTACACCCTGCTGGTGCTGATTGTGGCCGTGGCCCAAGCCACTGGCATGCCACGCTGGCGGGTGGCGGTGGGCGTGCTGCTGTTTTTGCCAGTAGGTGCCTTGTTGCTGTCGCTGATGCTCAGCTTGGCCACCGAGCTGGACTGGGTCACCTTGCCAACAGACCCACCGTCAGCCGCACCCGCAGCATCAACCGAGCGCTAGTCGTACACACCGGGCCTCAGCCCGCCTGCAGCAGCGTAGCCAGCGCGGTGCTCAACTGCCGCGACGGCTGGCTGGCCGGGCGTTCGATAAAATACCCCTGACCCATGCCAATGCCCAGCTGGCGCAAGGTGGCCAGCTCTTCACCGCTTTCAATGCCTTCGGCAATCACCTGCGTGCCGGTGGCCAGCGCAATGGCGTGAATCGAGCGGACAAACTGCTGCTTGGCCGGGTCCAGATGAATGGCCTGGGTAAAGTATTTGTCCAGTTTGACAAAATCCGGCTTCAGCTCAGACCACAAACGCAAATTGGAAAACCCCTCGCCCAGATCGTCCAGGGCAATGCGAAAGCCCATGCGCCGGTAGTGGGCGGTGGCTTCGCGCAGCACAGGGTATTCGCTCACCGGGCGGGTTTCGGTCAGCTCAATCACCACCTGCTCCGGGCGCAAGCCGGCCTGCCGCATCCAGCCCAGGGTTTCGCCAGGGCGGAAATCGGCATCCAGCAAGGTGGCCGGGCTGATATTCAGGAACAGCGTGCCGCACAGGCCCAGTTCGGCAAAGCGGTGCAGCGTTACCCGTCGGCATACCCGCTCCAGCGCCAGCAACTGACGGCAAGCATCAGCGGCTTCAAACAAATTGACCGGCGAATGCAAGGGGCTGTCCGACGGCCCGCGAATCAACCCTTCGTAACCCAGAATCTGCGCGCTGCCAAAATCGACAATCGGCTGAAACACCGCGTGCAGGCGCTGCTGATCAAGAATCTCGGCCAGCGCGCCATGCCAGGCCTGCGCAACAGAGTGCGCCAAGGCAGAAGCCGGCGGCAGGCACACGGCGGACAGGTCGTCGGGTTTCATGGCAAAGCCTTTGCATACGGACGGAACGGATAAGTGTAATCAGCGCAGATCACACACACATGACAGCCACGGTCCCCCCCGTATGGCTTGAAACCGCGCGGCAGTCGCGCCATGATGCGGTTTTATTGACTTTATCAGGACTGTTTCATGCTCAAGGAATTCAAGGCATTTGCCATGCGTGGCAATGTGCTCGATCTGGCTGTCGGCGTGGTGATTGGCGGCGCGTTTGGTGCCATTGTCAAATCGCTGGTTGACGATGTGATCATGCCGCCGGTGGGCCTGCTGGTGGGCAATGTCGACTTTGCCCAGCTGTTCATCGTCCTCAAGGAAGGCGCGGTGGCGCATGGCCCGTATCTGACACTGGAAGCGGCCAAAAAGGCTGGCGCAGTGACGCTGAACCTGGGCTTGTTCATCAATGCCATCATCAGCTTTGTGATTGTGGCGTTTTCGGTATTCATGCTGGTAAAAACCCTGAACAAGCTGCAAAAAGACGCCCCAGTGGAACCCGCTGCACCGGCACCGGCCATGCGCGACTGCCCGCACTGCCTGAGCAGCATCCGTGCCCAAGCCAGCCGTTGTCCGCATTGCACTGGCGAAGTCAGCCCGGTGCAGTAAGCGCCAGGCGGCAGGGAAAACCCCCGGTTTGCCCTGCCTGCGCCACGGTGATGCGGGTTTTCCCGCCTACCCGGACAGCGCGACAGGCTTACAATGACGCTGTCGGCGCAATTGGCGCCTTGCCTGGCCCTTGCCGTGTCTCCCAAACGTTTTTTTCCGCGCGCCGAACAGTCGCGCTGGCTGCTGTGGCTGCCGGCCACGGTGCTGATTGCCTTTGTCCTGGCGCTGGGCGGGATGTTCTATGTGGTGTTTTTTGACTGGCAGGACGAACGCCGCGACGGGCTGATCCAGGACATCCTCTGGCTGGAACAGTCCATGCGCATGCAACTGACCGACCATCAGGGCTGGGCAGTGCGCATGGCCAGTGAGGTGGGCGAAGGCACGCTGGACGATAGCCGCTTTCAGGCCGCCAGCGAACTGATGCTGCGTGAAAATCCGGAAATCCTCGCCATTGAACTGCTCAATGCCCAAGGACGCATCGAAGCGCGGGCCCCCAGTCAGTTTCAGCCCGAACACCGTCAGCAGCCGCTGGCCAGCTTTGAAGAACGTGATGCCTTCGAGGTGGCCCGACGCCAGGGCCAACCGGCATTCAGCAGCAAATACTACGGCCTGGACAAGCAGGCGCGGGTGGATATGCAGGCACCGGTTTACCAGGAGCATCACTTTGCCGGCAGCATCCGCCTGACCTACAGCCTGCCGGGCATGCTGCACCACGAAGTGCCGTGGTGGATTGCGCAAAAATACCAGATCAGCATCGTTGACCTGGGCGGCAAGGTGATTGCCGCCAAGTTTACCGTGGGCGAGCGCCCTGGCAGCCTGTGGCATGAAATTGATTTTTCCCCGCCTGGCAATGGCCTGCGCCTGCGCGCCACGGCCTACCACCTGGGGCTGGGGCTGGCGTTTCCACTGCTGGCCGGGCTGATGGGCCTGCTACTGGTGTTGCTGGGCGGCAGCCTGTGGAAGATTCGCCAGCATATCCGCCGCCGGCACAAGGTGGAATCCATGCTGCGCGAAGAAATGGCACTGCGCGCGGCAATGGAAGACTCGATGAAAAACGGCCTGATCGTGATGAATCTGCGCGGTGGCATTGTGCGGGTCAACCGGGCGTTTTGCGAGATGACGGGCCGCCAGGCCGACGCGCTGATTGGGCAAACCCCACCGTATACCTTCTGGCCCAGCGAACACCTGGACGCGCTGCATCGGTTTTTAAACGCCACCCTGGCAGGTGAGATGCCGCCACATGGCTTTGAACTGCCCTTCTTGCGCGCCGATGGCGAGCCATTCTGGGTGCGACTGTACGCCACCCCGCTGGTTAACCACCTCGGCCAGCAAACCGGCTGGCTGGCATCAATGTACAACATTACCGAGCTGAAGAAAAAACGCGAAGCCATTGCCATGGCCCACCAGCGCTTTCGCACCGTGCTCAACGGCCTGGATGCTGCGGTGTGCGTCAGTCGCTGCGAAGACCGCCAACTGCTGTTTTCCAACCGCGCCTTTGAAGAGAATATGGTCCGCGCCAGCGATGACACGCCGTTTTGCGTGGTGCTGCCGTGGCCAGACGACGACGATATCGGCCCGCTGGCCGAAGTGGTGGACTGCGAGCTACAGTTTAACGGCAGCCCGCGCTGGTATCAGTTGCACCGCCGCCGTATCGAATGGGTGGATGGCGAACCGGCCTGGCTGGGCATTTACGCCGACATCACCGAAGCCAGGGCCTTTGCCGAACGCGAGCGCCTGCAGGCAGAAAAACTGCAAAGTACCGCCCGGCTGATGACCATGGGCGAACTGGCCTCCAGCCTTGCCCACGAGCTGAACCAGCCGCTGGCGGCGATTGCCAGCTACGCCGCTGGCTGTCTCAACCGCATCGACCAGACCCCGGCCCTGCCTGCCGTGCAATTGGCCACCCCGCTGGACAAAATCACCCGCCAGGCACGCCGGGCAGGCGAAATTGTTCATGGCATCCGCGCCTTTGTAAAAAAGCGCGAACCCAAACTGGCCCGCGTGGCCGCCGACGATCTGCTCAACCACACACTGATGCTGGCCGGACCCATGCTGACCCAGCATCGGGTCAGCCTGCACACCCACTGCGACGAAGCGCTGTATCTGGACGCCGATCGGGTGCTGATTGAACAGGTGCTGCTCAACCTGGTAAACAACGCGGTGGAAGCCATGCGCGACGCCGGTGCCACACGCCCCAGCCTGCAGCTGGATGCCCGCCGCGACGGCAAACGCCTGCGCATCACCGTGGCCGACAACGGGCCTGGGCTAAGCGACAGCGTGGCCGAGCAGTTGTTCACGCCGTTTTTTACCACCAAGCAGGAAGGCATGGGCATTGGCCTGAATATCTGCCGCTCGATTATCGAGTACCATCGCGGCGAATTTGGCCATTATCCAAACCCGGACGGCGGCTGTGTGTTCTGGGTAAGCTTGCCGCTGCTGGCGTAATGCGGCTCTCCAGCGGGCCGCGGTCTGGCAACACCCACGCACAGATAAAGCGCCCCCCGCCCCGCCCAAGGTCAACGCCGCGCCAGCGTTCCACCGCCACCGGAGGGCGTGCATCCGTTATCATGTCTGCCCTTGTCTGCCCTGGCTTAAAGCCGTTTATGCGATGAACAACCTTGTTGCACTGGATACCTCAACCGAATACCTCAGCCTGACCGTGGCGGCAGGCAGCGTGCTGCGCAGCCACCATGCCCAGGTGGGCCAGCAGCACGGTGTTGTCCAGCCTGAGCACGCCGGTGCGGGCCGGGCCAGTGGCCAGGGTTTGCTGAGTGTCCAGGGTAAACTGGCCAATCAGCTCGGCTTCAAACATGCGGGCAAATTGATCGACACTGCCCTTGAGTGCCTGGTTATACGCATCCAGCATGTTTAGCGCATCTTCCAGCCGCTGTGCCTGCACCTTGTCACTGCGCGCCAGCAAACGCTCGCCCAGCAAGTGCGGGGAATGGGCGTTTGTAGGGTGCAAACATATAGTGCGACTGTGCGCCTTGGGGGATGTCGGTAGGTATTGGGAAAACGCTGAAAAAATTGTCATCCCCGCAGTTGTCTGTATGTCGTTCATCGGAATTCTATTTTCAGGCTGGGGTCAGTTTCTACATCTTCGATGATTTCGTTATATCGCTGTACCACATCTTGCACAGCCAGCCGCCGTCCTTCAGCGAGAAACCCACCCAGTTCATACAAGTTCAGTGCGACAAACTGTTCAATTTCGAAAAGATCAATCCGTTCAGCCAAGCCGGCAGCGTCGGCAAATACTTCAGCAGCAGTCAAGCCTCGCGTCGTCGTGACAATCATGGGTCGATGCCCTTGGTCCAGATTGTCTTGGCAGCGTGCGATTACTCCGGCTCCCGGTGCCGTCGTGACATGAATCGCCACATCCCCCAGTAAAAAATCCCCTGAGCGTCCTGACTGAGCATCAGATGTGGAAAAACTGTGATGCGTCAGCGGGCCGGATGTTGTGCTGGTGGAAAGCGCACAATCCAGTTTTGCACCAACCAGATGCTGAAGCACTGCTCCTGCGTACTGCATGCCGGGCGAGGCTTTCTGTCGTTCCTCCGCTTGGGTCAATACGTCGCGCACCATCATACGCAGGCTACGAGAAGCATCCAGTCGGATTTTGAAGGGTTTAGCAGCAAAAAATGCGCGCACCTTAGTCATCCAGAACGATTCGATGAGAGTGATATCAAGAGCACACCCGCTAGATGCGTCGGCCAGACTATTCAAAAACGCAACATAAGCACGCATATTGCCAATGCTGCCTCGGCTTGTACGTCCACCTTCGGCTGCCAGCACACGTTCAATACCATGGCGAGCCAACACAGCCTGTACTTGGGCCTTGCCCAGCCCCAGCACTTGACCACCCCCCTCGGTCAGCAGGGCTGTGGCATCCAATGGCAGCCCATATTGGCGAGCGTGCTGAGTGACCACCAGGGCAACGCACAATGCGCCTTTTCCGGAAAAACGATGCTCTTGGTAAAAAGACGTCAAGGCAGTTTGAATGTCAATTGCACTCATTATGCTAACTTTCTATTTTCGGAGAGCGGGCACAAGATCGGCTCAAGAATAAACTGCGCCAGAAAGCGCACCACTGGCGTGGCCACGCCGTCACCCGCCAGATGGTAGGCGTCATTGTAATTGGCTGGCAGACGGTAGCTATCTGGTAACCCCATCAGGCGTGCAGCTTCACGTGCGGACAGCAGGCGGGATCGAATCTGCTCGCCTTCCACCACCATGATGGCTTGTCGGCTGGAGCCGCCACCTGGTGTGCGCAAGCAGCCAGCGACATCGTCAAAGCGGATTTCGGCACGCTGCACTTTTTGCTGATGCGGGCCTTCGGTGCGGGTGCGTCGATACACCGTGCCCACCATGCGTCGCCCGCTGCGCTGGGCGGCTTCCACTTTGGCCAGGTTGCGCGGGCTCATCATGGCCAGCAGCTTGTGCGTTTCTGCTGCCGAGTGCCACGTCACGCTGCTTGGTGCGTCTTCAATCACATCGGCAAACACAGACGCTCTAGGAGCGGGCATTGGCAAACGCCACCACATCCAGTGCTCACGCAATGCTGGCGACAGTCTGGCGTGGGCGTCGATCAATGCTGGCGGGTGCCATTCCGCCTCCGGCCCATCCGCCAGCAAATACGCGGCAACAGGGTGGTGACGCAAGACGCCAATAATGAATAAACGGGGGCGAGATTGCGGCAAAAAATGTACGGCATTGATCACCACGGCACCAAAGCGATAGCCGGCCTCGGCCAAGGCACCGGCCAGGGCGGCAAAATCACGCCCCTGATGCGAACTGAGCGCACCGCAGACATTTTCCAGCACCACCAGCGCAGGTGCCCGCCCAACCTCACCCAGGCTGCGCACCAAACGCCAGAACGCCCAGAATGCACTTGAGCGTGAACCATTCAGACCGGCACCCGCGCCAGCCAGCGATAAATCCTGACAGGGAAACGATGCCCAGGCCAAGTCGGCCTTGCCCGGTAGATCAGCCACGCGCAAGGCAGCAACATCGCCCACACGCAGATCGGCATCGCCCCAGTTGGCGGCATAGCTGGCGGCTTTTTTGGGATCAAAATCATTGGCCAGCAGACATTCCCAACCCGCGCCCAAGCCCGCGCGCGCCATGCCGCCGCCAGCAAAAAACTCATAAAAACTCAACATGACCAGCGCTTTATGCAAGATCCTGCGAACATCACCGTGCATCCTGCGCCCGGATGGATGCTCGCCATAGACAATCGCGGATTATCGAGGGCATCGTGAAACCGATGCAAGCTCGCCAAAGAAAATGGCCAGGGCCACCGGTTGGAGAATGCCCGCTTGTGCCGGGGGGGGGGTGGCGCTGGGACGGTAACACGGCCCAGCGTTCGCCCTGATGGCCTGGCGGCGCGATTGCCCTGAAGTGTTGCGCCACCGGAGGGCGTGCATCCGTTATCATGTCTGCCCTTGTCTGCCCTGGCTTAAAGCCGTTTATGCGATGAACAACCTTGTTGCACTGGATACCTCAACCGAATACCTCAGCCTGACCGTGGCGGCAGGCAGCGTGCTGCGCAGCCACCACGCCCATGTGGGCCAGCAGCACGCCGAAGCCACCCTGCCCACCCTGCACCGTCTGCTGGCCGAGCAGGGCCTCAGCGTGCAGGCGCTGGAGGCGATTGCCTTTGGCAATGGGCCGGGGGCGTTTACCGGCCTGCGCATTGGCTGCGGGCTGGCGCAGGGGCTGGCGCTGGCGCTGGGGATTCCGGTGATTCCCGTATCCACCCTGGCCGTGCTGGCGGCCAGCGTGCCGGCCAGCCGGGTGCTGGCCTGCCTGGATGCGCGGATGGGGCAGGTGTACTACGCCGGCTATGTCGATGGTGAGGAAGTGCTGGCCCCTGGCCTGTACACCCCGGACGAGGTGCCCTTGCCGTCGGGCGACGGCTGGTGGCTGGTGGGCAGCGGTGCGGCGGCGCATTCGCAAGCCTTGCAAACCCGGCTGGGCGGCTGTCTGGCCGGCGTGGATGGCCAAGCCACCCCGCACGCCGAGGCGCTGGTTGCCCTGGCGCGCAGTGGCCGCTGGCCGGCGTGCGCACCGGACGCTGCCGAGCTGTGCTATGTGCGCGACAAGGTGGCGCTGAAAACCCACGAACGGCTGAAGCCATGAGCACGCTGGTCAGGCTGGATGCCCGCGCCGTGGAGGCGCTGGCAGCATTGGCGGCTGAGGTGGCGGATTATCCGTGGCGGGCGGCCCAGTTTACCGACTCGCTGGTGGCAGGCCATCAACTGCTTGGCCTGCAGGCGGCGGATGGCACACTGCTGGGGTTTGCCGTGTGGTCACAGGTGCTGGACGATGCCGAACTGCTGGATATTGGCGTGGCCCCGGCATGCCGTCGGCAAGGTCTGGGCCAGCATCTGCTGGATGCGGTGATGGCGGCAGCACGCGCCCAGGGGGCCCAGCGGCTGCTGCTGGAAGTGCGGGCGGGCAATCTGGCCGCGCAGGCGCTGTACCAGCACGCCGGCTTTCGGCTGTCTGGCCGGCGCAAGGGCTATTACCCGGCGGCGGATGGCCGCGAAGATGCCTGTCTGATGGATGTCGGCCTGACGCAGGCCGGGAAGGAGCAGTCATGATGGCGCGACAGACGCTGATTCTCGAGGCACTGGGGCTGGGGCCGCGCTGGCTGCCACGCCTGCCGCTGGCGACCCCTCGTCTGGCAGCCCCTAGTGATGACGCAGGTGCGTGCGCGGCGGCAGCGGACGTGGCAGTAGAACCCTGTCTCCCCGCCCCGATTACCATGCCAGACACGCCACCTGCGCCCGTGGCTGGCCTCCCACCTGTCTACGCGCAGCCTGACACAGACGCCGCCCAGCCGGCTGACGCGCTGACCATGCCTGAAGTGGCGCAGCTCATCACCGCGCCGCAAGCGCATGCGCCAGCGCTGACACTGGCCGAATCGGACAGCCTGCCACTGGACGAGCCGAGTGTGGACTTGATGCCCGCGCCGCCCGAGTCTTTGCCCAGCTGGGGGCAACTTCAGGCTCAGGTCGCCGCCTGCCAGCGCTGCCGGCTTAGCCAGTCGCGCACGCAAACCGTATTTGGCCGGGGTAACCCGGCGGCGCGCTGGCTGTTTGTGGGCGAAGCACCAGGCGAGCAGGAAGACCTGCAAGGCCTGCCGTTTGTTGGCCCGGCGGGCAAGCTGCTGGACAATATGCTGGCCGCGCTGGGGCTGGACCGCGAGCAGGATATCTATATCGCCAATGTGTTGAAATGCCGCCCACCAAAAAACCGCAATCCGCAAGGCGATGAAATTGCCGCCTGCCAGCCCTATCTGCGCCAGCAAATTGCCCTGCAACAGCCAGCGGTGATTGTGGCGCTGGGCCGCTTTGCCGCACAAACCCTGCTGGACAGCGAAGCCAGCATTGGCAGCCTGCGCGGTCGGGTGCACCAGTATGCTGGCGTGCCGCTGGTGGTCAGCTACCATCCGGCTTACCTGCTGCGCAGCCTGCCGGAAAAAGCCAAGGCCTGGCAGGATTTGTTGCGCGCCAGACAGGTGGCGCAGACCGGCGGCTGACCGCTTTTCTCTGCCGGTGGAATCCGCCGGAAGGACGGCGCATCGGTTTGTGTCACGCCGGCGGCATCTGGGCTGTCCTCCCCTGCCGCCGCATTCCCCAGCCCGTCGGCAATCTTGCTACCATGCAGGCAGACGAGATTGCCCAAGGAGCTGTCATGCTGCGCCCCAACCCTGCCGACTGGCTGGCCTATCACGCCCAAGTTCGCCCTACTGCGCCCGCGCTGCTGGCACCAGCGGAGTCGCTGCGCTGGTCGTATGCCGAATTTCACCAACGGGTGGAGCGGCTGGCGGCTGGCCTGTGCGCAGCCGGCGTGGTCACTGGGGACCGGCTGGCGGTGCTGGCGGAAAACCGCAGCGATACGCTGACCTTGCTGTTTGCCTGCGCCCGGCTGGGAGCCATGCTGATGCCGCTGAACTGGCGGCTGACTGTACCAGAATTGCAGTTTCAGCTGGACGACGCCCGGCCACGCTATCTGTTTCATGACGCCACCCACGCGGCGCTGGCCGCACCCTTGTCTGGGGTTCAAGCTGTGGCGTTGACCGAGCTGGACCGCTGGCTGAGCCAGGCACGGCTGCCTGCAACCGACATCGACCCGGAAACGCCGCTGCTGTTGCTGTACACCTCGGGCACCACCGGCCAGCCCAAGGGCGCGCTGCTGTCGCAGCGTATGCTGGCCGCCAATGCCGACAATACCGCGCTGTCGTGGGATCTTTCTGCCGCCGACCGCAGCACGGCCCATGCGCCGTTCTTCCATACTGGCGGGCTGAACGTGCTGACCCTGCCGCTGCTGCAGCGTGGTGGGCTGGTGGTGGTATTGCCGCGCTTCGACCCAGCTGCCGTGCTGGCGGCGGTGGGCCAGTGGCAGCTGACCGTGCTGTTTGCCGTGCCCACCATGTTCCAGTTGCTGGCCGACCACCCCAACTTTGCCGGGGCGGACCTGCGCAGCCTGCGCTTTTGCATGTCTGGCGGGGCACCGTGCCCGCTGCCGCTGATGGCGCGCTGGGCCGAGCGCGGGCTCACTTTCAAGCAGGGCTATGGGCTGACCGAAGCCGGGGTGAACTGCCTGACCCTGCCGGAAGACTACGCCGTGTCGCATCGCGGCTCGGTGGGGTTTCCCAATTGGGGCACCCAGGCGCGGATTGTGGACGAACAGGGCCAGGAGGTTGGGCCGGAACAGGTGGGCGAGCTCTGGCTGGCCGGGCCTACCCTGTGCTCGGGTTACTGGCAGCGCCCGGATGCCAGCGCCGCGCTGTTTGTCGGGCCGTGGCTGCAAACCGGCGATTTATTCCACCGCGATGCCGATGGCTTTTATTACGTGGTTGACCGTAAAAAAGACCTGTATATCAGCGGGGGCGAAAACGTCTATCCTGCCGAGGTGGAAGCCGCCATTCAGCGCCAGCCCGGCGTGGTGGCAGCCGCGGTGATTGGCATTCCCGATCCGCGCTGGGGCGAGGTGGGCTGCGCCTTTGTGCAGATGGCGGCAGGCCAGACGCTGGACGCTACTGCCCTGCAGGCGGCGCTGGGCCAGTGTCTGGCCCGGTTCAAATGCCCGCGTGAGCTGCGCCAGCTGGACGCGCTACCGCTGAATTCGTCTGGCAAGGTGCAAAAAGCCGAACTGCGCCGCCGCTGGGCTGCGGGGGAATAAACAGCGAACAGACGGGCAGCGCACGCCTGAAAAAACCCTGAAACAGCCCTGTTTTCCAGCGTTTCCCCGGTGTTCATGGCACAATAACGCATCATGCCTGCTCGCCTTGCCCGTCATCTGCTGCGCCACCACCGCACCCCGCAAGCCAATCGCCAATTGGGTGCGATGCTGGCGTGGATTGCCGGTGCCGCCAATGCCAGCGGGTTTCTGGTGGTGCATCAATATACCTCCCACATGACCGGCATGGTGTCCACCCTGGCCGATGCCCTGGTGCTGCAACAGCAGCGGCTGATCTGGACCACCCTGGTGTCGCTGGGCTGTTTTCTGACTGGCAGCGTGCTGTGCACCCTGTGCATTCAGTGGGCACGGCAATGGCGGGTGCGTAGCGAATATGCGCTGGCTCTGGTGTTCCAGGCTTGTCTGATGCTGCTGTTTGGCGTGCTGGCCAGCCGGGTGTTTCCCAAGGTGGCACTGACCTTGTCGATGACCGCCTGGCTGTTGTGCCTGATGATGGGCTGGCAAAACGCCATGATTACCAAGCTGTCCCACGCCGAAATCCGCACCACCCATGTCACCGGCTTGATCACCGATATCGGCATTGGCCTGGGCCGTTGCCTGGGGCCTGAGCTGGCGCAAGATGCCCGTCGGCGGGTGCTGGGCAAGCTGGCAGTGCAGGGCATGATTTTGCTGATGTTTTTCAGTGGCGGGGTATGTGGGGCGCTGGTGTTCCAGCGGGTGGGGGTGATTGCCACCCTGCCATTGGCATTGGCGCTGCTGCTGATGGGCCTGGTGCCGGTCTGGGATGACCTGTGCCTGTACTGGCGCTGGCGGCGCATGCACCGGCACGATCAGACGTTGCACTGAGCTGGGTAGGTGCCGCGTGTCGGCCTGATGGCCAGACGGGATGTTTACCGGGCGATGTCCCGGTTTTTTTGATGGTTTGCGGAGTGTTCATGATTGCAATTATTGGCGGCAGCAGCCTGTCGCAGCTGGCCAGCTTACAAACCACACACCGCCAGGTGGTGCGCACGCCGTATGGCGAGCCATCATGCGCGCTGACCTTTGGCCAGTTGTCCGGGCGCAATGTGGTGTTTCTGGCCCGACATGGCTATGGCCATATGCACGCCCCGCACGAAATCAACTATCGGGCCAATCTGTGGGCGCTCAAGGCGCAGCAGGTGCGTCATGTGCTGGCCATCGGTTCGGTGGGCGGCATTCACCCCGGCCTGGCCCCCGGTGCGCTGGCCATTCCCGACCAATTGCTCGACTATACTTGGGGTCGCAAACACACCTTTTTTGAAGGGCCAGACTCGCCGGTGGTGCATGTGGACTTTACCCAGCCCTACACCCCTGGCCTGCGCCAGTGCCTGCTGGACGGCGCATTGCAGGCCGGGCTGGACGTGCTGGATGGCGGCACCTACGCCTGCACCCAGGGCCCCCGGCTGGAAACCGCTGCCGAAATTGCCCGACTGCGTCGCGATGGTGCCGACATGGTGGGCATGACCGGCATGCCGGAAGCGGTGCTGGCCCGCGAACTGAAACTGGACTACGCCTGTGTGGCGGTGGTGGCCAACGACGCTGCCGGTTGTGGTACCAGCACCGGCCAGATCGACTTTACTGCCGCTGGCGTGGTGATGGAACAGGCGATGGTCAAGGTGGAGCGCCTGCTGGCGACAACGCTGGCGCTGGGCCTGTATCACTGAGCGGCATGGCCGATCACACGCATACCAAGGAGACAAAGCGATCATGGCGATACGACCGATCCTGAAAATGGGCGACGCCCGGCTGCTCAGCCAGGCACGCCCAATCGAAGACTTTACCGCCCCGGCATTGCAGCAACTGCTGGAAGATCTGCGCGACACCATGGCCGCCCACAACGGTGCCGGCCTGGCTGCGCCGCAGATTGGCGAGCCCTGGCAGGTGGTGATTTTTGGTAGCGGCAAGGCCAATCTCCGCTACCCAGACGCCGAGCCGGTGCCGCCCACCGTGCTGATTAACCCCACCGTGACCCCGATGGGCGCGACCATGGACGACGACTGGGAAGGCTGCCTGTCCATCCCCGGCCTGCGTGGCGTGGTGCCGCGCTACGCCGAAGTGCGTTATCAGGGATTTGATGCCCTGGGTCAGCCGATTGACCGCACGGTATCCGGGTTTCACGCCAGGGTGGTGCAGCATGAGTGCGACCACCTGTGGGGCATGCTCTACCCGATGCGGATGAAGGACATCAGCCAGCTGGGATTCACCGAGGTGTTGTTCCCTGAATTGCTGGAGTAATGGCGCAGGTGGTTTCTTGACCCGTGGTGCCGGGCGTGAGCACCGCGTGCGGCGAGCATGCGTTTCCACGCCCGCCGCACTCGCCGCTCAGGCGGCACAGTGTTCAGTATCAAAATGGCGCACCAGCGTGCCCATTTCCTCGGCTTTCAGCGACAGATCCCGAATCAGGCCGCCTGCCTGGGCAATTTCCTGTGTTGATGCTTCAATCCGGTGGCTGATGTTCAGCATGCGCTCGGACAGTTCGCGTGCGGCGGCAGACTGCTGGGTGTTGGTGCTGGCAATGCTGCGCATCATCTGGTCCACCTCGGCGCTGGCGTGGAGAATTTCGTTCAGGCTGCTGGCCGTGTCGCTCAGATGCTGTTCACCCTGGCTGGTGCGCTGCCCCACCTGCGCCATGCTGGCCACGGCAGAATCCGTGACCACGCGGATATTGGCGACAATCTGGTTGATTTCGGCGGTACTGTGGCCGGTGCGCTCGGCCAGCCGGCGCACTTCGTCGGCCACCACGGCAAAGCCGCGCCCTTGCTCGCCAGCGCGGGCGGCTTCAATCGCGGCATTGAGCGCCAGCAGATTGGTCTGATCGGCAATCTCGCGGATGGTATCGGTCACCGTGCCGATATTCACCACCGCCTGATACAGCTCTTGAATGGTCAGCTGCGCGTGCTGCACGGTGCGCGCCGCTTCGCGGGTTTCCTCGCACGACTGTGCCATCTGGCTGGCTCCGCTGCTGGCCACTGCCCGCGCCTGGCCCGCCGCGCCGGCAGCGCTGCCGGCGTGTTCGGCCACTTGCGACACAGAAATGCTCATTTGCTCGACCGCGCTGGAAACACCGGTCACCTCGCTGGACTGCTGGGCAAAGCGCTCCATCAGTTGCGACATCAGCTGGTGCAGGCCCTGGCTGTGGGAGTGCATCAGCGTGGCGGCCTGGGTCAGGTCGTCGATCATCACCTTGACATGCACCTGCATGGTGGCCAGGCCGGCTTCTACCTGACCAATTTCGTCGCGGCGGTCGATGCGCACCCGGTTGCTCAAGCGGCCCTCGGCAATCCGGTCCAGCGTCTGGGCGATGGCGCGCATGCGCTGGTTGGAGGCAAAGCCGCGCAGCAGCAGGCCAGCCGACACGGCGGCACCCAGCAGCATGGCCAGCCAGTCCTGCCCCTGGCCGTGATGCAGGGCCAGCATCAGCAGCACGCTGTTGAAGGTCAGCAGCGCAGCCAGATTGACTCGGGCATCGGTCAGCACAGGCAGGCGGCGGCGTTTGGGCAGCCGGCCATCACGGCCCAGTTTCTGGTAAAACGCTTCGGCCTGGCTGATGTCCTGACGCGCCGCTGGGGTGCGCACCGACATATAACCCGTGGTTATGCCATCCTGCTTGACCGGCACAATAAAGGCCGACACCCAGTAGTGGTCGCCGTTTTTACAGCGGTTCTTGACCACCCCCTGCCAGGTTTCCCCGGCCTTGAGCTGCTGCCACATGTCTTCGAACACACAAGGTGGCATGTCTGGGTGGCGCAGAATATTCTGGCTGGCCCCGATCAGTTCGCTGCGTTCAAACCCGGACATTTCAACAAAGGCGTCGTTGGCGTAGGTGATGACCCCACGCAGATTGGTTTTGGTGACAATAGTGCCGTGGGTAAACGGCTTTTCATGCTGGGAGACCGGTAAGTTCAGTTTCATGGCGGCGCGCTCTTTCGTGTATTCATCGTGGTGCTGGCCTTGGAGCCAGGGGGGAACCACCGTATGCCAGCCTTGCCCAGCGTGAAGCCAGGCCGTCAGGCGGCGGGATGAATCAAAGCTGACAATCTGTCTGTCCCGCGCCATGCCAAATGAAAGGTTTGCGACATTTGGTCTGGGGCGTCAGCCCAGTACAGAGGGCCAGCTCATCGCCGCAAGCGGCGATCCACGTACCGACAGAGGCTGACAGGGTGGTGTCTGCCCGGCCACGCGGGTAACGCTTACCCCATATTCAGCAATTTCCTTGCCTGAAATTCATCTATAAAAACAACTATATAACGATATTTTCGTCTCAATCAGACCGGTATCGTGCATAAAAAGCGGTCTTGACTGGGTAAACCGCATCACAGCCATGGCGCGCGATTACTTTGAGAGGTAACGAATAAGCGATGCGGGGCGTGCTGAAGGAAGGATGAAGCGGCCAGCAAATGGTGCGATGCACAATAAGCAGGCAGGCGGTCACCTCAACATGGGGCGACCGGCGGGCACATTGACCGATGCGTTTTTGCTGCAGCAGATGCGATGGTGAGCGGCTTGATCGGCGCGGATCAGGCGTGTTCAAACACCTCGGCCAATGTCTTGGCATCCAGCACCCGATCACTCCACCGTTCCAGCTGCTCGGAACTTGCGGCACGGATTTGAGTGACGCGGTCAGCAGGCAGTGCGCCAAAGCGGCGGGTAAGCAAGCGTTGCAGCAGCAGGGCTTCGCCTTCTTGCCGACCTTCTTGTCGCCCCTCCTGCCACCCTGCCTGCTTGCCGCGCTGCTCATACTGCTGCGCCCACTGGTCAAACCGTTCGGCCAAGGTCATTTTCAGCTCCTTCAAGTCAGGCTTGCTCAAACACCTCAGCCAACGTCTTGGCATCCAGCACCTGGTCACTCCACCGCTCCAGTTGCTCTGAACTTGCGG
>ERZ724524.761-NODE-761-length-21168-cov-5.222896_pt1 | contig 21168 bp, 19 predicted proteins | sample MGYA00376057_ERZ724524 | MGnify/ENA primary metagenome ERZ724524 (study PRJEB28724, sample SAMN07190888) | wastewater metagenome | isolation source: influent of sewage treatment plant in Hong Hong | place: USA: Christiansburg, Virginia | collected 2016-03-01 ...
AGCGGTTGCCAAAGCGGCTGCTGAACCCCCCGTAGCAGCGCCACCTACTGCGCCGGTTGCGCCGGCTGAACCGGTTTTTCCACCGGGTGCAACGCCGCAACAAGTCATGAATCCGCAGGCACTGACGCCGCCGGAGCAACTTGTTCCGGCCCCTGCAGCCGTCGCGACGCCAGATAATTCAAAACCGTTGGCAGGCAATGCGCAACTACGCTTTGTGGTTGAAAAAGAATCATGGATAGAGGTTCGTGACCGCGATAGCAAGGTGGTTTTTTCCGAGCGTCTCATGCCCGGTGGTGAGCGTTCTGTTAGCGGTCAAGGGCCACTCTCGCTGGTGATTGGGTATTCTCCGGGCGTCAAACTATTCTGGCGCGGCGAGCCGATTGATCTGGTCCCTTATGCACGTGGTGATGTCGCTCGGTTGGTGCTGGAGTAAGCGGTGAGCGCCAGTAACAAACGCCAGACCCGTTCCTGTCTGATTGGTCACGTCAAAACCGGCGGTGATGCGCCGGTGGTCATCCAGTCGATGACCAATACCGATACGGCCGACTATCTTGTCACTGCCTTGCAGTGCGCCGAGTTGGCGCGCGCTGGTTCGGAATTGGTGCGGATCACAGTCAATACCCTGGAAGCGGCGGCTGCCGTGCCGAAAATCCGCGAGCACCTCGACCGGATGAATTGCAATGTGCCGCTGATCGGCGACTTTCATTACAACGGCCATCGATTGCTGACCGAACACCCGGCTTGTGCCGAAACGCTGGCCAAGTACCGGATCAACCCGGGCAACGTCGGTTTTGGTAAAAAGAAGGACGAACAGTTCGCCCAGATGGTTGAACTGGCTTGCAAGTACGACAAGCCGGTGCGCATTGGCGTCAATTGGGGCAGCCTCGATCAGGATTTGCTGGCGAGAATAATGGACGAAAATTCGCGTCGACCGCAACCTTTGGATGCCACCGAGATCATGCGCCATGCGATGGTCACCTCGGCGTTGGAATCCGCTGCCAAGGCGGAAGAAGTTGGCTTGGCCGGCGAAAAAATAATACTGTCCTGCAAGGTTTCCAGTGTGCAGGATTTGATTGCCATTTATCGCGAATTGTCGAAGCGTGCCGACTATGCCCTGCACCTTGGTTTGACCGAGGCGGGCATGGGTTCCAAGGGGATTGTCGCGTCGACCGCTGCGCTCTCGGTTTTGTTGCAGGAAGGCATCGGCGACACCATTCGCATATCACTGACCCCGGAACCCGGCGGTGCGCGCACCCAGGAAGTCATCGTCGCTCAGGAAATCCTGCAGACAATGGGGTTGCGTGCGTTTACACCGATGGTTGCAGCCTGCCCAGGTTGTGGCCGGACAACCAGCACCTTTTTCCAGGAATTGGCTGGTCAGGTGCAGGATTTTGTGCGCGCCAAAATGCCGGAATGGAAGCTGCAATACGACGGTGCCGAGAACATGACGCTGGCTGTCATGGGCTGTATCGTTAATGGTCCGGGCGAGTCAAAACACGCCAATATCGGTATTTCCCTGCCGGGAACTGGTGAAGCGCCTTCGGCACCGGTGTACGAAGATGGGGAGAAAACTGTCACCTTGAAGGGTGACAATATCGCCAACGAGTTCAAGCAAATCATTGAGCGCTACGTCGCGCGTACCTACAAGAAGAAACTGCAAGCATGAGTCAAACACTGCAAGCCGTGCGCGGGATGAACGACATCCTGCCTGAAGAAGCGGCCTTTTGGGAAATCTTCGAGGAAACCATTCGTTCTTGGCTAAAAAGCTACGGCTATCGGCCGATCCGCATGCCCATCGTCGAGCCAACGCCACTCTTTAAGCGCGCAATAGGCGAGGTCACCGACATCGTCGAGAAGGAAATGTATTCCTTCATTGATGGTTTGAATGGTGAGGCACTAACCCTGCGCCCGGAAGGCACTGCCGGCTGCGTCCGTGCTGTCATTGAGCACAATCTGGCGGCTCGCCAGACTCAGCGCCTTTACTACATCGGCCAGATGTTCCGCCATGAGCGTCCGCAAAAAGGACGCTACCGCCAATTTCATCAGGTCGGCGTCGAGTCTTTTGGCATGTCCGGCCCGGATATCGATGCCGAAATGATCCTGATGGGTGCCCGCCTGTGGGCCGATCTTGGGCTGGATGGCATTGAACTGCAACTGAACAGCCTCGGCCAGCCGGAAGAGCGCGCCCAGCATCGCGCAGCCCTGATCACTTATTTCGAGGAAAATGCCGAGTTGCTCGATGAGGAGGCAAAGCGTCGTCTGCACACCAACCCGTTGCGCATTCTCGACACTAAAAATCCGGCCATGCAGGCAATGTGCAGCGCTGCGCCGAAACTGATAGATTACTTGGGCGCAGAATCGCTCGCCCATTTCGAAGGTGTCCAGCGCGTCCTGCGCGATGCCGGCATTCCCTTCAAGATCAACCCGCGTCTGGTTCGTGGCCTCGATTATTACAATCTGACCGTCTTCGAATGGGTGACCGACAAGCTAGGTGCGCAAGGTACGGTTTGCGCCGGTGGTCGCTATGATGGTCTGGTCGAGCAACTGGGCGGCAAACCAACGCCGGCCTGCGGCTTCGCCATGGGTATCGAGCGCCTGATCGCCTTGATCAAGGATGCCGGTGGTGAGCCGACGGCACCGGCACCGGATGTCTACCTGGTGCATCAAGGCGATATTGCCTCGCGGATGGCCTTCCAGGTTGCCGAAGGCTTGCGCGATCAGGGTATTGATGTGCTGCAGCATTGTGGTGGCGGCAGTTTCAAGTCACAGATGAAAAAGGCTGATGGTAGCGGTGCAACTTTCGCCGTCATCATTGGCGATGACGAAGCATCGACTGGCGAAGTCCAGTTGAAGTCGTTGCGCGAAGGTGGCGCAGAACAACGTAAACTGAAAGTCGATGCACTGGCTGAAGCCATCATCGGCCAACTTATTGATTCGGATGAAGAGGAATAAGCAACATGGCCCATTACGACCTCGAAGAGCAGGAACAGATAGCCTCACTGAAAACCTGGTGGAATATGTACGGCAATCTGCTGACCACTGTGGTGACGGTGGCATGTCTGGCGGTTATCGGCTGGCAAGGCTGGAACTGGTATCAGCGTGGACAGTCAGCGCAGGCAGCGGCGATTTATAGCGTTCTGGAGCAGGCTGTTGCAGTACGCGATGCCCAGAAGATCAAAGCTGCGGCAGGCGAACTGGCTGAGAAGTTTGGCGGTACGGCCTACGCCGCCTTGGGTGCCTTGCAGGCCGGCAAACAGTCTTTTGAAGCCGGTGATCTCAAGACGGCCAAGGCACAGTTAGGTTGGGCGGCTGACAACGGCAAGGATGAAATCAAGGACATCGCGCGTCTGCGTTTGGCGGCAGTGCTGCTTGATGAGAAGTCTTTCGATGAGGCGCTCAAGCAACTGGATTTCAGTCATGCTGCCGCATTCGCTTCACGCTTTCAGGAACTAAAAGGCGATATTCTCGGTGCACAAGGTAAAAAAGCTGAAGCGCTCGCTGCGTATAAGGTGGCCCAAACCAAGAGTGAGGGTAAAACCGGCGTCGGTAGCGAATTGTTGCAACAGAAAATAGACAGTTTAGGTGAGGCAGCCTGATGTCATTGCGTCTGATCGCTCTCTTGTCCTCTGTTTCCCTGCTGCTGGCAGGTTGCGCCACAATTTCCGAGGGAATTGATGCAATCAACCCATTTGCAAGCTCAGGCCCAAAAATGGCGGTCTTGAAGCCGTTTACCGCAACAGCCGAAGTGCGGACGCAATGGTCGTTCAGTGCAGGCAAGGCGCGTGACTACACATTCGTTCCGGCGATAGTCGGAAATTCGGTCTACGTCGCCGAAGCTGATGGCTCAATCTACAAACTGGAAGATGGCAAGACAATCTGGCGGACCAAAGTTGGTCAGCCAATTTCGGCAGGGGTTGGTGCAAATGCCAATCTGGTCGTGGTTGGCACGGCCAAGGGCGAGGTGCTGGCTTTCTCGGCGGAGGATGGTTCAGCCAAGTGGCAGGCGCGCGTCTCAAGCGAAGTGCTGGCCGCGCCGGCTATTGGTGCTGATGGCGTGGCCGTGCGTAGTGGTGATAACCGGGTATTCCTGTTCGATCTGGCCGATGGTGGACGCAAGTGGGTCTATCAACGTGCTACGCCAGCTCTGTCACTACGTAATACCGCACCCCCCATCTTTGGTGATCGCTATGTCTTCGTTGGCTTTCCTGGTGGCAAACTGGTCGCCCTTGGCTTGCAGAATGGCGCACCGGTCTGGGAAGGTACAGTTGCCTTGCCCAAGGGGGCAACCGAGCTTGATCGCGTGGCCGATATTGTTTCCGTGCCGGTTATCGATGGTACACAAGTCTGTGCCGTTGCATTTCAAGGCCGGGTTGCCTGTTTTGACCTAGGACAGGGCGGCGCGACAATTTGGGCGCGTGACTTTTCATCCGCATCTGGTTTGGCAATTGATGGTCGTTACCTGTTTTTGACTGATGAAAAAGGTGCTGTCCATGCGCTTGATCGCCTTTCCGGCAGCAGCCTGTGGAAACAGGATAAATTGCTGAATCGTCGCGTTTCAGGACCAGCCGTGCGCCGTGGCCTGGTGGCTGTGGCTGATGCTGAAGGCATCGTCCATTTTCTGTCGCGTGAAGATGGCAGCTTTGCCGCTCGCCACAAGACAGACGGCACGCCAGTCAGAGCACCCATACAAATTATCGGCACCAACTTTTTGGTGCAGACTGCCGGCGGTAGCGTCAGCGCAATCGAGGCTCAATGAAACCTACAATCGTACTCGTCGGCCGACCTAACGTTGGCAAATCCACGCTTTTCAACCGCCTGACCAAGTCGCGCGACGCGATCGTTGCCGACATGCCGGGTCTGACCCGCGACCGTCATTACGGACATGGCAAAATTGGTGGAAAGCCTTATTTGGTGGTTGATACCGGTGGCTTTGAACCAATGGTCAAAGACGGCATCATGCATGAAATGGCACGTCAGACTGAGCAGGCCATTGTCGAGTCGGATGCTGTTATCTTTGTCGTCGATGCACGCGCCGGTCTGACACCGCACGACAAGGAAATCGCTAATATGCTGCGTCGTCTGGCGCGGCCGGTGTTTGTTGCGGTCAACAAGGCGGAAGGTATAAATTCTGGAATCGCCGAGGCGGATTTCCACGAACTAGGTCTGGGCGAGCCGAATGCCATTTCCTCTGCGCACGGTGAAGGCGTTCGTGGCCTGCTCGAATTGGCGCTTGAATCCTTTCCCGAGCCTGATGAGACGGAAGAAAAATCCTCGGCTATTCGGGTTGCCATTGTTGGTCGTCCCAATGTCGGAAAATCAACCATGATCAATACCCTGCTTGGTGAAGAGCGTGTTATCGCCTTCGATCAGCCGGGTACAACGCGTGATTCGATCGAAATCGATTTCGAGCGCGGCGGTAAAAAGTACATACTGGTTGATACTGCCGGTATGCGCAAACGCGGCAAGGTCTTTGAGTCTATCGAGAAGTTCTCGGTGGTGAAGACCCTCAAAGCGATTGAAGACTCAAACGTCGTTATCCTGATGGTTGACGCGCAGGCGGATGTTTCCGAACAGGATGCCCATATTGCCGACTTCATCGTCCAGTCAGGCCGTGCCCTGGTCGTTGCGGTCAATAAGTGGGATGGTCTCGATACCTATACCCGCGAACAGACTCGTCTGGTTTTGCAGCGCAAACTGAAATTCCTTGATTTTGCGAAATTCCATTTTGTTTCGGCCAAGCAAAATATCGGTCTCGAATCGATATTTCGTTCAGTCGATGCTGCCTATGCGGCCGCCATCACCAAAATGTCGACACCACGCTTGGCGCGCGTGTTGGCTGATGCCGTCGCCCGTCAAGCGCCGGCCAAGTTCGGTTTGTTCCGTCCGAAACCGCGTTACGCGCACCAGGGCGGTTCAAATCCGCCGATAATTGTGGTGCACGGCAATGCGGTTGATAAAATTACCGACAGCTATCGTCGTTATCTGGAGCATACTTTCCGTGAAGCGTTCAAACTGCAGGGAACGCCTTTGCGAATCCAGTTTGTCAGTGCAAAAAATCCCTTTGCCGACAAAGATAAAAAGTAATCAGCAAATTGTTCTCCACGCCGAAGTATTATTCGGTACATTAGTCACCTCATAACAACATACATGGAGCTCTACACCATGAGCAACAAAGGGCAACTCCTACAAGACCCCTTCCTCAACGCACTTCGCCGCGAGCACGTTCCCGTTTCGATTTACCTGGTCAACGGGATCAAATTGCAGGGCCAGGTTGAATCTTTTGATCAGTACGTCGTGTTGCTTAAAAACACCGTGACGCAAATGGTGTACAAACACGCTATATCGACGGTGGTGCCGGCGCGTCCGGTCAACCTCCAGCAAGAGCAGGCAGCGGAATAATTCCGAACTGTCACAAGGCCCGCGAAAATTGCGGGCCGCTTCTCCTAGAAACCGTAAACGCCCATGAATGAACGACCCACCGCCGGTGAACGTGCGGTGATCGTTCAGCTGGATTTCGGCCAGCCTGATCTCGAAGATCAACTGGAAGAAGTTCGTTTGCTTACCGAATCGGCGGGAGCCGATGTTGTGGCAGAGGTCGGCGGGCGGCGTCATAGCCCAGACCCGAAAACCTATGCCGGCAAAGGTAAGGTACAGGAAATCGGGGCAATGCTGGCTGCAAGTGAGGCTGATCTGGTGGTTTTTAACCACGAGCTCTCACCGGCGCAGGAACGAAATCTCGAACGCGAACTCAAATGTCGCGTGATTGACCGAACCAGCCTGATTCTCGATATCTTTGCCCTGCGCGCCTCCAGTGCAGAAGGTAAGTTGCAGGTTGAGCTGGCTCAGCTTGAGCATCTATCTACGCGTCTGGTGCGCGGCTGGACTCACCTTGAAAGACAGCAAGGCGGTATCGGCATGCGTGGTCCGGGTGAAACCCAGCTTGAAACCGACCGTCGCCTGTTGGGCAAGCGTGTCAAGTTGCTCAAGGAGCGTCTGGAAAAACTGTCGCGGCAGCGCGGTGTGCAGCGCAAGGCACGCATGCGGGGTGATGTGCTCAATGTTTCGTTGGTCGGTTACACCAACGCCGGCAAGTCAACGGTTTTTAATGCGTTGACCCACGCTGGTGTTTTTGCTGCAGATCAGTTGTTCGCCACTCTTGATACAACTTCACGCAAGCTATGGATTGAAGGCGCCGGCAATATTGTTATTTCCGATACGGTCGGTTTCATTCGCGACTTGCCCCACTCACTGGTTGATGCATTTCATGCCACTCTGGAAGCGGCGATTGATGCCGATATTCTGCTGCATATTGTCGATAGCGCCAGCCATGCACGGGATGAGCAGGTCTACCAAGTCAATAAAGTACTCGATGAAATCGGTGCAGGTCGTATGCGGCAGGTTGTTGTCTGGAACAAGATCGATTTGACCGAGGCCGAGCCCGGAATCGATCGGGATGAATATGGTAATATCGCGCGCGTTCGAGTCAGTGCCATTAGCGGTGAAGGCTTGGCCATGCTCAGAGAAACACTGGCTGAATATGCTTTGGCCAAGGCAGATGCAAGGCGCAAGGAATTGGCTGCGGTCCACCACGATGAATTCACAATTACATAAAGTTTTCCCCTAACTCCATGATTCCGACTCTAGGTATATTCATGTCTCTCAATGACCCGCAATGGGGTAACCGTGGCAACAAGGACGGTAATGATTCCAATGGCGGTCCGCGTCGCCCCAATCAAGGACCACCAGATCTCGAAGATCTCTGGAAAGATTTCAATCGCAAGTTGAACGGCCTGTTCAATAAAAAGGGCGGTGGCGGAAATAATGGTGGCGGAGATGGTCCGCGTATGCCGCAAATCGACTTCAATCCCAAGTTTCTTGGTGGCGGTATCGGTTTGATTGCTGGTTTGGTTGCAGTGGTCTGGCTGGCATCCGGTTTTTACATTGTCGATGCCTCGCAACGCGGCCTTGTGCTGCAGTTTGGCAGCTTCAAGGAAACCACCGAGCCGGGCCTTCGCTGGCGTTTTCCGACGCCGATTCAGACGCATGAACTGGTTAACTTGACCGGCGTGCGTACCGTTGAAATCGGTTATCGTGGCAGTGAGCGGAACAAGGTGCTGAAAGAGGCCCTGATGCTGACGGATGATGAAAACATCGTCAATATTCAGTTTGCCGTTCAGTACATCCTCAAGGATCCGGTTGAGTATATGTTCAACAACCGCAGCACTGACGACGCCGTCATGGGTGCAGCGGAAACATCCGTGCGTGAAATTGTCGGTAAGAGCAAGATGGACTTTGTTCTATATGAAGGTCGCGAGCAAATTGCGACTCAGGCCACCAAACTGATGCAGGATATTCTGGATCGCTATAAGAGTGGCATCATGATCTCCAAAGTCACCATGCAGAATGCCCAGCCACCGGAGCAGGTTCAGGCTGCATTTGATGATGCTGTAAAAGCGGGGCAGGATCGCGAGCGTCAAAAGAATGAGGGTCAGGCTTACGCCAATGACGTGATTCCGAAAGCCAAAGGTACGGCTGCGCGTCTGATCGAAGAAGCCAACGGCCACAAGCAGCGCGTGATTGCAACGGCTGAGGGTGATGCGTCCCGCTTCAAGCAAATCCAGACCGAATATGCCAAGGCGCCGGAAGTGACGCGTCAGCGTATGTATCTGGACACCATGCAGCAGGTTTACTCCAACACCAGCAAGGTCATGGTTGACGCCAAAGGCCAGGGCAATCTGCTTTATTTGCCACTCGATAAGCTGATGCAGGCCGCAGGTGCTGTAACTGCCGCGCAGACGCCGGTTGATTCACCGATCCAGCCGGCAGCTAAGGCAAATAGTCCGACCTCATCTGAATCTCCGCCGCAAATGGATACTTCTCTGAATAATGCAAATGCACCACGTCGTGAGCCCTCGCTGCGTTCGCGTGAACGGGAGAGCCGCTAATGAGCCCGCGTATTAATTTGATTGGCGCAATCGTCGCCACCATCCTGGTAGTGTTGGCCATGTCGATCTTTACGGTCGATCAACGTCAGTATGCACTGGTTTTCCAGTTGGGTGAGGTTAAAAAGGTCATTACTGAGCCGGGTCTGAATTTCAAGATTCCGATGATCCAGAATGTGCGTTACTTCGAAAAACGCATTATCACGCTCGATAATAATGAGCCTGAGCGCTTCATTACTTCCGAGAAGAAGAACGTGCTGGTCGATTCATTCATCAAATGGCGCATCGTTGATCCCAAGTTGTATTACATCTCGGTGGGTGGTGATGAAGCACGTGCCAAGATTCGTTTGAATCAGACGGTTAACGCCGGTTTGCGTGAGGAGTTCGGCAAGCGAACAGTGCACGATGTGGTTTCCGGCGAACGCGACAAGATCATGAATCAGATGCGTGAAAAGGCAGATATCGATGCCCGCACCATCGGTATCCAGATTGTTGATGTCCGCATCAAGCGTGTTGAATTGCCGAATGAAGTCAGCGATTCTGTCTATCGCCGTATGGAAGCTGAACGAAAGCGCGTCGCCAACGAATTACGTTCCGAAGGTTCTGCCGAAGCTGAAAAAATTCGTGCGGATGCAGACCGTCAGCGTGAAGTGATCGTTGCCGAAGCCTATCGCGATGCACAGAAAGCGAAGGGCGAGGGCGATGCCAAGGCAACCAGCATTTATGCGCAGGCCTTTGCACCGAACCCCGAGTTCTACGCCTTTTACCGCAGCCTTGAAGCTTATCGGGCTAGCTTCCGCAACAAGACTGATGTTCTGGTCGTCGAGCCGAATTCTGAATTTTTCAAGTACATGAAAAATTCGGGTCACGACAAAGGCAAATGACCGCTACACTTCTGATGGCCTTCGCACTGATGTTGGTGCTTGAAGGCCTGATGCCTTTTATAGCCCCGGCGGCATGGCGCGAAACCTTCCGCCGTCTGGTTCAATTTTCTGACGGGCAGATTCGCTTCATCGGGCTTACCTCGATGCTTATCGGCCTCGTCCTGCTCATGGTTTTTGCATGAATTGGCTGTTACCTGAATATATTGCCGATGCGTTGCCGGCTGAGGCTGCACGCATTGAACGCTTGCGTCGGACGGTGTTGGATCATTTCCGTGAACGCGGGTTTGAACTGGTCATGCCGCCGATGCTGGAATATCTTGAGTCCTTGCTGACCGGGGCGGGGCAGGATCTCCATCTGCGCACTTTCAAGCTGGTTGACCAGTTGAGTGGGCGCACGATGGGTGTTCGTGCCGATATCACGCCGCAAGCTGCACGAATTGACGCACACCTGCTCAATCATCAAGGCGTTACCCGTCTTTGCTACTGCGATAGTGTGTTGCATACCTTGCCGGCAACTATTTCGGCGGGCCGCGAACCTTTGCAGATTGGTGCTGAACTGTATGGGTATGAGGGCATTGAGGCTGATCTGAGCATCATTCGCTTGATGGCCGGTGCATTGGAAAAAATCAAATTGCCGATGAGTCGCATCGACCTTGGCCACGTTGGTATTTTCCGCGCCCTTGCAGAGGCTGCCGGTCTGCCACAAGAAGCAGAAGAGAGTCTGCTGTTGCTGTTGCAAACCAAGGATGTACCTGGCTTGATTGACGCTTGTGCCGAGGTGCCTTCGCCATACCGAGAAGCATTACAACGCTTGCCTGCGCTCTATGGCGGTGTCGAAGTGTTGGATCGTGCTACTGCCGAATTGCCGGCATTGCCAGCCATATCCGCTGCGCTGGAAGGTTTGCGACATCTGATTGCGAGTGCGCCGGAATTACCGTTCTCTGTTGATTTGTCGGATTTGCGCGGCTATCACTATCACAATGGCGTTGTATTTGCTGCTTATTGCCCGGATTACCCGGCCGCAATTGCCCTCGGCGGCCGTTATGACGGCGCCGGTAAGGCCTTTGGTCGCGCTCGTCCGGCCACAGGTTTTTCAATGGATTTGCGCGAAGTTGCCCGCCTTGTGCCGGCGATGAAGAGTCAGGGGGCTGTGCTGGCTCCATGTGCACCACAAGACAGGCTGCTTGCTGCGCATATTGCTGCGCTACGCGAGCAGGGGGAAACTGTCGTCGAATTACTGCCAAATGAAACCGCTTGCGAGGGGCCACTGTGCGACCGCAAACTGGCTAAAGTTGGCGAACGCTGGATTATTGAAGCTATTCAAGAGGACTAAAAATGGCAAAAAATGTCATCGTGGTGGGTACGCAATGGGGCGACGAGGGAAAAGGCAAGATCGTCGACTGGCTGACCGATCATGCACAGGGAGTGGTGCGTTTTCAGGGCGGTCATAATGCCGGCCATACGCTGGTGGTTGGCGAGCAGGTTTACAAGTTGAATCTGGTACCGTCCGGCATCGTGCGTGATGGTGTGAAGTGCTATATCGGTAATGGTGTCGTGCTCGATATTCACCACCTGCTGTCGGAAATTGCCGAACTGGAAAAAGGCGGTATTGATGTTCGCTCACGCCTCAAGATCAGCCCGGGCTGCCCGATCATCCTGCCTTACCATTCCGCTATCGATAAGGCGCGTGAGTCGGTCAAGGCGGAAGACAAGAAAATTGGCACAACCGGCAAGGGCATTGGCCCAACCTATGAAGACAAGGTATCGCGTCGTGGCCTGCGGGTTTATGACCTGTTCAATCCCGAGCGTTTTGCCGAGAAGCTGAAAGAAGTTCTCGAATATCACAACTTCGTGCTGACGCAGTATTTCAAGGCGCCAGCAGTTGATTATCAAATGGTTTACGATCAGGCGATGGCCGATGCCGAGCAGATCAAGCCTTTGGTGGCTGACGTATCTGCCGCGCTATACGAAGCCAATCAGGCTGGTCAGAACATGCTGTTTGAAGGTGCTCAGGGCACCTTGCTTGATATCGACCACGGCACCTATCCGTTTGTCACTTCATCCAACTGCGTAGCCGGTCAGGCCGCTGCGGGTGCGGGTGTCGGGCCGGGCATGTTGCATTACGTGCTGGGCATCACCAAGGCTTACTGCACGCGGGTTGGTGGTGGTCCATTCCCGAGTGAACTGGATATCGAAACTGAAGGTGTGCCGGGCTACCAGATGTCGCAGGTCGGCAAGGAGTTCGGTACGGTGACCGGGCGCAAGCGTCGTTGTGGCTGGTTTGATGCGGCAGCTTTGCGTCGTTCTGGTCGGATCAATGGTTTGACCGGTTTGTGCATCACCAAGCTGGATGTGCTGGATGGTTTGAAGGAGCTCAATATCTGTACCGGCTACAAGCTGGATGGCAAGATCATTGACCTGTTGCCCATCGGTGCCGATGAAGTGGCTCGCTGCGAACCGATTTACGAAACCATGCCTGGCTGGAGTGGTACCACCTTCGGCGTCAAGCGCTGGGAAGAGTTGCCGGCTAATGCTCAGGCCTATCTGAATCGTCTTGAAGTGCTTTGTCAGGTGCCAATCGCCATTGTCTCGACTGGTCCGGAACGTGAAGAGACCATACTCAAGCAACACCCGTTCAATTAATCGGGTTTTTGCCAAAGTGTTGTGGTCAACGGGCTTTCGGGCCCGTTTTTTTTATTTCCAAAATCGGCGGAGCCTTGCCGGGAGAACGATAGTCGGCGGTGACTTTTTGCAGATACTGCGGCGTAAAAACATAAGCCGGATTGCCGACATAAAAGCGGATTGGAACGGAAATATTCCCGAATCCATCACTCTTGCGCAGTAATTGATGCACGGCAAAATGCAGGTGGGGGCCAGAGGAATAACCTGTCGAGCCTGAATAGCCAATCACCGTTCCTGCTTCAACACGTTGCCCGACGCCGACCAGAACGCCTCTGGGGGCAAGATGGGCATAGGTGGCGATGCTGTCGTCTGCATGCAGGATACGGATATGGTTGGCCATGCTGAGCATGGTCTTGTCCTGCCCGCCGAATTGATTGGCCCCTTCAGCAGAAATCACGACCCCTTTTCGTGCGGCAACGATCAACGTGTTTTCCGGCATTGTGAAATCGATTGCCTGCTCGCTATCCGGCGTATTGTGCGTTGTCATTGGGCCGCCGGGAGCCTGCCCAATGACAAAACTGCGATCATCCTCAAATGGCAAGCGATAGAGTGCGCCGGAGTCATGACTCGCGCGAAAATTGCCGGGATGAAAGCGGTTTTGTGTTGAAAACCGAAAACTACGCCCAGGGTTGGCGGCACGGATAGTGGCGAGCGTTGTATCGCTGTTTGGTCGGCTCACCGCGAACAACGGGAAACTCTGGTCGCTACTAATATTTTCAACTGAAGTCAGGGAAACCTGTACGGAAACGGGCGCGTGCCCACGGTTGTGCGCAATGATCTGGTAGCTCTGCCCAACTTTTTCTGTAGTAACAGTGAATGGGTAAAGCGTCGCTGCCAGTGCACAATGACTCGCAAAATGCGCCAGTAAAAACAATACCCAGTTATGACGAACGAAGTACCCAAGGCTGATATTCATTAACCAGAGACCAAACCCAAAGCAGAGCGATGCAGTTTAAGACGCCTGGTTTTGGAAGGCTACTTTTAACGTGGGGGAGCCACGGGCTGCCAGCCTTCCGGACAAACCCGCACATAGGGGTAATAGTTGCCGGAAGAATTGCAGAAATACCAGTTTCCTGAATCGGGCGGCGGCGCTACGGGTTGGGGGGGGCGCGCTATAAACATAAGCCGGGCGTGGCTGGTAGCTTTGATAGGCGGCAGCACCAATTGCCAGCCCCGTAATCGCCAGAACAGCAGCCGGTACCCCCCAGTTTCGACCATGATTATGATGTTGTTGCGGTGCATTGTAGTAGCCGCGATGGCCACCATGGTCATGATGACCACGGTCGTAGTAGCCGCGATCAGCCTGAGCGTTACCAATCAGGCTGATGGAAAGAAGCAGGGTGAGACTCAGTGCATTGCGGATTTTCATGGCTTTGGTGGAATTCGTTGTTATCACAAGCCAAATAACGCAGGGAGTGCTCGAGGGATGACGCAATGCCTTGTTGCAATTGTCAGCAATTGTTTCGGGGCGCTTATGAGACAATGCCGGGGCGCTGAAGCTTGTGCTGCAGCGTAAAGAAATGGCCGGCTTGAAATGAAAAAAGGCCTTGATTAACAAGGCCTTCGATCAAGATTGCTTGGTGCCCAGGAAGGGACTCGAACCCCCACGGAGTTACCCGCTAGTACCTGAAACTAGTGCGTCTACCAATTCCGCCACCTGGGCACACCTGCAAAGAGCGGCGAATTATAAAGAAAGAACAAAACATGTCAAGAAAAAAACTATCCAAAACCCGTCGTGCAGATCCGTTCTTCGAGCGTGAGTCGGCACGTTATGAATTTCCCCTGCCGTCACGCGAATACATTTCGCAGGTGCTGACCGACGAAGGGCGGCCTTTAAGTTTCATTGGCCTGACTGAATTAATGGACATTTCCGGTAGCGAACGCGAGATGTTCCAGCGTCGCTTGGGCGCGATGGAGCGTGAAGGGCAGCTGATGCGCAATCGCAAGGGCGATTACATCCTGCCGGAGCGAGCCAGCCTTACATTGGGCAAGATTCAGGGACACCCGGATGGCTATGGCTTCCTGATTCCTGATGATGGCAGTGCCGATATCTTTCTCGATCAGCACCAGATGGGCAAGGCGCTGCATGGCGACCGTGCGCTTGTCCGGGTGACAGGCATTGACCGCAAGGGCCGGCCTGAAGGTGGCATCGTTGAAGTGACCGAGCGCGCCAATACGCGCGTGATTGGCCGCGTTTTGATTGAGCACGGTATTGTTTTTGTCGCGCCGGAGAACAAGCGGATTGCGCAGGATATTCTGGTGCCGGTGGACAAGAAGGCCAAGATCAAACCGGTTGCCGGGCAGGTGGTGATGGTCGATATCATCGAGCAGCCGAGCAAATTCTCGAAGCCGATTGGACAGATTACCGAGGTGCTCGGTAATTACGCTGACCCCGGTATGGAAATCGAGATTGCCTTGCGCAAGCACGACCTGCCTTTCGAGTTTTCTCGCGAGGCACTGGAGGAAAACAAGGCGTTGCCGGACAAGGTCAAGAAGGCTGATTTGAAGGGCCGCGAGGATTTGCGTGATTTGCCGCTGGTAACCATCGACGGTGAAACGGCGCGTGACTTTGATGATGCCGTATTCTGTGAGAAAAAAGGGCGCGGCTGGCGTCTGGTGGTGGCGATTGCCGACGTATCGCATTACGTCAAGCCGGGCATGGCGCTCGACAAGGAGGCGATGGATCGCGGAAATTCCGTGTATTTCCCGCGTCGGGTAATTCCGATGTTGCCGGAAAAACTGTCGAATGGCATCTGTTCGCTGAACCCGGATGTCGAGCGGATGGCGATGGTTTGCGATATGGAAATCAGCGCTGCCGGCAAGATTGGCGAATACAAGTTTTACCCGGCGGTCTTCCGCTCCAAGGCACGGCTGACTTACAACCAGGTTTGGTCATGGTTGTCGGGCGAGGCCAAGCCGGAAAGCGAGATTCACATTGCACTGCAGCCGCAGATCAAGAATCTCTACAAGTTGTTTGCCGCGCTGCACAAGGCGCGTGGCCAGCGCGGGGCGATTGATTTCGAGACGACCGAAACGCAAATGCTATTCAATGCGCAGGGCAAGATCGAGAACATTGTGCCGGTGGCGCGTAATGACGCTCACCGCATCATTGAAGAATGCATGTTGGCGGCTAACGTTTGTGCATCAGATTTCCTCGCCGAGCATAAACAGGTTTGTCTCTACCGTGTTCACGCTGCGCCTTCCGAAGAGAAACTGAAGAACCTGCGTACTTTCCTCAGTGAGTTCGGTATGGCCTTGAGCGGCGGTGATGATCCGCAAGCCAAGGACTACGCATTGTTGTTGGAGAAGGTCAAATTACGCCCGGACTTCCAGTTGCTGCAGACAGTGATGCTGCGCTCCTTGAAGCAGGCGATGTATAGCCCGGATAACGTCGGGCATTTCGGTCTGGCCTACGAGCATTACACGCACTTCACCTCGCCGATTCGCCGTTACCCGGACTTGCTGGTGCATCGCGCGATTAAAGCCGTGCTGGCCAAGGAAAAATACACGCCGGTTCAAAGTTGGGACGATATTGGCCTGCATTGCTCGGCTACCGAGCGTCGTGCTGATGAAGCAACGCGTGATGTCGAAAACTGGCTGAAGTGCTTCTTCATGAAGGAGCGGATCGGCGAGGAATTTGACGGCACCATTTCGGCGGTCACCGCTTTTGGCATTTTTGTCGCCCTCGATACGGTCTTTGTTGAAGGCTTGGTGCATGTGTCTGAACTGGGGCAGGATTACTTCCAGTTCGACAACATCAAACATCAGATGCTGGGAGAGCGCACCGGGCAACGTTTCCGTCTTGGAGACCGGGTTCGTGTCCGGTTGGTGCGGGCCAATCTGGAGAGCAACAAGATTGACTTCGTGCTGGTCCAGGAAGAAAGTAAGGGGCAGGGCACCGGCAAGCCGGGGCGGGTAACCAAGACGGTTGCGCGGGTTCCGGCCAAGATTGCGGCCAAGGCGCCAAGAAAGCCTTTGGCCAAGCCAGTTACCAAACGTGGCGCAAGTGCTGCTGCCAAACCCCGAGCGGCCAAGGCGTCTAAGCCGACAAGCAAATCAGCTGGAAAAAAACCGCAAAAACGGCGTTGACCGCGCCCCGAAGGATTCCCAGCGACGCGCCAGCTTTGCTGGCCGTCTTGCTGTGCAGGGGCCTTATCAGCACTCCTGGGGTGTAACAGTTTGGGTTTAGGGCTGCTCTCTTGATACGAGCAGCTCGCCTGCCTTGGCCACAATAGCAGCTACCTGTTCTTCATCCAGATCAGGTAGTTGCTCGGTTAGCCATTCAAGCGATGCGCCGTGAATGATCTGTTTGGCGTCGGCGATGTCGGAAGGTAAGGCAGGATCGGATGGGCCACCCGTGTGCAGGTGGCGTGCCGTATCGATGCAGAGCCGTGAGAGGTTGGCTCGAGTGTTGTCGATGCCGCGGATCAATTGCGTTAACAGCGGCGGCAGATGCCAGAGTGTGGCGCACTTGAGGGTTAAATCCTTGAAGCGAAAACCACAGACATCAACCTGGGCTTGTATTGAACGTGGTGATTTTCCTGAGTGCAGGGCTTCCAGAGCGGCTAGCGGGAGTTCGGGCGCGACTGACCAAAGTAAAAGTTCGCCGATTTCGGCGAGCAGGCTGGCCATGGCGACTTCGTCTGGCGATACGTCGGCGCGGGCCGAACCCCACTTCATGGCGAGTTGGCTTGCCATACACGAGCGTGCCTCACACTCGGCTAGGCCTGGGTTGCCTTCGTTCGTCTCAGGGCAGGTGGCCAGCAATTGGTGGAAGCTTTCTGTGCCTAGCTGCATCACGGCAGCCAGTGGCGTGGTCGTATCGTGTCCCAGTCGTTGGGAGCGGTGCGCTTCTGCTTCACGGAGCAGACGCAGACAAAGGAAAGGGTCGGTGGCAGCGATGGTGGCCAGATCGTGCGCTGAAAGCTGTTCACCTAGGCTTTCTTCAAGCTCCAGCAGGCGCGCTTTGGAGCGCGGCATGCAGGGTAATTCTTGAGCGGTGAGGAAGGCCGCCCACTGGTCAACGCCCCAATGTTTTTGATGTTCAGTCAGCACGGTGATATTCGTTGTTGAGATAAGTTTATCTTAGCTTAGTTAACGGTTAGCCCAAGCAGAACTATAGATTTCACAATTGTTGACAATCTCCATTTTGATGCAGGGAGTACAATGCCGCAGTTCTAAAGTCTATTGGATGTGACCAACGTGGATGTCAGAAGTGCCCCTTAAGCCGAAAGAAATGCACGTCGGTTTCAGAACCATGGAGGCTGATCCGGTCAATGATTTGATTGGACGAAATCTGCCAGCTGCCTTGGATACAGGAATTGCTGAAGTGGATTTTGGGCATGCACAGTTACTTACCTGCATCGCATCCTTGCGCAAATTGTGCGTCTACCCGGCAAACACTACGTGTAATACCTGTAATGGTGTTCAGCGTGGTTGTTGTGAATCGACACTGATTGGCCTGTTGGGTGATTTGCTGGTCTTCATCCTTGATCATTTTCAAGCTGAAGAAAAAGCCATGCGCGATTCTTTGCTGTACATGGTTGATCGTCATGTTTGCGAGGCGCACATGGAGGATCATGCGCAAATTTCGCACAAAATTCAGCAGATTGTTGCGGCGATAGAACCTTCGAAAATAATCCTGCTGGTGCGCGAACTTGATCATTTGCTAGAGCGCTGGGTTTCACACCACGTGGTGCTGCATGATCAGGCACTGGAGCGCTGGATGATGAGCCGGGATTTCTTGCCCCACCTCAAGAAAGCCTGATTGCCAAGTCAGGAAGCGGTTGCAGCGGTAAAATCCGGCTACTGATTTTCTGAAAGCAACCATGTCTTCCCGCCTGATTTATGGCTTTCATGCCATTACCGCCAAACTTCGCCACGACCCCGGTTCAGTCAAAGAAATTCTGATTGATGCAACACGTCAGGATGCACGCGCCCGTGATCTGCTCCAGCATGCTGAATTGCAGGCAGTTAAAGTCATCGCCTGTGATGGCAAGCGCTTGGACGATATGGCACCGGATGCCAAGCACCAGGGCGTGATTGCCCGTGTTGAGGGCGGGCGCAAGGTAGCCCATCTCGATGATGTGCTGGATACTCTCGAAGAACCGGCTTTCCTGCTGGTGCTGGATGGCATTACTGACCCGCGCAATCTCGGTGCCTGTCTGCGCGTCGCCGATGCGGCGGGAGTGCATGCGGTGATCGCGCCCAAGGACCGCTCGGCCGGCTTGACCGATGTGGCGATGAAAACCGCCAGCGGCGCTGCCGAGAGCGTGCCCTACGTGATGGTCACCAACCTGGCGCGCACCCTGCGTGAACTGCAGGAACGCGAGATCTGGGTGATCGGTACGGCCGGTGAGGCTGAGAAGGATCTCTACACCGCCGAATGGCCAGTTGCCACGGCCTGGGTGCTGGGTGCGGAGGGCGATGGCATGCGCCGTTTGACGCGTGAAAATTGCGATCAGCTGGTCAAAATCCCCATGTATGGCTCGGTGGAAAGCCTGAATGTGTCGGTGGCTGCCGGGGTGTGCCTGTACGAGGCACGTCGTCGCCATCCTTGAGATGAGTCACCGCCGCGCGGTGGCGCTGATGGTGCTGGTGACATTGCTGTGGAGCATTGCCGGTGTCGTAACACGTCAGCTTGAGGTAGCGCGTAGCTTTGAAGTGACCTTTTGGCGTAGTGCCTTCAATGCTTTGGCGCTGGCCGCAGCGCTGACTTTGATGCGTGGCCCGGCCTTGTGGCGCGGATTGCTGCAATCGGGGCGGGTGGTCTGGATTTCCGGGGTGTGCTGGGCGGTGATGTTTACCGCTTTCATGCTAGCCCTGACCATGACCACGGTGGCCAATGTGCTGGTGACGATGGCGATTGGGCCGATGATCACTGCGTTGTTCTCACGGTTCTTCCTCGGCAAACAACTTCCGGCAAGGACATGGCTGGCCATTTTGGTGGCGGGGGCTGGTATCGCCTGGATGTTTGGTCTGGAAGTGGGGCAAGGTGGCTCACTACTGGGCATGCTGGTGGCCAGTGCCGTGCCGCTCGCCGGGGCGGTCAATTGGACGGTATTGCAGCGGGTTGGCGAAGCGGGTGAGGAGGCGCCGGATATGTTGCCGGCGGTCTTGATCGGTGCATTGCTCTCGGCCTTGTTCAGTTTGCCGTTGGCTTGGCCATTGCAGGCTTCCGCGCATGATCTCGGTTTGCTGGCGCTACTGGGTAGCGTGCAATTGGCGATTCCCTGTTTGCTGGTGGTGAGGCTGACGCGTGTGCTGCCGGGGCCGGAGATTGCCTTGCTGGCCTTGCTTGAGGTGGTGTTTGGTGTCGCCTGGGCCTGGCTGTGGGCGGGGGAAGTGCCGGCGGGGAGTGTGTTGGTGGGTGGGTGTTTGGTGTTGGGGGCGTTGGTGGTGAATGAGGGGCTGGCGCTGGGTCGCGGTTAATTGCTGGGGATTGCCCTGCCGGCGGCCCTACTTTCTTTTGCTTCGCCAAAAGAAAGTAGCCAAAGAAAAGGCGACCCCTGGGTCGGTGCCGGCTGCGCCGGTTCCTTGCGCTACTCGAAACGCCGGGCGGCTGGCTAAACTCGCCTGCGGCTCAGACAACGCCAGCCGAAAGCCCCCGGCGCTCCTGCGTTGCTCGGCGCCTCTCAAGGGGCTGGAAAGGCGTCACTATTTTGCTGTTAGCGCCAACTCAAAAAATTGGGTTGTTTTTTGAGTTGACCGTAACAGATGCTGCCTAACTTGGTTGCCAGCCGCCACCTAATGCCTTGAACAAATCAACCGATGCACCCAGCCGGTTTTTACGGCTGGCCAGATAGAGGAGTTGCGCTGTATTTAGCGTGCGCTGTGTATCGAGCAGGTCGCTGTAACCCGAGTAGCCGCTGTCGTAGCGTTTTTGCGCCAGATTGAAGGCGCGTTTCGAGGCGTCGACCTGGGCGGCAAAGGCGGCTTCTTCGTTGGCGAATTCGTGCAGATTGACAATGGCGTCACTGACTTCGCGGAAGGCGGTTTGCAGGGTTTTGCGGTAGTTGGCGATATTTTCGGCTTGCGCTGCTGTTGCCTGATCGACTCTTGCGCCGGTGCGGCCGGCGTCGAAGATAGGCATGGTCAGGCCGATGGCGGCAGTCCAGATGCCGGCGCTGCCGGTGAACAGGTTGGAGAGTGCGGCGCTTTCGCTGCCATAGAGGCCGGTCAGGCCGATGGTCGGGAAATAGGCGGCTTTGGCGACGCCGATGCGTGCGTTGGCGGCGATCAGTTTTTCCTCCGCCTGACGCACATCCGGGCGCGCTTCGAGTAGCGATGAAGGCAGGCCGGTGGGTGGCGTTGGCGGCAATGGTAGTTGATCAAGGCTGGTGCTCGCGAGTTTCAGGCCTGGCTGGCCGCTGAGCAGGCCAATCTGGTTTTCCGATAGCGCGCGCAGGCGTTTGAACTGGCTCCACTGGCCTTGTGCGGCGTTCAGCTGACTTTCGGCCTGGGCCAGATCGAGGGCCGAGGCGGCACCGGCATCAAGGCGGGCCTGCACGATCTTCAGTGATTGCTGGCGGGTTTCCAGCGTTTGCCGGGTGACTTCCAGTTGTGCCTCGTTGCTGCGCAGACTGAGATATTCAGTGACCAGCTGACCGATCAGCGTCAGGCGAATGCTGTCGCGTCCGAAGCGGCTGGCCAGCGCCTCG
>ERZ724524.773-NODE-773-length-20971-cov-5.457879_pt1 | contig 20971 bp, 16 predicted proteins | sample MGYA00376057_ERZ724524 | MGnify/ENA primary metagenome ERZ724524 (study PRJEB28724, sample SAMN07190888) | wastewater metagenome | isolation source: influent of sewage treatment plant in Hong Hong | place: USA: Christiansburg, Virginia | collected 2016-03-01 ...
AACAATGAAGAAATCAATAGCAATATTAATGTTGGGTTTGTACTTGTTTAGTACAACAGAAGCTCATCAGTTATTGAAATTGCCCATTTTAGTACAACATTTTTTTCAGCATAAAACAGAAAATAGCAATATTACTTTTCTCAGTTTTCTTAAAATGCATTATAGCGAAACTGTTGTGTATGATAATGATTACGCAACAGATATGCAATTGCCATTTAAAGCCCACGATGATAATTTTTGCATAACTGCAATGCCATCTTTACCCACTCCAAAATTTGAAGTAGAAATTCTTTTATTCCCAATAACAGAAGCTGAGATTCCAATAAAAAACGATTCCCGGTATTCATTTATTCCTACTAACGAATTCTTTCAACCTCCACGGCTAGCATAATTTAATAGCTGTATTTTTTACTACAATTTGATTAATTAGAATTTATAGGTAATGCAAATATGCAAGGCAATAGGCTTGTTGTAAATGCATATTTATATAAGTACTAATAGAACTTGATTAAACACTTATCATAAAAAAAATGATAGTTTTAATACAGCAGCTAGCAACAACTTTCTTTTACATTAAATATATTTTATGCTATATAGCATTATTAATTTTTCAATAAAAAACAAGCTGATTGTTGGTTTGTTTGTATTGGTATTAATTGTTGCAGGCGTTTTTGCTGCCACTAAATTGCCAATAGATGCAGTGCCAGATATTACCAACAATCAAGTGCTAATTATTACCTCTGCACCAAGTTTAGGAGCTCCAGATGTTGAACGTTTTATTACAGTACCTGTTGAACAAGCAACACGAAATGTACCTGGTATTGTAGAACAAAGAAGCTTTAGCCGTTTTGGATTAAGCTTAGTAACCATTGTATTTAGTGATGAAACAGATGTGTTTTTGGCAAGGCAACAAGTAAGTGAAAGATTGGTGCAAGCTCAACAACAAATCCCTACAGGAATTGGAGTTCCGTCATTGGGTCCACTTACAACAGGATTGGGTGAAATTTTTCAGTATGTTGTTAAAACGAAGCCAGGTTTTGAAGGAAAATATAATTTAGCTGAATTGAGAGATATACAAGATTGGATTGTAAGAAGGCAATTGTTGGGAACTGAAGGCGTTGCAGACGTAAGCAGTTTTGGTGGTGATGTAAAGCAGTTTGAAGTTGCAGTAAATTCAGAAAAGTTACACAGTTTTCAACTTACAATAAACGATGTTTTTAAAGCATTGAACGATAACAATGAAAACACAGGTGGAGCTTATATTGAAAAAGGTCCGAATGTATTGTTTATACGAAGTGAAGGGTTGGTAAAAAATATTGAGGATATAAACAATGTTGTTGTAAAACGTGTAAACGAGACATTGCCAGTTTTAATTAAAGATGTTGCTACAGTGCAATATGGTAAAGCCATACGTTATGGTGCAACAGTATACAACAATGAAGGTGAAGTTGCTGGAGCAATTGTAATGATGCTAAAAGGAGAAAATAGCAATAAAGTAATTAAAAGCATTAAAGAAAAGATTAAAACCATTGAAAAAAGTTTACCAGAAGGAATAGTCATTGAATCATTTCTAGACAGAACAAAAATGGTAAACAATGCAATTGGTACTGTAGAAAAAAATCTTCTAGAGGGAGCTTTAATTGTTGTATTTGTATTGGTAATTTTTCTTGGAAATATTAGAGCAGGTTTGGTAGTTGCATCTGTTATTCCTTTAAGTATGTTGTTTGCACTTATTCTAATGAATGTATTTGGTGTTAGTGGAAACTTAATGAGTTTAGGAGCTTTGGATTTTGGTTTGCTGGTAGATGGTGCTGTAATTATTGTTGAAACTGTGATGCATAGATTGGCGAAGAATACAATGTATAAAGAAGCTACTCAACTTAATCAAGATCAAATGGATGATGAGGTTAAAACGGCTTCTAGTAAAATGATGAGTGCAGCAGTGTTTGGACAAATCATTATTTTAATAGTTTACTTGCCCATTTTATCGTTACAAGGTATAGAAGGTAAAATGTTTAAGCCAATGGCACAAACAGTTTCATTTGCAATTATAGGAGCATTTCTATTGTCGTTAACTTATGTGCCAATGATGTCGGCATTAGTACTCAGTAAAAAAATAAGTCTTAAGTCAAATTTTTCAGATCGGTTCATTCAAAAATTGCAAACTTGGTACAAACCAATTTTAAATAAGGTATTAAATTTTCCTAAAACAGTTATTGCAACTGCATTTGTATTTTTTGGAATATCGTTGGTTATATTGCTAAATATGGGTGGAGAGTTTATACCCAAATTAGAAGAAGGCGATTTTGCAGTTGAAGCAAGATTGTTGCCAGGTTCATCCTTAAGTACAACAATCGAATCCACTCAAAAAACAGCAAAAATATTGTTAGATAAATTTCCTGAAGTTGTGAAAGTAGTAACAAAAATTGGTTCAGGAGAAATACCTACAGATCCAATGCCTATTGAAGCTGCTGATTTGATGGTGATTTTAAAAGATAAAAAACATTGGAAATCTGCCAAAACATTTGATGAATTAGCTGAAAAAATGAGTACTGCATTGGCTGCAGTTCCTGAAGTAGCTACAGGATTTCAGTTTCCTGTACAAATGCGGTTTAATGAATTGATGACTGGTGCAAGACAAGATGTTGTATGCAAAATTTTTGGTGATGATTTAGATTCATTGGCTGTTCATGCAAACGAGTTAGGTAAAATAATTAACCAAGTAAACGGAGCAAAAGATTTATTTATTGAAACTGTAACTGGTGTTCCACAAATGGTTATAACATACAATAGAGCTGCAATTGCAAGATTTGGTGCAAGCATTAAAGACATTAATACTACACTGCAATCGGCTTATGCTGGTGCTACTGCAGGATTGGTTTTTGAAGGTGATAAACGATACGATTTAGTTGTAAGATTAAACAATGAACAAAGAAAAAGTGTTGAAGACATCAACAACCTAATGGTAGGATTGCCAAATGGAAATCAAGTTCCATTAAACATTTTGGCAAACATTGAATTGCAAGATGGACCTTATCAAATTCAACGAGAAGACGCAAGAAGAAGAATTACAATTGGTTTTAATGTACGAGGACGTGATGTGCAAACCATTGTAAAAGAGTTACAAGAAAAAGTCAATCAACAACTCAGCATTCCGTCAGGATACTATATTACTTATGGTGGTCAATATGAAAATTTACAACATGCTACAAAACGTTTAAGCATTGCATTGCCCATTGCTTTAATGCTCATTTTATTTATGCTATACTTTGCTTTTGGGAAAATAAAATACAGTTTATTAATTTTCTCAGCAATTCCATTATCTGCAATTGGTGGTGTGTTTGCTCTTCTGTTAAGAGGTATGCCATTTAGTATTAGTGCAGGTATTGGTTTTATAGCATTGTTTGGTGTAGCTGTTTTAAATGGCATTGTTTTAATTACAGAAATGAATAAGTTAAAACATGAGAACAGGTTAAGTATAAAAGATATTATTATAGAAGCAACACAAGTTAGATTAAGACCAGTATTAATGACAGCAGCAGTTGCATCACTTGGATTTTTGCCAATGGCATTAAGTAATGGTGCTGGAGCAGAAGTACAACGTCCTTTAGCAACTGTAGTAATTGGTGGATTGTTAACAGCTACAATTTTAACCTTATTGGTTTTGCCTTGCTTGTATTTATTAATGGAAGAAAAAAAGAAACAAATGAAACAAACAGCAACTGTAGTTGGTATACTATTGTTGCTTGGTTTTGCAAGCACAAATCAAGCTTATGCTCAAACAAAAAGCCAGTTACTTACATTAGAACAAGTAACCAATTTGGCATTAACCAATGCACAAACTTTAAAAGTGAGTAAACTGCAAGAACAATATCATCAACTCATGTTGCAAACCAATAAAGCATTGCCTAAAACACAATTTAGTACAGAGTTGGGCAACTATAACAGTGCTTTTTTTGATACAAAAATTGGTGTAACACAATCTTTTTCATCTGGTAGTTTTTATAAGCAACAAAAAAATTTATTGGCCACTTATTTAGAATCTGCAAAAACAAATACGGTTTTACAAAAAGCAGCATTTACAAAAACAGTGCATCAATTGTATATTTCGTTACAATTGTTACAAGCTAAAAAAATCTTGTTTGTTCAATTAGATAGTCTTTACAACAATTATGCAACAATTGCAAATTTGAGATATCAAAAAGGGGAAACTAACTTGCTTGAAAAAACAAGTTTAGAAAATAAAGCCAATCAAAGTAAGTTACAATGGCAGTTGTTGCAAGATGATATGAGTATTTTACAACAACAATTTAGTATTCTATTGCAAAACAATGTACTTATTGAAGCAGCAGATTCACTTTCAAATCAACATCAGCTTTTCGATACAAGTTTATACGTCAATCATCCATTTATACAATGGAATAAGCAACAACAGAATGTTGCAATTGCAGAAACCAATGTTGAAAAAGCTTTACTAAAACCAGATTGGTTTGTTGGTATTAACAACCAATCTTTAATTGGTTGGCATCAAAAGAAAGATGCTTCAGAATCTTTTTATAATGCAGGCAAACGATTCTCTTCACTAGTATTTGGGCTAAATGTATCTATTTTTAATAAACCTCAAAAAGCCAAAATTTTAGCATCGGCAAGCAATGAAAAAAAGTTTGAAGCCATGACGCAAGTGGCTTTGCAAGAATTGCAAATTCAGTTGCAGAAATATTATTTTACGTATGCTCAACACAATCGTTCAATAGAATATTTTGTTCATAAAGGATTGCCCCAAAGTAAACTCATGATTCAAACAGCGGGTTTAAATTATAAAAATGGACAAATCAATTATTTTGAATGGACCAATGTAGTGCAAGAAGCATTCACCATTCAATTAGATTATTTAGAAGCATTAAAGAACAAGCAAATAACTGCAACGGAGTTGAATTATTTGTTGCAGCAATAATCTATTCAATACAAAAAGATTCTCAATTATACAATACAGTTTAATTAAAGAAAAAAATTATGAAATACAATTCATGTAAATTAAAAAAAATAAATAATACTTTATACAAGACAACAGTTGTATTGGTATTATTTGCTTTTGTAGCTTGTAACAACAAACAAAATATAGAGCAGGAAACTATAAAAAAAGAAAGTGAAACTTTAGTAGCATTAACCAAAGAACAACTCACCATTGCGAAGTTAAACGTAGGCAATTTTATAGCAAAAACAATGCATGTAAACATTAAAGTAAATGGAGTAGTAGATGTTCCTCCACAAAGTTTGGTAAGTATCAGCTTCCCATTAGGAGGCTATTTAAAAAGTACTCATTTATTGCCAGGGACAAGTGTAAAAAAAGGCGAAGTCTTGGCAATAATGGAAGATCAAAGCTATGTGCAGTTGCAACAAGATTATTTAATTGCAAAAGCTAAAATGGAGTTTTTGCAAACAGATGTTCAGCGACAAAAAGAATTAAGTGATGCAGATGCAACAAGCAAAAAGAATTATCAGTTGGTGTTGAGTGATTTTAAAACACAGCAAATAATGATAAAGGCTTTGGAAGAAAAACTTAAAATAATTGGAATTGACCCTCAACAATTAAGTGTAGCTAAAATTTCGAGAACAGTAAGTGTAAGAAGCCCAATTGCAGGTTATGTAACTCATGTAAATGTAAATATTGGTAAGTATGTTAATCCAAGCGATGTGCTGTTTGAGCTAGTAAATCCAGATGATATACATGCTTCAATGACGGTTTTTGAGAAAGATTTCGCCCTTATTAAAAAAGGCATGACGGGAGTTGTAACCCTTGCTGATAAACCTGATAAAAAGTATGCTGTTGATGTTTTATTGTCTACAAAAAACATAGAAACAAATAGAACTGGTTTAGTGCATTGCCATTTTGAAAACAACAATCATGATTTATTGCCAGGTATGTTTTTAACTGGTGAGTTCAATATATCCAATCATCAAGTACAAGCTTTACCAGAAGAAGCTGTTGTTAGATTTGAAGGAAAGGAATATGTTTTTATTGCAAAAGATAGTTTGCAATTTGAAATGGTTTTGGTAGAAACAGGCATTAAAGAAGCTGGCTTTATAGAAATTAAAAATGCCAATTCTTTAAGTAAAGAAAAAGTGGTTATAAAAAATGGCTATTCACTTTTAGGTAAGCTAAAAAACAAGGCTGAAGAAGAATAAACTACAATCTGCTAATGCCCACTTTTTTCAAGCAATAGTGATTGTTTGTAAGTTCTTGCAACATAAAATCAGCAAGGTCGCCAGCTGCAATTTCATTGTTGTTTGGAATTGGTGGGTAATTGGCACTGGTAATATATTTTCCAGTTTTGTTCATTTTTAAAATATTGGGAGCACAAACAAATGTGTATTGCATATTGCTTGCTGCTAAATATTCATAAGCTGCTAAATGTTCTAAACCAACTGGAATATATTCTGTAGGGTAGTGGGGTTCATCAATTAATAACTGATCTTCTGTGAAGTTTAGTATACCCATTCCTCCAAGTGCAACAATTCTGTTTACACCAGCTTTGTGCATTTGGGTTATAATATTTTTAATACCTAAGCTTCTAGTTTTATCAATGCCATCAAAACCACCACCCAAAACCGAAATTACAGCATCGCTATTTTCAATAGCTTCAAAAACTTCTGCTTCATCAAACACATAACCTTTAATAGCTTCAAAATTTGTGTTGTGTAAGTCTTTGTCAATAAGATTATCAACGTTTCTTCCAAAAGCTTTTACATGATGACTTAACGCCAAAGCTTGTTGTACAACTTGTTGGCCAACCATACCAGTTGCACCAAAAACAGTAATAGTCATAAAAGTTATTTATTCAAAAAAGGAGAAGTATCAATTTGCTTGTAAAACTTGCTCTTCAATTTCATCCATCGAAATACCAGAGTGGCTTTCGTCGTAAATACAGTCACCATTTTTAATCAGCAAAATTTGAGGCGATTCGTGGCTTACCTTAAATTCACTTGCAATGGCATTTGAAATATTTCTGTAGGATAATAAATCCAATAAATAAAAATCGGCAGTAGGAACATTGGTTGCTCTTTCTAAACGAGCTAAAGCCATTACACTAATACTACATCTTGTACTATGCTTTAAAATAATTTGTGGTTTTGTAGCAGACAAGTCTTTAATAGAAGTCAATTGCTCCAAAGTAGTTAATGGAATCCAATTCATTTTTACAACAAGGTTTCTGTTAAACAAATTGTTTAACCTTTAAAGTATCTTGGGTTTGTAGTTGGGCAACCTTTACCAGCACCATAACGTGCAGCTCCACAAGAAGCCAAAACGATTGCTAAAAATGATACGAAAACCGTTGCAATTAATACTCTTTTCATAGATGATGTTTAATTTTTGCTTAACTAATCTTAAGCATATCTACAACGAAGATATGTTTTTACATAAAAACGTTGCAAAATTATATAGTTTATTTTCTATAATTGATAAAAAAAGTGCTGCAATAAGTCAACTTATATAAACAATTAAATCAACAATCGTTATTTATTGCAAGATATTTCTGCTTATTTTCGACCATATTCAACAAAGTTTACAACCACAATGAAAGTTCATTTTATATCTATTGGCGGAAGTGTAATGCATCAATTGGCCATTGCATTAAAAATAAAAGGTTATGAAGTTACAGGAACCGATGACGAAATTTTTGAACCAGCTAAAACCAATTTAGCTAAAGAAGGGTTATTGCCTAAACAAATTGGGTGGAACACAGAAATGATTACCAGCGATTTAGATGCTGTTATTTTAGGAATGCATGCAAAAGCCGATAATCCAGAAATTGCTAAAGCACAAGCATTGGGCTTAAAAATTTACTCATTTCCTGAATATATTTATCAAGAAAGTAAACAAAAAAAGAGAATTGTAGTAGGTGGAAGTCATGGAAAAACAACCACTACAAGTATGATTATGCATGTGCTCAATTACTTACAGCATGATTTTGATTATTTGGTAGGGGCAAAGTTGGAAGGCTTTGAACAATCTGTAAAAGTTACCAATGCGAATGTTATTGTTTGCGAAGGAGACGAATATCCTGCAAGTGCAATTGAAAGAAAACCAAAATTTCATTTCTTATTTCCACATGTGGCCATATTAACAGGCATTGCTTGGGATCATATCAATGTGTTTCCAACATTCGATTTTTATTTAGAACAGTTCATCATTTTTATCAATAAAATAGAACCCAATGGCATTTTAATTTATAATGAAAGCGATGAAACATTGAAGCAATTGGTTGAAGAAAATTTACGTAACGATATTCGTTATCAACCTTACTCTGTTCCTCAAAACAGTATTGTAAATGGTATTACAACAGTTACTTTAAACAACCAGAGCATTGGGTTAAGCGTTTTTGGAAATCACAATTTGCAAAATTTAAATGCTGCTTATTTGGCTTGCAAAGAATTGGGTATAAGTACTGAAGATTTTTTAAAAGCCATACAAGATTTTACCGGTGCTTCTAAGCGATTGGAATTGTTGGCATTTAATGATAAAACGAATGTGTATAGAGATTTTGCTCATGCACCAAGTAAAGTAAAAGCTACTGTTCAAGCTGTGCATCAACAATTTCCAAATAGAAGATTAATAGCAGTATTAGAATTGCATACTTATAGTAGTTTAAACAAGCAATTTATGCAAGAATACAATGGTGCCTTAGAGCTTGCAAACGAAGCTGTTGTATTTTACTCAAACCATGCATTAGAACTTAAACGGATGCCTCCATTGCCTAAAGAGGTTGTAGAAAAAGGATTTAATAAACAAGGTTTGCATGTATTTACTACTAAAAGTGAATTAGATATTTATTTGAAAAATCTAGACTATAATAATGCCAATTTACTGTTAATGAGTAGTGGAAATTATGATGGGTTAGATGTTGTTGAATTTGCTAAAACTGTTGTGGAGTAAAAGAATTTTAAAAAAATGAGTTAATGTGTTGGATTTACACATTAAATTTCATTACTTTGAATTTCTAAAACGATTGACCTTGGCCACAGAAAAAAATGGCAGCAAAATTCTTGCTGTTACATCACCCAATTATACCAAAGTAGCAATGAAAGTGAAAGAAGTATGCAATGGCTTAAATGCTATTAAGGAGCCATTATTGTCTAATGATATTGGAAAAAAATCTCAAGAAACTAAAACAAATAAATTGGCAAAAACTACAGAGGTACTTGTAAAAAAGCCAAGTTCAAAAACAACTACAACAAAACCTGCAAGTAAAAAAGCAAGTACAAAAAAAGTGGTATCAAAATCTGTTTCAACAAAAAGAATTGCAAAAAAAATTGAAGAAAAAATATTGGCTGCACCTAAAAATGTAGAAACTTTAAAAAGCAGATCGATAACTTTTCAATTGAAATTTAGAACGACTTATGGACAAACCATTTTTATTACAGCCAATCATCCTTTATTTGGAAATGGTTCAATAAATATGGCTTTGCCAATGCAATATTTAAGTGATGAATTTTGGAATTTAACAATAAATGTAGCTGCAAATGAAATGCCTTTTACCTACAATTATTTTGTAAAAAATGCTGATGGAACTATAGTTTTTGATTCTGGTAACGATAAAATATTTCATTCGAAAGAGTTTAATAAAGATGTTCTAATTATTGATTCTTGGAATTATGCAGGTTATTTTGAAAATGCTTTTTATACCGAACCTTTTCAAAATGTTTTATTGCATTCGCCTAAAGCAGCAGCAATTAATACTGCCAAGAATGCTACACATATTTTTAAAGTAAAAGCTCCTTTGTTAACAAAAGAACAAACGCTTTGTATTGTTGGCAATGCCAAAGAATTGGGTAATTGGAATACGGAAAACCCAATATTAATGCACCAAAACAAAGGCAGTATACATTTTACTGCCAATGTAGATTTAAGCAAAGCTAGTTTTCCAGTTACATATAAATATGGCGTTTACGATTTACATGAAAAAAAGTTTGTGCAATTTGAAGAAGGGAACAATCGTTTGTTGTATGATGTTGTTGCAAAAAATAAACAAACCATTGTAAACGATGCATTTGCAGTTTTGCCCAACAATACTTGGAAAGGCACAGGCATAGCCATTCCTGTTTTTAGTTTAAGAAGTGAACAAAGCTTTGGGGTAGGAGAGTTTACAGACATTATAAAACTTGTAGATTGGAGTAAACAAGTTGGATTGAAAATGGTGCAAATTTTGCCCATAAATGATACAACTGCAACACACTCTAATGCCGATTCTTATCCTTATGCTGCTATTTCTGCATTTGCATTACATCCTATTTATTTAAACATTTCTAAAGTAGCTACTACCGAAAATAAAAAACAATTACAAACTCTAGAAAAAGAAAGATTAAAGTTAAATAATCTATCCACTGTAGATTATGAAACTGTAATGAAAACGAAACTGGCTTTCATTAAAAAAATATTTCCATCTCTACAATCAGCAACTTTTGCTACAAAAGAGTATCAACAATTTTTTGAACAAAATAAACATTGGCTGGTACCTTATGCTGCCTTTTGTTATTTAAGAGATGAGTATGGAACAGCACATTACAATGAATGGCCAGCTTATAAACATTATTCTACAAAAGATATAGAAGAATTAACACTTCCGTCATCTGCTGCTTATAATGATATTGCCTTGCATTATTTTATACAATATCATTTGCATTTGCAGTTGAAAGAAGCAACAGCGTATGCTCATTCAAATGGAATAATTCTTAAAGGAGATATTGCCATAGGAATTTATAGATATGGTACTGATGCTTGGCAAAATCCAGAGTTGTACAATATGCAAGTACAAGCTGGAGCACCACCAGATGATTTTGCTGTGAAAGGACAAAATTGGGGTTTCCCAACCTACAATTGGCAACGTATGAAAGAAGATGGCTTTACTTGGTGGAAGCAACGTTTTGAACAAATGAGTTATTATTTTGATGCATTTAGAATAGATCATATTCTTGGATTCTTTAGAATTTGGAGTATTCCAATTCATGCAACAGAAGGCATTATGGGGCATTTTGTTCCTGCTATTCCAATTCATATTCAGGAGTTTCACGAGAAAGGAATTTGGTTCGATTATCAGCGTTATACAAAGCCATTTATAAACGATGCTATTCTTTATGAAGTCTTTGGTACAAATGATGAATTTGTAAAAAATAACTTTTTAAATTATGATGGTTTTGGTAACTACATTTTAAAGCCAGAATTTTCTACTCAACAACAAGTTGAAATGCATTTTTCAAAAGTAGAAATCAATGAATTGAATGAACAGTTAAAGCAAGGTTTATTCAATTTAATAAGCAATGTAATTTTATTTGAAGTTGAAGGTACCAATGCACAAGAATTTCATTTTAGATTTGGAATTGAAGCTACGTCATCGTTTAAAGCACTTGATGGCAATACACAAAATCAACTAAAAGAATTGTATGTAAATTATTTCTTTCGTAGACAAGATGATTTTTGGATGAAAGAAGCTTTACAAAAATTGCCAGCATTAAAGCGTACTACCAATATGCTTATTTGTGGTGAAGATTTAGGTATGGTGCCTGCATGTGTACCAGATGTAATGAAACAATTGGGCTTATTGAGTTTGGAAATTCAACGTATGCCCAAAGATCCTAAAAAAGCATTTTTTCACCCGAATGATGCACCTTATTTAAGTGTTGTTACACCTTCAACTCACGATATGAGTACCATTCGTGGTTGGTGGGAAGAAGATGCCAATAAAACTCAACAATTTTACAACCATGAGTTGGGCCAGTGGGGCGATGCTCCAAAATATTGTGAAGCATGGATTAATAAAGCAGTTGTAATTCAGCATTTATATTCGCCTGCTATGTGGAGTGTTTTTCAGTTACAAGATTTATTGGGTAGCGATGAAAGTTTAAGAAGAGAAAATCCAAATGATGAACGCATTAACGTGCCTTCAAATCCTAAACATCATTGGTGTTATAGAATGCACTTTACGTTAGAACATTTGCAACAACAAGAAGCATTTAATAGTGAACTTAAAAAGAATATCCAATTAAGTGGTAGATAAAAAAAGCCCTGCTATTGCAGGGCTTTTTACTAACTAAAAGGGGGATGATTAAAATTTTCCAACTCCAGCACCTGCTATCACAAAAGCTTTTACATCTGTATTTGCTTTTAAATTGTAAGTGTATGGAATTGTTAATGTACAGGTAGATGTGCTTGGTGCTGCAACACCTGTTATGCCAGTATAACTATTGTTACTTAATTCATATTTTCCAGAAGGTGGACCTGATGTAATTAATGGACTGTTGGCAGTTTCGAATACATTGTTTTCAACTTTTAAGCAAGCACCCATTCTACTATTGATCGCAGAGCCAGAAATGTTGTTGTAATAATTGTTAAAAACGTGGCCATTGCCAAACCTGTAAGATGGTAAACGTTGTTCAACTTTTTTATAATAATTGTATGCAAACGTTGTTTTCCTGTCAAAATCATCAGTATCTGAACTTCCTACTAAATGCACTTTATGATGGTCGTGAAAATAGTTCCAAGAAACTGTAATAAATGCACTTGAACCACCAATATCAACTAAACCATCATACAAATCTTGATTGGTTTGTACACTTGGGTCTTCATTAAAGAATTCACAATGGTCAATCCAAATGTTTGATGCATTGTTTATTCTAATTGCATCGCCACCATTTACTAAAATTTGTGGTCTACCTTCATCTCCAGTAGGAGAGTAAACAGCAGGATCGGTTCTATTGGTAATTGAAACCATAGAAATTTTTATATTTCTAATTACAATGTTGCTATAGCCATCAATGGTTAATCCAACTCCATCTAAAAAAGCATTGGCTGTTGTACCAAGTAAAGTTTTATTGCTTCTTACTTTTATACTTCCACCAGAAGTGCCATTGTAAATTCTGCCTTCAACTTTTACAATGTAATTGTTAATGGGGCTCTCTAAATAATTTTTAAGCTCTATATAACTAGTGGCAGTAACAACTTTGGCAGCATCGCCACCACTTGTGCCTCCATTTTGGGTAGCAAAACCTATATTTGCTGCAATGGCGTTGGGAACAGATATAATTGAATCTGTAGAATCTGATTTTTTTGAACAACTACTTGCTAAAAGCACAATTGAGTAGAAGATAACAATCGTTTTTTTCATATTCTAAAAATTTGCAAAGCAATAGAACAACTAGTTAATGTAGAAAAGTAATGTTGAGTTAACAAGCAAAGTTCTAATTAAAAATTGTTTTGTAAATTTTTAATTACGGTAACGTTCCCAAACAAGCATAAAAAAAGCCCTGCAAAATGCAGGGCTAAAGTATTTTAATTAAATAATTAGTAAGGCATCACCATAACTAAAAAAGCGATATTTATCTTTTATAGCTTTTTGATAAGCTTCCATCGTTAAATCATAACCTGCAAAAGCACAAGTCATAATTAATAAACTAGTTTTTGGCAAATGAAAATTCGTAACTAAACTATCTGCAATATTAAAATTGTAAGGAGGATGAATGAAATGATTGGTCCATCCTTCGTTTGGCTTTAATAATTTAGACGCTGTGAAACTAGTTTCCATTGCTCTCATGGTAGTTGTACCAATTGCACAAATACGATGATCATTTTCTTTTGCTTTGTTTACAATTTTTACAGCCGAATCTGGAATATTGTAATATTCGGCATCCATTTTATGTTTGCTTAAATCTTCAACTTCAATAGGTCTAAAAGTACCTAAACCAGTGTGTAAAGTAACTTCAGCAAAACGGATTCCTTTAATTTCACAACGTTTAATTAACTCTTTGCTAAAGTGCAATCCTGCTGTAGGAGCTGCAACTGCACCTTCGTATTTAGCATAAACAGTTTGATAACGTTCTCTATCTTCTTCGTCTGGCTTACGTTTAATGTATTTTGGAAGTGGCGTTTCTCCCAAAGTTTCTAGCATTTTCTTGAAACTTTCATCATCATCATCCCATAAAAATTTGATGGTTCTTCCACGGCTGGTTGTATTGTCAATTACTTCTGCAACCAACTCTTCGCTTTCTCCAAAATATAGTTTGTTACCCACACGAATTTTTCTTGCGGGATCAACAATAACATCCCATAAACGGTTGGGTTTGTTCAATTCTCTTAATAAAAAAACTTCAATTTTTGCACCAGTTTTTTCTTTTCTACCATACATTCTAGCTGAAAAAACTTTGGTGTTGTTTACTACAAATACATCTTTATCGTCGAAGTAATCCATAATATCACGGAAATGTTTGTTTTCCATGTTACCTGTTTTGCGATTTACAACCAATAAACGACTGTCTTCACGACGTTTTGTAGGATTTTGTGCAATGAGATTTAAAGGTAGATCGTACCTAAATTGAGATAGTTTCATGTTACGGCATGATTTAATTTGATGAAGAAAGGCTGCGAAGGTAAGGTTTTATTGCCTTTGCTAAACCAATATTTTGTGGGCTATTGGTTTTTGGTACAATAGTAAACGTCTCTATCTTCTTTCATGCCATACTTAAACATTTCGTTGTGTGTAAATTGGCTTGTATAATCAATAACCTGAACTGTAAACCCTGCTTTTTCAAGTCGATCTTTATAATCTATGCCATATATTCTTACATGGTCTGGCTGTCCAAAAAGTTCTAATTGCTTTTTAGGATCATTTATGTGAATATCTTCAAAAGTGGTGGTTCTTTTGTTATCAACAGGAACATTCAGAATTGCCCATCCTCCTTTTTTTAAAGCTCTAAACATTTCAGACATTGCTTTTGCGTCATCTGGAATATGCTCTAGCACATGATTGCAAATGATTACATCAAATGTGTTATCGGTAAATTTTAAATCTGTTAAATCCATTCTTATGGTAGTTGAGCCATAATCGTATTTATCTGGATTAAGATCTATAGATGTATAATCAATATTGTTAAGCGATTTAAACTTTTTATAAAACAATTTTTCTGGTGCAGCATGCAACATTTTAATATTGGCCGAAAAAAGATTGGTTTTATGTTGTAAAAAATGCCATAAAATTCTATGACGTTCTAATGAGCCACAATTAATACATTTTGCATTGGCTCTTTTTTCAATTCCGGCAGGCAAAAAAGTAATGTAGGTTTTGTTGCAACAAGTACATTCAACATCATTTCCCTTCAAAGCAAATTGTAACAATTTCTTTTTAAATGCTTTAGGAGTAAAATTTTGTCGAATAAAGAGTTTTAAATGCATATGAAATTTTTTTGTCATTATTGCAAACGCTCAAAGTGTAAACTTAGTATATCATTGCCAAGTTAACCTGTGAAAGTTTGAAGCTTAAAGATACATGAGTTACAAAGCATTATATACAGTTATACAATTTTTGGTATAGATGCAATCAATTTTTGTGTGTACTCATTTGCAGGGTTATTGTATATATCGTTGGCTTTACCCATTTCTACAATTTTACCTTTTTGCATTACCATTATTCTATCGCTTATATATCGAACAACCGATAAATCGTGAGAAATAAATATAGCTGTAAAGCCAAAATCTTTCTTCAAATCATTTAATAAATTCAATACTTGTGCTTGTACACTTACGTCTAGGGCACTTACACTTTCATCGCAAACAATAAAAGTAGGTTCTAGTGCCAATGCTCGGGCAATTACAATTCTTTGCCTTTGACCTCCACTAAATTCATGAGGATAACGATTGTAATGTTCTGGCAATAGATTAACTTTTTGCAATAGCTCCATTACTTTTTCTTTTCGTTGTTGTTTTGTAGGCAATATTTTATGCACCAATAGAGGCTCTTCAATTGCTTCGCCAATGGTTAATCTTGGGTTTAAGGAGGAATAAGGATCTTGAAAAATAATTTGCATTTTTTTTCTCAAACTTTTTAAAGTAGCTGCACTGGCTTTAATTAAGTTTTCATTTTCAAAAAAAACATTTCCTTCGGTACTTTCAATCAATCTTAAAATTGCACGGCCAAGTGTTGATTTTCCACATCCACTTTCTCCAACTAAACCCAATGTTTCACCTTTATAAACAGAAAAACTTACGTCATCAACTGCTTTGTTGTATGCTGTAATTTTTCCTAAGAAAGTTTTTTTAGATGGATAATAAACTTTTAAATGTTCAACACTAAGTATTGCTTCTTGTTTTGGTAATTGAGCTGTATTCATCTCAATTTCTTGTGAACTAATTGTAGGAAATTTTTGTATCAACTCTTTTTCTGTTCCATCATCATTCATAAAATCACTCACTATTGGCAATCTTGTATTTTTAGGATAAAGTGCAGGCCTACAAGCCAACAATGCTTTTGTGTATGGATGTTTGGGGGTTTTGAAAATTGTTTGTACAGTGCCAGTTTCAACAATTTTACCTTTATACATTACAACAATTTTATCTGCAATTTCTGCAACTACACTTAAATCGTGGGTAATAAAAATTACACCCATGTTGTTGTGTATTTGTAACTCTTTAATAAGTTCTAAAACATTTTTTTGTACAGTAACATCTAAAGCTGTGGTGGGTTCATCGCAAATTAATAAATCAGGTTCGCAACTCATAGCCATTGCAATCATTACTCGTTGTTTTTGTCCACCACTAATTTCATGAGGATAACGGTTAAACAATAAATCGGCATTGGGTAATTTAACCTTTTTAAACAAATCTATTGTTTGTGCTTTTGCTATTTTTTTACTTAGTTTTTTGTGTAAACAAATGGCTTCCATAACTTGATTTCCACAAGTAAGTACAGGATTTAAAGAAGTCATTGGTTCTTGAAAAATCATGGCTATTTTATTGCCACGAATATTTTGTAAAATATGTTTGGGTGTTTCTAAAATATTGATGGTATTATTATCTGAATACAATAAAATGCTTCCATTTAAGTATTTGGCTGGTGGCTGTGGCAATAATTGTAAAACCGATAATGATGTAACCGATTTGCCTGATCCACTTTCGCCAACAATGGCTACCAATTCGCCTTTGGCAATTTCAATATCTATATTTTGTAAGGTTGGAGTAGAGCCTTCTTCGCTATTAAATGTTACAGAAAGATTGTTGATAGAAAGTAATGGACTTTGCATGTGCTAAATAACAGCATTTTTAAGTGAATAAAAAACAGAATCTTTTGTATAGTTAAAATGCTATTGAGATTGGTTAATTATTTTGTCATTCTTTGTTTTGTTGAACCCCTTTATCCTACATTTGCAAACACTAACATTTGGTAGTAAATAATGGACATGATTAAAAAGCATTGGTGGAAAATTTTAGCAATAATTTTATTAATGTACACTTGTATTATGGGTTTTCTAGTGAAAATACCACAAGCTTTACCAGGTGTTCCTTTGTATCATTCTATACGAAATTTATTTTTTCATGTTCCAATGTGGTTTGGAATGATGGTGCTTTTTACAGTATCGTTGGTAAATGCAATTAAATTTTTAAGAAACCCTCAAATAAAATACGATTATTATTCAACCGAATATGCCAGAATGGGTTTAGTGTATGGTATTTTAGGAATAATTACTGGTGCAATTTGGGCAAATTTTCAATGGGGTGCCCCATGGAGCAGTGATCCAAAACAAAATGGTGCAGCCATTGCCATACTTATTTATTTTGCCTATTTCGTTTTAAAAGGAAGTTTAAATGATGAAGAGAAACAAGCAAGAATTGGTGCAGTGTATAACATATTTGCATACTTTATGTTGTTTCCAACAATTTGGATTTTACCAAGATTGGTAGAAAGTTTACACCCTGGAGGTCAAGGAGGCACAGGTGGTAATCCAGCTTTAAATGGAAGTGATATGAGTGCAGAAATGAGAATTGTATTTTGGCCAGCAGTATTGGGTTTTTCTTTATTGGGAGTTTGGATTACAACATTAAAAATTCGATTAAAAATTCTAGAAGCAAAGCAGTTAGAAAATGAATAAAATAAAAATAGCATTCACCGTACTTTTTTTGTTTATCCTTAATGTTTGGGTAAAAGCTCAAGATGTTGCTGTGAATACCAATGCAATTTCAAAAGAAGAACGTTCAGAACAAAGTATTTATGTAGTAATGGCTGTTGCTATTACGATTGTACTTGGATTATTGCTCTATTTAATTAGTTTAGATAGAAAAATAAGTAAAATTGAAAAAGGAAAATTGTAATTTACATTTATCCAATTACAACATATTTTATTGTAAAAATTACTATTAGTTAACGATTGCTCATTTTATAAATTAAAAACGATTCGCTCATGTCAGATCAACATTACAGCTTTTTTCAAAGTGTTGAAAAAAGTTTTGACAAAGCAGCAAGCCTTACCAAATGGGATAAGGGATTGCTAGAACAAATTAAGGCTTGTAACAGTGTATACAGAATGCGTTTTCCAGTAAAAATGGATGATGGCCGTATAGAAGTTATTGAAGCCTACCGTGTACAGCACAGCCAACACAAAAGCCCTTGTAAAGGGGGTATTCGTTTTAGCGATGAAGTAAACCAGGACGAAGTGATGGCCTTGGCTGCATTAATGACGTACAAATGTGCTATTGTAAATGTGCCATTTGGTGGTGGTAAAGGTGGTATTAAAATTAATCCACGTAAATATAGCACCTACGAATTAGAGAAAATTACTCGTCGTTATACGGCTGAATTGGTAAAGAAAAATTTTATTGGTCCAGGCATTGATGTACCTGCACCAGATTATGGAACAGGTGAAAGAGAAATGGCTTGGATTGTAGATACTTACCAATCTTTAAAACCAGGAGATATTGATGCTGCAGGTTGTGTAACAGGAAAACCAATTACACAAGGTGGCGTTAGAGGAAGAAAAGAAGCTACAGGATTGGGTGTTTTCTTTGGAATTAGAGAAGTATGCAATATGGTTGACGTAATGGCTAAGCTTGGATTAACTACAGGAATAGTTGGAAAAAGAGTAGTTGTTCAAGGATTGGGCAATGTTGGTTACCATAGTGCAAAATTTTTTAGAGAGCATGGTGCAATTGTAGTTTCAATTGCAGAATATGAAGGTTCTATTTATAAAGAAGATGGTATAAATGAAGAAGAATTATTTATACATCGTAAAGCTACTGGTTCAATTTTAAATTTCCCTGGAGCAACCAATTTGGCTAAAAATACAGATGCTTTAGAATTGGAGTGTGACATTTTAATTCCTGCTGCATTGGAAAATGTAATTAATGGAGAAAATGCACCAAGAGTAAAAGCAAAAATTATTGGAGAAGCTGCAAATGGACCATTAACACCAGAAGCAGATGAAATTTTTGTTGCAAAAGGTACATTGGTTGTACCAGATATGTATTTAAATGCTGGTGGTGTAACTGTATCTTATTTTGAGTGGTTAAAGAATTTAAGCCACGTTAGATATGGTAGAATGGAAAAAAGATTTACTGAAAATATGAACACACATATTCTTTCACAAATTGAAGAATTAAGTGGTAAAAAAGTAGATCAAAAAGAAAGAGATTTGATTTTACATGGTGCTGATGAGGTTGATTTAGTACATAGTGGATTGGAAGAAACTATGATTGCAGCAACTAGAGAAATCATGGATATTTGGAAAGCAGACCCATCAATACCAGATATGCGTACAGCAGCTTATGTAAATGCTATTAACAAAGTAGCTACTAGCTATTCTGAATTAGGAATTTTCCCTTAGTATTTTATACTGAACAAAAAAATAATACGAGATAGTTTATAAATAAGCTATCTCGTATTTTTTTGTATCGAAACCAAGCGTAACTATTTTGCCATTTTTTTCAATTAACGGGCGTTTAATGGTACTTGTTTTTTCTTTCATAATTTCAATGGCTGCATTTTCTGTAGTTGCATTCAATTGAACCAAGGGATGCAATCCTTTAAATGACGTACCTCTTTTGTTCAACAACTTTTCCCAACCAACTTGCGTACACCAATTTTGTAATTGAGGTTCAGTAAATACCTCGATTTTATTGTTTTTAAATTCAAAATCAATATTGTGTTCTTTTAGCCATTTAATGGCTTTTTGAGTAACATCACAATTGGTTAATCCGTAAACTGAATAACTCATATAAATGTGTTTTATGTAAAAGAGTTATGCATTTAATAAAGTTTCAATATCAAATTTTTGCATTTGTAAAAATGCTTGAATAACTCTTGGAGCTTTTTCTGCATCGCCCATTAAAGTTCCCAAAATAGCAGGTACAATTTGCCACGAAATACCATATTTATCTGCCAACCAGCCACACATATCATACCTTCCATTGTCTCCTAGCTTCTCCCAATAAAAGTCTATTTCCTGCTGATTTTCACATTCAATTACAAATGAATTGCCTGGCGAAAAATCAAAATCATGGGCATAATTGCTGCTCATAGCATTGAAAATAAAACCATTCAATTTAAATTGAGTAAACAATAGAGTTCCGTCTGGGATAGTTGGATTTGCATCATGTGGTGATTCTAACAATATTGTTGAATTTTGAAAAATGCTCGTATACATACTTGCAGCTTCTTTAACCAATGTAAACTTTTCATTGGCAAACAATAAACTTGGTACAATTGTTTGTGTTGAGTTTATGGGAGAAATATCTAATTGCCAATTTACTCCATATTCATCTGCAACCCAAGCATATTGTTCACTCCAAACATACTTGTCTAATGGCATTAATATTTTCCCTTTTTCTGTAAAAGCATCGTATATTTTTTTTTGCTCAGCTTTGCTGCTGCAATAAACATAATAGGATATAGCTGCGGTTGGTTGGTACTTATTGCCACCATTCAGTAACATTAACTTTATACCTCCAATGCTTAATTGAGTAACTATTGGATTACCAGATATTATTTTGGCATCACTAAAAAGTGTACAGTAAAAAGTTGCTGCTTCTTGTGCTTGATTATTAAACCAAATACAAGGATAAATTGGTTGAGACAACATTGTTATTTTGTTTAATTAAAACCGAAGTTGTAATATAAATAATTATTTTGTAAAGTATAAACTGCTTTCGCTACTTTTT